>WNFZ01011106.1_pt1 | contig 10533 bp, 16 predicted proteins | sample 5400081 | NCBI WGS metagenome assembly WNFZ01 (sample SAMN13153365, study PRJNA577476) | soil metagenome | isolation source: 80 cm soil or saprolite under grassland replicate 1 | place: USA:California | collected 2016-06-15
CGGTTGGTTTGCTCTCTGCGTAAACATTATTCACGTTATGTTAATATTTTCAAGCACCTGCTTATTTCCATCCAGCAATTCACCGCTTACAAACTGCCAGCCTTCCACATGCTGAACCCCAGCGATGTTCATCAGCGTCTGATCGATCTCCTCCAGGCGATAGGGCCGGTCAAAATCAACGGAGACATCCGCCACAAAATATTTCCCGATCTGCCCGATATAGTCATGCAACGTGACACGCACATTGAAGACGGCGATAAAGATCGCGCCACCCATGGTGAGTGTGAACAGCGTCAATGCCAGGCGACTCTTTCGTCGGAAGGTATTCCGTAGAGAAATCACAAACAGACGCGGGATATGAATGCCGCGCTTCGTAAGGACCCGCGTCGCTTTGACCTGTATCCAATCAAACCAGGGAAGCCGCTCTTCCTCACCCTTGACCTGTTTCTGTTCCCCATCCCCAGCCAAGCCTCCGCTGAGCGCACGCAGAACGGTAATGCGCGATCCATTAATGACAGGCACAAGCCCGGCAATAATAGGGACTAGCAGGCCCACAAGAATTTGCACGAGCAATGCCATCGGCACAATACGATAACCCAGCAGGCTGAAATTCATTTTTCCTGCTATAAACAATGCCAGTCCATAAGCACCTTGTCCGCCCAGTGGAATCGCAATCATCAACGCCAGAATACCAAATGCCATGATGAGGGTGAGATACATGGAAAAGACTTGTCGCCTTTGCCCGCCGACAAGTTTGATGACGCCGATATAGCGCAGATGCTGATTAAGCAAAGCATTGAGCGTATTCGCGATCAATGAACTGGACAGGAACACGATCAAGATTCCCAGTGCCAGCAGGATCCCCAAAATCGCATTCACTGTATCTGCCAGCGGATGTTCATGGGTTTTTGAAAAACGCAAACGGATGACGGTGCTCCCATTTTTCTCGAGTTTGTCTTTCAATTTCGCACCCATGTCGCGGATATGTAAGATATCATCGCCCCCCTCCGAGACGATCACCAGGGCACGGTTGAAAAGTCTGGGTTGTCCCAGATATTCCAAAGTGTCCATGGTGATGTAGCCAGATGGGGAAGCCAGAAAATCACCTGCGCCAGCCGCAGTATCCTGGACAACCCCAACAACCGGCAGGGTTTTGGTAGAGCCGTCAGGGAGTTGGAATTCAAGGAGTCCGTCCACGCCTGTATCAATGTGTTGCAGTACATCCTGTTCCAGCAAAACCTGGCGTTTCTTTGGAATCATCTGCCCCTGGACAGGTGTGAGCAAGTCGATCGCGTTCTTTTCGAAATCGTCGAACGCGGTCATGTCGAGAGCGGTCCATTTCTCAGTGCCGGGCACGCGCACGCGCATATTGAATACTCGCCGTCCTTCGGCATCCTCTACGCCCCGCTGGTTATGGATCATTGCCAGGATATCGTCTCATTCGAAATGATCTGATAGCCGCCCGCGATCACACCAATGGAAAATACGCCTACTGCAATGGATAAAACAACCAGCAGCGTGCGAGCCTTATTATCCAGCAGATCGTGAAGTACTTTTCGCCAACGAGGTTTCATAATTTATTCATATGGTGGTCGAGTGGGCTGAGCGTTTTTCTCGGACCGTATCGAGACCACTGATTTGAGGCTCACTTGTTATTGCTGGTCTCGATACGCTGCTGTGCAGCTACTCGACCAGCGTTATTTGCTCCTTACTTTTTCTACTATCTCCAATAATCACGCCATCGGCAATGACAATATTGCGCGTGGTACGCGAGGTGAGGGAAGGATCATGGGTCACCATCACGACGGTCTTATCACGATGCGATAATTCATCAAATAGATCAATGATCGTATTGGCGGATTTCGAATCAAGATTCCCAGTCGGCTCATCTGCCACCAATAACGGTGGATCGCAGGCGAGCGCCCGTGCAATCGCTGCCAGCTGCTGCTGTCCTGTAGAAACCAGGACAGGCAACTTATTTGCAAATTTTTCGAGTCCTACCAGCTTGAGCATTTCCATAGCGCGTTCTGGGCGTTCATCGAAATCATACATTTCAGCAAAATCCATGGAAAGCATTACGTTTTCAAGCAACGTGAGCATCGGTAATAATTGAAAAAACTGAAAGACAATTCCCAGGTTTCTTCCGCGCCACCTCGAGCGCTGACTCTCCGTCACGCCGCTATAAATATCCGTGCCACCGATGACTATACGTCCATCGGTCGGATGGTCAATGCCGGTGATCATGTTCAAGAGTGTGGATTTTCCACTCCCCGATTTCCCAACAATTGAAACAAATTCGCCGCGGTTAATGGTCAAGTCAATTCCTTTGAGAACAGTGACTTCCCCTGCGGCATTCTTAAAGGTCTTGACAATGCCATGCATATCGATGATCGCTTCAGGCGTAGACATCTCATGGTTATTGGGATTAGCGCGCGGCTTAGGCGAAGCGGGGTGCGGTTTCATTTCCTACCTTTTCCAAAGATTTAGGATCTGTGCGCTTTACAGATTCCAATTCTCCATCCGCGATTCCCAGTGTCCGTGTGAAGCGCGGTGCAAGAGCCTGGTCATGCGTCACCATGACGATGGTCTTGCCCTGGTCACTGACAAGATGTTCAAATACTTCAAAAATGTGATCAGAAGTGACTGAATCAAGACTGCCTGTTGGTTCATCGGCAACCAAAATCGCCGGATCATTTGCCAGCGCACGCGCAATGGCAACCCGTTGCTGCTGTCCACCGGAAATCTGCGATGGAAGCTTATCGGCATGATCCTCGATTTCGACCAGACGAAGCAATGTAAGCGCGCGTTCACGGGATTGTTTTGGCTTGAACGTACCACAAAGATCCATAGGCAGAGTAATGTTCTCCACGAGGGTAAGCATAGGTAAAAGTTGGAACGACTGGAATACAACACCGAGATTATGCCCACGCCAGAGTGCGATCTCATCTTCCCATGAATTCCCCAACGCCCACCTGCAGGTTGATCCCCTTCAGCGCGTTAAACTCACCCGCGGCCGTGGCATAGACTTTCACCACGTCACGCAGTTCGATCAGGGATTGAGGAAGCGGCTTCGATTGCATATCAATTGAGGAGAACTTTCTAAAGTATCCCCAGCGGGAGGCGTAATGATTCAGGCACACAAAAACGGTCGCCGGGGCAACCGTTTAAGTCACGTGCCGTACAATTTCATTGTACTCTTTTCGCCAGCTTGTGACAGATTTCCTAATTTGGCACTTATGTTAAGAGAATTTAGGCTTAGGACCTGTTCTCAAGATGGTGGCTCAGGTTATAACAGTACAGCCTGAACACTTCAAGCATTCAGGTTGTCTCACTATGTGTGTAGATCTGCTATTCTAAATAGACTAAGGTGTATTGGACTTTTGAATTTCAGGGTGCATAACACGGCTGTGAGCCTCAAGCTCAGCTTCCGAATCAAAGCTTTCACCACAGACATCACATGTAAAACGTGAATGAACCGTACGATTATGCCTTTCCATTTCTGCCTGACTATGGAAAGTTGCGCCACATTCTTTACACTTATACTGATCCTGAGCCATAAGATTTTCTCCTTTTCGAACCTCGCGTTTCGCCTTTAAGTCGCAAACAGATGCCGCCCTTCGCTACTGCTTATAACGAACATTTAGAAATGACGTTACTGCTGGGGCTTGTTGAGGCTCAGAAAATTCTTAGAGAAGTCTCATTGTTGAAATGATTCCTGCCCAAAATTTGATGTACTTCTCTTCATTTAATTCTACCCATCTGCCAGGGGAGGTTTTATCATCACAAACAATCTATCTTTCGCGACACGCGCAATATCTTCTGCGTTTGGAATTTTATGTTTGATTCGGATGCCCAACGACCTCGCCAGCCTCGGCATTTGATGAATGTATTTAAGTAAGTGGGTTTCCACGTCTTTTTCATCCAACTCTGCATTGGCGAATGCCTCTACAGTTTTGCCCTTCAACAATAAAGAGACATTTGCACCGTCCTTTACATTCCTCCACCAGGTTCGGTCGCGACTGGAGATCACCCACAGAGCATCGTCTTCACGATAAAAACCTACAGGCGTCGAATATTTCCTGCCTGTTTTGCAGCCGGTCACGGTGATCAAGAGGGTATTACCTAAAAAGACGTGCAACGGTGTGCGCAGAAAAAAGGTTACGAAATCATTACCGGTCATTTAATCACTCCATACATTTGATCAGGACTGAGCTGCCCTGGAAAACGCGGCCTGAGCGAAATCCGTGCTGCATAGCACAGGTGACAGGCGTCGGCGTAGGAAAATTCGTGCGGAAGATTGTATTCGGTCACGAGGGCAGCCGGTCCGCCCTCGAGCAGCGGCCCACAGATCGGATGAACATCCGCATCATATTCTTCACAAATCTGCTTTAATGGCTTCTTGAATAAGTTGCCAATTGCAATGCCCTGACAGATGTGCAGATTTCCCAACGGATCAAGATGGATGCGGCCCGGCTCGCGCAGGTCTTCATGGGGACAGGAATCGAATCGTTCCCAGGGACGATGGGTCGCGCGCGGAACGAGCTTTTCCGCCGCCCGACCGCGGTACATCACTGCATTTTCCTCTTCCATCTGACCCTGTGACTGCTGGGCATCCACATTCGGCTGCGCAACACGGATCATCTCGGTTGGGATATTCAACCACTTCGCCGCGACCAGGGCATTCTGCGGACATTCACCCATAGTTTCACTGCAATGGAATAAATCACTGCTCACCGTAAGAGCTGCCAGACTTCCCACAAATGGACACAGCCACTCTTCCGCATTTGCTACAGAATTCGCCCAGTATGCATTCGTCACAATTCCAACTGAGAAACCCATGTCAGCAGCTTTATGAACAGCCTGAACCAAAATTGCATAATATAGGAACGGCTCACCGCCCTCAAAATAAATGGATGTGACACCCGCTTCCTTTGCCTGTATAAGGATTTGCTCAATTTGCTTCAATGTAAGCGTCCCTGTTTGCCGCGGACTCCCCCACACAAAACAATGATCGCATTCACAGGTGCATTGATAGGTCAGAAGGATATGCAGGCCTTCAAGTTTCATCGTGGACTCCTTGCTCTCTTCTAATGTACGCAAGATGGGAGCCAGAGTCACGGGTCAAAAATCACCTTCAAGACTATAATAAAGTAACCCAATTTCGGAGGCCATCATGTCCAATGTCTACGCATCAAATCACCCACTTGTGGCGCATAAACTCTCGCGTTTGAGGGATAAAAAGACCGAACCCAAGAAATTCCGTGAACTGGTACGCGAGATCGCCGCGCTGCTTGCCTATGAAGCCACCGTGGATTTAGCAATCACACCGCGTGAATTTGAAACGCCCCTCGCAAAAATGACCGGCGCGGAATTGCAGGAAAAGATCGGTCTTGTCCCGATCCTGCGGGCGGGACTTGGAATGGTCGAAGGCGTGTGGGGATTGATGCCCAGCGCCGAAGTCTGGCATATTGGCCTCTATCGAGATGAACATACACTCAAACCTGTTGAGTATTACAATAAATTGCCCATCGAGCCGCGTGTTTCCGTTTGTATGATCCTGGACCCAATGCTGGCTACAGGGGGTTCGGCGACAGCCACCGCGGATATTCTCAAACGTTGGGGAGTAAAGCGGATCAAATTTGTGGGGCTCATCGCCGCGCCGGAGGGAATCAAAGTCATGCAAACCGCGCATCCGGATATTGATATTCACATCGCGGCTATTGATGATCACCTCAATGAGCGCGCCTATATTGTGCCCGGACTTGGCGATGCAGGAGACCGTCAGTTTGGAACAGGATAAGTAGCCATTCGTTTTCGCTTTCAGCGATCAGTAATTAGGAAAAGGAGTGAAAATATGAACCGTACCCTCATTCCACCGTATGAACCCAAACAATCAGAACCCGTCCATCCACCCATGGTTTATGTTGAGAAACGATTGAAATGGGAATACAAACAGATTATTCGTAATTTGAAAAAAGAAAGCCCGCCTGATGAAGCAGAGCTAAATGAACTCGGCGAGGCGGGCTGGGAGATGTCGGGAGTTGCTCAACAGCCACCACTGGCTTATTTTTACTTCAAGCGTCTCATCGAGAAATAGAAACTTAATGGCATACAACGTCGAATTAACTGAACGAATTCGCTCGCAATTAGAGGGTATTCCTGTTGTGGAAAAGAAAATGTTCGGTGGGGTTGGATTTTTGCTCAATGGAAATATGGCTTGCGGAGTCAACAAAGACGACCTCATCGTGCGCGTCGATCCTGAAAAGCATGTCACCCTGCTCAAGAAACCACACGTGAAGCCATTTGATTTAACAGGCAGACCCATGAAAGGCTGGCTGCTGGTCGAAGCGGATGGAGTCAAAACCGAAAAGCAACTTAGCACGTGGGTCAAGGAAGGTGTTGAGTTTGCCTCAACGTTGCCAGAAAAATGAAAGCTATGCTTCTTCGAGAGATGACCTCTCTCAAACAAAATGAGACTCCCCTTTCATTTACGAATATTTCAGAACCACAAATCGGCCAAGGAGAAGTCTTGTTGCGCGTCGCCAGATGCGGAGTCTGTCACACGGAGCTGGATGAAATCGAAGGGCGGACTCCGCCGCCACAGTTGCCTGTAATTTTGGGACATCAGGTAGTGGGAACTTTGGAGTCCGACAGCAAGCTGTCGGAAAATCAGCGGCAAGCCGCTGCACTCCAAAAGGGTCAACGCGTCGGCGTGGCGTGGATTGCGTCCGCATGTGGGCATTGCGAATATTGCTTATCAGGCCAGGAGAATCTTTGCCCCGAGTTCAAAGCAACCGGCCGCGATATCAACGGTGGCTATGCGGAGTACATGAAGGTCCGCGCGGACTTTGTTCACCCCATCCCCGCTTCGATCTCTGATTCTGAAGCCGCGCCATTGTTATGTGCGGGGGCAGTCGGTTACCGCGCGTTGAAATTATGCAATTTGAAGGATGGTCACTCACTTGGCCTGATGGGATTTGGCGGCTCAAATCACCTTGTATTGAAAACCGCAAAATATAAATATCCGCATTCAGAAATTTTTGTGTTCAGTAGAAATCCACAGGAACGTGAATTTGCCTTGTCGCTTGGGGCAGCCTGGGCTGGCGCGATCGACGAAGTCCCGCCTGCAGGGTTGGACGCGATCATTGACACCACGCCGGTTTGGAGTCCAATTAGTGAAGCCTTGAAACGTCTCAAGCCGGGCGGACGACTCGTGATCAATGCTATTCGCAAAGAGGAAGTGGATAAGAATGTCCTATTGAAACTAGATTATCCGTCACAGTTGTGGATGGAGAAGGAGATCAAATCGGTTGCGAATGTGACGCGTGCGGATGTGCGCGAGTTTTTGCAACTCGTCGCAGAGGCAAATATCAAACCTGACTATCAGGAATTTGAATTGGAAAATGCCAATCAGGCATTGCTGGAAATGAAGCAGGGAAAAATTCGCGGCGCGAAGGTGCTGAGGATATGACCATCCAAAAGGACACCGAACGGAACGAAACAAAATATATCCATGATTTTGCAGACTTCAGCGGAAAGCGCGTCCTGGAAATTGGCTGCGGTGAAGGACGGTTGACCTGGCAATATGCGAAGGAAACGCATTCGACCGTTGGCATAGACCTCGAGGCAGGCTCCTTGCGCGTGGCGACGATTGATAGACCTTTCGACCTGGAAAACAAAGTTTATTTTTCTCGTGCAATGTCAGAGCAGCTTTCCTTTTCAAAGGAGACGTTTGATCTCGCGATCCTGGCCTGGTCATTCTGATGAATTCAACACGAGGGCATGGTCCATGCCCTGAGCGAAATTCGACGAGTGCTCGTTCCAAACGGGATTTTGATCGACTTGCGTCCTGTCTTAAGTAATTGGCCTATTGAAGTGGTATCCGCGCGCGAGATCCGTGAAACGGGTCGGATCCAGGACCTGCCATTAGGACTCGCAGACGACAATGCAGCTAATCAATCCATCGCGCAGGCAGAAAAAAACGGATGGTTCACACGTGAAGCAGAAGAGTTCTTCCCATTTTATTATGCATGGGATTCGCCGAGCGAAATGGAAGAATGGATCACAGAAGAGTGGCAGGACTTTATTCAACTGGATGAGGAATCCAAACGAGCAACGCGCTCTACCTGGGCACTCGGAGACGCGGATGCGAGTGTGCGAGTAAAAGTGAAAATGCTGATCACAAGGTGGAAAAAAGAATGACAACAGTCATTGTGGCAGAACGTCCGGATACAGCCGATGCCATAACACTTATTTCTGAATTGGAAGCGCAGCTCGAGCCGCTCTACCCGAAAACAAGTCGTCATGGATATAGCGTCGAAAAACTAATGAAACAGGGAGTTGCTTTTTTCGTGACTCGTCATGATGGGATCCTGGCAGGCTGCGGTGGGATTGAATTGTTTGGAGTAGAGTATGGCGAAATCAAGCGAATGTATGTGCGTCCCCGATTTCGCGGGCTGGGATTAGCCAGACTGATGTTGAATCATTTAGCGACTTATGCCCAGCAACACAATATCTATCTCCTTCGACTTGAAACTGGCATTCATCAGAAAGAGGCGATTGGCTTGTATGAGCGGATGGGCTTCCAAAGGATTCGCCCGTTTGGACCGTACAAGGAGGATCCACTCAGTCGGTTCTACGAGAAACCGATCACGCCAACAGATTTAAAGACGTAGGCCAGAGTTGGTGTCGAAAAAATAGAAACGTTCCGGGTCAAGTTGCGCCTGCACCCATTGCCCTGTCCTGAATTCCATATCGAGGGAACACAATCCCGAATAGTTCCAAGGCCCAGTCCGAAGATGAACAGTTTGGGTCCGATGAACAAAATCTGATTCGAAAGAATCAACCTCAGCCGGTAGCTCAATCCCGTTGGTAGAAGTTGATTCAGCTGATAGGCTAATTGCTTCCTGCCGAATGCCCAACGTCACTCGTTGATTATTTTGCACAAGAGGAAAGACGCGCTCCGGAAGTGGAATTAGGTAATCATTCAGGACCAGTTTGTTTCCCGAGATGAATCCATCAGAGAACAAATTCATGGGTGGTAAACCTAAAAATCCCGCCACAAATACATTGACCGGATTCTCCATCAGATTCTGATAAGTTCCCACTTGCTCAATTTTTCCTTGATGCATGACAACTATTTGGTCTGCCAGGGCAATCGCCTCCACCTGATCGTGGGTCACATACAGGCTTGTGATACTGAAACGGTGTAACAGACGTTTGATCTCTGTACGGGTCTGCACGCGTAGTTTTGCATCAAGGTTGGAGAGTGGCTCATCCAGCAGAAGCAGCCGCGGCGCACGGACCAGGGCCCGGGCGATCGCCACACGCTGTTTCTCTCCACCAGAGAGCTTCGTGGGCCTACGTGGTAGAAGTTCCTTGAAGCCTATCCCCATCAATTCAGAGGTGTAGCGAATCCGTTCATTGGTTTCTTCATCACCAACATTATGCATTCTGAAGAAAAATGACAGGTTGCCTTCGTTGTTAAAATTGGGATAGAGCGCATAGTTTTGGAAGACCATGCCGATATAGCGGTCTTTAATCTCGATGTTTCGCACGTCTTCCCCGTCGTACAATATTTCCCCGCTATAATCTTTATCAAGGCCTGCGATCACGCGCAATAAGGTAGTCTTGCCGCAACCGGAGGGGCCAACTACAACGAATGTCCGCCCGTTGGGAATCGTCAGATTCACACGATCCAAGGCGGTAATACCCTGAATCGTTTCACCCGGCAAATCCTCCTGGAGCCGCTCTTTCCTAATCTCAAACAAACGGTTGACTGGATCGCGCCGCGGAGCGGAATAAATTAAACTTACGTTGTGGAGTTGAATCTTGGCCATGGCAACTTCTTGGTGACAATGAGGATTGTATCACCACGCCTACGGGTAGCAGAAAAAAGTTGACAAAGAAGTTCGTTCAAATGCTATACTTATGGAAAGAAAAAGGAGGCACAATGTTAAACGTACAGTATTTATCAGTAACAGAACTCGAAGCGGGCATGGAACACATTCGTCAGTCGCCAAAGGCTCAGGGCACACTTCAGATGATCGTATGCCGACCGAATGTTGATGAGCGGGAAATGCTACAGGAAGGCGAACTGAACACAATAGAAGGACTGGTCGGCGATACATGGAAAGTCCGCGTGAGCGTACATTCAACAGATGGTCTGCCAAACCCCAATAAACAGATCACGATCATGAATGCCCGCACGATTGCATTGCTCTCGCAAAGTGAGGAACATTGGCCGCTGGCAGGTGATCAGTTATATGTTGATATGGATCTCAGCGATGACAACCTGCCGCCGGGGACACGACTTGCCATTGGCTCTGCAATCCTTGAAGTTTCTCCCGATCCGCATACAGGCTGCCAGAAATTCTCGTCCCGTTTTGGCGTGGAAGCGCTGAAATTTGTCAATTCGCCGGAAGGGAAGAGACTGCACTTACGCGGGATCAATACAAAGGTGATTCAGGCCGGAACGATTCGAGTTGGCGATGCAGTAAGCAAGCTCTGATCAGAAGATGATGAGCGCGGCAA
>WNFZ01006525.1_pt1 | contig 10525 bp, 9 predicted proteins | sample 5400081 | NCBI WGS metagenome assembly WNFZ01 (sample SAMN13153365, study PRJNA577476) | soil metagenome | isolation source: 80 cm soil or saprolite under grassland replicate 1 | place: USA:California | collected 2016-06-15
AGCCGGCGCGCTCGGCGCGAGCATGCTGGTGCCGGCGCCGTGGCAGGCGGCCTTCGGCCAGGCCAAGCCGTACCGGATCGGCACCTTGCAGCCGCTTTCCGGATCCGGAGCCGCCGGGGGCAAGCCCGCCCTGGTCGGCACGCAGGTGGCGGTCGACCGCATCAACAAGTCCGGCGGCATCATGGGCCGGCCGATCGAGCTCATCGTCGCCGACTACGAGTCCAAGCCCGACGTCGGCCGGCGCAAGGCGGAAAAGCTCGTCGTCGAGGACAACATCGACGCGCACCAGGGCGGCTTTCTGTCCAACGTGTGCCTCGCCTGCATGCCGGTCTGGGAAGAGCAGAAGATCGTCAACATGATCGGTGTGTGCCTCGACACCACGATCACGACGAGCAAATGCAGTCGTTACACCTTCCGGACGTTCGACTATGCGCCCGCTCAGGCGGTGGCGTTCGCGCCCTACCTGGTCAACAAGCTGGGCAAGAAGTGGCACATCGCCTACGCCGATTACGCCTGGGGCCAGTCGACCCGCGACGCCTACGCGGAGGAAATCAAGAAGGTGGGCGGCCAGGTCGCGGGCACCACCGGTATTCCGCTCGGCACCGCCGACATGACGCCGTTTCTGTCGAAAATCACCGGCGACTTCGACGGACTGCTCGGCATCTTCTTCGGCAAGGACGGCGTGACCATCGGCAACCAAGCCTACGACCTCGGCCTGACCAGGAAGTACAAGTGGGCCGGCGACGGCGCCATCGCCGAATCCACCAACCTTCCGGCCCTCGGCAGCAAGATCGAGGGCTTCGTCGGCATCAATCGATACATTCCGGTGTTCGACCCGCCGCTCAACACACAAGCGCACAAGAAATTCTTCGACGACGCCGTCGGCCGTCTCAAGCAAATCGATCCGTCCGGTCCGCTGCCCGACCGCTACGTGCAGGCGAACTTCGAGGCCATGAATGCCCTCAAGCTCGGCATGGAGAAATCGGGTTTCCGCGGCCGCGAGGACACGCCGAAGCTGATCGAGGCACTGGAGGGGCTCGAGATGAAGGAGGGAGACGACTTCCCGCAAGGCGACAAGACGCTTCGCAAGGACGACCATCAGGCCTTCCTCCGCGAGTTCATCTTCGACATCAAGGACGGCAAGCACCGCGTCCTCGAGGTCGTGCCGAAGGACAAGGCGACGTTCCCGCCGGCGTGCAAGTTCGCTTCCAGCTAAGTGGCCGCCGGCCCTGCCATCGAGGTGCCCTTCCCGGCCAGTGCCGGCCGCGGAGGCACCCCTGTGCTGCGCACCGAGGACCTGACCGTGCGCTTCGGCGGGCTGGCCGCCCTGAGCAACGTCAATTTCGAAGTGCAGCGCGGCGAGATCCGCGCCATCATCGGGCCGAACGGCGCGGGAAAGAGCACCTTCTTCAATTGCCTGACCGGCGTGCTGCGCCCGCTTTCGGGACGCATCCTGTTCCAGGATGAAGACATCACCGGGCTTCCATCGGACCGGATCTCGCAGAAGGGCATCGCCCGGTCGTATCAGATCACCAACATCCTCCCCAGCGCCACCACCTTCGAGAACGTGCGGATCGCCGCGCAGTCGCGCCGGCACGGATGGAGCCTGCTGACCCACCACCGCGCCTATCGCGACATCAGCGAGAAGGCCGAGGCAGTATTGGAGGCAGTCGGCCTGCGCAGCAAGGCGGACGAAATTGCCGCCAATCTTTCCCACGGAGAGCAACGCAATCTCGAGATCGCCATCGCGCTGGCGACCGAGCCGCAGCTGCTTTGCTTGGACGAGCCAACGGCGGGCATGAGTGCCGCCGAGACCCACGACACCACGGCGCTGGTGCGCAGCATCGCGGAGAACCTGACGATCCTGATCGTCGAGCACGATATGCAGGTAGTCATGGAGCTGGCGCACCGGATCACGGTGCTGAACTACGGCGAGGTCCTGGCCGAGGGGACGCCGGCGGAGATCCAGCAGAACCCCAGGGTGCTGGAGGTCTATCTCAAGACATGAGCGACGCGCCGCTGCATCCCCTCATCAAGCTCGAGGACATCCACACCTATTACGGCAAGAGCCATGTCCTGCATGGCGTGTCCCTCGAAGTAGGGAAAGGAGAAGTCGTGGGCCTGCTCGGGCGCAACGGCGTCGGCAAGAGCACGACGCTGAAGACCATGATGGGCCTCGTCCGCCCGAGCCGGGGCAAGACGCAGTTCGAAGGCCGCACGGTCACCGACCTTCCGGCGCACCGGCTGGCCAGGCTGGGCATCGGCTACGTTCCGGAGGACCGACGGATCTTTCGCCTCCTGACCGTCATGGAGAATCTGCGCACCGGCCTCGACCGCCGCGAAGTGACCGAGGCCAGGAAGAAGCAGCTCCTCGAAAAGGTCTACGCGTATTTCCCGGTCCTGGCGGAACGGCGCAATCAAGCCGGCGGCACGCTCTCGGGCGGCGAGCAACAGATGCTCGCGATCGCCCGCGCCATGATGCTGGAACCCAAGATCATCCTGCTCGACGAACCGACCGAAGGCCTGATGCCCCGCATGGTATCCCAGATCCGGCAGATCATCGACGTGCTCCATCGCGAGGGCGTGGCGATCCTGTTGGTAGAGCAGAACGTGCCGCTCACGCTCGAGGCGAGCCAGCGGATCTACATCATGGAGAAGGGGGCGGTCCGGCACCACGCCCCCGCCTCCCAGCTGCGGGTGAACGACGCGGTGATCCACCAGTATTTGGGGGTGTAGCATGGGGATCGAACAGCTGGTTCAGGCCATTCCCTTCGATCAGCTGCTGGTGCAGACCATCAACGGCATCGTCGCCGGCATGATTCTGGCGCTGGTGGCCTCCGGACTCACCCTGATCTTCGGAATCATGGACGTCGTGAACTTCGCTCACGGCGAGCTGTTCATGCTGGGAGCCTACGTCGGCGTGATCATCTTGGCGGCGACCGGCGACTTTTGGATCGCGCTCCTGGCCGCCAGCATCGCCATCGCGCTGCTCGGCGCCGCCATTCACGTCACCGTTCTGCGCCCGCTGCTCGGTCGCGATCCTCTGACGACCATTCTGGCGACGTTCGGCATCTCGTTGGTGCTGCAGAATTATGCGCTCTGGCAGTTCGGCCCGGTCGCGCGCAAGATCCAGGAGCCCTTCACCGGACACTTCACGCTGTTCTATCTCGAGTATCCCTGGTACCGGCTGGTGATCGCGTTGCTCTCCGCGGGCATCATCGGCGCGCTTTGGCTGTTCCTGAAATTCGGCACCTACGGCATCTGGATCCGCGCCACCACGCAGGACCGCGTCATGGCCCAGGCCATGGGCATCCCGGTGCCGCGGGTCCTCACTGCCGTGTTCGCCATCGGCTCGGGAATGGCCGCCGCCAGCGGCGTGCTGTTCGGTCCCCTGGTGGGCGTCAACCACGCCATGGGCCTCGATTGGGTGCTCAAGGCCTTCATCGTCGTCGTGGTCGGCGGCATGGGCAATCTCGGGGGATCGATCGCCGCCTCGATCTTCATCAGCCTGTTGGAATCCTACGCCTCGCTCTGGGTGAGCCCGGCCCAGGCGGTGATCTTCTCTTTCGTGGTGCTGATCCTCACCCTGCTGTTCCGGCCCACGGGCCTCTTCGTTCCGACGCCCAAATGAACGCGCGCCGCATCGCTGCCTATTGGATAGTGTTCTCCGTCGTGCTGGCGCTGCTGATCGCCGCGCCGCTCGTGTTGCCGGAATTCTGGCGGCGTTTCCTCACCGAAATCCTGATCTGGGGGCTGCTGGCCATGTCCTCGGACATCCTGATCGGCTACGCGGGGATGATCTCGTTCGGCCACTCGGCGTTCTTCGGTCTGGGGATCTACGGCGCCGCCGCCGCCCTGCTGTCGGTCAAGCCGCCCAACCTGTGGCTCGCGCTGCTGTTCGGGGTGATTGCCGCCGCCGGGGTCGCGGCCTTCGTCGCATATTTCTCCACACGTCTGCGCGACATCTACTTCGCGATCACCACCTTGATCTTCTCGCAAATCTTCTACGTCATCATCTTTACCTGGACCGAAGTGACCGGGGGCGAGAACGGCCTGACCTTCAGCCGGCCGCCGCTCGCCGTACCCGGGCTCTTCTCGGTCCCCTTCACTTCCCAGACGCTGCACTGGTTCGTGCTCGCGGTCGTGACCTTGTCGTATCTCGTGCTGCGACGCATCACCCGCTCGCCCTTCGGGATGGTGTTGCAGTCGATCCGCGAGAACGAGGCCAGGACACGGGCCATCGGCTATCCCATCGAGCGCTACAAGATCGTGGCAGTGATGCTCTCCGGGCTGTTCGCGGGGCTGGCCGGCGGGCTCTACGCGATCCAGAACCGATTCGCGGCCCCCGATTTCGTGTTCTTCCTGGTCTCGGGCGAGGTGATAATCTTCAACGTCATGGGCGGCATCGGCACCTTGGTGGGTCCGATCGTGGGAGCCGCGTTCTTCCTGCTGCTGCGCGAAGGATTCTCGCGCTTCTTCACGGAGTACTATTTGATTCCGGTCGGGCTGATCTTCATCGCGATGGTGATTTTCCTGCCGCAAGGGTTGCTTGGATTCATGAGACGAACGCTGAACCGATAGCGCCGGAGCGCGATGCCGCGGGAAGGCCTCTGGCGAGAAGTGAGAATCCGCGCGATCCTCATGCGATGATGCGCGATCCAGGGAGAGACGCTTGGGCTACGAAACCATCCTCTATGACGAAGACGGGCCGCTCGGCACGATCACGCTCAATCGCCCCGACGACGGCAACATGTTCAACGAAACGATGTGTCACGAGCTGCGCGATTGCATCAACGCGATCCGGCGCGAGACGCGGACCCGCGTGTTGGTGATCACCGGAGCCGGCGAGCGCTTCTTCTGCATCGGCGGGCGCAAGGACGGGCTCGCGGACACCACCCTCTACGCCGGCACGCTGCCGACCTTGGAGGTCTACGAATCGATCGAGCGCCTGCAGAAACCGGTCATCGCCTCGGTCAACGGATTTGCGGTCGGCGGCGGCAACGTGCTGCAGATGCTTTGCGACCTTACCATCGCCAAGGAAAGCGCCGTGTTCCGCCAGGTCGGGCCGATGATGGGCTCCTTCGATGCCGGCTACGGCACCTGGTATTTGGAAGACCTGGTCGGCAAGAAGAAGGCCAAGGAGATCTGGTTCTGCAATCCGAAGATCTCCGCGCGCGAGGCGCTAGAGCTCGGGCTCATCAACCGTGTCGTGGCCGATGATGGGCTGCGGGCGGAAACCCGCGCCATGGCGCTCGAGATCGCCGAGCGGGGCGCGTTCGCGCTGGCTGCGGTCAAAGCCGCCTTCAACGCCCGCCACGGCGGCGTCTCCGGGCTCTCGCGCATGGCGCACGATCTGCTGTTGCGTGCTTATCTAGAGACCGAGGAAAGCCACGAGCTTGCCAAGTCCTTCGCCCAGAAGCGAAAGCCCGACCCGGCGCAATTCGGCAGATGAACATGCGTCCGTTCCTGACGCTCCATCATCCCGCTGCCGCACGGCGCTATTACGCCGAAGGCCTCTGGCAGGCGGATACGTTCTATTCGCTGCTGGTCCGACATGCCGGCGAGCGGCCGCATGCTGCGGCCTTGCGCGACAGCCGGAATCGGCTGGCCTGGTCCGAGGTTCTGGCGTGGGTCGACGGCGTCGCCGCGGACCTCGCCAGGCAAGGGCTCGCGGGCGGCGACCGGGTGTCGATTTGGCTCTCCAACCGCGTCGAAGCCGTCATCGCCTTTCTCGCCTGCTCGCGCCAGGGCTATGCCTGCAATCCGTCCCTGCATCGGGCCTACACGCCGGCCGAAGTCGTGCAGCTCCTGGATTATCTCAAAGCAAAGATCCTGATCACTGAGCCGGGACTCCACGCCGGACGCGGGCCTGAAGATCTTGCCACGGTGCTGGGGCAGGCAACCTCGCTCACGCGCGTCTACATGCTGCCGGATTTTCCCGCGCCGGGATCCGCAAGCGGCGCGGCGATCTCGGATCCTGACAAAATCGCCTATCTGGCGTTCACGTCCGGCACCACCGGCATTCCGAAATGCGTCATGCATTCGGACAACACACTCCTCGCCAACGCCCGCGAAATGCTCCGCGACTGGGGACATGGGCCACAAACCAAGCTGCTGACGCTGAGCCCGCTGTCGCATCACATCGCCTGGGTGGCCGCGGCACAATGGCTGCTTGCCGGCTGCGAGCTGATCGTCAACGATCCGCCGGCGGGGCGCCACGGCATCGACTGGATCATCGAAACCGGCGCGACCTACGTCATGGGCGTGCCGACCCATGCGATGGACATCATTGCCGAGCAGCGCCGGCGCGGGCTTGCGCGCATCAGGTCGGTCGCGGTGTTCTACATGGCCGGCGCGCCGATCCCGTCTTCGGTCGCCGAAGCATTTTTGGAGCAGGGCATCAAGCCGCAGAACATCTACGGCATGACCGAGAACTCCTCGCATCAATACACGCATCCGGACGACGACCGCTCGACCATCGTCAGCACCTGCGGGCGCGGCGGCAAGGCCTACGAGGTGCGGATCTTCGATCCCGAGCATTCCGATCGCGAGGTGCCGCGCGGCACGCTCGGCGAGATCGGCGGGCGCGGCGCCGCACTGATGCTTGGCTATTACGGCAATCAGCCGGTGACCGCCGCAAGCTTCAATCGGAACGGCTGGTTCCTGTCGGGCGACCTCGGCGTGCTCGATCAGGCCGGCAACCTCAGGATCGTCGGCCGTCTCAAGGATCTGATCATCCGCGGCGGGCACAACATCCATCCGGCCCATATCGAGGCGCTGGCGCTGCGCCATGCCGCGGTCGAGCGCGCGGCTTGCGTTCCGGTCGCGGACGAGCGGCTCGGCGAGCGCGCCTGCATCGCGGTGATCGGCGCGATCGCTCCGGATGCGCTGCTGACGCATCTCGCCGCGGAAGGCCTGTCGAAAGCCGACATGCCGGAATATTTTCTGCGCATGGAAGCCTTTCCGCTGACCGCGAGCGGCAAAATCCTCAAGCGCGAGCTCGTCGCGATGATCGAGCGCGGTGAACTGCAGCCCACGCCCGTGCGGTGGCGCGCGAAGGAGATCGCCTGATGCCCTTGAGCCTCACCCGCCACGGCGATGTTGCCGTCCTCGTGCTCGATCGCCAGGAGGCGCTCAATGCGCTGTCCTTCGCCTTCCTCGAGGAGATCGCCGGTGGATTCGATGCGGTGAGAAAGATGGACGCGCGAGTGCTCGTGATCACCGGCGCCGGGACCAAGGCGTTCTGCGCCGGTGCCGACGTCAAGGAGCTTCGCGGCCGGGATCCCGCCGCGCACAGGCGCAGTCTCGAACGCGGCCAAGAGATATTTTCCAAGCTCGATGCGCTGCCGATCGCGTCGATCGCCGTCATCAACGGTTACGCGTTCGGCGGCGGGCTCGAGCTTGCGCTGGCGGCGACGTTCCGCCTCGCCACGGCGAACGCAAAGCTGGGATTCCCCGAGATCAAGCTCGGCATGATCCCCGGCTATGGCGGCACCCAGCGCCTGCCGCGCGTCGTCGGCGAGGCGTGCGCGCTCGAGCTGATCCTGACCGGCCGCAGCGTCGGCGCCGAGGAGGCGCAACGCATCGGCCTCGTGCACAAGCTCGTCGAAGGCGACCCGATCGAAGCCGGCCTGACCTTCGCGCGCGAGCTGACCCGCTACAGCCTTCCGGTGCTGGCGTTGGCGCGCTCCGCAGTGACCCGGGCGCTCGACGTGCCGATACCCGAGGGGCTGAAGATCGAAGCCGATGCGGCGACGCTCGCGTTCCGCACCGCCGATGCCCAGGAAGGCATGGCGGCCTTCGTCGAGAAGCGCGCCCCGGTGTTCCGCGATGCGTGAGCACAGATGAACGTTTTCGATACCCTGGAGCGGCAGCGGAACTGGTCCGAGGACGAGCGACTGGTGCTCGATCAGGTCAGGCGCGTCGCCGCCGACGTCATCGCTCCCAAAGCCGCCGAGATCGATCGCACCGGCGAATTCCCATGGGACAATGTCCGCGCGCTCAATGCCATCGGGGCCAATGCCATCTTCGTGCCGGCAGCCTACGGCGGGCTCGAGATGTCCTACCGGCTCTTCCTCGCGGTGGTGAAGATCATTTCCGAGGTCTGCGCCTCGACCGGGATCATCTATTCCACGACCTTCAACGGACTGAAGTCCCTCATCGATATCGGCAGCGCAGAGCAGAAACAGCGATTGCTGCCGCGCATTGCCGCCGGCGCGCTCGGTGCGCTCGCCATCACCGAGCCGACCGCCGGTTCCGACGCCACCGGCATGAAGACGCGGTTCACGCCGGACGGCGACACGATCATCGTCGACGGCGGCAAGATCTTCATCACCAACGGCGACGTCGCGGAGCTCATGTTGCTGTTCGGCAAATGGTCCGAGATCCGCAACGAAAAAGCCGCGATTTCCGCGCTCCTGTTCGAAACGAAGACGCCCGGCTTCGAGGTGATCCGCACCGAGGACAAGATGGGGCATCGCGGCTCTTCCACTGCCGCAATCGCCTTCAACCGATGCCGGGTCCCGCGTGCCAATTTGCTCGGCAAGCCCGGCGAGGGCCTCGATATCTTGCTCGCCTCGCTCAACAAGTCCCGGCCGAGCGTTGCCGCCCATGCGCTCGGGATTGCGACCGCCGCCTTCAAGGACATGGTCGCCTATATGAACGAGCGGGTGCAGTCGGGCCGGCGCATCGTCGATTTCCAGGCCAATCAGTTCCTGCTGGCGGATCTCGCGACCGATCTCGCCATGACCGAGCGGTGGCTCGACTACGTAGCCTCGCTGGTCGAGGGCGATACCGGCGAATTCGGCCTGGAGGCCTCCATGCTCAAGCTGCGCGCCTCCGATCTCGCCATGCGGATCGCCACCGAGGCGGTGCAGATGCACGGCGGCTACGGGTACTGCCGCGATCTGCGTGTCGAGCGTCTGATGCGCGATGCGAAAATCACCCAGATCTGGGAGGGCACCAACCAGATCCATCGTCAACTGATCGGCCGGAGTTTTGCAGAAAAATGACTCGCCAGGACGGAACGCCTTATGCACCCGCGCGCCGCGCCGCCGTCACGACGAACCGGCGGACGTGACGCCAATGCAGCCGCTCGAAGGTATCGTGGTTCTCGACTTTTCCACCCTGCTGCCCGGCCCGATGGCAACGCTGCTGCTCGCCGAAGCGGGCGCCGAAGTCATCAAGTTGGAGCGGCCGGGCGGCGAGGAGATGCGCTCCTATCAGCCGCGGTGGGGGCGCGAGAGCGTGAATTTCGCTCTGCTCAACCGCGGCAAGAAGAGCCTGGCGCTCGACCTCAAGAGCCCGGGAGATCGGCGGCGGCTCGAGCCGCTGCTCGCCCGCGCCGATGTCGTCGTCGAGCAGTTCCGGCCCGGTGTGATGGCGCGGCTCGGCCTGGCCTATTCCGACATCGAGAAGATCAATCCGCGGGTGATCTATTGCTCGATCACCGGCTATGGCCAGGACGGCCCGAAGCGCGATGTCGCCGGCCACGACCTGAACTATATCGGCGCCACCGGCTTGCTGGCGCTCTCGATGGGCGAGCCCGAGCGGCCGGTCGTGCCGCCGGCGCTCATCGCCGATATCGCCGGCGGCGCCTATCCGACCGTGATCAACGTGCTGCTCGCGTTGCAGCAACGCGCGCGAACCGGGCGCGGCTGTTATCTCGATGTCGCCATGGCGGCCAATCTGTTCGCATTCACCTATTGGGCGCTCGGGAACGGGCTCTCCGCGGAGATGTGGCCCGGCAACGGCACGGATCGCGTCACCGGCGGATCGCCGCGCTATCGGCTCTACCCGACGGCGGATGCAAACATCGTCGCCGCCGCGCCGCTCGAGCAAAAATTCTGGGAGGAGTTCTGCGACATCATCGCCCTCGATCCGCCGCTCCGGGACGATACCCGCGATCCCGCGGCAACCGCGCGCGCGGTCGCCGCGGCGATCCGCGCCAAGACGGCGGAGGAATGGCGCGAGCGCTTCGCCGGCCGCGATTGCTGCTGTTCGATCGTGGCAACGCTAAAGCAAGCGGTCGCCGACCCGCAGTTCCGCGATCGCTTCCGACACGTGCTGGTGAACGAGTTGGGCGCGCGAATACCCGCGCTGCCGGTGCCCATCGAAGACGATTTCCGCGCGCCTGCCGACCGGGCGCAATCGGCGCCGGCGCTCGGCGCGCACAACGCGGAACTTTCCCGGTAAATCGTCATGCCCGCGCTTGGCGTCGCTTGGCGCGGGCATCCACGCCTTCACAGCCGCGCGGAAGGAAGACATGGATGGCCGGACAAGCCGGGCCAAGATGGCGGCGGTTATGAGCTTTCGTTATTGATCGGTCGGCGGCGAGGTCACGACAAGCAATACCAGATCGGTGATCCCGGAGTTGGTGATCGAGTGCTCGATCCCGGGCGGCAGGAAGATCACGTCGTGCTTGCGCACGATGCGCGTCTCGTTGCCGATCTCCATCAGGCCTTCGCCTTCGAGCACGTGATAGACCTGCTCCTGGACCTTGTGGGCGTGTTTTTGGACATAGGCC
>WNFZ01007663.1_pt1 | contig 10525 bp, 13 predicted proteins | sample 5400081 | NCBI WGS metagenome assembly WNFZ01 (sample SAMN13153365, study PRJNA577476) | soil metagenome | isolation source: 80 cm soil or saprolite under grassland replicate 1 | place: USA:California | collected 2016-06-15
CGCGAAAGCATGGCGGCTCGCCAAATCTGGTCAAGTTCGATGTAAAGCTCTGGCAGAAAAATTGGAATCGTATTTGCCCGATGTTGTTATTTCGAGTGTCGAGCCAAAAGCCATTGAAACGGCTCAAATTATTGCACATCAATTGAATAAGCCGTTTCGCACATTTGAAGGTTTGCATGAGCATGATCGAACAGGTGTTGATTTTTTAGAGAAAGAGCAATTTGAAGCCAAAGTAAATGATTTCTTTGTGCATCCAGATAGATTGGTTTTGGGTAAAGAGACAGCCAACCAAGCAGTTGAAAGGTTCTCAAAAGCGTTGACATCTGTTGAAGTTGAACATCCAGATAAAAATATTGTGGTTGTCGCACACGGAACAGTGATCACTCTTTTTGTTGAAAAGTTTAATGATTTGGAAGCCTTCTTGTTTTGGAGAAAATTGGGTTTGCCCTCATTTGTAGTTTTATCGCTTCCACATCATAAACTCGTGAAAGCAGTGGAAGGTGTCGTGTAAAATTAAGAGCGTGCCAACACAGCGTGCACCCGACTGGTGGGAGTCTGCGCGTTTTCAGGCAGTTTGCGTGGCTGAAGTTGGTTCCGTCAAAGCGGCGTTATCGCGTCCCACCCACCAGCGGGTAACGCCAGCCGTTGGCACGCCCCTTGCAAAATAAGAATCCGTGGAAGAAATTCAGTTGAAGCGATGTAAAATTAGTGGTGGAAAAAGGAGTAAAAATGGCTCTCCAACAAATTACGATTGAAATTCCAGATAAGGTGCTTCTTGCTGAAAAGACAGACGCCGAGTCCTTTGGGCGTGAAATCCGCATGTTAGCGGCTGTCAAGTTATTTGAAATGGGCAGGCTTTCGTCTGGGCGTGCATCTGAACTTGCAGGAATGTCCAGAGTTGAGTTTTTGCTCAGTCTGAGTCGCTACAAGGTTTTTCCATTTACATCGGAACTTGATGATTTAGAAAACACGAATGCTTAAAGCCATCAGCAACACTTCTCCATTAGTGTACCTTTATCGAATTGGAGCAATCGACTGGCTTCCAAAATTATTCGATGAAGTTTGGACACCGGAAGCGGTTAAAAATGAATTACAGGATGGACGCAGCAAGGGCTATGACGTGCCAGATCCAGCAGACTATCCTTGGCTGAATGTTGTCAATCCAAAATCCATGCCTTCTGAATGGCTTGCATTGGACTTGGGCTCTGGTGAAATTGCTGCAATGGCGCTTGCGTTGGAGAACCGTGATCGAATCGTATTGCTTGATGATATGCTTGCACGGCGAACTGCACAGGTAGCGGGTTTGCAAGTTTGGGGAACTCTGAAGGTTTTGTTAGAAGCAAAATCTCAGGGCGTGGTTGACAAGATCGAACCGTATGTAACGAATTTAAGTGAATCGGGCATGTGGGTTTCCGCTGAAGTCAAACAACGTATTCTGCATTTAGCGGGTGAGTCTTAAGGTCAAGAGCGTGCCAACACAGCGTGCACCCGACTGGTGGGAGTCGGCGCGTTTTCAGGCAGTTTGCGTGGCTTGAAGTTGGTTCCGTCAAAACGGCGTTGTCTCGTCCCGCCCACCAGCGGGTAACGCGCACCGTTAGGCGGCTTATAGCGGAATATAACTACGATAATCCATCAGGACAATGAGAGCATCGAAAATCTTTAGCGAGAGGCATTATGAAAATCAAAAACCTTCAAACTTGGGATGGGTTTGAAAACGAGCTTCAAGAACTGGAAATGTCCATAAAACGTGAAGGTTATGTAAGTCATGGTCTGCGATTCAGAGGTCAACCTGATGGTACATGGTCATTGAAAACAACGCTAGAGCGGTTCAAGCATTCTAGTAAGTTTGAGATATAGCATTACTACTATATGATGGAGCGCGCAAAAAGCAGAATAGAGACATTCACAGGTAATAATTGTGATTTAGCAGAGGCAGGAGAACTCGATAGCTGGCTAGAAAAATGGTCAGGTGATACTGAAGATCTCCCCGCGTTGCAATATATGACTTATTTGAGGCATCATGGCTTTCCTTCACCTTTGCTTGATTGGTCAAAATCTCCCTACGTAGCCGCATATTTTGCTTTTCGGGATGTATCTAGTTGTGCTGACTCGGTTGCCATATACGCCTATACTGAAATGCATGAGGAAGACAAACCTTATAGTAGGCTTCCAGGCGAAGCAAATATCGTCTGTATAGAGCTTTACGCTACTAAGGCTGATCGAAGACATTTTCTGCAACAAAGCACTTACACAGTATGTACAAAGAAAGAAAAAGATGCGTGGTATTTTTGTAACCATGAGGAAGCGTTTACTACAGTATTCGAGAGTCCAAAATTGCTCTGGAAATTTATTCTGCCTTCCTCCGAGAGGAAGAAGGCATTAGCAAGGTTAGAGATGTATAACATTAATGCATATTCTCTTTTCCAATCAGAAGACAGTATTCTTGAGACGATTCTCTTACGCGATTTTTTAGACAAAAGATATTTCTAAAGCGTAATTAATTAGAATGATGAGTTTCAGTGTGCCAAAAAGCCCAGCTTGGTTGGCGATGCTTGCTCAACACAAAGCCGCCTAACACAGCGTGCACCCGACTGGTGGGAGTCTGCGCGTTTTCAAGCCGTTTTCTGGGCTCAAAGCTGGTTCCGTCAAAGCGGCGTGGTCGCGTCCCACCCACCAGCGGGTAACGCAAGCCGTTGGGCGCTTGGTCTTATTCCATCAAAATCTGGTTTTGGTTGACCATGTAACATCTTTGTTGGCTTTCAAAGGAGACTAAGGAGTTTTATATGCTGATACCATTAGTTTGCAAACAATGCGGCGGAAAGCTTGAAGTTGAAAAATCTCAGGTCTTTGAGTCTGGTGACATTGTCATCGTAGTAAATGACCAGACGTTCACGTGTCCACACTGCGGTATGAAGTATTTGCCAGGAGAAAAAATTAAACATGCTCCTGGCATTTCTATCGGTGCTATTTCCATTGGTGGGCATGCTACTAATTCAACTATCGTCGTCGGAAATGGAATGGTTGTTAACAAAAGTCCTAGTCCCGCAAGTCCCAAAGAAAGTGAAGAGACAAAACAACACCATCCCACCAATATGCAACCAGAGACGAAAGCAGAGAAGCAAAAATCACCTAAAAAGTGGTGGCAGTTTTGGGAGATGTGAGCAGTTGCTAATAGTTGGCAAAATGAAAGGCGTGTGCAATAATTTTGTCAGGTTTACGTTGGTGTCTTCTTAAGCAAGGGAGCCTTCAGTTCATTCAGCGCCCAACACAGCGTGCACCCGACTGGTGGGATTCGCCGCGTTTTCAGGCAGTTTCTTTGGCTCAGGCTGGTTCCGGCAAAATGGCGTTGTCTCGTCCCATCCACCAGCGGGTAACGCAAGCCGTTGGGTGCTGAAAAACTAGAAGTTGTGAAAATTTATGTCTTCAAAAAGCCTAGAAAGGTACATACTCCGCTACAAAGTAATCTATTCAAGAGTCGCATTGATTTTAGGAATCATTGCGGTGATAAGCGGATGTTGGCTGGGCTCGTTAGGATACCAACCTGAAGTTACAGGATGGATGTTCAATATTTTTGGTTGTCAAATTCTTTATAATGAAAACAATTGGGCTCCCGCCTTCTTTCTCTTTGTGGTTGGCTTATTTTTGATAATAATTACTCAATATAGAATCAGGACAAAGCGTAAACCTCAAGGGCAAAGGGATATTGATGGGAAAGTACTCCTGTACAAATTCATCTATTCAATGACGGGATTGACTGTAGGGGTTTTCTGTACAATTTTTGGAATTGTTTTAGCAGAAATGGGAGGTAATGGGTGTCCTCCAGATTGGGCGACTAAGATTACAAGTGACGAAAATCTCTTTTCTGTGGGAGTGATATTTTTCCTAGTTGGTATTATTATATTAATAGCTACTCGATATAGAATCAGGATCTATAACAGCCTTTGAGAAGACAGTACTCAGGAGATCAATAATTAGAGGATGACTAAATGTAAAGCTTGGCGTGTCTGCTTTCAAACAGCCAGCGAGTCTTCCATTCAATCGCACCCAACACAGCGTGCACCCGACTGGTGGGAGTCTGCGCGTTTTCAGGCAGGTTGCGTGGCTTCAAGTTGGTTCCGGTAAAGTGGCGTCATCTCGTCCCGCCCACCAGCGGGTAACGCTCACCGTTGGGCAGCTTATTCGCAGGGATAAAGAAAACGTAATGAGAAAATTATATCTCTCGACATTGTTCATGTTGTTTTTGTTATCGTCGTCATGCTCTAATGCAAAAACTACTTTGCCCACTTCGTTACCCTCGATTCAGCTTACAAAGTTACTACTTACCCCTGACGATGTCCGTGCACCCGAAGTAAAAGATTGGGATTTTGTTTATGGAATAGTGGACTCTTTCCTCAAGGAAGAACCTGCTGATGTAAAAAACATGAGTTCCGACCTCAGTGCTAATTGCCCGATTGAGTGCACAAAACAGACTTGGAAAACATCTTATAGGCATTTAGAAATAAGCATGATACGGGCACAGGATGAATCGAAGGCAATTGACAAGGCAGATGAGCTTTTCAAAAGTCTGGAACCTTGTCATAGTGAATATGGGATTGATGAATATAAGTGGATTAATGCTCCAACCCAAAATACGCATATTGGTTTCAGTAGCCAAAACAAGGCATATGTCCTTACAACATCAACAGGAACTATTACGTTTTTGATCGTGTCTTATCCATCTCCATATAGTGACGATGGATTGTATGAAGTTAGTCTTATGGCAGCATTCGCTAATCTTCAGATTGACAAACTGGCAAAAGCAAATATAGTCCCATGAATGGTGAAAGCTGCCCAACACAGCGTGCACCCGACTGGTGGGAGTCGCCGCGTTTTTTGGCAATTTCTTTGGCTTGAAGTGGGTTCCGTCAAAGTGGCGTTATCTCGTCCCACCCACCAGCGGGTAACGCACCCCGTTGGGCAGTTCAAACCATACAATCGTCCAGTGATGTATCAGCGCGAAAATAGTATCATTTAGTGTGCCTCACCGCAAAAATCACTTCTGCCATAAAGCAGTGAATATTTATGAGTATGAGAAACGTAAAGAACTCAACAGGATTCAAAGCAGGAATTTCCGGATTATTATTCGCGCTCGTGTATGTGGGGCTTGAGTTTTTACACGAAATGCCCAAGGGGATTTCGATTTACGGAGAGGCGAATACGATCACGGTCTGGCACTTTCCTCTCATATGGCTCCTCGCTGGGATCTTGTTTTACTGCGTGTTTTATGCTGTTAAGATCGCACGCGGCGGCGAGATAAAAGAACGGATGGTTGCTTTCATAGTCAGTGTTACCATGGCTGCTATCCTCGGATTATTCTGGCTATATCCAATGCTCGCCAGCCTGATACAGTGCTTTGGTGGGAGTGGTTGTTAAGCACATCTTTTTAGGTAAAGATACAGCCGTCATAAAGTTGAAGTCCAAAATTTATGATTATTGGTTTTGTACCAATTGCGATTCAAGTTATGAAATTGAGTCTGATATGCAGAATGCATCGAAACAGGCAAGGCGCTTTTAGGTTGAAAAACTGCCCAACACAGCGTGCACCCGACTGGTGGGAGTCGGCGCGTTTTCAGGCAGTTTGCGTGGCTTAGAGTTGGTTCCGTCAAAATGGCGTTGTCTCGTCCCACCCACCAGCGGGTAACGCAAACCGTTGGGCGGCAATCGCATAACATATGACTCGAAAAATTCTCTCCACCATATTGTTGACTTTGTTATGTCTGTTTGGATTGACTCTCGTCAATAGGTTCTTTCTTCAAACCAACGATTATGGCAACCCATTATTGTTCGGCAATCCTTCTTACATGGGCTATTATGAAATTCATCCTGAAACCATAATTGATAAACTAAATCAAGGAGAATTGGATATATTTACACCCGCTTCGGAGGACATGTTTAGCCGCAAAGAGCCATACTATCCAGATATTCACTGGTCGCAAACTGACTATCTAAGGATAGTTGATGCTGTTAGCCGAGAAATATGGCATGAGCCTTTGGAGTGGAAAAAATGGAACATTCTCTCACTTTCTGCTCAGCAAGATTGTGTAGATAATCCGCAAGGCTTTTATGATTTCGACATCGTTTATTTCCAAAATTCAAAAACAGGATTTTGGGATAGGGAATACCAAGTACGCCATGTTGAAGTCATCCCTTGGAAAGGATTTGTTCTTTGGGGAGAGGATGCTTTTGCCGATACAATATTGCATAATTGGGGTAGCGCGAATCTACTAGATTTCCAAGTCACAGCAGAGGACGCTCTTTTCATCGCCGAGAAAAATGGTGGCAGTAAGATGAGGCAAGAAGCTCATAATCCTTGTTGGATCTCCGTACGATTAACTAACTACCCACCTGTTAATGGGTATACTCATAATAACTGGATTGTTGATTATGGAACGCCAGGTTCTTATATACGGATCAATCCGCTTTCTGGCAAATTTAGAGTGATCAATAGAAATTAACAGGTTGCTTTAGGTCAAAAAGCCGCCCAACACAGCGTGCACCCGACTGGTGGGAGTCGCCGCGTTTTCAGGCAGTTTCCGCGGCTTGAGGTTGGTTCCGTCAAAGCGCGTTGTCTCATCCCGCCCACCAGCGGGTAACGCACACCGTTGGGTGGCGACCTTTAGGGTAACGAGAAAACCCAATGAAATCTCTTGTATCCAATTATGAGACATAAAGGCAGAGCGGATCAGGACACAAATTGATGGACGAAAGAACATAGATGTTGACTAACCGGACAAAATTGCTGATTAGTGCAAGTCTGATACTGAGTTGCTTATTGGGCCTCTTTGGAGGCATAGCGATAGGTAGAAGTGCCATTGCAAAGAATATGAATAATCCCTCTGAAGATCAAGGCCCAATCCGAGTTATCACAGTAACGATTAACCCGAACCAACGAGAGCAACTTTTCGCTCAAATAGAAAAGTTTGCAGATAAATGGGCTTATGCGATTCGAATAGATTCTGCTGAACCAAGTGGAAAATACTTTGGCGTGGATTTGTGGCGATCTGATATCAAAGTGCTTGGTTTGTACAGTGAAGGGGTGTTGGATCTCGCCTTCTCTTATACCGACCCCACACACCCTGTCCCTGAACAGTATTTTGTTGAAGAAATCAATGATCTCAAGAGTTTCATTAACGAAATTTCTGGTGTGAGCATTACTGAAGAGAAGTAGGCGTAAAATTATGGATATAGGTCTTGTTTCAGGGAGAGAGTCTTGCGTTCCGTGAAGCCACCCAACACAGCGTGCACCCGACTGGTGGGAGTCTGCGCGTTTTCAGGTAGCTTTCTTGGCTTCAAGTTGGTTCCGTCAAAATGGCGTTGCCTCGTCCCACCCACCAGCGGGTAACGCCAACCGTTCGGCGGCTCGTGAAGGCAAACACCCTTCAACGGTGAGGCGCGCAGAACGAGGCTGCAATAGTCCAGCGGCTGTTCGCTACTATGCCTTATTTCCATTGAATTGAAAGGAGCACTTTTCATGTCAACCGAAACAACACAAAAGGCCCTTGTGGGGACCTGGCGCTTGGTATCCTTCCACTTGAGGACCTTGGACGGCCAGCTTACCTACCCGTATGGTTCCGACGCCGTCGGCTACTATATTTTCTCCCAGAGCGGCCATATGTCTGTGGCGTTAATGCCGGCCCACCGCCGCAAGTTTGCTGTTGGAGACATTATGGGCGGGAGTACGGAGGAGAAAGTGGCAGCTGCTGAGAGCTACATTGGCTACAGCGGCAAGTATGAAATTCAAGGCGACAAACTCGTAGTGCACCCGGATGTCAGTTTTTTCCCCAACTGGGTGGGCGTTGACCATGTACGTATTTGGGAGCTTGAAGGTAACAAGCTGACATTAAGCACGCCGCCCTTGTTAATACGAGGGAGGCAGCAAACGGCTCATTTGGTTTGGGAGCGTGTGTGAAGAAATAGACTATCTCGAAAAGCCGCCCAACACAGCGTGCACCCGACTGGTGGGAGTCGGCGCGTTTTCAGGCGTTTTGCGTGGCTTGAAGTTAGTTCCGTCAAAATGGCGTTGTCTCGTCCCGCCCACCAGCGGGTAACGCAAGCCGTTAGGCGGATAGTAAAGAAATAATTTCGCCACTATGCAAAAAAGATGATAGCGATGAAAACAAACAATACTAATAGTAAGAATAGCCTGAAATTTTCGTCCCTCGAATCAGTAATCTGGCTGTGGCTATCAATTGTGACAGCACTTTTGGCTATCGCTGGCAGTATCATTGCATTGTCTGTAAAAAGTATCTACACTGGCTTGACACCTGCCTTCTTGCCACAGGCACTGGCCCAAGACATAGCCAATTTGGCAATCGTCTCGCCAATGTGGCTCATTCTTGCGGTGCTGGCTTTACGTGGTTCATTACGTGCCTATCTTCTCTGGTTGGGTGTGCTAACATTCACTGTGTACAATTACGTGATCTATACGTTTTCAATATCCTTTGGACCACTATTTCTATTGTGGGTTGCGGTATTTGGTATGTGCATCTATTCTCTGATTGGCGGTGTCACAGCAATTGACCATCAAGTCGTTCAATCATCTTTTACCAGCCGACGTACGATTCAGGTTGTTGCTTGGTTCTTAATCATCACGGCAGTTCTCTTCAGTTTTCTCTGGCTCTCTGAAGATATACCCGCCCTACTATCCAACACAAGACCTCAAAGTCTCGTTGATATGGCACTGCCAACAAATCCTGTCCATATTCTCGACTTAGGCTTCTTTCTACCAGCAGTTATCGTCACTGGTGTAATGCTCATCAAAAGGAAATCATTCGCGTCTACGCTTGCACCATCATTTGTTGTTTTCCTAATATTGATTGGCATACCAATCTTAATTACACCAGTTGTACAATCAGTACGCGGTGAGACTGCGGCATGGGGAGTCGTTGTGCCAATTGGTTCACTCACCGTGCTGTCATTGGCACTGTTGGTTTGGTTATTCTCTACCATGCGTCCTCAAGAAAAATCCGCCTAACACAGCGTGCACCCGACGGGTGGGAGTCGGCGCGTTTTCAGGCAGTTTCCGCGGCTTGAGGTTGGTTCCGTCAAAGCGCGTTGTCGCGTCCCACCCACCAGCGGGTAACGCGAGCCGTTAGGCGCTTCAATATAACAGCCTTCAAGGTTTATACTTAGAAGAAATGATAACTTATGAACACCGCTGATATCATCAGCCTTCTAGCTCTCATCGTGGCGGTTCTTACAGGTTTGGTAAATTATCTATACACAAAAAGAACCTTCGAAGTATCATCTTTTCCTGCAATCCAAGCATGGTTCGCAGAAAATTGGCTAAACGTGGGAGATCCGCGTATTGTGCCCAAAATTGTTGTCAAAAATCTTAGTAGCACTACGCCTGTGACTAATGTTGAAATATCTCTTTACATCGCTAATCCTCTAAAGAAACGAAGGTTTTGGAAAAGAAAATGGATTATGTATAGAGCTAAGAGTCGAATTGAGACAATTGATGTAATTGAACCATCGAGCGAGAGGAGGGGTATGTTAAATTCCCAATATTTCACAGATTTTGTCTCAAACCATTATCCTAACATCATTATTAAGAACGAGAGATGGGACTTGATGAAATTTCGTCTTTTTTCTTCACAACCTTTAGAGGTATTACTCCGTGTTGAATACATACCTGGTGTAGCAAATGCGAGCTTACGCAAAATATCAAGATACTATCAATTTGTCCCTAGAAGTGGCAGTGACAAAATACTGTGGGATTGGCATATAAATCCGTCACACCAAGATGAAAACGCCTAACACAGCGTGCAGCGGATTTGGCGGTGGGCTCCGCTTTTGAGCTTGGTTCACGCGAGAAGCTCTGTCCGTTTCGTGAGTTGGTTCTCCCGCCAAACCGCTAACGCCAGCCGTTAGGCAACCCAAGAGCAAAAACGAAAGTGTCTTTGAATCGCAAGTTTGGTTTTATCGTTGAGTTGAAAAAAACAAATTCACTTTTTGAGTTGGGTCATTTTTTAGCGGTGGCTTTGGTAAGTTTTTCTTTTTGGTTCACATCAGTTCTGGTTTTCAAATTGTCTGGCTGGTAAGTTTGGCTTTGCTTTTTTAATTTACGTTTTCGCCGTTGGTCAAAGTTTTGGTTAATGGTGGCTTGTGATTATTTGGCGTGTCTTTCGGTCAAGTCACTTTGGCAAAGTCCGTTTCTCTGGCCGTGTTCATGTTTGGTAAAGTTAGCGTAATTTTGTTGGTCAAAAGTTTTGGTAAATTTTGTTCAGGTTGGTTGGTCAAATCTATTTCGATCAGCAAAGTTGTTTTTTCAAAATGTAATAGTCATTGGTCAATCAGCCGTTTGGCAAATTGTGTTTTTTGGGTAGTTGCCAAAGATTCAGTTGTGTGTAAAAATCTTGTCAAGTTGGCGGTGTTGTCTTTTTGTAGCAATCGAGTCTTGCGTTCGGTAAGGTTGCCTAACACAGCGTGCACCCGACTGGTGGGAGTCGCCGCGTTTTCAAGCAGATTTCTTGGCTTGAAGTTG
>WNFZ01008698.1_pt1 | contig 10524 bp, 10 predicted proteins | sample 5400081 | NCBI WGS metagenome assembly WNFZ01 (sample SAMN13153365, study PRJNA577476) | soil metagenome | isolation source: 80 cm soil or saprolite under grassland replicate 1 | place: USA:California | collected 2016-06-15
TAGAGCGCCATTTCGGCCGCACCGAACGCGAGACCCGCCGCAAGCGCAACCGCGAGCGCGATGACGAATGCCGCGTTCGCCCATTGCGGTGACGCGCCGAATGCCGTCGCCACCGCGCGCACGACGGGCACGTGGACGAGATAAAGACCGTACGACCAGTCGCCAAGCCGCACGATCGGATGTCGCGCGGACGCGTCGCGACGCCGTGACAGCTCGGCCGCGGCAAGCACCAGCGCACCGAATCCGACGGCAAGCCACGCGAGTTGTGCTTCGGTCGCGCTCATTTGATTGGCGGCGAAAAGCGCAACGGGTAACGCGCAGACCAGCGGAATCATCGGCACGCGTTCGACGCGGCAAAACCACGCATACGCGAGAACGCCCGCGATGAACGGCAGGTTGAACGCCGACAGGACGATCAGCCGCCAACCCGGCAGGAACGCCGTCGCGCGCGATGGTTCCCACCACGCGGCCGCTCCGATGGCGAGCAGCCACCCGAGCATCGCCCACTCGCGGGCGTTTCGCCACGGCAGGCCTGCGATTGCCGCGACGAGCGCGTAGAAGAAGATCTCGTAGACAAGGCTCCACTCCACACCCCGCGGATAGTCGGCGCAACAGACCGGTAACAGCGAGACTCCGCGCACAGCCGCATCGAGCGACGGCGCATCGACGCCGAGCGCCCATTTCGCCGCAATGACGCCCAAAAACGCGAGCGCGTACGCCGGGTAGATGCGCAGCACCCGATGCGCCGCGAAGCGCGCAGGTGGGGTGCGCGCAAGCGAATGTGCGATGACGAATCCCGAGATCGCGAAGAACAGCTCGACACCCCATGAGAAATGGACGTCGAACGCTCGCGCGAGCGCGCTTTCGCCGACGAGCCGCCCGATGTGGACGTGCGCGTGATAGAGCAGCACGCCCGCGGCCGCGGCGAAGCGCAGCATCTGAATGTAATGGAAGCGCACGCGAGGGGCCGAGCCGGGTGAACGCATCGTCGCATTGCAGGGCGGCGCAAGTCTCGCACAAACGAGCGGTATCGGGCGATCGGCGGGATTCCCCAGCGCCGCGCGATCGGCGATACTTGGGCGCGCCGCGAGGCCGCCATCCACTGGTACCGGCGCATAGGACGTTCAATGACGTTGACGCAACGCATCTACCGGCTGCTTCGCGGCGACAAGAGTCAGACGCTCGCCGCCGGCCTGTTGTTGCTGTTCCTGTTCGTGCTGTCCCCGCTCGCACCGCTCGACGCGCTGCTGCGCCTCGTCGCGATCGGTGCGTTGCTGGGCTTTTTGCTGCTCGCGGCGACGATCGACGCGGCCGGTGCTCTGTTCATGCTGGTCTCGGCCGTGATGCTCGCGCTGATCTACGGGTCACGTGCGCTGCGAGACGGACGCGTCAACACGCACCGGATGATGGGCGCGGTCGTCGCGTTCCTGCTTGTCGGCGTCGTGTTCGCCCAGGCGTTTCGGGTGACGGCGCACCTTTCGCCAGGCGCGTTCGCGCTTCGCGGCGCGCCGGCATCGATGGCGGAGATCCTGCCGCGATTGAACGATTTCAGCTTCATTACGCTGAGCTCGGTCGGTTTCGGCGACGTTACACCGGTGCATCCGGTCGCGCGCACGCTCGCAACCGTCGAGGCGCTCGTCGGCGCGCTGCTGCTCGCGATTCTGATCGCGCGGCTGGTCGCGAAGGAGCTCGAATGGCGCCGCGAGCAGCGCGACATCGCGGCACGCGCAAGAGTCGCGTTGTCGGAGGATCCCGCGACGATCCGCGCGCGCGTCGCCGAGATCTACGTGCGTGGCAGCGGCATCGAGATCGGCGCACTCAACGAGCCGATGAAGGTGCCCCCCGGCACGCTCGTGCGCTACGTCGATTTACGTACTCCGGCCGAGCTCGCGCTCCACTATCCGCAGCTCGAACCGCGCAGCCTCATCCCGATCGATGTCGTCGACGACGGCGAGAAGCTCTCGACGTTCGCCGATGGCTCGATCGACTTCATCATCGCGAACCAGATGCTCGAACACTGCGAGAATCCGCTGGGCACGATCCGTCAGCATCTGCGCAAGGTGAAGCCCGGGGGCTCGCTCTTCTATGCATTGCCCGACAAGCGGGTGACGTTCGATGCGCAGCGTCCGATCACGCCGTTCGAGCATCTGGTCGCCGACGACGCGGACGGCGGCGCGCGCTCGCGCTTCGGTCACTATCTCGAATGGTCGAAGCTCGTCAACGGCGTCGACGACGACAAGGAAGCCGAGGCGCAGGCGCGCGAGAACGTCGCGCGACGCTATTCGATCCACTACCACGTCTGGGATTCGAACGCCTGGTTCGAATTCCTCGTCCGCGCACGCGAGTACCTTGGCCGCGCGTTCGACATCCGCTTTTGCCAGTTCACCGGTACGGAGGTCGTATGCGTGCTGCGTAAGGTCGAAAGCAGCGGCACGGCCAACGGCCCGGATGATCTGACAAAATCAGCGGACCACGAGCACCGTCCCAAGCACGATCAGTCCCATTCCGACCAGCCGAACCGCGTCGAGCGTCTCGTGCAGGAAGAACGCGGCGCCGGCCGATAGCGTGATCATCGCAATCCCGATCGCGACCGGATAGGCGATCGTCAGCGGGTGACGCTCGACGATCGCAAGCCAGATCAGGAACGACGCGACGTACAGAAGCGCCCCTGCGACGACCGCGATGCTACCGCCGGCGAGCCAGTCGGATGCGGCCCATGCCTGCCGCGCTGCGGGAAACCACGCCTTGACGAGCAGCAAGCCGGCCGTCGTCGCGATGGCATACGCCGCGTAGAGCGACACGGAAATGGCGGCGTTCGACATCAGAGCCGAGCCACAACCGATTCGCGACCACCGGCAGCGCCCGCGCGCTCAGACGCGTTCATCGAGACCGCGACCCGTTTCGACATGGTGAAAGGTCGGAGTCGCGCGCGCGATGAGGGCAGCGAGCGCCGGCTTCGTCGCCGGCGTTCGCGGTTCGCGAATGAGGTTTCGCAATTCCCGGATCAGCGAGTCGTCCATGCGCGGATTCATCCGATGCACGATCGCTTGCAGCGCTTCGTAGTCCAGATCGACAGCCGCTTCGCCGGCGCCGACGAACTCCTCGTACGGCTTTTCGCCGCTCGTGTCGAGCGGCGTCATCAGCAGCGGCCACGCGCGTTGCGTCGCGAGCCGATCCACCGCATGACGCGCCTCGGTTTCGTCATCGAAAGGAACAGCACGGTAGCCGAAATGACTGAGCACGCGCTCGGCGATCTCGTGCAGCCATTGCAATCCGACAGCCGCGTCGAAGCGTGGAATCGCGACGTGTCCGCCCGCCATGCCGAGCGCAGCGAGTAGACAGATCTCGCCCGCCTCCTGCGCGGCGATGAAATAACGGCGTGTGTCGCGCGGCACCGCGAGCGGCTGCCGCTTGTCGAGCCGTATGAGAAAGCTCTGCAGCAGGCTGCCGTTGGAGAACGCGACGTTGGCGAAGCGCGCCGATGTGCTGCAGGCAGCGCGATCGCTCGCGACATCGAACACGACGTCCTCCATCAGCCGCTTGCTCGCCCCCATCAGGCTGCTTGGATTGGCCGCCTTGTCGGTCGAAACGGCGAAGTACGAGCCGTGATGGCCGAACTCTCGCAGCCACTGCTTGAAGTCGACATGCTTCAGAACGTTCGTGTCGAGCATCTGCAGCACCGAATAGACGTCCTTCTCCGAGCGCACGTGCTTCAGCGCGGCGAAGTTCATCACGACGTCGTAGCGCGGGCTGTCGGCAAGAAGCCGCGCGGCGATCGGGCTGCCGTAGTCGATCGGCAGCGTGCGGAAATCATCGGTGCCGAGATCGTCGCTCGACGAGCGGAGATCGCGCACGAGCTCGGCCAGATAGTTCTCGCTTGCGTCGACGACGTGCACGCATTGTGGCCGGTAGCGCAAAGCGAGCCGCGTCGTGGCGGCACCGATCGAGCCGCCGCCGCCGACGATCAGCACGCGGCGTCCGCGTAACGCGCGATCGATCTTCGCATCCGCGGCCGCAAGGTCGTTGCCGAAGAGCGAGCGCTCGCGGCCGAGCACGAGCGCCGCCAGCGGATCGAGGCTCGGCAACGTCATCGTTGCGTCAGACGGCCGACCGGTTCGTCTTCGACGCCGAGCGGATGCGTCGAACGGGTTGGGGCGATCGCCGGCCGATCCGCACCGCCGACGCGGCGAGCCACGACGTAACGCGGCCGCGCCTTCACCTCGTCGAAGATGATCCCGACGTACTCGCCGAGGATGCCGAGGAAAAAGAGCTGGACCCCGCCGATCACGCCGACGGCGCCGAGCAGCGAAGCCCAGCCCGGAACGTCGTAATCGCCGATCATGTACACGCCGATCTGCACGATGACGAAAATCACGCTCAGCGCCGACATCGCGAGCCCAAGCGTCGTGCAGATGCGAAGCGGCGCTTTCGAGAACGAGCAAATGCCGTTCAGCGCGAACGCCATCAGCGTCTTCATCCGGTACTTCGACGCGCCGGCCGCCCGCTCGGCCGGCCGATAGGGTATGTACGCGACGGTGAATCCGACCCAGGTGAACAACCCGCGCAGGAACGGATTGCGCTCGTGCAACTGGGTGCGGAAGACATCGGCCACGCGCGACGAGATCAGACGATAATCCGCCGCGCCCTCCGGCAGCGCGATCTCGCCGATGCGCAGCAGCGTCCGGTAGAACCAGCGCGACGTCAGCCGCTTCAGCAACGGCGTTCGTTCGTCGTCGGCGCGGATTGTCTGCACGATGTCGGCGCCCGCTTCCCACTTTTCGATCAGCGTCGGAATGAGCTCCGGCGGATGCTGCAGATCGCTGTCGAGCATGATCAGCGCGTCGGCACGCGCATGATCGATGCCGGCGATCAACGCCGCCTGGTGCCCGAACCGGCGCGACATCACCAGCAGCTCGACGTTGTGCTCGCCGGCCGCGATATCGCGCAGGATCGCCTCGGTGCGATCGGGTGACGGGTCGAGCACGTAAACGATCGTCACGGCGTAACGGTCGCCAAGGGGCGTCACCACCGCCGAGAGCCGACGGTGGAACGTCGCGATCATCTCCTCCTCGCGGAAAACCGGGCAGACGATCGCGATCGATTTCATGCGACGCTTCTCGATGTCATCATCTGTCGCAGCCCTTCGCCGAACGGCACTTTCGGTGCCCAGCCCGTTGCCTCGCGCAGCGCGGTCGTGTCTGCGATGACGTCCATGATTTCACCGCGGCGGCGCTCTCCGGTTTCGCGTACGGGTTTTCGCATCCCGGCAATAGCGCAGACGAGATCCACGATGTCGGCGATCGAATGGGATCGCCCGCTGCCGACATTGTAGGTGGCCCCGGCCGCGCCGCCCAGCGCGACGGCGATCAGCGCATCGACCGCGTCGGTCACATACAGATAATCGCGTCGCGGCGCGAGGTCCGCGACCTCGATGGACGAGCATGCGGAATCGAGCGCTTGCTCGACGATGCGAGGAATCACGAATGCGCTGCTCTGGCCCGCTCCGAACACGTTGAACTGGCGGACGACCATCACATCGATGCCGAAATGGCGGGCGTAAAAGCTGCACGCTTCTTCGGCGAGCGCCTTCGACAGCGCATACGGATTCATCGGGTCGACGGCGGCATGTTCGTCGATCGGCAACCGCTCCGGATGGCCGTAAACGTATCCGCTGACGAAGACCATCGGGCACGCTGCGTGCCGGCACTGCTCGAGAACGCGCACAGTGCCGTGAGCATTGACGCGATGGAACTCATCGGGACGTCGCCATGAATCCGCAACGCCGGTCAGCGCGGCAAGATGAACGACGCAGTCACCCGGGCGCAGCGGCAGCGCATCGTCGACAACGCTCCAACCGTCGGCATGGCTCAACCCGACGGCGTCGATGTCGCGTTCGGCGAGCCCACGCATCAGCGCCCGCCCGAGAAAGCCGCCGGCACCGGTCACGACGAATCGATGCGGCGAGCGGTGGGTCATGCCGGCAGCAGACGCGGGCGCAGCTCGTCCCACTGCTCAACCGCGAATTGATAATCGGACGGCCGGCCGATGTCGAGCCAGAAGCCCGCGTAGGGCGCCACCTGCACTTTGCGGCCATCGGCGAGCAGCGCGAGCATCAGCTGGTCGAAACCGAACGCGCGGCCATCAGGCACCCAGGCGAGCACGTCACGCGCCACGCAATAGACACCCATACTGACGAGATACGGGATCTTCGGCTTTTCGTGAAAGCCGGTCAGCACGTTCGTGCCGTCGACGTCGAGCACGCCGAAATCGATCGTCTGCTCGCGATTCGCCGCTGCAATCGTGAAGAGCCTGCCTTCGTCGCTTCGATGTGCTTCCAGCAGCGAGGCGAAATCGAGATCGGTCAGGATGTCGCCGTTCATGACCAGAAAGTGCTGCGGCAGGTCGCGGATCAGCCGCAGCGGTCCCATCGTGCCGAGCGGCGTCGTTTCGAGCGAATAGTCGATCGCCACACTCCACTTCGCGCCGTCGCCGAAGTACGCGCGAATCAACTCGGCCTGGTGATTGACCGCGAGCGTGATACGCGCAAATCCCGCTCGCGCGAGCTGACGGATCACGATCTCCATCACCGGCCAATCGCCGACCGGAACGAGCGGCTTCGGCAGCGTCACCGTATAGGGCAGCAGCCGCGTTCCGCGGCCCCCGGCTAGAATTACCGCACGCTTTTCCATTCGAAACCGTCGCCCGCGCCCGGATGGCGCCGCGCTATTTTACGCACTCGCCCGACTCATCGGCGAGGACATGCTCACGCCGGTCGGCGCGCGAGACCGCGGCACCCATGACCCGCAGCAAAACATCACCGCTTTGCAAGCAGGTAACGGCTGAGCCCGAACACCAGCGGGACCGTGAGCGCGATGACGATGGCAAGCGCCCATTCTTCACGCACTCCAGCTCGCTCGACGAGGACCCACAAGGCCGTCGCACCAAGCGCATATTGGGCGACGTAGACCAGCGGAAATCTCAGGAAGTCATGAAGGCGCAGCGGCGCGTGGAACACAAAGCGCGCGTTCAGCACATACGAAAGCACGATGCCCAATGCATATGCGATCGCGTAGGCGACCGCGTACCCCAGCGGCTGAAGGAGCATCAAATATAGGGCGTAGGTGAGAACGGTGTTGACGGCGCCGGCGACGAGAAACCGCAGAAACTCGCGGCGCATCGTGGCCATGCGGGTCAGGCGTTGACAAGCCGGCAGTATTCGGCGTAATCGCGAATGTAATCTTGTGGATCGTAGTGTTCGGACGCGAATACGAGCAGTACCGCGTCCGGTGAATACTTGTACTGGATGCCCCAGATCATCGAAGGCAGGAACAGGCCCAGGTTCGGCCTGTCGAGCAGCACCTCTGCCCGGTGGCGGCCATCGTCGATGACCAGTGCGCACGAGCCTCGGATGCACACAAGAAACTGCAGGCACGTCCGATGCGCGTGCTCGCCTCGCACCTCGCGGCTGGGCACGTCGAGGACGAGAAAATAGCGCTTCGGCACGAACGGCACGCTGCGCTCGAATTCGCCGACGGTCAGGTTACCACGCATGTCCTCGATGAACGGAAGCTCATGCAGCGCCGCCTCGCCGACGCCGACCGGTTTCGCAGCGCCCGTCTCAGCCGACGCTCGAGCCACGGGATGAGGTGAACCGCGCACGGCGTCGACGTAGCCGGTGATTCGAGCCGGATTGCCGAGCGCGATCGCGTTCGGCGGCACGGTTCGCGTAACGACCGTTCCGGCGCCGACCATGGCACCGGCTCCGATCTCTATGCCGGGCAGAATGGTGGCGTTCGCACCGATCGACGCGCCCTTGCGCACGACCGTCCGCAACAACTGCTCGGGTCGACGCTTGCTGCGCGGAAACCCGTCGTTGGTGAAGGTCGCGTTGGGACCGACGAAAACGTCGTCTTCGAGCTCGAGCCCGTCCCAGAGCTGTACGCCGCATTTGACCGTCACGCGATCGCCGATGCGCACGTCGTTTTCCACGAATACGCCGTCGCAGATATTGCAGTCCTCTCCGATTCGGGCGCCGGGCAGCACGTGCGCAAACGCCCAGATTCGCGTGCCGCGGCCGATCGAAGTCGACTCGCAGAGCGCATGCTCGTGCACGAAGATGTCGGGTTTCATGTCTGTCTCCGTTCGATCCCGCCGGCGCCGGGAAAGCTCTGCGCGTTCATGACGAGCGCGAGCGGCCGCCCCTTCGTGTTTTCGTAGCCGCGCCATGCATACGTGCCGACAATCCCCAGACCGAGCGCGTTCAGGCCGCCGAAAAAGAGGACGATCAATACGGTCGGCGTGTATCCCGGTACGTCGATGTTGCCCACCAGGCGCGCGGCGAGAACGGTAACACCCACTGCGACGGCAAGCAGCACGCCGACGAGACCGAGGACGATCAATACCTTGACCGGACGATCGGTGAATGAGAACACGCTGTCGAGCAGGTAATTCAATTTCCGCCGGAACGACCACGCGCTCTTGCCGTGAAGCCTCGGCTGGCGATCGTATCGAATCTCGGCGCGTCGAAATCCGAGCCAGAACAGAAGACCTACGAGCGAGCTGTTCGTCTCGGGCAGGCGGACGAGCTCGTCGCGGAAGCGTCGGTTGCAGCCGAACACGTCGACGCCGCCGGCCGGGATGTCGCGATTGATGAGCGCGCGATACAGGCGCCAGAACAGCGACGACGCGAAGCGGCTGATCGGCGGATCGCTTCGGCTCGCGCGTGTTCCCACGACGACATCGCAGCTGTCGACCGCCAGTTTTCCGATGAAGTCGAGCATGAGCGACGGCGGCTCCTGCAGATCGGCTGCCCACGCTGCCATGTACTCGCCTGAACAGGCGCAAAGACCCGTGCGGATTGCCGCGAACGACCCGAAATTGCGGGAGTGCGCGATCAACTTCGCCGGAAAGGTCGCCCGCGGCAACGAATCGGCGAGCATGGCGTAACAGCGATCCGGGCTGCCGTCGACGACGAACACCGCTTCGAGCGGCATCGCGTGACGCGCGCGCACATCGGCGCTCAACGTTTCGAGAGCGGCGATAAGATGCGGCAGCGATTCCTCGTTGCGATAAACGGGGATGACGATAGAGAACATCACGGTCGCCAGGCATTGACGCAATCGACGACCGCATCGACTTCGTCGTCCGTCATTTCGGGGAAACAGGGCAGCGTCAATACCTCATCGCAGGCACTGTCGGTGACGGGAAGCGATGGCAGATCGGCGATAAGACCGGCGATCGCCGGCTGCCTGTAGTCGGGGAGCGGGTAGTGCACGTCGGTTGCGATACCGCCGGCACGTAGCGCCGTTGCGAGCGCGTCACGCTGCGAGCTGCGAACAGCGAACAGGTGCGCCACATACGCATCGGCGTCGAGCGGCGGGCAAATGACATCGCGATGATCGATGCGTTGCGCAAGACGCGCCGCAATCTCTCGCCGTCGTTGATTCCAGCCATCGAGCCGTTTGAGCGCGACGCGAAGGAATGCCGCCTGCATTTCGTCGAGTCGGCTGTTGCGGCCACCTGCCAGTGCCGCGCGGTACTTCCCGCTCCATCCGTATTGGCGCAGCTTGCGGATCCTGTCGGCGATGTCTGTCGAGCGCGTCACGACCGCGCCGCCGTCACCGAGCGCACCGAGGTTCTTCGTCGGATAGAAGCTGAAGCAGCCGATGTCGCCAAACGCGCCCGCCTTGCGCCCGCCGCGCGCCGCACCGTGCGCCTGCGCGCAATCCTCGATAACGGGAATGTCGCGATGGGCGCAGATCGCGAGCACGCGTTCCATGTCGTTCAGCCGCCCATACAGATGCGTGACGATCAAAGCGTCGGGCCGCTCGCGGTCGACGCGATCAGCGAGCGCCGCAGGGTCGATCAAGAGTGTGACGGCATCGACGTCGACGTACGATGGCGTTGCGCCGACCGCCAGAATCGCAACGGTCGCGTACATGCCGGCGTTGGCGACGGTTGCGACATGGTGTCGTATGCGGCGTATTCCGCCTCGAATGCGGCGACCTGCTCGCCGAGCACGAACCGACCACTGCCGATGACCGCGCGCGCCGCCTGCTCGAGCTCCGGACGCATCGATTCGGCGTGGCGGCGAAGATCGTTGATCGCGGGAAGGTTCACAGTCGAGATATGCGGACGCGCTATTTTACGCATTCGCCCGCATCCCCCGCCACGCGCGCGAACCGAAGCCGCTTGGCATCAGCGTCGAGCGAATCAGCGGGCTTGCAATCGCGTATCACTCGGCGTCCATGCCAAGCTATTATAGCGAACGCGCAAACGCGCATCGCAATTTAGCCTGACCCAACGGAGCGCCGAGCGCATGTGCGGCATCGCAGGCCTGATCGACGCACAAGCGCCGCGCGTCGACATCGTGCTTCGCGCGATGCTCGACGCGATCAGCGAGCGCCGCAGGGTCGATCAAGAGTGTGACGGCATCGACGTCGACGTACGATGGCGTTGCGCCGACCGCCAGAATCGCAACGGTCGCGTACATGCCGGCGTTGGCGACGGTTGCGACATGGTGTC
>WNFZ01018925.1_pt1 | contig 10524 bp, 8 predicted proteins | sample 5400081 | NCBI WGS metagenome assembly WNFZ01 (sample SAMN13153365, study PRJNA577476) | soil metagenome | isolation source: 80 cm soil or saprolite under grassland replicate 1 | place: USA:California | collected 2016-06-15
ACATCGGCGCGGCGGTCGTGCCGATCGACTGGACGACCTGGCCGGGATGCAGCATCACCTGTGTGCCCGGCGCGGGCAGCTGACCGGCGGGCGCGAGGCCCATGGCCTGGTCCTCCAGCAACCCGTTGGGCGGCTGGTGGCGCCAGCGGTCCGTCAACGCGGCCAGCGCGGCCGGGTTGAACGTCGGGTCGAGTTGGCGGATCCGCTCCGCCAGCGGCGGGTGCGTGGCGAACCATGACTTGCGGCCCTCGCCGAAGAGCATGTGGCTGACGTCCTCGGCCTTCGCGGCCCGCAGCTTCGACCCGGTGTCCAGGCCGGCGATCTTCTTGAGCGCGCCGGCGAGGCCCTCGGTCTGGCGGGTGTACTGCACGGCGGACGCGTCCGCGAGGTGCTCGCGCTGCCGGGACACCGCAGCCTTGATCAGCGAGCTGAAGAACACGCCGAGGTAGCCGACGATGATCAGCACGAGCCCGATCAGCGGCAACGGGTTGCGGTCGCCTCGGGTGCTCACCAGGATCCGGCCGACGACGGCGAGCGCGAGCAGTCCGAACACGACACCCATCAGCCGGATGGACAGGCGCATGTCGCCGTTCACGATGTGGCTGAACTCGTGCGCGATGACGCCCTGCAGCTCGTCGCGGTTGAGGCTCTCCAGCGTGCCGTGTGTGACGGCGATGGCCGCGTCGGCCGGCGTGAACCCGGCGGCGAACGCGTTGATGCCGTTCTCGTTCGGCAGCACGTACACCTCGGGCACGGGTACCCCGGACGCGATGGCCATCTCCTCGACCACGTTGCGCAGCCGCCGCAACCGCGGGTCGGGGGTGTTCTCCGGCACGAGCATGCCGCCGAGCGACCGCGCGACCCGGCCGCCACCGCCGTGCCGCAGGTAGAGCATGCGGAAGAACGACGTCAGCCCGATGATGACGACCAGCAGCCCGCTGATGACGAGCAGCATGTCGAGCACGAACCCGGCGGACTGTTCGCCCAGCCCCAGGATGAGGAACGCGATCAGGTCGACGAGCCCCACGATCGCGATGACCGCGACCACGAACAGGATGACGAGCCGGCGCGACGAGGTGCGGACGCTCTGTTGCCGCTGGAAGAAGTTCATTCGCCGAGGCTCAGTCGTGGGGCGGCCCGTTTGCTCGGATCGTCCAGCTCGAGATAGGCGGCGGGCGCGAACGAGAACATGCCCGCGATCAGGTTGGACGGGAAGGTGTCCTGTTTGTTGCGGTACACCATGACCGCGTCGTTGTAGGCCTGGCGGGCGAACGCGACCCGGTTCTCGGCGGAGGTCAGCTCCTCGGCGAGCTGGCGCATGTTGTCGCTCGCCTTGAGCTCCGGGTAGTTCTCGCTGACGGCGAAGAACCGGCCGATGGTGCCGGTGAGGGCGTTCTCGGACTGGGCGAGCGCGGCCATGCCGGGTGCGTTGTCCGGGGCCGCGCCCTGCCGGGCCGCCATGGCGGCCGCTCGCGCGTTGGTGATCGCGGCGAGCGTGGCCTGCTCGTGGCGCATGTACGCCTTGGCGGTCTCGACCAGATTGGGGATCAGGTCATGCCGCCGGGTGAGCTGGACGTCGATCTGCGCGTAGGCGTTCTGGTAGTTGTGCCGTGCCCGGACGAGCGAGTTGTACATCCCGATGACAGACCCGACGACCACCACGACGACGGCGACCACGACCACCAACACCCACACCACGGCTGCGCTCCCTCCACTGCGGCCAGGCCAGGATACGCAGGTGGACGCCGTGGGGAGGCCGGTTCGCGAGTTGTCCGAAACGCCTCAGTCGTCGCCGCCCGGCGGGAGGTTCTTGTAGATCCGCTGGCACTCGGGGCAGACCGGGGAGCCCGGCTTGGGTGAGCGCGTGACCGGGAAGACCTCGCCGCAGAGGGCGACGACCACGGAGCCGGTGACCGCGCTCTCGGCGATCTTGTCCTTGCGGACGTAGTGGAACATCTTCGGTGTGTCGTCACCCGTGCTGTCTCGGGTATCGACTTCTGGCAACGTCTGAGTACTCACGGTCCAATGATGCCCGACAGTGTCCATGATTCGCTCCGCAAGCTCCGCGACTGTGCCCGATGTTCGCTCCGCAAGCTCCGCGACTGTGCCAGATGTTCGCTCCGCAAGCTCCGCGAAATGACGCCAAGCTCGCTCACCTGCTGGCAGGATGCGCCTCATGTTCCAGAAGGTGATGGCCAGCTTCGGCCAGGGCGGCGCGACGGTGGACGCCCGCATCCTCGACCGTAACGTCCGCCCCGGCGGCACGCTGCACGGTGAGATCATCCTCGTTGGTGGTCAGGTCGACCAGGAGGTCGAGACGCTGGCCGTGACCATGCTGGCCAGGGTCGAGGAGGGGGCGGCGGGCGAGACCGCCGACCTGCCCTTCCAGACCGTGCAGCTCGCGGGTAAGGAGCTCGTCCGCGCCGGCGCGCAGATCAAGGTGCCGTTCGAGGTGCAGATGCCGTGGGAGACGCCGGTGACCACGGTGTTCGGCAAGTTCCTCACCGGCATGGCCGTCGGCCTGCAGACGAACCTGAACCTCGCTCGCACGGTCGTCGACCCGCAGGACGTCGACGCCATCCCGATCGAGCCGGTGCCCGCGCAGCACCGCATCCTCGACGCCATGACCCGCATCGGCTTCCAGTTCCGCGACGCGAACCTGGTGAAGAACCGGATCGATGGCGTCGACCAGCAGCTGCCCTTCTTCCAGGAGATCAACTTCGCGCCGTCGCCCGCGTTCGCCAACACGTTCAACGAGGTGGCGGTGTCGTTCCTCGCGCGGCCGCGGGACGTGCAGGTCGTGCTGGACGTGCAGAAGAAGGTCCGCGTCCTCAAGGGCGGCGGGCTCGGGTCACGGGCACAGTCCCGGCTCGGCTCGTTCGTCGTCGAGTACGCCGCCATGGGCCGCACCAACTGGGAACAGCAGATCGAGGGCTGGCTGCGCGAGGTGGCCAAGCCGCGAGCCATCTTCGACTGAGCAAGGGGACTACTTCGGTGGGTCGCCCCACCCGGTGGACGTTCTAGTTGTCCGGGGTGTGCTGGGTCGTCCGGGGTGCTTCCGCCTTGCCGTTCTTGCTCGACGGCCGCCGGTCCGAGCGCGGCTGAGCCGGTTGACCCGGCTGGCCCGGCTGGCCCGACGGTGGCTGGGCGGGTGGCGCCGGCGGCGTCGGTTGGGCCGGCTGCGGCTGGAGCTTGGCCGGCGTGCCGGCGGCCTTCGTCATCTCCAGGCGCCGCCAGCGGCGGCGTTGGCGTTTGGTCATCTTCGCCGGGTACATCTCCTGGATAGCGGCGTTGAAGTACGCGCCGATGACGACCGCCAGGCCGATGAAGAACGTGAACAGCAGGAACGCGATCGGTGTGGCCAGCGCGCCGTAGGTGTAGCCGGTCGTGGTGATCCAGCCGATGTACAGGCGCAGGCCGATGCTCGCCAGCAGGAACACGGCCATCGCGAGGCCGGCGCCCGGCAGGAGGCGGTGCCACGGCAGCTTGCGGGGCAGCGCCAGCTTGTACAGCGTGGTCAGCGCCAGCACGATGATCACCCCGAGCGCGGGGTAGTAGAACGCGTCGACCCAGTACGCGATCTCTGGTCGCCATGCCGTGGGGAACAGCTTCGGCAGAATGTCCGGGCCCAGTGCGAGGATGGGCAGGCCGATGACCAGCAGGACGAGCGCGCACAGGTAGAGCAGCAGCGCGAAGAGCCGCTGCCACACCTCGTTGCGGACGCCGTACTGGTCGTGCGCGACGGTGATGGCGTCGACGAACGACGACATGGCCGACGACCCGCCCCACAGGGAGATCACGAAGCCGACCGTCACGATCTCACCGCGGCCGTGGCGCAGGATGTCGTCCACGGTCGGCGCGATGATGTCGTTGACGACGTTGCCGGAGAACGCCTTGCGCGACCACTCGATGATCGAGTCGTGTACGGAGTGGATCACTTCGCTGCCGAACCACTGCGCGACGTAACCGAGGCTGCCCAGGAGCCCCAGCAGCAGTGGTGGCAGCGACAGCACCTGCCAGAACGCGGCCTCGGCGGCCTCGGAGAACAGGTTGCCCTGCCAGGCCTTGACCCACGTGCGTTTGAGCAGGCGCAGCGCACCGCGGCGCGGCAGGACGCTCGTCGTCTGCTGCGCGTTGCGGACGGGATGCTGCGGTTGCGGACTCATCTCAAGGTCAAGCATGGTCCATCGCACGTCCGGGTGCCCGGCAGTCAAGCGATTCTTAACCCAGGTGTCGTGTCACGCCGACCAAGGGAGTCGGAGGTAGAGTCAGCACCGCCCTCAACGTCGCCCGCTGAGGGCTTCGTTGTGCCAGGAGTGCGTCCAGGGAGGAGTTGCCGGACGAATGACGTCGGTGCAGGGGAAAGAGCAGGCGGTGACGCCGGGGGGCTCGCGACCGCTTCGTGCGTGGCAGAGAAGAGCTGTCACCAAGTACCTGACCACGAAGCCGCAGGACTTCCTGGCGGTCGCGACGCCGGGTGCGGGCAAGACGGTGTTCGGGCTGCGGGTGGCGAGTGAGCTGCTGGCCGACCGGGTGGTCGAGCGCGTCACGATCGTGACGCCGACCGAGCACCTGAAGTACCAGTGGGCGGTCGCGGCCGCCGCGGCCGGGATCCCCATCGACCCGAACTTCCGCAACTCGGCGGGACAGACGGCGAGCGACTACCTGGGTGTGGCGGTCACGTACGCGCAGGTCGCCGCCCACCCGATGTTGCACAGGGTGCGGACCGAGCAACGCAAGACGCTGGTGATCCTCGACGAGATCCACCACGGCGGCGACGCCAAGTCGTGGGGTGACGGCATCCGCGAGGCGTTCACCCCGGCCGTGCGCAGGCTGGCGCTGACGGGGACGCCGTTCCGCAGCGACGACTCGCCGATCCCGTTCGTGGCCTACGAGCCGGACGCAGGTGGGTTCCAGCGCAGCAGGGCGGATCACACGTACGGGTACTCCGACGCGTTGGCCGACGGCGTGGTCCGGCCGGTGATCTTCCTGGCGTACTCGGGGGAGGCGTCGTGGCGGACCAGCGCGGGTGAGGAGTTCACCGCCCGGCTCGGCGAGCCGATGACGGGCGAGCAGACCGCGCGGGCGTGGCGGACCGCGCTGGATCCCGAGGGCGAGTGGATCCCGGCCGTCCTGCGGGCGGCCGACCTGCGGCTCGCGCAGCTGCGGCAGAGCGTGCCGGACGCCGGTGGCCTGGTGATCGCGTCCGACCACATCGGTGCCAAGGCGTACGCGAAGCTGCTGGAGCAGGCCACCGGCCGCGCCCCGGTGGTGGTGCTGTCCGACGACCCCAAGGCGTCGAGCCGGATCGCGGAGTTCGCGGCGTCGGACGACCGCTGGCTGGTGGCCGTCCGGATGGTGTCGGAAGGCGTCGACGTGCCGCGCCTGGCGGTCGGCGTGTACGCGACCAGCGCGTCCACCCCGCTGTACTTCGCGCAGGCCATCGGCCGGTTCGTGCGTGCGCGCCGGCCGGGGGAGACGGCGAGCGTGTTCCTGCCGAGCGTGCCCGTGCTGCTGGAGCTGGCGAGCCAGCTGGAGGCGCAGCGCGACCACGTCCTCGGCAAGCCGCACCGCGAGAGCCTTCACCGCGCTGTCCGCGTCGGCGGAGCTGGACCAGGTGATCTACGACGGCTCGTCGTTCGGCACCGCGGCCTTCGCCGGGTCGGACGAGGAGCAGGAGTACCTGGGGCTGCCGGGCCTGCTGGAACCGGAGCAGGTACGTGCCCTGCTGCGGCAGCGACAGGACCGCCAGCTGGCGGAGCGGTCGAAGCGGCCGGCCGCCGACCAGGAGGCCCCGGCGCCCGCCCGGTCGCAGTCGGTGGCCGAGCGGCTGACGGGGTTGCGCAAGGAGCTGAACACCCTGGTCGCCATGTACCACCACCGCACGGGCAAACCCCACGGCATGATCCACAGCGAGCTACGCCGCGTCTGCGCCGGCCCGCCGACCGCGATGGCGACGGTGGAACAGCTGGAGGAACGCATCGCAACCATCCGCAGCTGGTGAACCGCCCTGAAGAACCCCTTCCGGACACTCGACGTCCCGAAGGGGTCCTTCGGTGCATTCTGGGAGGCCGGCGGACCGCAACTTTCGGTAATCGCTTTCCTGTGAGTGGTCCAGACCTTCACGCGATCGAGTGGTCGGACCCCTCGGTCGGTCTTCTCGCTGGTTAGCGGCTCGCCAAGGTGTGCGTCGATTCGGTGAAATCCTGGCGAAGTGGGACCTCGGGTCGCGCGATCAACTGAATGCGGCTACCCTTCGTGGCCATCACACGCGGTACGGCGTCCATGACCAATACATGGCCGGTTCGTTGCCAAACTGTGTCGTTCTGAGCCCTTACGCGGGTTCCCTCACAAGCCTCGCAGGCATATGTTGTGCACCGCAACATTTCGGCTTGGGGTTGGCGTCGAGCTTCGAAGCGGAGCTTTCGGAGCAACCATCGTCACCGAGACCGACCGTGAAGGGACCGTTGAATGCGCAGTACAAGGCTTGCTCTCATCGCCGCGGGCATGGGTCTGACCCTGGCCCTCACGGCGTGCGGCGCCAACTCGGACAACTCGTCGGGGAGCAGCGGCAGCTCCGACACGGGCAGCGCCGACAGTGGCGGCATCCCCGTTGGCGTCATCCTGCCCGAGACCGCTTCGTCAGCTCGCTGGGAGGGCTTCGACAAGCCCATGCTCGAGGCGGCGCTCAAGGCCAAGGGCCTCAATCCGCACATCGAGAACGCTCAGGGCGACGTCCAGAAGTTCAGCACCCTGGCCGACGGCATGATCAACGACGGCGTCAAGGTGCTGGTCATCGCGTCGATCAACTCCGAACTCGGTGGCACCGTGGCCCAGAAGGCGAACGCCCAGGGCATCCCCACCATCGACTACGACCGCCTGAACCTGGGCGGCAGCTCCGAGTACTACGTCTCCTTCGACAACGTGAAGGTCGGCGAGCTGCAGGGGCAGGGCCTTGCCGACGCGCTGAAGGACAAGCCGAACGGCCAGCAGGTCATCGAGATCGAGGGCGCGCCCACGGACAACAACGCCACGCTGTTCCACAACGGCCAGGAGAACATCCTCAAGCCGCTCTATGACTCGGGCAAGCTCAAGCTGGTCCAGTCGCAGCCGATCGACGACTGGGACAACCAGAAGGGCGGCACGACCTTCGAGAACATCCTGACCGGCAACGGCACCAAGGTCGACGGCGTCGTCGCCGCCAACGACGGGCTCGCCGGCGCGATCATCACCGTGCTGAAGAAGTACCAGCTGAACGGCAAGGTGCCGGTGACCGGTCAGGACGCCACCGCTGACGGTCTCAAGGCCATCCTCGCCGGCGACCAGTACATGACCGTCTTCAAGCCGATCAAGGAAGAGGCCGAGGCCACCGCCGAGCTCGCCGCCGCCCTCGCCAAGGGTGACAAGGCCGCCGCGGACAAGGTCGCGACCCAGTCGTTGGACGACCCGGTCGGCAAGCGTCAGGTCAAGTCCGTGCTGCGCACGCCGTACCTGATCACCAAGAACGAGGTCAAGCGGGTCATCGACGAGGGCTACGTCAAGGCCGAAGAGGTGTGCAGCGGTGACCTGAAGGCCACCTGCACCCAGCTCGGCATCTCCTGATCCCCAGTGAGCTCGGGCCGGTCGCACCCCCCATCCCAGGGTGCGACCGGCCCCAGCAGGAGGAAACCCCCAATGAGTGAACCCCTTCTCGAACTGATCGGGATCAACAAGAGCTTCGGTCCGGTGCACGTGCTGCACGACGTCGACTTCACGGTGCGGGCCGGCGAGGTCACGGCGCTCGTCGGCGACAACGGCGCCGGCAAGTCGACGCTCATCAAGTGCGTCGCCGGGATCTATCCGATGGACTCCGGGCAGGTCCGCTTCCGTGGCCGACCGGTCACGATCCACAGCCCGAAGGAAGCCGCCGACCTCGGCATCGAGGTCGTGTACCAGGACCTCGCGCTGGCCGACAACCTCGACGTGGTGCAGAACATGTTCCTCGGCCGGGAGCGTGGCTCCGCCTGGCTGATGGACGAGTCGACCATGGAGAAGGCCGCCCGCCAGACTCTCGCGTCGCTGTCGGTCCGCACGGTCAAGTCGGTGCGCACGCCCGTCGCGGCCCTGTCCGGTGGACAGCGGCAGACCGTCGCGATCGCCAAGGCCGTGCTGTGGGACTCGAAGGTCGTGCTGCTCGACGAGCCGACCGCCGCGCTGGGCGTCGCGCAGACCCGTCAGGTCCTCGACCTCGTCCGGCGCCTCGCCGAGCAGGGGCTCGGTGTGGTGCTGATCAGCCACAACATGGCCGACGTGATGGAGGTGGCCGACCGGATCTCGGTGCTGTACCTGGGCCGCCTGGTCGCCGACCTGCCGTCGAAGGAGACCACACACAGTCAGGTGGTCGAGCTCATCACCGCGGGCCGGTCCGGCGACGTCGGTCTCGCCCGACCCGAGCAAGTCACCCTGTAGCTCCTTTACAACCGAGGACCTTTCATGACCGAGAGCCCAGCCAGGCCGGACACCAAGACCCCAGGCGGGGCGATTTCCGACTTCGGCATCGACACCACCTCCCAGTCCACCGGCGAGGCGATCCGCGACTACTTCGCGAGGCTGCGCGGTGGCGAGCTCGGCTCGCTGCCGGCACTGCTCGGCCTCGCCGTACTGGTACTCGTCTTCGCGACCCAGTCAGAGAACTTCCTGACACTGAACAACACGGCGAACCTCATCGCGCAGGGCGCCGGCAAGATGATCATCGCCATGGGCCTGGTCTACGTCCTGCTGCTGGGCGAGATCGACCTGTCCGCCGGTACCGCGTCCGGCGTGTGCGCGTCCGTCATGGCCATGCACTATGTCGAGGCTGGCAACCTGCTCGGCGGCATGGGCACCACCGTGTTCTGGGTGTTCGAGGTTGGCATGGCCGTCGCCGCGCTCCTCGCGATCATCATGCGGATCTGGGCCGGCGCCGTGTTCGCCCTCATCGCGTTCGGCATCGCGCTGTCCGGTCTGGGGCCGAACGCCTGGCTCGAGATGCTGCTCGCGGTCTGCGTCGGCGCGGCCATCGGCTGCATCAGCGGCTTCCTGGTCTCCAAGATCGGTATGCCGTCGTTCGTGGTGACACTGGCGCTGTTCATCGCGTGGCAGGGCGTGATCCTGCAGTTCATCGGCCAGGGTGGCGTGCTCGGGATCCGCAACTCGCCGGTGCTGTTCAACGTGGCCAACGGCAACCTGTCGGTGTTCGGCAGCTGGGTGCTGTGCGTGATCGCCGGTGGCGGTTACGCGGCGGTGGTGCTCGGCGAGCACTTCTCGCGGCTACGCAAGGGCCTCGTCACGGCGCCGACACCCGTCGCGCTCGGCAAGGTGCTGGTCGTGGCGGCCATCGCGATCATCGCGACGTTGTTGTTCACCGTCAACCGCTCGCCCAACCCGGACCTGGTGACCATCCAGGGCGTGCCGTACGTCGTGCCGATCATCCTGGCGCTGCTGGTGATCGGGAGGTTCGTGCTCAACCGCACCCGCTACGGCCGGCACATCTACGCCGTGGGCGGTAACGCGGAGGCCGCGCGCCGCGCCGGTATCAATGTGAGCAAGATCCGCGCGAGTGTTTTCGTGGTCTCGTCCGCGGCGGCCGCCATCGGTGCGATCGTGTACTCATCGAAGGCGGGTTCCGTCGATCCCCAGGCCGGTGGTCTGAACACGCTGCTGTTCGCGGTCGGCGCCGCCGTCATCGGTGGCACGTCGCTGTTCGGCGGCCGGGGCAAGGTCGCGCACGCGGTCATCGGTGGTCTCGTGCTCGCGGTCGTGGAGAACGGACTCGGGCTGCTCAAGCAACCGGCCGCGGTGGTCAACATCATCACCGGCCTGGTGCTGCTGCTCGCGGCCACGGTCGACGCACTGTCCCGCAGGAGGGCAGCACTCAGCAGCTGAGTGGAGGAGCGCAGCGAGCAGTTGGACGCTGGGCAGGCAGGAGCGAGGGGTTGACCAGCACACCAACGGGCACGCCCAGCCTGGGCGCCCGGCCCGACGAGGTGCGCCGGCACAACCGCACGGTCCTGTTGAGGAGGCTGCACGTCGGCGGCCCGACCACGAGGGCGTCGCTCGCGGCTGAGCTCGGGCTCAACCGCAGCACGATCAAGGCCCTCGTGGACGGGCTGGCCGAGACAGGTGTGGTCGAGGAGCGGGTGCCCCGGCAGCGTTCGGGTGCGGGGCGCCCTTCGCTCCTGGTGTTGCCTCAGCCGCACGCCGCGGTGGTGCTCGCGGTGGATGTGCGGGTCGACCAGGTGTCGATCGCCCTGGTCGGTCTCGGGGGTGCGATTCTCGGGCGCAACAGCTGGAACCTGCGGGTCCGTACGCGGGAACCGGAAGAGGTCATCGCGCACGTGGTCGACTCGGCCATCGTGCTCGCGGCGGACATCGGCGTGACGATGGTCGCCGGCGGGGTGTCGGTGCCGGGCGTGGTCCGTCGCTCGGACGGCATGGTGCACGAGGCACCGAACCTGCACTGGACCGCGGTGCCGCTGGGTGACCGGCTCTCGGCCGTGTTCGACA
>WNFZ01006528.1_pt1 | contig 10522 bp, 13 predicted proteins | sample 5400081 | NCBI WGS metagenome assembly WNFZ01 (sample SAMN13153365, study PRJNA577476) | soil metagenome | isolation source: 80 cm soil or saprolite under grassland replicate 1 | place: USA:California | collected 2016-06-15
CCCCGGGGGGCGGACCACCGATAACCTCGTGCACGTGCCGGTCGGCGGCCTCGGCAAGGTCAGCCTTTATGCAGGGAGCGCCGACGTCAACGTCGTGGCCGACGTGCTCGGCTGGACCAGCAACGGCGGTGCCACCCTCCAGCCCGGCGAGGGCCTTCTTCACCCCACCGCGCCGATCCGCGTCCTCGACACCCGCAAGACCAGCGCCCTTGGGCCGGGTGTCGCGCGCTCGTTCAAGGTCACGGGGACGGGCGGGTCGGCGGGGGTCCCGCCTGGAGGACACGCGCAAGTCCAGCCTCGGGGCCCTGCGAGCCAACGAGACGCGGACCTACCAGGTGGCGGGGAACGCCGGGCTCCCCGCCGCCGACGCCCTGAACGCCCCGACCGCCGTCGTCCTCAACGTCACCGCCATCCACACGGCGACGACGGCAGGCTCCTTTGTCGTCTTCCCTGCCGGCGTGACGCGACCCACGTCGCGTGACGTCATCTTCGCCGGCAACCAGGTCGTCTCCAACCTCGTCGTCGTCAGGCTCTCGGCGACCGGCGCGTTCTCCCTCGCCAACGTCGCTCCGGACGCGACACAGGCCCTCATCGACGTGGACGGCTTCTACACCGCGGGAGGTTGACGGCGCTGGTGGTGGCGTTGCCCATGCGCATGGGCAACGCCGGTCGGGAGTCGGGTCCCTATGGCGATGGCGGCCGTCGGCCTGCTGTGGCTCGCTCACGGCGGGCGCACGGACCCCCCGGACCGTGGCCGTCTGAACGGGCGTTTGTTCAACGCCAAGGGTATTGTGAGGACGGAGGAGCCCAAACAAGAAGGACCAACCCATGGCCACGCGTGCCGCACCCATCGCGAACAAGTCATCCAGGTCAACCGAACGGTACCTGCGGGGCGCCGAGGTCGCCGAGCTGCTGCAGGTCTCAGCCAAGACGGTGGCCCGCTGGGCCAAGGACGGCAAGCTGCCGTACCTGCGGACCCTTGGTGGTCATCGCCGCTACCCGGAGCTCAGCATCCTTGCGCTGGTGGACCAGCTCACCATGACCGTCGCCCCACCGTCGGCATAGGCCCCGACTGCCTACAGGTCGGGAGGGAGCACGGCTTCGCCGGCGAGGGTCATGCGACCCTCGAGCTGGAGGCGCCGCACCCGTTCGCGATTGGTGGCCGACCAGTTCGAGCCGGGGCGGCGGGGGACGAAGCGGATGGCGTAGCGCTGCTCGTCGATGCGTTTGGTTTGGGTGTCGACCCAGCCGTGGCACAGTGCCGTCTCCAGCAGCTCGTCGAAGTTCACGGTCTGCTTGCCGGAGGCTTTCTTGTAGATGGCGATGATCCGCTGTGGCTCGGATGCGCCGTGGTCGCGCAGCCAGCGATCGAACTCGTCGGCGGAGGAGACAGGCGTTGCCTGCGAGACATCCAGCGGGCTCATTGCATCCATCCTGACCGATTTGGTCACGGCATGCCCGCTCAACTTTAGTCCCAGCGAGGCCACCGCGATCGCGGTGGCGTTTCCCGCTGGCGGGTGCCGGCGTAGCATCGCTGCGGCCGCCATCTCGGGAAGGAGCACTCGATGCTGTTCGGGGACGAGCACGTCCGCCGGTACCGCGAGACCGGGGGCGAGGAGGGCTACCGCTGGAACGGCGTCAAGACGCTGATCCTGACGACGACGGGCCGCCGCAGCGGCGCACAGCGCTCCAGGGCGCTTATCTTCGGCGAGGACGCCGACCGGTACATCGTCGTCGCCTCCAAGGGCGGCGCGCCGCGCCATCCGGACTGGTATCTCAACATGACCGACGATCCCGAGGTTCAGGTGCAGGTGAAGGACGACCGGTTTCGTGCCAGGGCGCGCACTGCGGAGGGGGCGGAGCGGGAGCGCCTCTGGAGGCTGATGGCCGAGATCTGGCCGGCGTACGACCAGTACCAGCACAGGACCGACCGGCTGATCCCGGTGGTGATCCTCAAGCGCGCGGAGTCATGACGCCGCCCAGGCAAGGGCGCCGCATGGCCCGCCTATGGGAGTGCCGCGGCCAGGGCCGACGTCAGCGACGCCGTCGCGTCGTCCCCGTCGAGGGACCACATCATGGAGCCGCCCAGTCCCTTGGCTTTGATGTAATCGGCTTTCTGGGTGAGCAGCGTCGGGTCGTCGTAGGACCACCAATTCGTCCCGTCGTACAGCCAGAGCGCCCCGTTGGCGGTATCACGGAAGCGCGTACCGGCCTTGTTCTTGATCACCTTGTAGTCCTCGATGCCCGCCTCCCAGGTCCCGGTCGCCGGGCCGGTCGAGGACTGGTACAGGCCATTGCCGGCGCTGGGCACACCCGTCCAGCCACGCCCGTAGGCGGGAACACCGACGACGAGCTTGGCCGCCAGAGCTCCCAGCGACAGGTACTTGGTGATCGCCTTGTCCACGCTGAACTGGCTGTCCGGCGGCGACGGGTCGGCCGCAGGGACGTGGAGCGCCGACTGGTGGTTGGTCATGGTCTCCCAGGCGCCGTGGAAGTCGTAGCCCTGCACGGTCGCAAAGTCGAGGGACTGGAAGGCGCCGCTTTCGATGCCGGCGTCGACCTTCTTCGGGTCAGCTGGCAGGAACGCCGTCAGGAGGTATTTCTGCCCGGTCTGCGCGCCATAGGCGTCGAGCTGGCGGCGGAGCTCCGCGAGCAGCAGCGTGAAGTTGTGCCGGTCCTCGGGCCGGACGACGTTGCCGGCATTGCCCTCCGAGCCCGGCCACTCCCAGTCGATGTCGAAGCCGTCGAAGACGCCGGCTCCCGAGCCCGGGCCACCCTGCGGCTCACCGTTCAGCTTGGGTAGGTTGCCCTTGATGAACAGGTCGACGCAGGACGCCACGAATGCCTGGCGCGAGGCGTCGGTGAGCGCGGCGTTCGAGAAGTATTTCGACCAGGTCCAGCCGCCCAGCGACATGAGCACCTTGAGGCCGGGGTGCTTCTGCTTGAGCTCCTTGAGCTGGTTGAAGTTGCCGGCAAGCGGCTGGTCGAACACGTCGGCGACGCCGTCGACGCTCTCGGCCGCGGTGAAGCGCCGCTGGTAGTCCGCCCAGGCGTCACCCTGACCGGTCTGGTTGACCTCGAAGCACTTGCCGTCGATGGAGACGTTGCCGAACGCGTAGTTGATCTGCGTGAGCTTTGCCGCCGCGCCGCTTGCGTCGACGTCGTTCAGCATGAAGTCCCTGCCGTAGATGCCCCATTGGGTGAAGTACGCGACCCGCTTGTGGCCGCCTCCGCCGGAGGCGGCGTCGGTGGTGGCGCTGGCCTGGTTGCTGGCGGGGGAGGTGTTGCCGGCGGCGTCGCGGGCTTTGACGGTGAAGGTGTAGGTGGTGCTGGGTGCCAGGCCGGTGATGGTTGCGGCGGTGGTGGTGACGGAGGTGGCGAGGGTGGTGGCGTTGTAGAGGTCGTAGGCGGTGACGCCGACGTTGTCGGTGGAGGCGGTCCAGGACAGGGACACGCTGCTGGAGGTCTTGCCGGTGACGGTGAGGTTCGCCGGGGCGGTCGGCGGGCTGGTGTCGCCGCCACCGGTGCCGCCGCTGCTGACCTCGATGGCGGACACGGTCGCGTAGTTGGCGCCGCCGTGCATGTTGAACGCGACGTTCAACTGCCCGTCGGTGACCGAGGCGGTGAAGGTGCGGTCGCAGGCGGTGAATTTGCCGCAGGAGGCGAAGATGTCGAACGCGCTCAAGACTACCGTATTCTCGATGCGCACGTCGAACAGCCGCTGGCCGGCTGCGGTGGCCCAGTCCTCCAGCATCTTCAACGTGACCTGGTAGGTGCCGTTGGCCACGTCGAACTTGTAGCCGGTCCACGTGTTGAACAGGTTATAGCTCTGGTAGAGCGCGTCGTCGGTGGTGCCCGCGACGGCGCCGGCGGTCGACCCGCTGCCGAACAGCATGTCATAGCCCCAGTTGCCGGCGCTGTAGGCCTGGTCGGCCGACCAGACCTTCCCACCGCCGTCAGTGAACGACGTCCCGTTCGCGTTGACGCGCACGGGAGCGGCCACGGCCGCGTGCGCGGTCGACGCGAGCAATGGAACGAGGCCGAGCAGCAGCGTGCCGACACACAGAATTACCGCTGTACGGCGTCGGCGGAGACGCTTCGGACGCGCCATGGGATCCTCCTACGACAGGTGGGGAGCAACCCGGCCCGCACCCGGATACGGGGGGATCTGGAGACCCGCCACCAGCACACCACGCCAGCGCTCCGGCGCTCGGGATACCGAAGGACCCGGGCCCGAGGGAGCACCAGTCTGGTCCCAGAGAAGAGAGAGGACGCTGAGAGAGAACGCTATGTGGACTAGTCCAATATAATTGGACTAGTCCATTCTCGTCAAGAGGTTCCAGGCGATCCGCCGGCGGTGGAGCCCGACCGCCTGGCGAGGGCGCCGCGGTCGGGCTCAGGAGTGGTCGGCGTCGCGTTCGGCTGCATCCATGACTTCGTCGGTCACCTTCGTCATGCCGGTGACCAGGGCGAGCGTCAACAGCCCCATGATGACGAACACTGCACTGAGCCCGAGGACCTGGGCCAGCAAGCCGCCGGCGGCGACCTGTCGTCCGAGGACGTCGCAGCTTGCCGGCTCGCGCGGGAGCGCGTTCATCGATTCGAGCGGTCGGAGCTTGGGCCGATCACCAGGCACGTCGTGGTGGCGTGCGCGACCAACCGGCCGCCGCCGTCCACGATCCGAGCCTCCGCGGTGGCCACGGTGCGGCCGAGATGGATCACCGATCCCTCACAGCGCAGGCGGCCGGTCTGGGTGGTCACGCGGCGCAGGAAGTTCACCTTCAGCTCGAGCGTCGTGTAGCCGCTGCCGGCGGGCAGCATGGCGTGCACGGCACATCCCATCGCCGAGTCGAGCAGGGTCGTCAGGACGCCCCCGTGGACGCTGCCGATCGGATTGAACTGGTACTCGGCCGGGTCCAGCTCGAACACGGCGCGGCCCGGCTCGACCTCGACGATCGCCATGTCCAGCAGCAGCGCGATCGGTGGGGGAGGGACCTCGCCTTGCGCGATCGCCTGCATGTACTCAAGCCCGCTCATCGATACGGCGGCGCGCGCCCCGATCAGGGGGTCCTCCCAGGTGACGGTCCGGCTCCTCGCCGCCCGGCCGGTGTCCGGCCCTTGCCGTATCGCTGCCGCCTCCATCGCTGCCTCCCCAGGGAGAAGTGAGTTGCGTATCGCAACGGACTCTAACAGGAGAGGGTTTCGTTTTGCAACCCACTCTGCTAGGATCGGCCCATGCGCTCCGATCGGCACTGGTTCACCAACGAGAACTGCTCGGTGGCCCGCACCCTCGAGATCATCGGGGAGCGGTGGACGCTCCTGGTCCTGCGGGAGGCATTCATGGGCGTCCGCCGGTTCGAGGAGTTCCAGCGCAACATCGGGGTCGCCCGCAACATCCTCTCGGCCCGGCTCCGAACCCTCGTGGATCACGGCATCCTCGAGCGGCGCAAGTATCAGGACCGGCCGTCCCGCTTCGAGTACCGGCTCACCGAGCCAGGCCTCGACCTCTACCCGGCGCTGGTCGCCCTCATGCAGTGGGGCGACCGTCACGCCGCCCACCCCGCCGGGCTGCCCGTCGTCCTGGAGCACAAGGGGTGCGGGAAGGACTCCGTCCCGCACCTGGTGTGCTCGCAGTGCGGGGAGCAGATCGGCGCGCGTGACATGCGGGCGAAACCGGGGCCGGGAGCCATCCTCGAGCAGGCGTGAGAAGGAGGAGATGGCGGGTGGAGCTCGAGGTGAAGCGGTTCCAGACACCTGATGACGCCCGGTCGTTCGCGAAGGGCAAGTTCGACCTGATCAGCGTCGGGGGTGTGGCAGTCGGCCGCGCCAGCTACGAGCCGGGCTGGAAGTGGTCCGAGCACGTCGGACCGGTGGCGGGCTCTGACAGATGCGAGGTCGCCCACGTGGGCCTCGTCGAATCGGGGCACGCGAAGGTCCTCATGAACGACGGAACCGAGATTGAGCTTTCTCCCGGTGATGTCTTTTACATCGGGCCCGGCCACGACAGCTGGGTAGTGGGTGACGAGCCCTACGTCTCCGTTCATTTCGTGGGAGCGGAGCAGTACGCCAGGGGCGAGTGACGGCACGCACGGAAGGTGGAAGGAGGACGCCGGTTCGGGAAGTCCGCACTGCTTCGCGCCGCTTCGAGGAGGACAAGGACCAGCGAGCGGTCTACGCCGACCTCTCGCCCGCATCGATCGGCACCACCCAGCGTCCGGAGGTGGTGTGGGATCTGTTGGCCGGCAAGCTCACCGATGCTGGCATCCTGCCGCATCCCCTGGCCGCCGGCAGATCGGCGCCCCGGACCTGGTGAGCCGGGTGCTCACCTACTCCAACTACACGCCGATCCTGCTCCGGGCGGAACGTGGGAGTTGTGCGGTGCTCACGCGGGGCCGACGAGGCGGTGCAGCTTTGGCTCTTGTCCGCTGGTGGCCTCGATCAGCTCGAACTTCCAATTGGTGGCACGACGCGCCACGTCGGCGTCGACGACCACCACATCGGTTTCGCGTGGCGCCAGCCGGCACAACTGGTTGGCCCGGTTGACCGCCGAGCCGATCACTGTCTCCTGGCTGAACTGCTTCGGGCCGACCGCCTCAGCCACCACGGGACCGACCGCAATGCTGATGCGGCTGCGGACGTGGGCGAACTCCTCGGCGGGCTGCCAGCCGCGCAGCAACTGGCGGAACTCCCGCTGCATACTCCACGCCGCCGCGACCGCGCGGTCGACGTGGTCGGGGATGGGCTTGGGAACGTTGAACGACAGCAGCATCCCGTCACCCAGCACACTGACAAGCTTGGCGCCCCGCGCCAGCGCCTCCTCGCCGAGCCGGTCGAGGTACTCGTCGATGTGCTGCACGGCCACGCCAGGACCCATGCTCGCCAGCAGCGCGGTCGACGCGGTCAGGTCGCAGAACATCACCGCCGCCTCCTGGTAGGACCGGCTGATGTGAATTCCGAGCACCTCGTAGTTGTCCTCCTCGTCGAGGAACCCCTGCACCAGGGGCGCGACCCGGCGGGCGAACTTCTCGACCAGCGTCTCGTCCTGCGGGGAGAACGGCTGGCCGCCCTTCTTGTTGATGAACTGGCAGACGGCCAGCGGTTGCGGCGCGTCCAGTAGCGTGATCGGCCAGGTGAGCATCGTCTCCGAGTCGAAGCCGGTGCTCGCGTCGACGTCGGGGTTCCAGCAACTGACGTCTTTGGCATTGACCGTGTTCTGGGGCCGGCCCGTCCGCATCACCTCGGCAGCGATCCCGTGGTCGCGGTGGACCAGTCGCCTGCGGATCTTGCTGGCGGCCGGACCCTTCACCGAAAGAAACGCGAACCTCGTCTCGTCGTTCGGCGGCGGTGCCGGGATGTAGACCGAGGCAGCGGTCGCCCCGCTCAGGCGCATCGCTGTTGAGAGCTGCTCGTCCACCTGGATTTTCAGGATCGCACCACTTCGCCCGCTCAACAGCGCCTTCAACTGCTCGCGCTCGGCCTCCAGCTCACTCGTCAACCGCTGGCCGGTTGCCACCTGCTCTGCGAGCTGGCTTTCCAGGGCTGCCCGATCACGCTGCGCCGCATCAGCGAGCTGCCGCTGCTGGTTCTCCAGTTTCAGCTCGCCCATTCGACGGGTGAGGTAGGCGGACGCGGTCGCGACCATCCCCAGCAGGGTGATCATGACCGCGGTGAGTCCCACCCATGCGTTGGCGTTCATGGCCGCTGCTCGCTCCTGTGGCTTGGGAGTGGAGGTGGCTTGGGAGTGGTGGCCGACCGCAGAGATGGCCGCCATCAGGACCTGTGCACCCAGACCGGCCATGTTCGGTCGCCACCCTGCCCATTGCACCATGGATCGTGCTCGACACGCACTTGATCGTGAAGCACCCTTAGTAGGATAAAAGGCTCAACCAGTCCACCCGGCCAACTCTCGGCATCCTGTCGTCCTGTCCAAGGTCACCGCGACCGCGTTCGCCCTCGCTGATGTCGCGCTCCCAGGAGAAGGTCTCGGCCCGCGTTGCTTGGTGGCTGGGGTTGGGCTCGGTCGTATTGCACGCGCCGCCGAGGCGCCTACCCCAACCCCAACCGGGTCCTAGCCGTTGCCACGATCGTGCCGGGTCAAACCAGGACGGAGGCGTCCGCTTCGACGACGCGGAAGGGTGCGCAGGGCCCACGCCCCGGCGACGGCCCACACGGCCGCCAGGACCAGGGCGAGGCTGGTGGGATAGTTGCCAGGCAGGAGCGAGACGTTGCCCGGTTGGGTGGCGCGGCCGTAGCCGAGCAGCAGCGGCACGGTCATCAGCGCGAGCGTGCCCGAGACGATGAGCGCGGCGCGTGCGGGAGGTTGCAGCGCTGCGGGCAGGCGGCGCACGGCCAGGCCGACGGCGAAGACCGCCGGGGCCAGCAGCAGGTCGTGCGCGAGCAGCCCGGCGAGGAACCAGCCGAGCCAGCTCGCTGGCCTGGTCGATGCGGACTGGCGAAGCAGCCCGGCCAGGCCCCAGGCCATGAGCAGCTCGCCAACCGGGAGCAGCACCCAGAACAGCCGTCCGTAGCGCCGCGGCTGCGCCGACGGCTTGGTCACAGCGCCTCCACCTCGGTGACCCACTTGGTCTGCAGGACACCGGGGGTGTTCGGCGCGATCAGCCGCAGCGGGAAGCCGTGGTCGGGGTGCAGTGGCGCGCCGTTGACTTCGAGCGCCAGCAGGGTGTCCGGGTCGTGCGCGTGCGCCGCGTCGATGCGGGCGCCGGCGTAGGGCCCGCGGGTCTGCAATGAGCGGACCACCGCCCCGGACCGGGGGTCGGCGCCGGCCTCGTCCAGCAGGTCGCGCAGGCGGGTGCCGCGCCAGCGGGCGCTGTAGCTCCAGCCCTCGACGCAGGAGATCGGCAGCTCCACCTCGTGGGCGGGGCGGGCGCGCAGCTCCTGCAGCGACAGCTCGAGCGGGCGGGCCACCTGGCCGCGGATGCGGAGCCGGTAGCTGGGATCGCCGCGCACGTCGGGGACGCCGGCGTCCCGTGCCTGGTGGTTGACGGGCAGGCCCTGTGGGCCGCCGCCGGGGCGGCGTGGCGCGAGCACGGCGAGCCGCCGCAGCGGCGTGACCGCGGAGCCGGCCGTGGTGAGCGCGACCGCGCCGCCGGCCGCGGCGACCGCGAGCAGGAAGCGGCGACGGTCCAGCCCGGCGGCGGTCGACGACGCGGTGGCGGCCCGGTCGCGCAGGGCGCTGGCGGCGGTGGTGGCGGTGGCGCCGACGTGGACCACCAGCGCGCCGATGGTGATCCAGGCGGCCCAGTAGTGCGCGGTGGTGAAGAAGAACTGGTAAGGGTACCAGTAGTCGATGTTGGTGACCCCGGTGACCAGCAGGAACACCGAGCCGCCGACCAGCGGCACCAGCGCGGCCCGCTCGATGGCGTGGGCGACGCCTCGCACGGGGGGCCAGCGCCACAGGTGCGGGTAGACGGCCCAGAGCTTGCCGAGCAGCAGCGGGATGCTCGCCAGCCCGGTGAACACGTGCAGGCCCTGGGTGACCCGGTACAGCCAGGCCGGGCGGGACGGCCAGGGGAACCAGGGGGTGTGCGCCTGCGCGGCGTGGGACAGCAGCCCGGTCGCAAAGCACACCCCGAAGGCGACGCCGAGGGCGATCCCAAGGACGGTGGAGGTGCGCTCGTGGTGCACGCGGCTGGAGAAGGAAGGGCGATGGCTCATGCCGGTCGCCGCCGCCCGAGGAGCAGCGCGCCGACCACCGCCAGCGAGCGGGGGCTGCTGGCCAGTTCGCCGTTGTCGAGCGCCGCCTCGAGGTCTTCGATGCGGTCGAGGTCACGCAGCGGTGGCAGCAGGCCGGCGCGAAGGCCCAGGCGCTCCGCACGGCGCAGGGTCTCCCCCAGGACCAGGTCGGTACCCATCGGCACGCCGGTGAACAGCTCCGCGGGCGGTGGTCGGTCGGTGGCGTCGATGGCGATCAGGTAGTAGCCGCCGTCCAGCGCCGGGCCCAGCACGACGTCCGCTTGGTCGAGCAGCGCGAACGCGGCCGCCTGCCAGACGGCTGGCAGGTGCGGGGTGTCGGCGCCGACGATCGCCAGCCGGGTCGCGCCCGCCGCGTGCAGCGCGGCCGCGCAGGCGGCGAGCCGGTCGCCGAGGTCGCCGCCCGCCTGCGGGAGCAGCCTGAACCCCGGGGCGAGCGCGGCCATGCGCTCGCGGGCCGCGGCGGGCGCGAAGCACAGCCACGGCTCGGCGCCCACCGTGGCCACCGTGGCCACCGTGTCGGCCAGCAGCGCCGCGGCCACAGTGGCGGCGCCGTGGTCGCCGAGGGCGGGCGCCAGGCGGGTCTTGGCGAGCCCGGCCACGGGCTCCTTGGCGATCACCGCCAGCGCAAGGCGCCGGCGGGTCATGGCCGCGCCCGCTCGGCCAGCAGCCGGCTTGCCACCACGGCCATCTGCGCGGCCGCGCGGACGGTGCCGCGCGCCGAGCCGCCGACCTTGCTCCTGCCGCCGGCGCGGCGGTGGTAGCGCACCGGCACCTCCACCACGCGCAGGCCGGCGAGGGCGGCGCGGCC
>WNFZ01007076.1_pt1 | contig 10520 bp, 10 predicted proteins | sample 5400081 | NCBI WGS metagenome assembly WNFZ01 (sample SAMN13153365, study PRJNA577476) | soil metagenome | isolation source: 80 cm soil or saprolite under grassland replicate 1 | place: USA:California | collected 2016-06-15
ACAAATGTCCAAAACCTAAAAACGAAATGGGTATTCACAACCGGCGGAGATGTTTCTGCCACTCCTACCGTGGATGGTGACGCAGTTTACTTTCCCGACTGGGGCGGCAATCTCTTCGCCGTCGAGAAGAATAGCGGTAGTCTCATCTGGTCTCACAAGATCTCCGAGTACGACGGCGTCGACGGAGCTGTCTCTCGTGTCAGTCCCGCGGTGGTTGGCGACCAGGTAATTATTGGTGACATTCTCAGTTCCAAAGAGGTGCACAACGGCGCGAACGTGATGGCAATAGACCGCAAAACAGGATCGCTTCGGTGGATTACACAAGTGGAAACTCATCCAGCAGCAATCATTACGGGATCTCCTGTTGTCTTCGACGGGGTGATTTACATAGGCGTGTCTTCGAACGAAGAATCTCTAGCAACGAATCCCGCATATCCGTGCTGCAGCTTTCGCGGGAGTGTAGTAGCGCTCGATGCAAAGAGCGGTGCAATTCTTTGGAAGACCTTCGACATGCCCGACAACGGCGGGCGGACGGACCAATACAGTGGCGGCGCGGTGTGGCAACCGCCTGCGATCGATCCTAAGCGTGGTACGCTCTAGAAGGCAACTCCTACCGCGAACTGCACTGCGCCGGACGATCTCTTCGACGCTGCTCTCGGGTTGGACTTAAAGACCGGGCAGGTCAAATGGTCAAAGAAGCTGCAAGGCTTTGACACCTGGACCGTAGCCTGCATAACTTCTTCCGGTCCAAACCCGAATTGTCCTGTACCCAGCAGCCCGGATTTCGACCTCGGAGGAGCAGGACCTAATCTCGTGGGTAATATTGTCGGCTTTGGTCAAAAGAGCGGCATTTTTTGGGCGCTCAATCCTGATGACGGCAACATCGTGTGGAGCACGCCAGTTGGTCCAGGCGCTTCGCTCGGAGGCATTGAGTGGGGCACCGCGACTGATGGTAAGCGCATTTATGTCGCGATCGCCAATAGCGATCATCTCCCTTACACCTTGGTGCCCTCGGGACAGAAGATTACGTGGGGAGCCTGGAGCGCTCTTGACGTCGCTACGGGGAGGATTCTTTGGCAGACGGCAGACCCCACGGCGGGCACCATTGACCGAGGCTCCGTCAGCGTAGCAAACGGAGTGATGTATGCGGGTTCCAATTCAGGACAGATGTATGCCTTCGACGCGACAACTGGAAACATTCTCTGGAATTTCGCGAGCGGAGGCACAGTCATCGATGGCCCATCAATCGTAGACAGCGTCCTCTATTGGGGTTCCGGTTATCGAAATATCCAGGGAACCGGAAACAACAAAGTGTACGCATTTACCCTGGCTGGCTCGGACCATGGAGGTAGGCACTCCAACAATCAAGGCCAGAAGTAGTGGCCTTCGATTCCTCGAATCAATGATCGAGCCTCTTAACTGACTCCAGCTCCAGCTGTGGGTTAGGTTGCACATCACTTACCTGCCGCGTGTTGGTCATGTGAGGCTGCACGCGGCACAACAAGTCGTAGACACAAAAGACATTTGACAGGTGAAACGTTGCTACTAATAGCTAAGGTGGATAGACCACCGAAAATCATTCTAAAAAAGACGGAAAATAATCTTCAAGAAATGGAGTTGTTAGAACATGAAAAACGGAAATGTTCCTGCAGCGGGGTTGTCTGAAGCAACGACCACATCAACGGGAGAAGAATGATGATGAGACTCACAGCGGAGCGTGGTGAATGGAGTTCTTGTCGGAATAGTTCAGTTGCGACTGAACCCAAGTCAAACAACCATTCCCGATGGGGTAATTCGTGATGAGCTCTCTTGAACTCTGGAGGGGGAGGAAGTATGAGCGAGAAGATCAGGGTTTTGACCGTTGATGACCATCCCCTGTGGTGCATGGGAATTGCCAGCGTTATCAATGCTCAACCAGACATGCTGCTGGTGGCGCAAGCTTCCACCGGACGGCAGGCTATTGAGTATTTTGGTAAGCACAAGCCTGACGTGATCCTCGCGGAAGTCAGGCTTCCAGATATAAGCGGCATAGAAGCCATGATCGCCATCCGCGATGAGTTTCCTAACGCACGGTTCATCATCCTCACTGGTTTTGCGCGCGACAACGAGATTCGGCGATCGCTCGCGGCAGGGGCGCGTGCTTACATGCTCAAGAGTATGCCTTCCAGCGAGTTGATCGATGTTATTCGCCAGGTCCATGCGGGAAAGAAGAAAATCCCGATCCCAATCGCGTCCAAATTGGCGGAGCATTACAGCGATGAGTTGCTTTCGGATCGCGAAGTGGAGGTTCTTCGTCATTTAGTGGACGGAAAACGCAATCGGGACATCGCGGAGAAGCTCTTCATTGCCGAGGAGACCGTAAAGGCTCATATGAAGCACATTCTGACCAAGCTCGGCGCCAATGATCGTACACACGCACTTGCGATCGCCTTGCAGCGCGGAGTAATTCAGTTGTGACTACGGCTTCCGCTCGCCTGTCGTCTGTCGAGTCCGGCTCCGACCTACAGCTTTCTGACAACTGAACAGATTTGTCCAACCACTTCGGCATCTCGTCGATTCTGAAATTCCTCTCGCAGGTACAGGTGTTTGGGATCAGGGTGCATCACAAGCGTGCTGTTTTCTACCCTACAGGGGCCACACACGTTTCTACGGGAGATTGGCCAATTCAGTTTCGGAACGGCGATCAAACCCGCTTACAGCTTGCCTCTGTCGGAGCCCTGGTTCACCTTCGACTATGCGGGTGGCGATCGCGATCAGGCAGCTCACCGAAAAGCCACACATCAGCACGCCAGTAATGCTCTCCACTGGGCCTAAGAGGCGCCAAACGCGTGGGAGAACAATGTCGCCATAGCCAACCGTCGAATAGGAGGCAGACGAGAAATAGAAGCAAGCCTCCCATGATGGAAGACAATGCCAGCGATAAAACCCCGCCCAGAGCAGAATTTGCAGAATGTGCAAGACAATCATCAAGGTTGTAAAACGAACCATAAGCACAGCCGAGCGCACCGGGCCTAGCCCCTTGATCCCATGTGCAATGCGAGCCCGTGCCCAGTGGATAAGGATGGCCATGCCAGCGCACTGGAGTAAGAGCGTGACAGTGGCGAGAAAGACTGCGGCGCTGGCTTGGCGAGCAAAGTCCATAGATTCCCAACGAACTATTGCTATGAGGAGCACTCTCATTTCCAAAAAGATTGCGGATTAGGAAAGCCATTGCCCTTACAGAGGCGCACTCGCGGCTCTCCCAGCCGGACTTGAGACTCCGCCAATCGAGATCCCGTGTTGCTGGAGTTTTTTCAGGATCAGTAATCGCAGGTCACTCCTGAGCTGATGGTTGTCATGCGCCTGGATAATGGTCCAAAAACGCAAGGAAAAGTTAAGCGAGTTCTGCCCGATGTCGTTCAACAGAGCCTCCGGCGGAGGGTCGGGGAGAACACCGGGATGTTCGCGGGCCACTTCCAGCATTAGTGCAGCGACCTTCTCGGCGTCGCTCTGGTGGGCGAGGACAACGCCAATCGCTAGGCGCACGCGATCATCATTTACTGTCCAGTTTGTCACTTGATGGGTTGTAAAGTCCGAATTGGGAACAATGATGACTTCGTTGTCATAGGTTCGTACCCAGGTGCTGCGAACTCCCACCCGCCCGACCACCCCGGCAGTTCCTCCTATGTCGATGCGATCCCCGATGCGGAATGGCTGTTCGATGAGCAATACCAATCCGGCCACCCAGTTGGCCACGATCGATTGCAGGCCAAAGCCCACACCGATGCCGAGCGTCCCTCCCAGGATCGCCAACGAGTTCAGGTTTACTCCGGCTGCTTGCAACCCGATCATGAGACCAACGGCATAGATCACGAGCGACACGAAACGCGCCAGAATGTAACTATGTTGTGGGTCGAACGCGGTACTTTTGGAAACCCGCTGGTAGAGGAGTTTGCGGACCCAGTTGGACAATACGGCGAGAAGCCCCAAAAAGAGTAGAGCCTTGAGGACGGAGATCGGTGTCACGCCCTGCGTACCAATCGAGAATACCGGGATCGTCAACCGCCGCCCCAGGGTTGCCCCCAACAGGTGAATCAGGTTCGGTCCGGATGGAACCCACCACCAAACAAAGCCTGTCAGCACGGCTATCAGCAGGACACTACCCAAGAGTACTTTGGCAGCTAAAGAGTGGCGCACATCGGACTGCTCACGCATTGACTGCTCCGCAGTTCGCCTCTGTCATGCGGCACCGTTCGGGCCCCTACGAGCGATTGTGCTGGTCGTCGGCATATTCACTTTAGTATTCTCCTTGTTGTTGGAAGTCAGCAATCGGAACAGGTACAACACATCGCACAGATTCCCGCCGGCAATACTCTTTGCGTTTCAACGCGGCGTCACGGGTCGCCTCTTTAGTTCGCGGTCTGCCAGCCGCCTTTTGAAATCGTTGCACTAGTTTGGCCCGGCCACGCGCGAGTTGCGCTTTCAAAGTCCCTTCGGGGACGCCCAGCGTCTCTGCCGCCTCTCTTATGGAAAGTCGTCTCGTTGGCGGAGCCGTATACCAACGGCTGCCTTATGTCCATCTTGGGTAGGAAACTCGTGAAAGAATCCTGCGGTCTCAATCCAAACTCAGCGATACTCATTGGTCCTCGCTCTCTCCGGGACGGCGCGCTCTAGATTGATTCCCGTGCTCCGGTTCCACTTTGTCGCCCAGTTGAACGCAGATTAATGAATTCGCAGTTGCTTGTCATGATCGAGCAGTCATGTGTGAAGCGTCACGATCGTGATTATGGGCTTCGGTCTGCCAGGTGCCGATCGCTTACGGTCAACGTGATCGGAGTCCCCGCTTCCCTTGAGTATTGGAGCACTACTACCGCGGCCTCCTGACCACGTATGTCGCCTTTCAGGTCGGCACGCGAATTTGTCATTTCATAACCGGCCCCGTCCCGCTTTCTTTGGCTACTCGCTGACACACTGATGGAATATTTGCTGCTGTGAGCGGACGATAGCACGATTTGATACTTACCGCTCATTGGCCCACAGATCTCAATGTGACCTTTACAATTCCTGAGTTCACCTGTGTCTTCATTCTCTTCGCAATCGAGAAAAGCCTGAGCCAGCGGCATCTGCTGCCACCCTCTGTTGGTTCGCGGGTCGTATCCGATTTCCCGGCCACGAGGATCAATAATCCGGAATCCTACTTTAGGCAGCCCAGTCTCTCCGCTCGCATAATCTATCGTCACCCTTCCCATCGAGAAGCACGCCTGCTCAACCTTAGGGTCAGCTTCCACGTAGATCTCCCGTGTCTCCGGTCGTGCAAGCGCTCTTTCGTCGACTCCCACCGTCGCGAACAGATGCCAAGATGTCGCAAGCAGAGTACAAACCGTTAATGCGACCAGAACCCAAGCCTTCACGATATCCCTCGCACGCGAGCAGCTATGGCATCAGAAGCAAGCAAAACGCCAAAGAGCCCGGAATCGCGCTTACCCTCTAAGTTCCTGAGCGCAGTGGCCGCCACACCGCACAACCGATTGTTGCGTATATCGGAACTGCTCACGGTTGTGTCGATGAAGACGAACAAGTGCCAGCAAGTTGGCTCGACTTCGTAGCTCCCAGCGAATTGATTCCCCAAGTGGACCCCGGCCTTAACCCGAACGAGGTAGCGGTCGCAGCTCTCTCTCGTGGTAACTACACAACGCTCTCTCGTGGTAACCAAAAAACACTGCATCTCGTGATGTATTGCCGGAGACATCGTGCGAAAGTTCGCATGAGAGTCAGGAGGGACGATATGTGGATGAGATCATGCGCGGCATGTAAAGCACTTTTGCGCAAACTCCGCTTGTGCGATTCAGTGCGTTGTCAGTGCGGGTGGACTTGGTAGGGGCCACAGACAAATGCCCAGAGATGTAGTCAAGGAGAATGGTTATGGCAAAAGTAATTGAGTTTTACGTTCCACAGAATTTTCCAAAGCCTCGCAAATGGTTTCCCCAGTTGCGGCTCGGGAAGGTCATCGAGTTTTACTCGCAGGCAAAGAAATCGGCCTAGCCTTCGAAACTTTTCGTGCGCGGACCGAAGTATCGGCAATATTGGTGCGGAGATGTTTTAAAGCTGAATGATTCCTCGAAGGACGCCGATAGAGACTGCCTGTGTCCGATCGTTCGCGTGGAGTTTCTCCATGATGTGCTTGAGATGTGCTTTCACCGTCTCTTCCGCGATGAAGAGCTTTTCAGCGATGTCGCGGTTGCGATTTCCTCCGGCAAGTTGACTCAGGATGTCAACTTCACGCGGAGTAAGCTGTTCATCACTGTAGTGTTCAGCCAAATACGTGGCTATCTCGGATGGAATCCTCTTCTTTCCTCCATGGACCTGCCGAATTATATCCACCAATTCATCAGGAGGCGTCGTCTTCAAAACGTAAGCGCGAGCTCCAGCCTCAAGCGCCCGTTGAATTTCCGCATCACCGGCAAAGGTCGTCAGAATGATGAAATGCGCTCGAGTATATTTCGACCGTATCGCAATCATCGCGTCGATGCCGCTCATATCGGGTAGCCGTAGATCCATGAGTGTGACGTCAGGCCTGCACTCATCGAAACGATGGATAGCTTCTCGGCCGCTGGATGCTTGACCTACGGGAAGCATGTCGTGCTGATTTTGAATGACAGTCGTAAGTCCTTCGCTCAGCAGCGGATGGTCGTCAACGACCAGAATGCGAATTTGTTCTAACGCTGGCATTTTCGCTCTCCTTCGACAATTACTGTCCAAACAACTGTGTTGAGTTGCGCCGATTGTGTACCAACTTCAGCTTGCTGGAAAGCCCAAATGGAGTCTTACGCAACCTGATTCGCGTCGCGCGCTGACTATTTCGAGTGAGAAGGATGCTCTTAAGAAAAGGAGTTCAGAACCGGCGGTCTCGATCAATATCGATACGCTTCCATCCAAACAGTCGAGCATCCACGGACCACGCGCCCGGTCCGAGCAGCGCCAGGGCTGCGCCAATGGTTGCCATGAAAATGCAAGCCGAGGGATCTCCAGGTCGAGTAATGATGTTCCAGAGTGCAAGCGCCGCCGCCAGCGAACCCGCGAGGGGCGTCCACAAGCCTGCAAGCAGAAGTGTTCCGATAATGAGTGCAAATACAGCTAGAACGACGAATTGGACGGATGGTCCGGTTTGCAGTCTGGCAAACCCGTGGATAACTAGTGAAACCCCAGTAACCAGGCGCATGAGCAGAAGCCCCGCGCCAGGCCAGCCTGGGGCGAACGTGGAGAATAACCGTCGCAAATACCCTCCTGACAATCACTCAGGCTATCGAATCGAAGAATTCGCAGAAAGCCCCGAAAGAGGAGGCGGGAAACTCTTTCGAGTTTTCAGGATTGGATGATTCCGCGCTTTACGCCGATCATCGCTGCATGGGTCCGGTCGTTCGCGCCCAATTTGGAGAGGATGTTCTTGACTCGTCCCTTGACGGTTTCTTCGGTGATCGACAGCTGATCCGCAATCTGTTTGTTGGCATTCCCGGCAGCAATCAGTTGCAGGACTTCGACTTCGGCCGGTGTAAGGAGGTCATCTGTCGCGTGCTCGGCAAGCTCAAAAGAGGCTTCAGCGGAGAGCGCCTTCTTCCCGGCGTGGACGGCACGGATGGTCTCCAGTAATTCTTTATCTAAGAGGGTCTTTAGCAGGTAAGCGCGTGCGCCAGTCTTCATCGCGCGCAGCACCTGGACGTCCCCGGTGTAGGTCGTCAATATGATGATTCGCGCCTCGGGAAATTCGCCGCGAATCGCGATCATCGCATCTACACCATTCATGTCGGGCATCTGCAAGTCCATGAGAGTGATGTCCGGATGATGAGCACGGAACTGTTGAATGGCTTCGTGCCCATTGGCGGCTTCCGCAACCAGGCTCATGTCCGGCTGAGTCGCGAGCAGGGCGGCTATTCCGCTTCGCAGCAGGGGATGATCATCAACCGTCAGAATCCGAATCGAATTGGCGACCGCGCTCACGGCCGTATCACGCTCCCTTCCTCCAGAACAGCGCGCGGCGTGCAGTTTCAGCTTTAGCGTAGGCGAGCGCCGCCGGAATAGTCAGCTCTGCCTCTGTCCCGGAATGGAGTTCGCTCCAGACCGCCAGCTTCGCTCCCACAAGTTTGGCCCGCTCGTGCATGCCCGGCAGGCCGTGGTGTCCAACACGTCCTCCGGCATCCAGGACCTTCGGGTCAATTCCTTTGCCATCGTCGCGGATTCGCAAGCGAAGCTGCCGCTGGTCGTAACGGATTTCTACCTCGATCCGCCGCGCCTGAGCGTGCAGGAATGCATTGCGCAACGCCTCGCTTGCAATCCGATAAATTTCGTCCTGAAGGAGCGGAACCAGCTTGTGCGGCTTGCCCTCTACATTTACAAGAAATTCGGGACAGTTTCCGTTGCCTGTGCCCGCAAGTTCCTCTGCTAGCACAGTGAGAGAACGAGCAATATCGTTGCCAATCAGCACAGAAGAGCGCAATCCCTGCACCGCATCCCGTCCCTCAATGATCGCTTGTCTGGCCTGCTCGATGACGCTTTCCAGGGACTTCTGGGCTTCAGGGCGATCCGTCAGCATATACGTCACGACATGAAATTTCAGCAACACTCCCTGAAAACTCTGCAGCAGGGTATCGTGCAACTCTCGCGCGATGCGGGTCCGCTCAGCGAGGCGCGCTTCCAGCGTCATGTTGAATTGCCGCACCAACCGTCGCAGCCGCAGTCGATAGAGCGCTACCAGCAATCCCAGAAACGCGACCACGCACGACAAACGGAACCAGATGGTCTGGTAGTACGCCGGGGCAATAGAAAAATCCAGCGATGCTCCGGCCTCATTCCATACGCCACTGCTATTGCAGGCGGTCACACGGAAATGATAGTCACCCGGCGGCAGATTCGAATATTGCACATGGCGGTCGTCGACAACCTCTCTCCAGTTCGGATCCTGACCCTCCAGCTTGTAGCGGAAGTGAATCTTATCTGGTGCAACGAGGGTCAACGCCGTGTAATCAATCGCAAGATCGCGCACATGCGCAGGCAGCCGTAATCCGTTGGAGGCATCATAGGTTTTGCCATCGGCTTTGATCTGCTCGACGAGCGCCGGCGGGGGACGTGTTTTGAAGGCAGGATCGCGAAAGCGGTCGAGGCCTTCCGATGTAGCTGCCCAGATATCGCCTTCGTGATCTTCGAGCAGCGCGACGACATCGATGCCAGTAAGGCCGTTAGAATACGCATCCGTCCTTCCTTGGTGGACGTGCACGATGCCGCCGTCCCAGGTTCCAAGCCAAAGTCCGCCGTGGCGATCACGCAACATTCGCATAACGCGAAGCTGCTGCAAATTGCCAGGAACCGAATAGGGTTCAATTTTCCCATTCATAAGTCGCTTGATTCCGCCGAACCCAGTGAACAGTAGCCCGCCGTCGTCGCCTTCAATGAAAGCCCGGATACCATCCATAGCGCCCGGCATCGAATAAAAGTCGGGCGGCCCGGGCTTCCACCGCCAGAATCCGTTCACCGTTGCTGCCCAGAGATTTCCCTTCCTGTCCTCATACAGACCCATCACTCCAATACCGAGGTTGCCGTCTTCTCCAGAACAGTGGACGCTACTAGCTTGAATTGCACACAGCCTGCCCGTCGGAGTTCCGATTCCGCTGACCCAAACCGTCCCGCCGCGATCCTCAAGCATTGTGAAAATATAAAATTTAGCGAGCCCTTCGTAATGCGTGAGCTTACCGTCCTTCCAACTGGCGAGCCCGTTGGAAGTGCCGATCCAAAGTGTTCCATCGCGTGCCGCGAGCAAACACGAAATCAAGTTGGAGGGGAGTTGCTGGCCTGGAGGTGGCTCCCAACGAATGTTTCTGTCTCCATCGAAGCGATATAGGCCGGTCCCTGCGGCCACACTGCGTGCATCGTCCGTACCTATCCAGAGATAACCGTCGGGCGTTTGAGCGATTGAGTTTATGCGGGCCCACGTGAAGCCCTCCTGGACCTTCCAGGAGTCGTGTACATATTGACTGACGTCAAGCGACGGGTCGAGCGCCAGCCCGCGTTCACACCACGTCAGCAAGATAGAAGACAGCGTAGCCGTCAGCGCGACAAGGTATGCTACTCGCCCCACAGTGCCCTACATTCTATCGCATCGTTTTGCTTCCCCTGGCGCTTCTCGGCGGCGGACCAGGCCCAGAGGCGTTACGAAAAATGCTCACTACCCTTTATTCGTTCACCCGATTGCCTCGGTACGCTTTAGATCCAGATTTTCTTCAGCGCACCACGCCCGAAACCACTCCCTGTGTGAACTTCGGAAGGGGAACCGCGTCCTTCAGCCAGCAATGTGGACGGTCGTTGTCTGCGGCGCTCCGGAACGAGAAGGCCTTGCAACGCGCGTCGGCGCGACAGGCGTCGTAACATGCTCTGGGATTTTCGGGCACCGCGAAATCTCGAAAGTCGCTTCCCCTACGGTCAGTATTCGGCTCAAAAGCAGGCGGCTGGGCGGCGACTTCTCCCGGACGCACGATGCCCGACGTCGCTCCCTG
>WNFZ01007801.1_pt1 | contig 10519 bp, 12 predicted proteins | sample 5400081 | NCBI WGS metagenome assembly WNFZ01 (sample SAMN13153365, study PRJNA577476) | soil metagenome | isolation source: 80 cm soil or saprolite under grassland replicate 1 | place: USA:California | collected 2016-06-15
CACTATTTTTAGGGTTTAGATTCAAGTTCAGTACTCTTATCCATTTTTTTGAGTAATTCATTCCTTAGCCTTCTATTTTGTTCTGGCATATTGCCGCTATATGCCAGGCTTTCGATAAACTCTCTAATCTCGTTTCGTTTTCCTTGTACTAAGTTCATGGCGGCTGGCGTTACAGATCCCTCATCATCAATATCTTTATGTAAGTAGTGCATGAGTCTGTCGATCGCAAGCATTTTATCCCGTGCCGTTTTACACAAAGGATATTCATCTAAATAGGCTAAAAAATACTTGTAGGCTCTGCCACCATGAATGCGGTCCGTTTTATAGGAACGGTGATAGTATTCCCATTTTGAAATCCACTGACAATGTTGGCAGGCTATTTGTCGATCCGGATGGTTGCCATCGAAGGCACCTTGAATGACTTTGGAACAATCTGGGCATAATCTTTCCGTTACTTGTTTAATGGTTTTGCAACGTGCATAAAAACCAATGCCGACTTCCTCTAATAATTCTTCGTCGAGTAATCCAGAGGCTTCGGATTGATACAATCTGTAAATGTCGTTTTTGCTCAATCGGCGAGCCCACTGGAAATCTTTTGTTTCATATATTTTCACTTTATGCTCGCTCTCTATGTGCGCCCAACGGTTTGCGTTACTTGCTGGTGGGTGGGCGTGGACCAGGTTCTTTATACGGAAAAATGTTCAGGTATAGAAACTCCCTGAAAACGCGCAGACTCCCACCAGTCAAGTGCACGCGGTGTTCGGCGGCGTTTAAAATCACCAAATAAACCCTTTCAAATCTGAGACCATATCATTTTACATTGGTCGATTCTATTTTTCCTAAGAAAGTCACGTGACCTGATTTGAATGGATGTATGAGCCCATGAATGGAGAGTTTTACATCGAATACTTTACGGTACTTTCGATTTCCTATATCTTCATAATTTATCGTTAACTTAAGAGGAGGAATCATCATATTAATAACATCCAATCCCTTGTCTTGATTCGCTAATGTATAAATTAACAACGAAACAATAATTTTATAAACATTCGGTAAATGAATATCCGTCCCTTTTGGGGAAATTGATATTGGTGGCACGAAAGCAATTTGAAAATTCGTGTCGAACGGTGGGTGACTCGTGGTGGTGAGATTGAACGTTTCATCCACATTGATTTGCAGCCCCCAAGTTGGGTCTGTTTTTATTATGATTGGGATAGAATTCTTGTAACAATAATCGGTAATTACTTCTATTGTGGAATCAATATCATAATTCCATACTATGTTTATATTCGAGGCTGCCCCAAGGCCTAAGTTGTATATTGTTAGACAAGGGCTAATTGTTGGATTGAACCATTTATCTTGTTCGTCATGCGGCAATGAATCGTCTTTGAGAATTTCCTTATTCCATTCAATAGGGATAATCAGTTTACCCTTCTTATTGCCATAACCAAAAAGATCTAAAGTTGGAACAACTAATTCTGGCTTGTAGGATTCTCTTCTTTGCTTCTCCATTTCACGCAGCGTAAGAAACACAATCACTACAGTAATCCAAGTAGCGATTTGCCCAACTATTAAGACGATTTGGTCAATGCTCATTTATGTCTATCTCCTTGCTAGCCGCCGAACGGTGTGCGTTACCGACTGGCGGGAGGGATGAGATAACGCTTGAGATTAGGATTCCGCCGAAGCCAAGAAAATGCTTCTAAAACGCGGCGCGTACCCGCCAGTCCGGTGCACGCTGTGTTAGGCATCGCTCGGATGATTACTCCAACCACAAATTCCACAAGTTAAATAATAGCTACCTTCTGGCTCTATTGAAATATCAAAATGCGTTCTTATATTGCGCGATTTACAGACGGGACATTGTTTAATCTGATCAATTTTCTCTCGTTCAAGAATTTGTATAAAATGCCCGACAACAGTATCGCACGCATATACTGCAATTGATGTGGTGGTCTCATCGGCATTACGATAATGAGTTAACCAATTTACAAGCTGCCATGTGTGGCTTGCTGTATTCTTCAAATAGTGGCGAAGTTCTTGATTGCTTTTACCACCACACAATTGATTTATTAATATTTCGCTCCACTCGATAAAATTTGAATCTTGGGGTTTCTCTATGCTTGTTGGTAGGGATGTGCGCTTTCTCAAAACACCAAGTAGGGAGAGTAAACATTCTCGTAATTGCATACCAACGGCTTGGTAATCTTCCGGTTCTACAGCATTGTCAAGATGATGTTTTGCTTGCTCCTGGCGTCTAAATACTTCATCAAATGGGGTTTGCACTTCAACACTTGCACCATCAGGGCGACTTCTCAATCGCATCATCAATCCGATATGGAATGAAAGAGTGTAATCTAGACTAGGAAAATGTTCTTGAGAATAAAGATTTGTGAGATTTGAAATAACCCACCATCTACTTTTATCTGTTGCTACATCCCATATTTCATAAATATCACCTAAAACAACCTCTTGCTTAACCTTTTCAACGTTCTGGACAATCTCATCTGGTGCCTGACTTTCCACATAAGTGGCAATATCTTGTTCCACATGAAAATCCCGATCAATTCTATATCGTGGCAACTCACTTGCTGGAACAGGGTGAGAATGATGTTCGGAATTATCGTGTTTGTCGTCGCGCTGTTTTTGTTTTTTCGTCATAGTTTCTCACTGAGATGCCTAACGGTGTGCGTTACCGGCGGCTGGGGAGAATAAAGCTCGGAAACGGAAACTGCCATAGCTCAAAAACAAGCCTGAAAAACGCGCACAGTCCCAGCCGTCCGGTGCACGCTGTGTTAGCCCGCGCCCAATCGAAACCGAAGCTTCGGATATTCACAGTAACTAATCTTCATTCTGGGAAAAATACCCTAATAATTTACTGAGAAAGGATTTTGTATCACTTCGATGAGGCAAAGGCTCTAATATCTTCGAATGACCCAGCTTCACTTGAACTCGATGATGAATATAACTATCAGGATGGTTTCTTGCAATTTGAATTGCTTCTTCAGCGAGGGGAGCAAGGTTTTTTGGATAAAGCTGAGGATCAAGCGCCAAGTGCGGAATGATACTTCTTCGAACACTGAGGTTGCGATTGGATACGAATTCTTGTAAATATATAGATCGTTTGCGAGCAAGAATATCTTTTAGGTCATCTTCGCCGTTAGGGATTCCTCCTAGGGCCCAATATAAGGCATTAACAGCACCAGCCTTTTCGTAATTATTGATATTTGAAAAAAGTAAGTCCATTAATCGAGCCAGTCAATTTTAGAATTACGCAAGCAGGCAAACAGTCGTTTTTGAGAAATTCGAGTTCGAGAAATGCCAGCGAAAACATTGACTTGTAATTCGTACTTGTTGTGCGGCGCAGTTCCAGCGGTATATTCCTTCGTTTGCGTCCAGACATACTCTGCTGGATTTAGTTCAGGAGCCGCTACTGGAAACTCAAAGACATGCAGACGCTTTTGACTTTGAATAAACTCTTTCACAAGAACTCGTCTGTGAATTGTGTGGCGATCCCATACCAATACAATATGTCCACGGATTAAACGAAGTAACTGTTTCAAGAAAGCGACCACTTTTTCGCCAGTGATGGTGTCCCAATAGGATTTGATACTCACTCGAATCTTTTTTCCTTTGGGTGACACCAGCAGAACGCCTAAAATATTGAGACGGTCATAATGATCAATACTGGTACGGAACACAGGAGTTTGCCCACGTCGTGACCATGTGCGCTTCACAGGCGAAATCATAGTGAAGCCTGCTTCATCTTCAAGAGCCAGTGTGGCGTTCAAGTCACGAGTCTTTTTTTATCTCGGGTGCTACTTCTTTCTTCCACTCAGCAATCGCTTCATCGTTTCTGTGCAAAGGAAGACGCTGTGGTCGCTGATTGCTCCAGCCCATCCGATCCAAGATATGCCAAACTCCACTCGGATGGCAGCGCACCTGGAACAGTTGCCAGATAATTTGTGTAATTCTATCGAGTGTCCAATAATCTCCAGTATATCCAAAGGCATACGCACCCTGATCTAATGCCTTTTCAAGCTTTTTGATTTGCTTTTCGGTTAATTTTCTTGGTCGCCCAACAGAACCAGTACTCTTTTTTCGCTTCGGCTTCTTGCTCTCTTGACGCCAGCGATTGACACAACGAGGTGTGACATTGAGGGTTTCCGCAACTTCTTTCGGCTTTTTTCCCTTTTCAAGTAAGGCCAGCCCTTGATTGCGTACGACTGCCAATTGTTCGCTTGTTCCTTTTCGTCTCATTACGCTATTATGGCATATTTTGAGACTTTCATATTTCAAAAATCAATAGTGCCAGTAGAGACGAAGTCAAGAAGTGCCTCACTTGCAGGCCTTCTTCCAAATATTCTGATACATGGATTTACAAAATCGCGGTTGTAACTTGGGTCAGTTTCGTAAATTGCTGCCCGCACTAGAGGCATAAAAAAAACCTCTGGGAGAGTATCAACTCTATCACAAAGCATTTGGACGAACCATTTCTTCCTGATACCACGCAAAGCTTTTATGAGCCATTCAGTATCCTCAACTGAAAGTGAATTCATCGCTTGTAAAGCCATGGGCAAAAATTGCTCCATAACTTCCATAGGTCGAGGATTACGGAGAGCTTTCAAATACTGTTTGTAATAATCATCCCAGATCACAAATAATATCCTTTTGGTTTTAGCGGGCTAACGGCTTGCGTTACCCGCTGGTGGGCGGGACGAGATAGTGCCACTCTGACGGAACCAGCTTGAAGCCACGCAAACTGCCTGAAAACGCGGCGACTCCCACCAGTCGGGTGCACGCTGTGTTGGCTTGCTGTGAGTTTATCAAAGAAGAGTTTGTCATGAGAATTTTAGTTTATTTATGAGGTCTTCAATACCTTCTTGTTCATTATCTCGGACTTTTTGTTCCATTTTAGTATAGGTCATGCTTAATTCAAGAAGTTTGAATGAAGCGGCTCTAAAAATATCGTCAAGAGTTCTAACTTCCGAGTCCGTAATTTCTGTTTTACCGCTGTGAACTATTCCTGACCTCTTTCCGTAAAAAATCTTCATTTGCTTGTAAAGTTGTAGTCTTTTATCGTAATCAGTTTCAAGAAGAAATGCTGTCTTCTCTGATATTTTCTTTCCTAAATAATCTTTGTCGTTCTCCGTCAACAGTAGACTTTCAAAGGCAGAGATCAAAAAAAGGAATCTGATTTCTGCCTTTTGTGAAAACCGAGATAATCCGTAAACTTGAAGCGCTTGAAGTATCTTTTTTTGTAGGCGAGACGGATTTTTTGCTATGCTTATTTTCGATAATCGTTCAAGATGTTCATCAAGATATTTGGAATGGTATCTTGACCATCCAAAAGCTTTCCGTTGAGGTTCTAGGAAGAATGTGGTTGTAATATCAGGTGACTTGATGTTGCCAGCACAATCTCTAGGGTTAAGGTCAAAATCTAAAAGTAACGAGATTATGGCAAATGGCAACTCGAGTAACTTATAAAGTACAGCGGCTGGTTTTGTGCTTGTGTATGCCTTGAAAATCACCTTTGCCTGTGAACGCCCGTCAACAAAGACTTGATTGTGTTCTTTTTGAAATTCCAAAAACTCCATCAGGTGCTTGTCTTCGATATTCTGTTCAACGATTTCAAGAGCGCCGATTTTTGTTCCAACAGGTAACCCGATTACGCTCGGTAAAATTATTGTCGCTTCGTAAGTTTTTTCTTTTTCAAGCGTTGTAAGAAATTTTTCAATTCTCTCCCTTACTTCTTCTTCACTTTTAGGGCGGAATACTATCCCTTGACTCAAAAAACTAGACACTTCCTCATGAAGTTCGCTTGGTGAATATTTATCTTCAATGTTAGGAAGTTTTTTGACTTCATCCAGCATTTTCTGGATTGTCTCTTGGCTAATCGAAAAAACGGGGATATTTAGGCTCTTTGATATAGTCTCGGAAATCTCGCTTTGAATTTTTTCACCCATTTGTTTTATTTTTTCGTCTGTCATTATTCCCCCTTTATGGGAAAAATTTATACATTGTTGCGCAAGGTGCAAGCCAACGGCTTGCGTTACCCGCTGGTGGGTGGAGGAGAAAACGCCATTTTGACGGAACCAGCTTCAAGCCACGCAACCTGCCTAAAAACGCGCCGACTCCCACCAGTCGGGTGCACGCTGTGTTGGGCTTCGTCAAAATCTAATCAAAAACATTGATTACCTTACACTTTCAAAATCGGGAGGCTGATTCACGCTGAAAACGCAGATTTTGCCTTTTGAATCAGCGAAAATCAGCGTTCTTCTGCGTCCCAAGACGATTCTGTAAGGTAATGAGTCAAAAACATTATTTCTCGTGCCGTATATAAGGTTCAAGCAATTGTTTGATTCTTTCAACAATGTCTCGCGCCTCGTTAATCGCTTTATTACCAGCTTCGCCATATATTGCTTCTATGAAACTATCCGCTTCAATCAGGACTCCTCTTGGCATATACTCTTGCTTGGATTTTGCATCTACCCACGCATATACATTGAAGGAGTATGAATTAAGTATGTTGGATAGTTTTTGAAGACTTTCTTCTAATTCCCTTCTACAATCAAATTGATACTTCAAATCGGGTTCGATAAAATCAACTAAACGACGAAAAGACTCTTTGGCTTTTTTCTGGCGCAAAATTAATACGTCTTCATCCTTTGACAATTCGTTCAATTCTGATGGTTGAGTCTGTGGATAGCGAATAAATTCAAATTTATCTGCAAAATCTTGGGAAAGCTTACATACTTGGAGGGCTACATTCGCTTTATCCACTTTTGACAGTGTGTCTTCACTGAGCGTCTCAATCCGCAAACCTGTCTCTTCATTGTGTAATCTGAATTTCTTGTTTAATTCCACCCTCTCACCGATAATCTCTATTATTATATCAACTTGGTTATCATAAATCCTATACGTATCATTCTCATGTCTGTTCCAAAAGTAATTAACATCTGTTTCCAATCCATACATATAAAGATCCCGATCATGCTCCCAATTGTATTTCATCGCCAAATATAATATTCGCGGCTTACCGTTCGAGAGCATATCAATAATTTCTTCATCCTGTGAGCCTCGTTCACCTGCCCATCTTCCACTGAGCGTAGCAATAATGGAATTGTTGGTTCGGAGATAAGTAATCTTGGCACGAACGTTTCTAGCAGTACTGTCAGCATTTCTTGTCTTTGGATTATTAGCAAATTTCAATTGAGCGAACAAAACTGGTATGAAGATAGGCTTAATTTCTCCCGATGCAGGATTATGCAGAGACATGTTCAAGGAATCATTTTGTATATATGGCGACCCATCTATATCAATATTAGGAGAGTCGAGCTCTTTTGTTGGTAAATATATGTCGCCCTGATGAATAGTATGAGCAGTAATATTGCCGGTCATTCCCCCCGTTTGACCTGTTGATTGGATCTTGGAACCTTCACTTTTAGTTGTAATGTTGCCAGCCAGTACCTGATTTGCTCCTTGAGACTCTCTTTTGCTTTTTACATAATTGTTTGCACCAATAAGAATGGTAACAACAAAAGCAATTGCTCCAACTATAAACCATCCCCAAGGAGGAAGAAAATTATATACCTGCATTATGAACTGACTACGCTGGTTTTGGGGGAGATTATCTTGAATCACCCCAATAACCCCAACAACGGCGGGGATGATGGTGAAAAGCCAATACCAGGCTGGTTCAATGATAATTTTCCATATTGCATCCATGTTGAGGTCTCCCTCCGTATTTTATCATTTGGCAATTTGGAAAGAAGCCCAACGGCTTGCGTTACCCGCTGGTGGGTGGGGCGGGACAATGCCATTTTAACGGAATCAACCTCAAGCCACAGAAACTGCCTGAAAACGCGCAGACTCCCACCAGTCGGGTGCACGCTGTGTTGGGCAGCTCTTATTGCTGGCTCCATGACAGCGAACTGAAAGATTGATTTGATTACAAACTTCTACCATATATTTCGCGCACGGCGGGAGAATTGGAAGAACCGCGGAGTCATAAGCAGCCCAAGAATTACTATCGAAACTCAATTGCAAAAGAATCACCATCGAATGTAACTACCTTACCAACGAGATCCTTTTCAATTGAGAAAGTCTTCGGAAGGGAACTTGCATCTCCTCTGGATCGTTCTGTTGGATCATGTAATGTCGCAATTACAAGTCGCACTGGTAGATCATCCTCAACGGCTGTTTTCAAATGCGTTGCAAGAAGATTTCTGCCGCGATAATTTCCAAGCCATCTTGACAGATGATCTTCATAACGTTTATGACCATCAACATGCGACTGGAGAAAATGATTCCAACCACTGATTACCATCTCACCATCATTAGCGATTGCCGAGCAAGCCCAGCGAGTGTTTTTTAGTTTGGCACCGTAGCTTGCGAAGGCCGCGGTAAGGGTGAGTTTTTTCATTGCACTCCTTTATCACGATGTTGCTGCCCAACGGCTCGCGTTACTGGCGGCTGGTTGAGAACCAAGCTCAGAAACGGAAAACTGCTAGCGTTCAGAAAAACGCCAAAAAAACGCGGCGCATACCAGCCGTCCAGTGCACGCTTTGTTGGGCAGCTTTTCATGCCCTCCCACTCTTTTTGCTCATCGCCGATTTAATTAGCTGGCGAGAAGGATGATAGCTATAACTATCAAACCACTTATTCCATGAATTATAAGCGCCAGCCTGCGCTCCTGCGCTAGATCTCGAAAACAGAAATCTCGAATAAATATGCTTGCTTCAGGATTGAGATTAGCTTGGCGTTTGAGTTCTGTAGTTGTAGCAAGTTGAAGTTTGTTAATCTCAAATAAGCCATTAACATTCATAGCAGCAACGACTAGATATGCCAGAATCAAAGCGATCTTTAGAGGGGTTGTTACCTGTCGAATTTGAGAGAAGAAAAAAGTCAGCAACGCTATCGTCGAAACAATATAGAAGTTCCAAAAGAACGCAAGTCGTTCACTTAGTTTCATATATAAATCTATCAAGTCTTTGATCTGCATAACAGTCCTCCTCTTTTGAACTTGCCTTAACTGATGGACATGCAAACAAATCAGCAGTAATGCTTTTTGAATCCTAGACTTTAGAAGCCGGCTGCCCAACGGCTTGCGTTACCCGCTGGTGGGCGGGACGAGATAACGCCATTTTGACGGAACCAACCTCAAGCCACGCAAACTGCTTGAAAACGCGCAGACTCCCACCAGTCGGGTGCACGCTGTGTTGGGCGGCATTTTCGAGCCTCATATTGTTGTCTTATCATCAACCCTATATTTCCTGTTTGAAATGTATCTTGACAAGAGAGATTACATTTTCAACTAATTTGGGATCTTCAATATTTCCCAACCGATTTCCCAAGAGAATCTTTGCCAACCATCTAAGAATAATAATTTCATACTCGTCTACATCATTACTGATTCCGTGAACTAAATTAGACCGCTTTCCAAACAATCTGCCAATAGGCTCTTCCCAAAAATTGTAACCTTCAGGTGTGATTATATGCCCATCTGGGAACAATTCAACTACTTCTTCGGTAATAAGCGCACCTATTATTCTTTCTCCATAAACAAGGTCTAGGATTGTTAAAATTGGCGACACCCTGCGTCTCCCACTAGTAATCATATCGTTCTCATTTGTGTTGTCCACTTCTAACAAGAGTTCAACAACTCCAGAAGATGGAAATTCTTCTTGGTATGCAGCAAATTCCCACTTCATGTTTGTATTACCATGATAGGTTGTTAATTTATCATCCCTGCTGATTTTGATATATTCTGGCAATAGTAATTTGTTTGGGAAAATACTTGGGATAGCGTTTCCTTTCACGTTGAAGCCACCGTACTCTACACTTTCCACTACCAGCCTGACCTTTAGATTTGGCCAAGACAGGTCTATTGAAGGCAATGGAATTATCTTTAGCGTTTTGTAAACGGCTCGATAACCCAATTTCCCATTTCCAGAGGGATGGTTTTGATCAGATCGCTGCCAGCCGCTAGCTTGCAAAAATTCAATGCCTTCATAGCGAAGTTCGTTTTTCTGATTAGGATTACTCGGTCTATTTGCCATCTCAATTCCCGTGATAATCTTTGTTTTTTTAGGTGCTTTCATATGCCGCCCAACTAGAGATTTAATTGAAGGTTACCACATAACAGCCTATGTATTGTAAATGTCATTTTTCCTACAAAAATATGACATTGTCCACCTTTCCTGCAGAAAAGTGACATTGTCCACCTAAACAGCAAAAAACTGACATTTTGTAATAATTATGCTTCGCTTCATGAAGGTCTCCAACGCAGGGATTCCTCGGCAGAATTCCCCTCAAATCTTAAAAACGGACTTCGCCTACAACCAACCACCGGCTCATCTATCGTCCACGGTCCATAGACAATCGTCCACCTCGCATCACTGATAGTTTGCCAGCACTTCCAAATACCCTGCCGAATCGGGCACGCCCAACTCACCCCACAGACTCGCAAAATCCAGTGGCTTGCGTCCGGAAAAGGAGATCTTGCCATCTTTGCGCG
>WNFZ01007458.1_pt1 | contig 10514 bp, 8 predicted proteins | sample 5400081 | NCBI WGS metagenome assembly WNFZ01 (sample SAMN13153365, study PRJNA577476) | soil metagenome | isolation source: 80 cm soil or saprolite under grassland replicate 1 | place: USA:California | collected 2016-06-15
GCAATTTTACATTTTAATTTTTCGTCGATTTTTCAAACTCGTGATTTATGCACGTGAAATGACGCAGTTTTTGATAAATGTTTCTGCCTTATTTACGCGTCTTAGACCGAAAAAATCTGATAAATTGTAAAGTTTTACACAATCTTTCCATACTCGCAGCAAATGAGATTATTGGTAAGTAACTAATTACACCCATTTTTATAAAAATTTTAATTTTTGAGCAGATCAGTTCGTCGAAAAAATCTTTTAATGTGAATTACACGAGATTTTACATAATAAGTAAAGTAGAAATTTTCAAATAAACTTAAAATAAATACGTCTTTAACAAGTACAATGTTTTTCAAATTGACAACTTGAATTTTTAAAACTGCGTACGTTCGTTCTTGACGCATCACATGTTGTAATCACATGTTCGCTGGTTGAAATTTTAGCAAAAAGATGTGATGCTACGATCGACAATGATCAACAAAATAAAATTTATTAATATCGTAAACATTCAGAACTAAGTAAGAAATTATTTAAAATGAAAAATACATCTCAAAAAACTATCCAACGACTAATTAGATAATAATTTACTAATAAAATTTTAATTATAATGAGATTAGAATGAAACTGTTATGTCCCAACCGGACGTGACTTGTAATTCTGATCACACCCAGGTGAGATGATCATACTATTTATAGATATTTAAAATTGTGTTAAATTAATGATTCATAACTCAAATTATCTATAAACAGTATGATCATCTCACCTGGGTGTGATCAGAATTACAAGTCACATCCGGTTGGGATATAACAGTTTCATTCTAATCTCATTATAATTAAAATTTTATTAGTAAATTATTATCTAATTAGTCGTTGGATAGTTTTTTGAGATGTATTTTTCATTTTAAATAATTTCTTACTTAGTTCTGAATGTTTACGATGTTAATAAATTGTATTTTGTTGATCATTGTCGATCGTAGCATCACATACCGTGCAACAACGCTCGATACTTTCAAAGATATTACGTTCAGAAAATTTGACATATCATATTTTCAAAAATATTTCTCTTAAAATGCGTTCAAAAACTTAAAAATATTCGCTTGTATTTTTGACGATTTTCATATGAAAATTTCCGAGAGAGTGAATTTTTCGAAAGTGAGATCAGCACACGTGTTTCTAAACCAAGTCAAATAAATTTAAGCTTCGTTACACATTGTAATTTTTACTAGAATTAACTTGGTATCGATGAAATCATCGTTAAATATTCTACATGTATGAAATATGACGAACGAATAATACGTTGAAATTTAAGCTGTTTTTCATTTTCGCAGTAACTCATTAATAATAAGGAACATGAATAATAAGGAACATGAATCAATGTAAAAAACGATCTTATCAAAAAATTTGGAGATCAACCCGCGAATGAAATTTTCAAACGTGAATTATTCATAATAAATTTAAAAATTGATGAAATTTGTAATAATCATGTATTTCACTTCAAATGATGTATTTTTTATTGTAAAATTTTCCATTTTATTGATTTTATTCTATGGCTATGGCTTGCCGGCTTTTACTCAAATCACATGAATTAAAAATTTCGAAAAATATAGCATTAGGAACCCAAAATGTCATATTAATTATTCAAAAATGAAACAAGAATGAGAAAGATCGCTGAAAAGTAAAAAACAGATCGCAAAAGAAAGAGCTGAACAAAAAGCAAAGTAAGAGAAATAAACCAATGAAATAAATTTTAATTTTATTGGCTGATTGTTGTTGATCAACACGTGAAATTGAGCCAATAAACGGATTTTTAACTATGCTTGCTTATATCATGTGAGTTATGAAGACTGGTCGATGACGTAAATTGTATCGCGTTTTTGACCAATCATTTTAAAGGGGTAATTTATTATAAATACACTAGAACAGCATAAACAACTCAATAATTAACATGACGGAACTTTTTAATGAATATATACAAAATTTGGACGGAAGCGTCAACACACTCTATAAGTATTATTTATTTAAAGCAGTTAAAGGATCTATTGATTTGAACAAACCTCTTATAAAACTAAAGGAAGAAACTAATCGTGAATGGTCTCGTCATTCCAAGCAACGTGTTTTTTCAAATTATTTTAAGGGATGTATATATTTATTTAATATTAATTGTATCCGAAAATCTATGATTTAGTCTTTTATTATACATAATGATTTCCAATGAAAAAAAAATTTTTTTTGGGGGGATTGTGGCGTGAGTTGTGGTCTCCGATAATGCCCTTTTACAAGTTAAAGGATTAACTTCCTTTTCTTGGTATAAAGGATTCATTTTTTGGATAAATGCCCTTTATACATCCTTGGTATAAAGGATTCATTTTTGGATAAATGCCCTTTATACATCCTTGGTATAAAGGATTCATTTTGGTCATTCATGTCTGATAATGCCCTTTATATATTTTTGGTATAAAGGATTCATTTAAATGATGTTTATTTTTGTACTAAGGAATTATAATAGATTATGAGATTATACTTCATTAAAATTTATGATCTTATATAATATGGCAAAGCTCATTAATAAATTATTTATTTATTTAGGGTCCTTTAAGTAATTTGATCGAATCAATAAATGACGTAATACTCGACAAAAATTATATGAAATATGGATTGTACTTGGAATATCTTGCTCGAAAAGAAGGATGGCATGATATTATAAATTCTGTTTTACCTATTGAGAGGTCTAAAGCCCTTCAAAATATTTTGAAGGTAAGAAAAATATTTTTACATAAATTACTTATCAAATTAATAATTCATTTTATTTCTCTAATAGGTTCAAACTCTTGAAAATATTAACCCAATTGCCAAAATAATCAGTAATGCATACGCTGAATTAACAGATTATAATGATGTAATTTTATCCGGTATTTTATATGTAGAAGATGTTAAAATTAAATATCCTTATATTTTCAAGCGCCTCAATAAAAAAAAGAAATGGACCGAATTTTGTAGTATTATTATACTTGTTAAAATTCCATTGTTATTGAATAATTTTATTATTCAATATATTCAAAATGAATCTGGAGAAACACCATCACCTCTTTTTAAGCAAACAAGAAAGCTAATCGATTCAATGCTATTTATATGGAAACTATCACCATACAAAAATCGAAGTACTCGCATTAATGAATCTACATACAGTCATGATGCCATAGCACATATTACAAGTTTTTTGAATTATGAATTTGAAGACTCTTTATGGATAAGATGGTAAGAAAATGTTATATCCATATTCATTTATAACGTTCTAATTGTATTTTTATTAAAGGGAAAATGTTACTAATAATTCGAGCTCTAAGCAACGAAATGTAAACAAAAAAAACGACATATATGGTGTTTTCGTGTGTCCTTATACTAACTTTGAGATTGACTTGGTATTGGGGAAGTCTCTAATGGACCGTTTGTTAAAACCCGAGAAAGCGAAGTCCATGCTCAAAATGATCAGAAAAAGATATTTAAATGTTTGAAAGATGCCACGGATGATTTAATGAATTTTTTAAAACAAAACATAACTGATTTTAAAGTTGAAGATATTTCAAAATCAGAACTAATGTTTTTTGGAATAAGCGCTTATGGTATCGTATTTTCAATAATTTAATTGTTTTAATTAAAAAATTAATCAAATGCTTTATTAATTATTTAGAAACACGGTTGGTCTTTTATGTGTGTGATATACGCTATTATCCTTTTTATAGAATCCGGAGAGTTGCGAATATACAAGTACCATATTTTGAAAATTCCGTTGGAGAAATAATAGTATTGGTTCAAGTATTAATGTCTATGCGCGAAATGCTGAAAAAATCGATTGAGATTATTAAATCGTATTTGATTAGATTAAAAGATATTGTTATAATTGAGGAAGACGATAATGATGAAGACGACGACAATGATGACGATTACGATAACGATGACGATAATGATGACGATGGTAATGATGACGATAGAAGAAGTGATGATAACGGCGATGACGAAGAACAAAAATCATTCATTCAAACTCAAAATTCTCCAAAAAAAATTAAGAAGAGAAAGGTCAAGAGAAAGTTCAAAAAATGATTAGAAATACACACTATGTCTTATAGTATTTTTCTATTGAAGTTACTTACAGTGTGTCAATTGATAATAAAACGACCATTTCACTTGAAACCAATGCTGTTTTTGATTTCAAAGTTTCGATCTTTAACCAATTCATGAAGTCCGCCATAATAAATTGGGTAAAAAGTGACGTTTTATATTAGTTCAGACCAAGACCTTCCTAATGATATGTTTTTTATCTCGAAATTTGACCTTTTATTTTTTCGTCAAAAATTAATTCATATCGATATGATTACAAATTTCATCAATTTTTAAATTTATTATGAATATTTCGTTCGTCATATTTCATACGTGTAGAACATTTAACATCGATACCAAGTTAATTCTAGTAAAAATTACAATGTGTGACGAACTTAAATTTATTTGACTTGGTTTAGAAACACGTGTGCTGATCTCATTTTCGAAAAATTCACTCTATCGGAAATTTTAATATGAAAATCGTCAAAAATACAAGTCATTAATTTTAAGTTTTTGAACGCATCCTAAGAGAAATATTTTGGAAGATATGATATATCATATTTGAGATGTCTGTGAATCGCTGTATGTCAGTGAGATTCGCTCCACCCTTTTGCTTCAAAAGATAATACGTTCAGAAGTTTTGTATTTTTTTTTACGGGTAATAATGAAATTGATCGCCGAAATTAAGTAATTCTAGTAGGAATTAAAATGACGCAGCGAAAAATATGCGAAAAATAAAATGTCGAATTTCGTGATAAAAAATATATCATTAGAAAGATCTTTGTCTGAATTAACCGAAAATAACATTTTTTACCCAATTTAATATGTACGATGTTTAATAATATACGATCAAAAACAATGAATTGAAAAAACGCGAACAATTTATTCGAAAGTGAATTATAGAAAATTCGACATAATAGATTAGGTAAAAAATGACATTCTCGGATAGTTCAGACGAAGACCTTCCTAATGATATATTTTTATCTCAAAATTCGATATTTCATTTTTTCGTCAAAAATTATGAGATTCGTGTGATTTGATCAGCAAAATTAAGTAATGCTAGTAGGAATTATAAATGCCGACGCAGCGAAAAATATGCGAAAAATAAAATGTCGAATTTCGTGATAAAAAATATATCATTATTATATTTAATGTATGAGCCACGATTCTTATTAAACCAACCTTTTCAGCTAAAATTATGTCATAAAAATAATTTAATTAAAATATTTAAACGAATTTATTTTTTCTTGATTAATAATTTTATAGTAATAAAAATTTCAATGACAAAAAAGTTCTAGAAAATAAGTAATAAGATATTACTGCTATTGATGATGCCGAATTCAATAATGCAAAAAATAAAGAATTAAAAAACCTTTTTATTATTATCAATAATTATCAGCATAATTTAATCTAAATAAAATATTTTTAAATGAAAAAAAACCAAAATTGTTTGCAATAATTGGAGATTAACAATAATAAATTTTCTCAAATTGTATTTTCATTGGATTTATTACTCGGGGTTATAATTTATTCTTATATTTTATTGAAAAACAGGAGTAATATGCAATACATCGTTGTAAAGAGGACTAATAAATGTGTCTATTCGTAAAATAAAAAATGTATTTTATTATGTATAATTTTTCATATATCAACGAAATGTAACTTTTCCTATTACTTTTATCACGTCACCCGAAAAACATACTCCAACTTTGAACGAGATTTCTAAAAATTATACATAGCGAAATTTGATCATTCTTTTTTTGTATGATAGAGCTGAGTTTCTAGTTTCAGAAATGTATGGTTAGGCATGATTATCTTCGTTTGCGCCGTCGCTAGAACGATTTTAAAAAAAGTTATCGCTCGTAGCAAAAGATCATAAATGTACAATACTGAATGAGATATAACTCACTTTCTTTATTTCGTAATACATTTGTCTAATCAATAAAATCGATAAGAAATTTATCGGATAATATGAGAGTCTATTATCATTTATTGTTATTAATTTTTCGTTCATTTCGGTTTTTTTTAATTTTTTTTTTGTATTTAATAATATCTCTATTATATGAACGACCATTTCGTAATTTAGAAGTATATTTGATTTTCGTAGGTTTAATAAAAGTTGTAGCAATATGCTGTTGAGTTACCACCGGTATAAGCATAATTACACATTATAAAATAATAAAATACTATGGCAATAAGCCTTTTTATACATACCAGACTCATTACGAATACAAATCAATACAAATCAGATTAATAAATAAAACATATTTACTTAACGATAAAGTTTGCTTAGATTTCAAATATTTATTACTACGAGCAAAATGCCCAAAAACAACAAAATATAATTGATTTTATACCATCAATGCATTCCAATATTGTTTCACGTGACTTTAATTAAACCATAAATGTAATTATAAATACCATTAATTATTCTAAATATGTATAAATTAAATCTTTATTTCCCAGCGTTGGAGCTTGTTTCTTAGGACTTATCGTTATTGCAGTCATAAAACTAAGTTTCTTATTGAAAAATTAGAGATTACAAAAATCGCTCTTTATAATCAAACAAATGGAGAATTGCCCATATAATACCAATTTGATCGATTCCGTTTTAGGAGAAATAAAGCATAAAATGGGATTGTTATTAAATTAGTCATTATAGTATTAATGTTATTATGGAAATAATTAATTATACAATACAATACACTGAATACCGTACCGCAAATCAAAGCTTTGGTTCGTACGTATTGTGATATTTTTTTATATACTGTAATTTTAATTAATATTTCCAAATGGATGAAATTGAACTCAATAAAAAGTTATTCCTATATGCCGCTAAATTTGAGAATAAAATTGAAGAGAAAGATGAACTAATGTAATGAATAAAAACGAATAATAATAATAAAATCTTTCAGTCTGAGTTCTCATAACATATTTTATAGTGATTTTTTGTATACAGATATCGCGACATTAAATAAATTAATTGACGATAATAATAATGAAATGAAGAAGGTTAGTTTATGCTCTTTCTCGTAAATTTACTAATTTACTAATTTTATATTTCCAGCTAAAACAAGAATTCAATAAATTAAAAAGAAATTCCGAAAGCCATTTAAAAAATAATGAATATATTGAGAACATATGCATCGAATTAAGGAATGAAAATAAGGTAGTTTAATCGTAGTATCTACGTTGTTCATTCAGTTGAATCATAAATTTTAATCTACATTTTCAGGATCTAATTGAAAAAAATAGAAGGATGAAATTAGAATTGAATAACAATAAAAAAGACAAGGAATATAATAAAAATAAACATGAAGTTCTCGCGGAGTATCAAAAATTAAAAAAAGACTACGAAATTCTAAAAAAAACGAATATTGACAATTTAAATGGACATATAGAAATTTTTGAAAATTTGAATAATAACTATAAAGAAATGCAGGATGAAATTGACAATTACAAAAAAATAATAGATCAGAAAGATTTTGAATATACTAATCTTTATTCACTATACAACCAACTATTGGATGATTTGGAAAATATGAAGGAAGAAAAAGTAAAATTGATTACATACTGTACTTGCTTTATCATAAATATGAATAAATTAAAATATTTTATAAATTTCTGTAATAAAGAGGGAAAAGGTCGATTCGTTATTCATTGAACTGGAAACAAATGAATATAAAGGTAACTACTTTTAAAATGATCATGAAATTATATTATTAATTAAATTATTTAATTTATTAATTTATATCATTAACAGAAAAATATAATAGTCTACAAAAAGAATATGTAGAAAGAAAAGGTAAATCAATTTGTTTTATAAATATTAATTTTTGGCCTTTATTGTACTGAATTTCATTTTATTATAGAGGAAATAATTACATATATTAAAAATATAGAAAATATAGTATTTAAGATTATAAATTAATTAATAAATCATAATTTTTTTACTTCACTTTGTAAAAAACTTTTGATCAATGAAAATTGCGGATTATTATTAATTTCTTTACGCTTTACGTATTCACGTTGTTTCAAATTTCTTAAAACTTTTTTGTACTTATGATTAGGATATAATTTATTATATTCATTTTTTATTTCATTTGCCTTTTTCAAGTATGGTAATTTATTTTCTTTTGTCATTTGATTCCACAAATTTCCAATGATTTTTGATAACTCACGAGATGTACTATTGGGAAATTCATTTTTGACATTTTTGAATATTTCACTCCTGAATATAATAAAAGAGTTTGGTGGTTTTTTAGTGCTTAATTCAAAATCATTCAACACATACAATGGTATTTTAATATTTTTGAATTTTTTCACGGCTTTTTCTGAATTTTTGAATAAGTGTTTTTTAATAAGAACAGGTATGTATTCTTTTGGAATATAGTAAAAAGATTTTTGATCAAAATTGACATCTGAAATCATAATCAAGGATTGATGAAATTTAGTAAGTAAATTAGCGTCTATTTTATAAAAAATTCTCAATGGTATTGAAGATTTACGCATAATAGAAAAATTGAATATTGTATTGTAAAAATTAAAAGCAATTAGTATAATTAGTATTTAGATTTTAAAAAAATTCAATGAAAAAAATATTTTCGAAATTTGCACAATATAATCGGTATTGAGAATTTGAAAAAATTTCAAAAAATTAAAGAAAATAAAAAATTCTCAATGGTATTGAAGATTTACGCATAATAGAAAAATTTTATATTGTATTGTAAAAATTATTAGTATAATTAGTATTTAGATTTTAAAAAAATTCAATGAATTAAAAGAAAAAATATATTTTCAAAATTTGCACAATATATATTGAGAATTTGAAAAAATTTCAAAAAATTAAAGAAAAAATTAATTTTAAAAATTAAGTATTATTTAAATTGTATTGAAAAAATTTATCAATACGAATACTAAAAAAATTATTATATATAAAGGCCACAATTTTTTTAGATAGTTTATCAAAAAATGTCTAATCCTTTATCTCCCCCATATCATAGTACGTTTTCGATCGCTAATATACCAAAAAATAATACAATTAAAATAAATGACATTTTTTATGAAAAACCAATAAATGAATACTATGATAAAATAAAGGCTATTATAACTGAATATAGAAATGATACACAGAAACACGAATTAATTTCTTCGATATTAGCAGTACCCTATTATGCATTAATGACCGAAGGGTTTTTAAATAACAAATCTGAAATAAATTATAAAATTAAATTCAATGGAAAAATAAAAGATTACAAATTTGAATTCGATAACATAGCGATAGATAAAGAAAAGAAATTAAGCAAAGAAGATGACTTTGCTCAACTTATTGGCTATGATCTAACAGATCTACCTTTACTCGCTAAATTACTCGCAATAGGAAATCATCTAACTGACGATTCGGTTAAACAGCGTTTAGCTTGGATGAAACTATCTGAGGCTAATTTCAAATATAGTGAAAAAAGTATTATCCAATTAGAATATACAGGTCAAATACAATGTTTAATTGAGGATTTAACAATCAATTGGAGAGATGAATATATTAATGGATGGCAAAAATTAGTTAGGTACTTTTTATTAGGGTTAATGATGTACGGTTACTATGAAAACGATTTGTCTAAAGTAATAAAGAAAAGTAAGAAAAAAAATATTGTTAATCCAACATTTATTAATAAATTAAATAAAGCGGTATCGAAGTGTATCTCATCCATTATGAAGGAAGATCAAACATCGAGAATTATAAACAAAGCATTGGATGATTTAAATTTAGAAAAAGAATCGCCTGACAATCATGTAACAAAAGAAAATTTAACTAAAAACTTAAGGAAACATATGAAATTTTCATATTATTTATTTTATTTTGTAAGAATGTTTGGATATGTTTCGTTGATTTCTTCATCATTGCCAAGTCCTTCTGATAGTTTATTAAAATTATTAAATCCAAGGAATTTGAGTGAAATAAATGATTGCTTTGAAGAATTGAGAAGAAATCAATTAGGTCAAGATCTTATTTCAAAAAATAATGATTATGCTGTAAAAATTTGCGGTACTATTATTGAATGTGCCGAAAATATGAAAATAAATAACAAAAAATTAGAAACCGGTCTCAAAAATCTAATTTCTAATTATACTTTCAATAATACTAATATCGATATAACGATGAGTAGTAGTGATGAAGAAAATGATGAAAACGATCAATTAATATCTTTTGAAAAGGGGTTAGAGATTCCGAATAATGAAATTGATCAGAATGATAAAGATAATTTACTCAATAATATTAATAATATTAAATCTGCAATTGCTGATGAACAACCTGGTGGACTTAGAAGAAATAGAAGAGACATAACTAAGCGTAATGATCAACAACGCATTAATAAAAGAAGATTGAGAGGTTCAAATATGAAAAAAATTAATCCGATTCGATTTGATGAT
>WNFZ01011170.1_pt1 | contig 10514 bp, 8 predicted proteins | sample 5400081 | NCBI WGS metagenome assembly WNFZ01 (sample SAMN13153365, study PRJNA577476) | soil metagenome | isolation source: 80 cm soil or saprolite under grassland replicate 1 | place: USA:California | collected 2016-06-15
GGGAGGATCACCGACCCGACCTTGTCCTGCACGGTCGAGGTCTTCGGGTCGATGGCAAGGGTCCCGATGTCGCCCCAGTCCATCGAAAGGGCGCAGCGGCCCGAGGTGAACAGCCCGCGCGTGTCGCCGACGTCGAGGTTCAGCTCGCCCGGAGGCGCGTACTGCGTGGTCTTCTTGTAGATGTCGAGCGCGGCCGCGAACGCCTGGTTGTTCACCAGCGGCTTCATGGTCTCGACGTCGAAGAACGAGCCCTGGCTGGTGCCCTGCGTCTGCAGGAAGGAACCGGCGATCGCCCAGAACATCCAGTAGGACTGGGCGGACCGCTTCTTTGCGATACACGAGCCGTAGTCGGGCTTGCCGTCGCCGTTCAGGTCCTTTCCGTTGTACCTCTGGGCGATCGACAGGTAGTCGTCCCAGGTGACCGGCGGCTGCAGCCCGTCCTTCTTCAGCAGGTCGCTGCGGTAGTAGACCATCTGGAAGTCGCCGTCGACCGGGATGGTGTAGGTGTGGCCCTGGTAGGAGGCGCTGAAGTCGCGGAAGAAGGGGGCGATGTCGTTCCACTTCAGGGCCTGGTCACCCTGCACGCGATCGCCGATGTCCTCCAGGTAGCCGGGTGGGACGAAGTCCCCCATCCACTGCGGATCGAAGATGAAGGCGTCGTAGCTGTTGGTCCTGGTTGCCATGTCGGTGAGGATCTTGTCGTACAGATCGCTGAAGGGGACGGTCACCACCTTGATCTTCGCGCCGGTGAGCCGCTGGAAGTCGGGCGCGCGCCGCTGGAGCGGCTCGGCGATCTGCGGCCCGGTGAACGTCAGGACGGTGACCGAGACGCCTTCGTGGGCCTTCGCGCCAGCCTTCTCCGTGGACTGCGACTTGCCGCTACTGCAAGCGGCGACCAACAGCGCCAGCACGGCGATGCATGCGGCCGACCAGCGGAATCGACGGTTGGTCATGCTGTCCTCCTCTCACGCTTCACGCTCGCTCCGCCTCTGGCGTCTCCTGCCCATCTCGCCGTGAGATCGCGGAACGGCGGCAGGGGGACGCGCACCGGGCGCAACCCCGCCCCAAGCCGCATCGTCGCTCCCTCCTGACGCTGGGCCGCCCTCGGCCGCCAGGCTCCGTCCTCCGGAGAGCCCTACCGTAGGTCAACAGACATCCAATGTCTAGCTTCCAGCTTTTGGTATAAATGTTCTGAAGAACCAGCCTGGATGCGAGGAACGTCGGATGATCAGTTCCGTGGTCAGGACGGAGACATCCGATGTCTGCAGCATAGCTGCTTCCGGGCGCAAGCTCTACAGCACCGTCAGACGATCGCTCTAGCTGTTGGCTGGTTGGCGTCGGCCGTTCGCGTCGTCGGGCTCTGGGTTGCCGTTGAGGGAGGCGCTGAGCAGGGCGGTCCGGTGGTCGTAGGCGGCCCGGGCGGCGTCGATGTCGGGCAGGTGCTCGTCGGCCCACTGCAGCAGGCTGCAGACGGTGGCGAGCAGGGTATGGCCCATCGGCGTCAGAGCATAGTCGACCCTGGGCGGCACGGTCGGGTGCACCGTGCGGGCGATGAGCCCGTCGCGTTCCAGCCCGCGCAGGGTGACGGTGAGCATCCGCTGGCTGATGCCGTCGATCATGCGGCGCAGGTCGCTGAACCGTCTGGTACCGCCGCCGAGAAGGTGGATGACGTACAGCGACCACTTGTCGCCGATGCGGCCGAGCACCTCGCGGGCCCGGCAGCCGCTCAGCGGTCCCAGGCTACCGGCCGGGTCGGGTGGGTTCATGGTTCTCCCCGCGTAACCAAGGCATCTTGAAGTGCCGCCTTCCTGTCTCCCTCATGGTCGGCCATCATTAGGCCGGTTACAAGAGAGAACCAGGGATACAAACGGAACCAGCACACGAGGGAGAACCAGCATGTCGACCACTGCCGTCGAGATCCCCGGCTACATCGCCGGCACCTGGACGATCGATCCCGTCCACTCCGACGTGGCCTTCACCGTCCGCCACATGATGGTGAGCAAGGTCCGCGGCCACTTCACCCGCTTCGAGGGCGAGCTGGTCCTCGCCCTCGACCCGGCCGCCTCCACGGTGACCGCCACGATCGACCTTGCCTCCATCGACACCAACAACTCCCAGCGCGACGACGACCTGCGCTCGGCGAACTTCCTCGAGATCCAGGCCCATCCCACCATGACCTACCGCTCGACCGGCATCCGCCACAGCGAGGACGGCTTCGACGTCGACGGGGAGCTGACGCTGCACGGAGTGACCCGGCAGGTGCCCCTCGCGTTGGACGTCAACGGGTTCACCCGCGACCCCTTCGGCGGCACCCGCGCCGGGTTCTCGGCCACGACCGAGATCAACCGCCAGGACTTCGGCATCACCACCAACATGCCCATGGACGGCGGTGGCGTGGTCGTCGGCGACAGGATCCAGATCTTCATCGAGATCGAAGCGGTCCTCAGCCCACCCCAGCGGCCAGACGGCGCCTAGCACCAGCTCTCCACGCCCCAGTGCAGCTCTGCCGCGCAGATCGCTCCACGAACCCCCCAAACCGGGCGCCCGAGCGACAAGTGGCGCGGCAAAGCTGCACCCACGCGGCAAAGCAGCCCCCGGAACCCACACCACGCACCACTGTGGTGGTGGCCGCCACCGTTCTGCCAGAATCTGCCGACATGGGCGGCGGCGGAGCGCCGAGCGGGGCCGGGTGCGGGGAGGGTGGCGATGGCCAAGAAGAAGGACCGCGACGGGCGCGAGCGCCGCGACGGCGCCGGGGTGGTCGAGCGGGCCGAGGCCGCGGGGCTCGACCTGATCCGCTTCCTGTACGTCGACCACGGTGGGGTCGTCCGTGGCAAGGCGACCTCCCGTTCGCGCCTGGCCGAGCGGCTCGGGACGGGCATCGGCCTGACGCTCGCGATGCAGGCCATGACCATGCTCGACGAGCTGCAGCCGGTCGAGGGGATGGGGCCGGTCGGCGAGATCCGCCTGGTGCCGGATCCGGGGTCGTTCGTGGCCCTGCCGTACGCGCCCAGCGCCGGCGCCATGGTCGCGGACATGGTCAAGCTCGACGGCCAGCCCTGGGAGGCGTGCCCGCGCAGCTTCCTCAAGCAGGCCGTCGCCGAGCTGGCCAGGGATGGCTTCGCCCTGGTGGCCGCGTTCGAGCCGGAGTTCACCCTTGGCCGGCGGGAAGCGGCGCCGAGGCGGGAGCCGGCCGCCGCGGCGGAGCCCGCGGAACCCGCGGTGCGGCAGGACCCCGCCACCGAGAGCGAGGGAGCCGCTCTCGACCGGCTGGTGCCGATCGACAAGAGCCTGTGCTTCTCGAGCACCGGGTTCGGCCTCGCCCACGACTACGCGATCGAGCTGGTCCGGGCGCTCGAGGCCCAGGGCCTGGTGGTCGAGCAGTACCACCCCGAGCTGGGTCACGGCCAGCAGGAGCTGTCGATCCGGCACGCGCCGGCCCTGCGGGCGGCCGACAACCAGGTCTGGTACCGGGAGACGGTACGGGGCGTGGCCTGGCGCCAAGGCCTGTGGGCGAGCCTGGCGCCCAAGCCCATCCCGGACCAGGCGGGCAACGGCGCGCACCTGCATGCCTCCCTGTGGGACCTCGACGACAGCGGCGCGCCGGGAGCGCGCAATGCCTTCTACGGCTCGGGCGACCGCCATGGCCTGTCCGACCTCGCCTACCACTTCATCGGCGGGCTGCTCGCGCACCTGCCGGCCCTGGTCGCGCTGACCAGCGGCAGCGTGAACAGCTACCGGCGCCTGGTGCCGCAGTCGTGGAGCAGCGCCTTCACCTGCTACGGCATGGACAACCGCGAGGCGGCCGTGCGCATCGCCTCGCCCATGTGGGGTCTTGACGAGCCCTCGACCAACCTGGAGCTCAAGCCCTGCGACTCGACCGCCAATCCCTACCTGGCGCTGGGCGCCTACATCCACGCGGGACTCGACGGGATCCGCAACAAGCTCGACCCTGGCGCGCCGACCAACGTCGACCCGGCCAGGCTGTCCACCTCGACCAGGCGTCGGCGCGCCATCCGGCGCCTGCCGGAGTCGCTCCCGGCCGCGCTCGATGCGCTCGAGCAGGACGAGCTGCTCATGGAGGTGCTCGGGCCGCTGCGCCGCGCCGCCTACCTCGCCGTCAAGCGCGGCGAGGCGGCCGCCTTCGCCGCCCACGGCACCGCCTATGAGTGTTATCACTACTTCACGAAGTTCTGAGCACCAAGGAAGGAGACGCAATGGCCGCGGTGGAACCTGCCGCAACAGGCGAGCTGCTCTCCGAGCGCATCGCCGGCGGCATCCTGCCAAGGGTTCTCAACTCGTTCGACATGGTGGCGATCTTCGTAGCCATCGTGCTGTTCATCACCAACGCCGCCGTCATCCAGACGGCCGGCCCGAGCGCGTTCGGCTGGTGGATCCTGGGGTTCCTCGCGTTCCTGATCCCGAGCGCGATCGTCACCGGGCAGCTTGGCATGATGTTCCCCGGCGAGGGCTCCATCTATCTGTGGACCCACAAGGCGTTCGGCGCGTTCTGGGGCTTCTTCGCCGGCTTCTGCGCCTGGTGGCCGGGCGTGCTGGTGATGGTCGCGACCGGCACGATCACACTCGCCTACCTCGGCTACGTCTTCCCCGGCACGATCGGTTCCTGGAGCGTCCAGGTCCAGGGCCTGCTGATCATCGGCTTCGTCCTGCTCTCGGCGGTGCTCGCGGTCCTGCGCTTCCGCGTGACCCAGAACATCGTCAACGTCGTCTTCGTGCTCTACGGCGTGGCGATCGCGCTCATGCTCATCGCCGGTATCGTGCACCTGGCGGGCGGCAACCACGCCGAGGTCGATCCCGCCCAGTTCTCGGCGTGGGCGCCGTCGAAGCCGACCGGGCTCAACTTCACCAACTGGACGTTCTTCGGGCTGGTCATCCTCGCCCTGCTCGGGGTCGAGGTGCCACTCAACATGGGTGTGGAGATCAAGGACACCCGCTCCATCACCCGCTACCTGTTCTGGGGCTCGCTCGCGGTGATGGCCGCCTACCTGGTCGCCACCTGGGCGGTCATGGTGACCGTGCCGGCGGCGAACGGCCAGTCTGCCCAGGTCACCGCGGTCGCTGAGGCGGTCAAGGTCTCGCTCGGCAGCTTCTGGGGCGACCTGGTGGCGCTCATCCTCGCCAGCTTCTTCCTGTTCATCACCGTGGTCTACAACTACTCGTTCGCGCGCCTGATCTTCGTGTCGGGCCTGGACCGGCGCCTGCCCAAGGTGATGAGCCACGTCAACGCCAACAAGGTGCCCGACGTGGCCGTCGTGATCCAGACGGTGGTGGCTGCGCTGTTCGCCCTGCTCGCCTTCGTGATCCTGCCGACCGCCTCGGGCGGGGCCAAGCCGGTCGACGTGCAGACCAAGATCTACGACGTGCTCCAGGCCGCCGTCACGGTCATCTGGTGCGTCTCCATGGTGGTGCTCTTCGTGGACGTGCTGATCATCCTGCGGCGCTACGCCGACCAGTTCGAGCGGCGGCGGCTGGCGAACCCCGCCGTGTTCTGGGTCTGCTCGGTGATCGGCGCGCTGGCCGCCCTGATCGGCATCATCGCGACGCTGAGCGGCTCGTGGACGCCGCTGATCTCCAACGACACCGGCACCATCTCGGTGCTCGGCGCCGAGATCTCCTACGGCAGCTGGTTCTGGTGGGTCGGCGGCATCGCGCTCGTCTCGATGGTGGTCGGCGCCCTGCTCTACCTGCTGGGCCGGCGCACCGAGGCGCCCGCTGCCCGGCATGACCCGCTCCCGGCAGCCGGCCCGGGCGGCTGACGCCAGCCAGCCACTCGATGGACCACGAGCGACGGGGCACGGTGGCGGGCGGGCCGCCCGCCACCGTGCCGTTCGTCGACCACCACTGCCACAGCCTGCTGCGGAGCTGGCCCGAGGCATCGGCCTCCGAGTGGCCTGCATGGCGCCGATGCTTCACCGAGTCCACCGATCGTCGGGTGCTCGCGCGCGACGTGCCGGACCTGCTCGGCTACCGCCGCTTCCTGACCGCCCTGGCTCCGCTGGTGGGTGCCGAGGGGAGCGGCGAGCTGGCGGTGGTCGAGGCACGCGACCGGCTGGCCGGGGCGGAGCCCGAGGCGTACCTGCGGATGCTGCTGGGCAACTGCGCCATGGCCGCCCTCCTGGTCGACACCGGCTACGGCGGGCCCGGCACGCTGGCGCTGGACGAGCTCGAGCGCGCCACCGGCCGGCCGGTGCGCGAGGTGGTGCGGCTCGAGTCCGTGGTCGAGGCGCTGCTCGGCGCGGGCGGTCGGGCGACCCGCTCGCTGGACGCCCTGGCCGAGGCGTTCGAGACGCGGGTCGGCGAGGCGATCGAGGGTGGCGCGGTGGCGCTCAAGTCGGTGCTGGCCTACCGCGCCGGCCTGCGCCTGCCCTCCAGCGGCCCGGCCGAGCTGCGGCGCGCGTTCACCGAGCTGGACCTGGCAGCGCAGGCACGCCGTTTCGACGATCCGGTGCTCGAGCCGTTCCTGGTCCGCCGCGCCGCGGAGCTCGCCGCCGCGCGCGACGTGCCGCTGCAGTTCCACACCGGCTTCGGAGATGCCGACATCGACCTGCCCCGCGCCGACCCGGCGCTGCTGCGGCCGCTGCTCACCGACCCGCGCACCGAGGCGTGCCCGGTGGTCCTGCTGCACTGCTACCCGTTCGCCGCCGGAGCCGCCTACCTGGCCGGGCTCTACCCCCAGGTCCACCTGGACCTGTCGCTGGCGATCCCGCTGGCCGAGCCGATCGCCGAGCGACTGGTGCGTGAGGCGCTGGGCCTGTGCCCCGCCAGCAAGCTGCTGGCCGCCTCAGACGGCCACTCCTTCCCGGAGATGCACTGGTGGGGCGCGATCGTCTGGCGCCGCGCGCTGGGGCGCGTGCTCGCCGCCGAGGTGCGCTCGGGCGGCCTCGACGAGGCGGCCGCGCTGGGCCTGGCCGAACGGCTGCTCGGCGGCAACGCCCGCCGGCTGTATCACCTGGGAGCCTGAAGCGACTCGGGCGGCACGAGCCGGTACAGCAGCCAGCCCTTGCCGGGGTCCTTGACCAGTGAGCACCAGTACACCTGGCGGTTGCCGTCGACCCTCCTGATCAGCTCGCCGGAGTCGGTCTCCAGGCGGCTGTCGGAGCGGCCCAGCAAGGCAACGACCGTCCAGCGCCGGTCCGACTCGGCGTTGACCTTCAGGATCGACACCGGCAGGTGCAGGCCGACCCAACGCTCCTGCTTGCGGCGCAACGTCTGGATCTCGGAGCGGTCCTTGCGCAGCTGCGGCGAGTCGGGCGTGTAGATGCCGCGGAGGATGCTCACGTCGAGCCTGATCAGGGCCTGCTGCCGCAGCCCCATGATCTGCTGGAAGCGCGCGGTCACCTCGACCCGCTCGGCGGACTGGACGGTGTTGACAGTGGTCTCCGGCGGCGTCGGCGTCCTGGTCGCCAGCACCCCTACGGCACCGCTGGAGAACAGCACGACCAGGACCAGGCCGACGAAGAACAGGCCGACCAGGCCGCCGCTGTCGCGGCGGCGCATGGCACGACTGTCACGATGGGTTCGGATCAGGCCGGCAACACCCCGCTACGGCGCGCCTGTGACCGCTGCTCGGCGGCCAGGCGTCCGAGGTCGACGTCGTCATGGGCAACGAAGCGCATGGACTCGGCCAGGCCGTTCATCGTGATCGCGAAGCGTACGCGATGCGCCATGCTCACCGCGTACGGCGCCTGTGCCGGATGATGCGGCTCGAGCGCGCGGTACAGCGCGGCCAGGTCGCGCATGCGGGCGCCGTAGCGCTCTCCCAGACCCGCCGCGGCCACGTCGGCCGGCAGGTCGTAGCCGAGGTCGGGGGTGAGCCGCTGCCACACGATGGTGCACATGCGGTGGCGCTGGAGGTCGCGGAAGGCGCCATAGTCGCAGACCACGTCGAAGGTGTAGACGGCGCGCTCGAAGGCGCGCCCGGGGCGGTGGCGGCGGTTGCCGCGCTCGCCGACGTAGGCGGCCAGCAGGCGGGCTCGGTCCTCGGCGCCGAGGCTCGCCACCCTGGCCGCGACCTCCGCCTCACCGACCCGCAGCGCGGGGTAGGCGATCGCGGTGAGCACCTTGTCCTCCGCGTCGGGGTCGGACTCCACCAGCCGCACGGACGGCCCCTCGTGTGCGGGCTCCGGGTCGCCGAGCAGCGCGTCGACCACCTTGACGGTCTCCTCGGCGGTCTCGGCGAGGTAGCGCGACCACGCCACCCCGCGGTCCTCGCGGTCCACCCTGGTGAGGAAGTTCGGGATCACCTGCCGCAGCTCGGCCAGCAGCAGGTCCGCGTAGCTGCGCGCCTCTGGCAGCGGGTTGGCGCGCAGCCGCAGCAGCAGCGCCTCGTACGCCTGGCCCGAGGCGAAGATCCCGAGGTTGGCGGTGGTGGCCGCCGGCAGCATGCCCCGCAGCCCGTCCAGCGCTCTGGCCTTGAGCGCCCGCCGCCAGGCCGCCTCGGCGGCGCCCGGCTCCGGCGGCAGGGTCCTGCCGAGGTGGTCGACCATGGCGGGCACCAGCTCGGCATAGGTGGCGAAGACCCCGTCGAGCACCCGGCGGTACTCGGCCCCGAGCCGCGAATCCTCGTCGACGGCCGGGTCGAGGTGGTATCGCCAGCGGCCGCCGGGACGGTCGGTGTAGGACTGGTAGCGGGTCGACTGCTCCATGTAGGAAGCCAGCCGCCCCCACTCCAGCAGCTTGGTCAGCAGGTTCGACACCTGCTCGCAGGCGACGTGGGCGCCGGCCAGCTGGGCCACGGAGTCGTCGCCGTACTCGTCGAGCACCCGCCGGTAGAGCCTGGTGGCCCGCGCCTCGCCAACCGACGGCACGGTCGCCGGCAGGTCCCCTGCCACCTGGTCGTGGAACTCGTCCAGGAACAGCCTGCGCAGGCTCTTGGGGCTGCGCGAGTAGCGCGCGAACAGGGCGCCCTTGACCACCTCTGGAAGATTGCGTAACGCGAAGACCGGCCGGTCGGTGTTGGTGAAGTAGGCGGCCAACCGCTCGCGCTCGTCCTCGTCGAACGACTCGACCCAGTACGCTGGTTGCCTCGACGACATGGTCACTCCAGCCCGAGCAGCGGCTCGAGGCCCACGGTGAGGCCGGGACGGTTGGGAACGGCGCGGACGCACAGCACCACGCCCGGCATGAAGCTGGAGCGGTCGAGCGAATCGTGGCGCAGGGTGAGCAGCTCCCCCTCGCCGCCGAAGATGACCTCCTGGTGGGCGACCAGGCCCGGCAGGCGGACGGAATGGACCCGCACCCCCTCCACGTCGCCGCCCCTGGCGCCGGTCACCAGCTCGCGGCCCGGCGGCACCGCGGAGTCGGGCCGCCTCCAGGCGTGGGCGATCGCCTTGGCGGTGCGCAGCGCCGTGCCGGACGGGGCGTCGGCCTTGCCCGCGTGGTGCAGCTCGATCACCTCGGCGGCCTGGTAGTAGCGGGCGGCGATGGTGGCGAAGTGCTGCGCGAGCACGGCGCCGAGCGCGAAATTGGGCGCCGACACCATGTTGCCGGCGCGCTGGCCGCCCGCCAGCGAGGCCAGTTCCTCCATGGAGGCCGCCGGCAGCCCGGTCGTGCCCGAGACGAGGTGCACCCCGGCCGGCAGCAGCAGCCTGGCGGCGGCCAGTGTGGCCTCCGGGGCGGAGAAGTCGATGACCACCTCCGCCTTGGCCTCGAGCAGGTCCTCGGGCGCTCCGCGGACCCGCATGCCGGCGGGCGCCTCGGCCACCAGCTCGCGCAGCTCGGTCCCGCCGGCGCGAGCGACGGCCGCCACCAGCTCCAGATCGCCGGCATCCAGGACGGCGCGGCAGCTGGACCGGCCCATCCGTCCGGTCGCTCCCAGCACTCCGACCCGCATGGCGTCCTCGCCTCCCTGCTCGCCACCCCAGACGGCGTGTCAGGATACCGTGATCCTCCCGCTCATTTGTCAGGTTGAGCAACCCGCCCGGCTCTGGGAACTTCTTGCCCTGGATTCCCGCTCCCGTAACGAGAGCGTTCCGGATGGCGTCCGGGTTACACAAGCTATGCCGACAATTTGTCGGCATATGAGATAGGGTTTCGGTACTGGCATTCAAGCGTAGGTTCGCAGCGTTCACATCCGGCATCCTGCACCGAGCAAGCTGGCGGAATATCGAGGAACGGGGACATGGGCACCAGACACGGCCGGTTTCCCCCGGGGTTCGGGGCTTTGTGGGGATGCGTGCTGCTCGACCTGATCGGCTTCGGGATCGTCCTGCCGATCCTGCCGCTGTGGGCCGAGCGCTTCGGCGCCAGGCCGAGCACGATCGGGGCGCTGGTGGCCACCTACTCCGCCTTCCAGCTCGTCTGTGCGCCTGTGTGGGGCCGGCTCTCGGACCGGGTGGGCCGCAAGCCGGTGCTGGTGCTGGCGCTGCTGGGCACGGCGGCCGGCAGCCTGCTGACCGGGCTGGCATCGAGCCTGGTGGTGCTGTTCGTCGGGCGCGCGATCGACGGGGTGTCGGGAGCGAGCGTGGCCGTTGCGCAGGCTGCGGTCGCCGACG
>WNFZ01008241.1_pt1 | contig 10511 bp, 7 predicted proteins | sample 5400081 | NCBI WGS metagenome assembly WNFZ01 (sample SAMN13153365, study PRJNA577476) | soil metagenome | isolation source: 80 cm soil or saprolite under grassland replicate 1 | place: USA:California | collected 2016-06-15
ATACGAAGAGCACTCCAGGCTCGCCAGACGGCGAGCCTGTCTATTTGGTGGTTGGCTTTCTTCGTCGAGCGCATGGCTTGCATGGTGAAATCATTATGGATTTGCACACTGACTATCCAGAGCGGCTAAAGCGCGGTAGAAAACTTCTCGTAGGTGAAGAACATAAATCGCTGACGATTGAAGGCGTTCGTGAACATCAAAAGGGAGTTCTCATCAAATTCAATGGTATAGATACTCCAGAAGACGCCGCGCGGTTTCGTAATCAGTGGATATATGTCAAGGCGACTGATGTGCCACCATTGCCTGAAGGTCAGATATATCAACATGAACTTTTCGGATTCAAAGTTGTAGATGAGAGCGACAATTCGCTTGGTGAATTAGTGGAAATCATCGAAACGGGCGCCAACGATGTCTATGTCGTCAGAGATGAATCTGGACACGAGATTCTTCTGCCTGCGATTCCCTCGGTCATTCTGGGCCTTGATCCTGTTCGCCGTTTCATGCGCGTTCATTTATTGGATGGCTTGGTCACGGGGCGTGATGAGTAGCGTGTTTCGTGATGTGAGTTGCGTAATTTGTAATTGGTAATTTCATAAATCCTTTGTGTCCTTCGTGGTAAAAATATTCTATGGACGATAAACGCTACTGGATTGGCTTCAACTTAATTAAAGGGATCGGTGCGGTGCGCATGCAGGCACTGATCCACCATTTTGGTGATCTTGAAGTCGCGTGGAATGCCGCGCCGGCCGATTTAGCGCAAGCGGGCTTGGGTTTGAAAGTGATCGAACGAGTCATCCAGGCACGTGAACAAGTGGATTTGGAAAAGGTATGGAAGAAAATCGAGTCACAGAACATCCATATTCTCACTTGGGAAGATAAATCGTATCCACAACGATTAAAAGAGATTGACCAACCGCCGCCTGTATTGTATATTCGCGGCGAATATCTGCCGGATGACCTGTTTGCGGTTGCCATTGTGGGTACAAGACGCGTCACACCCTATGGCAGGCAGATTACTGAGGAACTTTCATCTTTTCTGGCAGCGAATGGAATTACAGTCATCAGCGGACTGGCACGTGGGGTCGACTCCATTGCGCATCATACCGCGTTGAAAGCGGGCGGACGAACGATCGGTGTGTTGGGTTCCGGTGTTGATAAAATCTACCCTCCTGAACATCGTGCTCTTGCAGAACACATGATGGAACGCGGCGCGATCATGAGTGATTATGCTCCAGGCACACCACCCGATGCGTTAAATTTTCCTCCACGCAATCGCATCATTTCAGGCTTATCATTGGCGGTTGTCGTTGTTGAAGCAGGCGAGACAAGTGGCGCGTTGATCACCGCCGAGTTTGCCGCTGAACAAGGACGTGAAGTATTTGCGGTGCCTGGTAGTATACTTGCGCCGCAAAGCAAAGGCGCCAATAAACTAATTCAAAATGGTGCATTACCTTTATTGAGCGTGGATGATTTGATGCAGGCACTGGATTTAACTCGTATGGGTGAACATAAAGCCGCGCGGAAAATAATCCCTACTGATGCTGTGCATACATACGCTGTCATTATGGCTGGAGGTGGTGGGACCCGCTTGTGGCCCATCTCGAGGAAGGAAACACCTAAACAATTATTGCCGTTACTTGGCAAAGAGACATTATTCCAGAGCACAGTTGCTCGACTCGAAAAGCTCTTCCCACCGGAACGAATTCTGGTTGTTACGGTTGCAGAGCAGGCGCGTGAGATGCAGAATCAGGTGCCATCCATCCCATTAGAAAACTATTTGATCGAACCGGCTCCACGCGGCACCGCCTCTGTGGTAGGATTGGCGGCTGCGGTGCTCCAGAAGCGCGATCCGCAAGCGATCATGGCGATTCAAACATCGGACCACTATATCCGCAACCGGGATCTGTTCCATTATTTGATCAGCGCTGCCTTCGATGTCGCCCAGAAAAACTATCTTGTAACACTTGGAATCACGCCCACCTATCCTTCCACTGGATACGGTTATATTCAACAAGGCGAGCACTTGGATGGTGAATATAAATATCCTGTGTACACGGTCAAGCGCTTTAAAGAGAAACCCAATGAAGAGACCGCCCAACAATTATTGCGCAGCGGCGATCATTCGTGGAACAGCGGTATGTTCGTCTGGCGTGTGGATACGATCCTGACAGAAATCGAAAGGCAGATGCCTGAACTTTTTGAAGTGGTTAATAAAATTGCTTCTGCCTGGGGAACCCCAGAACAAAATAATGTCCTGCAATCATGCTGGCATGATTTGAAGAGCCAGACCATCGATTATGGTGTGATGGAGAGAGCGGAGCGGGTTGCTGTTTTGCCGGCTGGTGGGTTAGGCTGGAGCGACGTGGGCTCATGGGATTCGCTCTTTGAGGTCCTCCTGCCTGATATGAATGGAAATGTGGCGACGAATGCGCAACACCTTGCGGTGGATACAAATAATACGCTGGTTTATACCAAGGATGATGAGCGTCTTGTAGTAACAATTGGTTTGGACGATATCGTCGTCGTTGATGCTGGTGATGTTTTGATGATCTGCAAAGTGGATCAATCACAAAAAGTACGTGATGTCGTGGAGCATTTGAAGAAACATCATCAGGAGAGATATTTATAAATTTGGTCATTGCGAGCGATAGCGAAGCAATCTCCAGTCGAATCGGAGAATTACTTCGTCATTACCGCTTCGACTGCGTTCGCCTGTCGGCTCACTCCGCTCAGCGCGAGGTTGCGCGCAATGACATGTGCAAAGGTTAATGTATGGAAGCATATTGTATGAAGTGCAAGACCAAACGTGAGATGAAAGATCCTGTTGCGACGTTCAATGCAAAGGGATCACCTGTCACGATTGGTATTTGCCCGGTCTGTGGAACAAAACTTTATAAAATGGGAAGAACGGCTGAGCACGAGGGATTAACTCCTCCTGAAAAATCAGCCAAGGTGGAAAAACGGGATGGCAAGCTGGTGGTTGTCGAATCACCTGCGAAAGCCAAAACGGTCGGGCGTTACTTGGGAAAGGGCTACACTGTCCGCGCCTCGGTGGGACATGTGCGCGATCTGTTGAAGTCGCAGCTTTCTGTGGACGTGGAGAATAATTTTGCGCCGAAGTATCGTGTCCCGAATGAAAAGAAAGATGTTGTCAAAGAGATCAAAAAGCTCGCGCAAAAAGCTGAAGAAATTTACCTTGCAACTGACCCCGACCGCGAAGGCGAGTCAATCTCATGGCATTTGTTAGAAGCCGCGCAGATTGACCCTGAGCGCGCCAAACGCGTGGTCTTTCATGAGATCACGGAACCGGCGATCAAGGAAGCGTTCTCACACCCGAGAGAGATCAACATGGATTTGGTGGATGCTCAACAGGCACGCCGCGTTCTCGATCGTTTAGTTGGATATAGCATTAGCCCCATTCTCTGGGAGAAGGTGCGCGGCCGCCTTTCAGCGGGACGTGTTCAATCAGTAGCGCTCCGCTTGATCGTTGAGAGAGAACGTGAGATCGAATCCTTTGTGCCAGTTGAATACTGGTCTATCCATGCGGAATTTCAACCCGATGGACTCAAATCCACATTCACTACGAAACTGGCGAAGATTGACGATAAAGATCCGGAGCTGCCAAACGAGGAAGCGGTCAAGCCAGTTCTCGTGGATTTGGAAACTGCCGCGTATGTGGTGACAAAGGTCAAGCGGGGCGAGCGAAGGCGAAAACCAGCCGCGCCGTTTACAACTTCAACGTTACAACAGGAAGCCTCGCGTAGACTTGGGTTTACAGCCAAACGCACCATGGCTCTCGCCCAAGGATTGTATGAGGGCCAGGATGTCGGCAATGGTGGCGCGACCGGTTTGATCACGTACATGCGCACAGACTCAACCAATGTCTCTGCGCTTGCTCAAAATGAAGCGAGACGATACATCAAAGATAAATACGGCGCGGACTTTATGCCAGCCGAGGCACCTCAGTATCGCACACGCTCTGCGAACGCGCAGGAAGCACACGAAGCCATCCGTCCCACTTTTGTGATGCGCGAACCTGAACAAGTCAAAGAGTATCTTGAACCTGCGATGTACAAGTTGTATCGCTTGATCTGGCAGAGATTTGTCGCTTCCCAAATGGAAGCGGCTGTCTACGATACCTTGCAAGTAGAAGTGACAGGCAAGACGAATGAACACCTGTACCTGTTGCGCGCCTCTGGTTCAACGGTCAAGTTTGCAGGCTTCCTAGTCGTCTACGAAGAAGCGAAGAATGAAGATGTCAAATCTGAAGAAGACGAGGAGAACGTCCGCATTCCGGCTGGGGTCGTGGAAGGACAAAAGCAGGAACTGATTCGCTTGATCCCTGAGCAACATTTTACACAACCACCTCCGCGTTATTCGGAAGCTACCCTTGTGCAGGCACTTGAAGAAGATGGGATTGGTCGTCCCTCAACCTATGCGCCGACGCTTTCAACGATCCAGCAGCGCGGATATGTGGTGCGCGAGGAAAAACGCCTTGTACCCACGGAGATTGGCGTACAGGTCAATGATTTGCTGGTGAAGTATTTCCCTGAAATCGTTGATTTGCAATTCACAGCCCGTATGGAAGAAGACCTTGATATGATTGCTAAAGGTCAAGCAGAATGGGCGGAGGTGATGCACGAGTTCTACCATCCATTTTCTGAGGATTTGAAAAAAGCTCAAGCTGAAATGCCGGTCATGAAAAGCGAGCCAGAACCAATTGGTCGCAAATGCCCCGTAGATGGTGGTGAACTTGTGGTTCGATATGGACGCTTTGGAAAATTTATTTCGTGCTCGAATTTTCCAACTTGCCGTTACACAGAACCCTGGCTTGAAAAGATCGGTGTGCGCTGCCCAAAGGATGGTGGCGAACTTGTCGAACGCAAAACACGCAAGGGCCGCACTTTCTATGGCTGTGAGAATTATCCAAACTGCGATTTCACTTCCTGGAAAAGACCTCTCAAACAGCCTTGTCCAAAGTGTGGTGGTTTACTCGTCATTGCAAGTAAACGTGAAGCCCAATGTACAAATTGCCAGGAAACCTTCCAGTTGGAAGATATTGTTCCTGAAACTGTTGAATAGGAGAAATTATGCATTTTGCACCTTTGCCATATTTGGATCCCGGCTCAGGCAGTTTCTTAATCCAATTGCTGATTGCTGCATTACTGGGTCTTGGTATTGCTGTACGCGCTTCATGGGGAACGATCAAAAAATGGTTCGGAGCCAAGCCCAAAGCTGACGAAGAAGATGAGGAATCAGAGTCAAAATAGCGGACAACTTTCCGCTTCGTTCCGGGACCCAAGTGGATTCCTGTTTTCTCGCGGCGGGATCCTCTACCGACAGGTAAATCACAAGTATGAGCAGGAATACACGCGGTTAATGGATTCCGGCTTGTATGAAAAACTGATCAAAGCCCGGTTGCTGATTCCTCATATTGAGGTAGATCAACCTCCGGCTGAGAAAACTCGCGCAGAGCGGAGTGAGCCGACAGGCGAACGCAGTCGAAACGCGGCCTATAAAATCATCCAACCGGAGCGCGTACCGTTTATTTCCTATCCGTATGAATGGTCATTCGGCCAATTGAAAGACGCGGCACTGTCAACATTATCCATCCAGCGCCGCGCCTTAAAAATGGATATGTCGCTCAAAGATGCAAGCGCGTATAACATTCAATTTGTGCGCGGCAAAGGGACCTTGATCGATACGCTTTCTTTTGAAATTTATAAAGAGGGACAGCCGTGGGTGGCATATCGTCAGTTCTGCCAGCATTTTCTGGCGCCATTGGCTTTGATGGCTTTAAGAGATGTTCGTTTGAATCAATTGCTGCGAGTATATATTGATGGTGTGCCACTTGATCTTGCAAGCGAATTACTGCCTTCCAGGACGCGCTTCAATTTTGGTCTATTGACACATATTCATTTACATGCGGGGGCTCAAAAAAAATACGCGCATGCGGGCACGGATGTGAAATTGCGCGTCGGCACGATGAGCAAGCAAGCGATGATGGGTTTGATCGATAGCCTTGATTCGACCATCCGAAAATTGGATTGGAGTCCCAGCGGCACAGAATGGGGAAATTATTATGAGATTACCAATTATTCTGATGCCGCGTTTGAGCACAAAAAGGGCCTTGTCAGGGAGTGGTCAGCGCGGGTGAAGCCTAGGCTTGTTTGGGACTTGGGCGCGAACACCGGAGTGTTCAGCCGGGCGGCAGGTGAAACAGGCGCGTATGTTGTCTCGTCTGATATTGACCCGGCGGCAGTGGAGCAAAATTATCGTCAGGTGAAAGGCGAGAAGACCGAAAATCTCCTGCCATTGTTGCTCGATCTGACCAATCCGAGTTCATCCATCGGATGGGCAAACCAGGAACGTGATTCGTTTGGTGCACGCGGTCCCGCCGATATGATCCTGGCTTTAGCGCTTATTCATCATCTGGCAATCTCAAATAATGTGCCGTTGCCGCAACTGGCGGATTATTTTGCAAGTTTTGGGAAATGGCTCGTGATCGAATTTGTGCCTAAATCTGATAGTCAGGTGCAAAAATTACTCGTATCCCGCGAGGATATTTTTCCAAATTACACGCGTGAGGGATTTGAAGCCGCGTTCCGGCAGAAATTCAAGATCTGTGAAGCGGTGAAAGTACATGAATCTGAGCGCGTGTTGTATTTAATGGAAAGCCTTTGACTGCTCCTTGCGCCATCCCCGGCGCAAGATTTCTATGTGAAACGAACGTCCCGAAGGTTTTCTTCAGAGACTTTGTTCATTCGCTCTAACCTTAGGGACGGTGTGATTCATACAATCTCGGTACTTTCGATAGGTTGTATTGTTCAAGGGATGGTATATAATTGATAACAGAGTACCGCACACACCTAAGACATGCGAACTAAGCTGGAAATCTGTTTTGTATGTACCCCTTTTCAAAAAGAGGGTAATTGACGCAACAGGCGGTAGAAATCCCATAAAAAAGGAATAAGCCATGGAAGCAGTAACCGCGATCCTAAAAAACCTTCTCAAAAACACGATGGTGGCTATTGGAGCAGGGGTAGTGTTGGGTTTGCTTGTCGGTCTATTGATAGGCTGGGTGATTTGGCCCGTCCAATGGACAGATGCTACGCCGGAAGTACTGCGTGCTGATCTTCAACAAGATTATTTACGAATGACCATTGATTCCTATAACCGAACGGGCGATCAAAATACTGCCATGGCGCGTTGGGATAATTTAGGGAAGGCGGCGGTCGCGACCTACCAAGGTCTGGCAGCTAATCCTGGGCCCACGAATCCCACTGAGATACAGAACTTTGGAGCACTGGTTCAAAGTGTGAAAGGAATCCAACTCCAGCCCGGTGCTGCACCTGCCGAGACGTCCTCTACACTAAGTTCACTTGTGATCTATGCATCTGTAATTGTAGTGCTGATATTGTTTGCGGTGGGAGCTTTTTATGTGGTACGTCTTTTGCGGAAAGGTACGGGACCTGCAACCCCTGTGATGCAAGGTGCTGAGATCAGTCGTCAGGCAGAAAAGACTGATTATCAATCATTAGGTCTTGCTCCCCCGATCACACAGACGATGACTACGTATGTTTTGGGTGATGACTTATATGATGAATCGTTCAGCATCGATACGGGTGGTGGAGAATTTCTTGGCGAGTATGGTGTCGGTGTTTCAGAAACGGTTGGAGTGGGCGAGCCGAAGAAAGTTGCGGCGTTGGAAATTTGGTTGTTCGACAAAAATGATATCAAGACTGCCACAAAAGTGTTGATGTCCGAGCATGCTTATAACGACCCAAACATCCGTGCACGGCTTGAGCCAAAAGGTGAATTGGTCGTTGTGAAACCACAGGAACAAGTTTTGCTGGAGACTGCCACATTGCAATTGCTGGCAACAGTAGTGGATATGGAATATGGAACCGGTGCGATGCCGCAGAAAAGCTACTTTGAACGCATCACTCTGGAACTCGCGGTTTGGCCCCGCAGTGGACAGTAAATCAACTCTGAATCAAAAGAGACCGGCGCCGGTCTCTTTTTGTTTAATAGCATTGCAAACCGTCCCGAAGGTTTGACCTGCGCAACAATGTTTATCCAGAAAACCTTCGGGACGCGTTACCGTTATTCGATCTTCAGGATCTTGAGTTTGAGCTTGCCTCCGGGCGTCTCGGCTTCCACTACCTCTCCAACTTTGTGATCCATCACGGCTCTTCCAATGGGAGATTCATTCGATATTTTGCCGTTGCGCGGATCAGCCTCTTTTGCTCCGACTAAATAATATGTTTCGGGATCGGAATCCTCCTCTTGCACAGTGACATGCGAACCAACAGTGACAACATCACTGTGTGTCTTTTCAATAATGACTGCTGTTCGGAGGGCCGCTTCGATTTCCTGAATCCGACCTTCAAGAAAACCCTGATCTTCTTTAGCTTTGTGGTAATCGGCGTTTTCAGAAAGATCACCCATCTGAATGGCAGAGCGCAGGCGCTTTGAAAGCTCTTCACGACGGGGACCTGTAAGTTCAGTCAATTCTGCTCTCAATTTTGCTGCGCCTTCCGGCGTTAAATACGTTTGTTGAGTCATAGTTCTCTCACTTTCTCTAATGAGCCTTGCGAAGGTTGACGTAGACATTCAGAGTCCTTTCAGACAACCTTCGCAAGGCTTTTGCACTAAAAACTATCTTATGGCTTCTCTAAAGGATCAAACAACCTCTGGTATTCCTCAATGGCGTAACGGTCTGTCATACCGGCGATGTAATCGCAAATTGTGCGTTCTAGGCCGCGCTTCTCGATGCTGGTTTGAGTGGTGGTTGGCAGCATTAGCGGTTCCGCGCAATAGGCATTGAAGATGTCTGAGATCAATCTTTCCGCTTTGACTTGCATCCGTGCGACGCGATAATGTCGATATAAATTCTTGTACAGAAAATCCTTGAGTTCGCGATTGCGGCGCTGCATCTCTTCACTGTAACCAATGACGTGGTGTTTGAGCTTTTGAATATCGAGCGCGGATTTTACCTTGCTTTCTCTCAAGCGCTGATCGGTGGCTTCGATCATGTCTGTGACCAGAATACCGATCAACTGGCGAATCATACGATGACGTTCGATCTCATCCAGATGGGGTCCGCGCCACTTATAAGTTTCCCGTAGGATTTCCCAGAGCGCAATGCCGTCCAGCATTTGGGGTGTGATCATGCCTGAACGCAAGCCATCATCCAGATCATGGCTGGTATAAGCCAGTTCATCAGCTACATTCGCGATCTGTGTTTCGAGATTGCCACCCAGGTCAGGGTTGAAATCGCGTGCATCTGAAATATCATATTCGGATTCGTGTTTGACGATTCCCTCGCGCACTTCCCAAGTGAGGTTGAGACCGGGGAATTCAGGGTAACGTTGTTCCAATTCTGTGACGATGCGCAGAGATTGCCGGTTGTGGTCGAAGCCGCCGAAATCTTTCATCAGACGAGCGAGGGCAACTTCACCGGAATGTCCAAACGGTGAATGACCCAGGTCATGCGCGAGACAAATCGCCTCGACCAGATCCTCGTTGCCGCCGAGGGCCCGCGCCAGCGTCCGCCCAATTTGAGCAACTTCCAAGGTGTGCGTGAGGCGGGTCCGAAAATAGTCACCCTCAAAGTTGATGAAGACCTGAGTCTTGTATTCAAGCCGTCGAAATGCTGTGGTGTGAAGGATGCGGTCACGATCGCGTTGAAAGGAGGTGCGGTATTCCGGTTCGCTATCCAGGTAGGCGCGACCTTTTGAATCCTTGCTGCGCATCCCATAAGGAGCGAGGCTCTTATCCTCGATCTCTTCAAGTTGCTGTCGAGAGAAAAACATGGACGGCCTTTCAAACGATTACGTCATTGCGAGCAACCCGCTGGTTGAGACGCAAGCGTCGAAACCAAGGGAGCGAAGCCATCTCTTGTAAGATAGTGGGAGATTGCTTCGTCGCTCACGCTTCGTCTTCGCTCGTTGTCACTCGCTCCGCTCAGCGCGATGCTCCTCGCAATGACGTATTATGGAATGGGGCGAGAGGGGGTCGAACCCTCACGGTGTCTCCACCGACGGATTTTAAGTCCGTTGCGTCTGCCGATTCCGCCATCGCCCCGGCACGTTTCCCGCATATTCTACCTTATTTTGAAATGCTTTCCAATCGTGAGGCATTGTCACGGTTCATAAGATATCTGTTCAGCAAATCTCTCGTCGCAAATGGAAGATAGAGTAGAAGCATCGAGATGACACCAATCAATTCCATATATAAAATGTAGATGGGCCATTCAGGGAGCAGGTCAAGCAGGCTCGGGGTATTCGGCTTGTGGTTGATGAGCAGATAGTTACTGCCGATAGCTGTGTTGATGAAGTAAACAATTACTGCATAAATATTCATCCAGATCGCGACCCGCAGCATGGATTTCCAGGTTGGGCGGAGACCTTCCACCACCGTCATGTAGATGGCGGAGGTGATGATCAGTCCATGCGAAAGGAAATATTGAAAGAACACAAAATGTGGGAAGTTATAGCTCCCGAGAC
>WNFZ01016588.1_pt1 | contig 10511 bp, 12 predicted proteins | sample 5400081 | NCBI WGS metagenome assembly WNFZ01 (sample SAMN13153365, study PRJNA577476) | soil metagenome | isolation source: 80 cm soil or saprolite under grassland replicate 1 | place: USA:California | collected 2016-06-15
TTCGCCAGAGAAAAAACCTGGAACCGCGCAGCCGAGGCGGTGCAAAGTGTCTTTGAATCGGTTCTGAAAGTCCCGCCGCCCGCACAAATCGCCAACGGCACTGCGGACGAGCACCGGTCCATGAAACAACCGGTCGCCTAACGCTGCTTCTTCTCAATATCATTTTTCAAAATAGATTTTGCCCGATGAATTCCCTCGATCACTCCAGCCATGAGAAGTTTTACGACTACTACGCTCAGGCAAGTCAAACTCCTGAAGCAGTGAACCGCTTCCGGGCTATTCGGGATACTATACTGAGGATCGGCAGCTGGCATGGGCTGCCGAACGGAATCCTTGAGATCGCGGATATTGGCTGTGGCGCCGGAACCCAGAGCCTGGCTTGGGCGGAGCTCGGGCACAGCGTTCACGGGCTAGACATAAACCAGCCTCTACTCGAACTTGCCCGGCAAAGAGCCGCGGCAGAAGTGCGCCGGATAGATTTCCGGTTAGGATCTTCCACTCAGATGCCGTGGCAAAGCGGCTCCATGGACGTTTGCGTCGTTTTGGAGCTTCTGGAGCATGTGGCGGATTGGCAAAGCTGCATCCGCGAATGCGCGAGGATCCTCCGGCGCAACGGTATTTTGTTATTGACTACCACCAATAAGCTTTGCCCATTCCAGCATGAGTACAATCTGCCGCTTTACAGTTGGTATCCGGGCAGGGTGAAGCGCCACTTCGAGAGACTCGCGGTCACCAGCCGCCCTGATCTTGTGAACTATGCCACCTATCCCGCGGTAAATTGGTTCAGCTTCTATAGCTTGCGAGATGCGCTGGCCGATTACGGCTTCTCCTGCATGGACCGATTCGACATTATGGATAGGCAGAAAAAGCCATTACCCGTGCAGCTCGCGATGCGGTTGATCCAGACACTGCCGACGTTCAGATGGCTTGCCCACCTGGTCTGTGAGGGTACGCTCGTTCTAGCTGTCAAACGTGAGCTTGGACCCGTTTCTCGAAATGGGATTCGTTAAAGGAATCTGGAGGTCTGAGATATGTACTGGAACAAAGTTTCCACTGTTGCACTGGCCTTTTTAGCGCTCGTATCATGGGCCTCGGCTCAAGGTGTCATCGACGATCAGGGAAGTGGAACCGTTAATCACAATTATTTTGCGGCGCTGCAGAACAATGAATTAAGAAACTTGTTGATGACCGTACGCAATTATCACCTCAAGCCGTGTCCGCACAGCCCGGGCGGCGTTTATGAGGACATCGCGAAGGGCCGGTACGATTATGCCAAAAGCGATCTGATATACATTTTGGAAAGGTTTGTGAATGATCCGGCCGCGTTGCAGTTGATGACACCGGTTTCGCGCGCTTTGAATCAATCGGCCTGGGCCATCGAAAGATTCGAATACGCTCTGCGATTATATCCCAATTATGCGCTGACTCACGCTCAATACGGGGCGCACCTGGTTGAAGTCGGCGAGCTCACAGCGGGGGTGGAACGATTGGAGCGCGCAGTCAATATGGACCCCAAACTGGTGGCCGGCTATGTCTGGCTGAGTAAAGCGTATTCGAAACAGGGGAAGCCCGACTCGGCCCGCGACGCGGCAAACAAAGCAAAGGAGCTCGGATACAAAGGCGGGGCGCTATAAGAACTCGCGATTCAGTTCGAACCGGCTTCCGTGCAATCAGTCCCGAATATTTTAAACTCATGCATAGATATTAGGATACGTCGGTCACTATGAGACAAGATTCTTCATCCGGGATTAGCTTAGAGCCCACCGTTATTATCGAACCGCGGCGCGGGCTATTTCATCTCGACCTTCACGCAATTTGGGAATACCGTGTACTTCTGTATTTTCTCGTTTGGCGCGATCTGAAAGTTCGCTACAAACAAACCGCTATCGGCGTCGGTTGGGCAGTTATCCAACCATTGATCACGATGGTAATTTTTACGGCTATTTTTGGGTATTTTGCCAAACTGCCTTCCGATGGTTTGCCTTATCCGATCTTTGCTTACAGTGCATTATTACCATGGAGCTACTTTGCCAGCGCGCTCAACCGTTGCAGTGTCAGCGTTGTCGCCGACGCGCATCTGATTACGAAAGTGTACTTCCCTAGGCTGATTCTGCCGATCGCCGGGACCATTTCAGGTCTGCTTGATTTTTCCATTTCTTTCGTTCTGCTTTTAGGAATGATGGCCTGGTACGGCATCGCCCCCGGATGGGCGGCATTGACGATTCCAATTTTTCTTGGCCTTGCTTTAGCAACAGCGTTATCGATCGGCTTGTGGTTAGCTGCCCTTAACGTTCGGTACCGAGATATCGGCTACACCATCCCGTTTCTGGTGCAGGTGTGGATGTTTCTTTCTCCCATTGTTTATCCAGTCAGCATTATCCCGGAAAAGTATCGACTGCTCTATAGTCTCAACCCGATGGCCGGAGTGATCGAAGGTTTTCGTTGGGGGTTGTTGGGCAAAGCAAGCCCCGATTTCTTAGTTATGGCGGTGAGCGCGGTTGTAGTCGGGGTCCTGTTTGTCACTGGCCTAGTGTTCTTCAAAAACATGGAGCAGACGTTCGCAGATGTGGTCTAACGCCGGAGGCGCTAAGGGATGAGAGTGGAGGGTCGAGTGGGGAGAGTGAAGATTAGAGAGCTGAGTGTTGAGAGTGGAGGGCTGAGAGATGTTTGGATTTGAAAAGTTGGATGCATGGGAGAAAGCTGTGGACTATGCGGCCGCGGTTCCCGCACACGCTCTTCAAAGGCGGACTTCAAACGATTCATCGAGATCGCATATGGCTCCTTACTCGAAACCGTGTCGCAAATAAAGGTTGCTCAGAAACAAGAATTTGTGAATAAAGAAGCTTACGAAAAGCTTTATGACGAAGCGGAGCAGCTCGCCAAGATGCTCAGTGGCCTTCGGCGGTCGTTGGATAAACGCTCGTGACTCTCAACCCTCAACTCTAAACTTCCAACCGGAGCTTTGAGCTCTGGACCATCAACTCTCGACTCTAGACTAATCCCATGAGCAATATAGCCATCAAAGGTGAAAAACTTTCGAAACTTTACAAGATAGGGGCGCGCCGGAATCGCCACGATACGTTGCGCGACCACATCATGCACGGTGTCAAATCGCTCTTCTCCCGTAACGGCACTCAACCCTCAGCTCTCGACCCTCAACCCTCCGACCACATCTGGGCCCTGAAAGACGTCTCATTCGAGATTAAACATGGCGAAGTCGTCGGCTTTGTCGGAAAAAATGGAGCCGGAAAGAGTACGCTGCTTAGAATTCTTTCCCGAATCACGGAGCCCACGACGGGACGGGCGGAAATATTTGGCCGGATTGCCTCGCTGCTCGAAGTTGGTACGGGCTTTCACCCAGAGCTTACGGGCAGAGAAAACATTTATTTAAACGGCGCTATCCTGGGAATGAAAAAATGGGAGATCGAGAAAAAGTTTGATGAGATCGTCGCCTTCTCCGAGATCGAGAAGTTTATTGACACCCCGGTTAAACGTTATTCAAGCGGCATGTATGTGCGTCTTGCTTTCGCCGTGGCCGCTCACTTAGAGCCGGAGATCCTTATCGTAGATGAAGTTCTAGCCGTCGGAGATGCTGCATTTCAGAAGAAGTGTCTGGGAAAAATGGAAAACGTAGCCAAAGAAGGGCGTACAGTGTTGTTTGTTAGCCATAACATGGCAGCTATTCGATCTCTTTGCACTAAGGGTGTATTCTTGAGCTCTGGTCGCGCTGTTATCGAGGGTTCTATTGATAAAATTGTTGAAGCCTATCTGACTTCAGTGGAGTCTATGGAGGTACTGCCTATCCGAGAAAGGAAAGATAGGTCCGGCGATGGAACGGCTCGATTGGTTTCTCTTCGGATTGAAAGCGCAGACGGGTATCGCGCCATTCGCCCCAGCAGCCAGTTAAAAGTTACTATAGAATATGAAACCAATAAATTTTTGCAGCATCCTAGCTTTTTGGTATCGATAAATGATTATAGCAATGTAGGCATATTTTTGTTGAACAGTAACGGGTCAAATGGAATTCCTGATGTTTTGCCAGCTCGCGGTCGGGTTGTATGTATTACAGAGCCCATTAATGTAACGCCAGGACAATGTTTTTTGAACGTGGCATTAAGGAAGGGTGGAGCTCTGGCCGATCATGTACAGTACGCAGCCAAGATCGATGTGGAGCCCGACGATGTATATGCGAGCGGGAATTTGCCACTACGTAGCTCGGTTTTATGCGTTCTAGGGCAAAAGTGGTTTTTGGAGGACATTGGCAGTGAAGAGAGTTCAGATTCCAAACGATGAGATAAGCTTTCACCCCTCGTCGTTTGCCGATCCCAATGGACGCCTTTTTCGCTGGAATGGTGAATTGTATCGGGGCTTAAGTAGCGAACGCGAGGACTTCTACCGTTACCTATTCGAACAAGGGATAGTGCAGACACTTGTGGACAAGGGCCTACTTATTGAGACGAAACTTACTGACTTCGCTGTTCATGATTATCTAATGGTTGTAAAACACTCCATGTTACCATTTGTTTCGGAAATAGAGCTGGCACAACGTGGTCTTGCTCTTCAAGATGGACACCCTTGGAACGTATTATTCAACGGGTCTCGTCCTGTCTATGTGGATTTTGGTTCAATTATACCAGGCGACGACCGAATCAAAGAATGGCGAGCGTACGATAACTTTTGTCATTTTGTGATTTATCCGCTTTATCTCATGGCAGGTGGTTACGGGCGAATCGCGAGGTCACTTTTACAAGACGTGGCGCGGGGCATTACGCGCTCAGAGATAGAGGCTCTCGTTCCAGGACTGATGTCCGATCGCCAAAACGGCAAAAGATCGAGCAGCAATACCCTCCAAATACTTAAAGCATGTATTCCAAATTCGCTTCGCCCCATGCTGAAAAAAACCTTTGCGTCATTCCAAACGTCAAATGACACAGCGAGCCCTAAAGAATCGCGTGTAGCTTTTCTCCGACAAATAGGCCACCAACTTGAAATGATTCAGTTTGGTCAGACTAAAACTGAATGGTCAGGCTATTACGATGATTCCTTTCCATCCTTTTCTTCGCGTGCGGGATGGACGCCAAAACATCAATCAGTTCACCTTATCCTCTCTGAGCTAAAGCCGCGGTCAGTCCTTGATATCGGCAGCAATCGGGGCTGGTATTCTCAGCTCGCAGCCAACCTTGGCAGCAGTGTAGTTGCATTTGATATCGATGAGATATGCAGTGGGCGGCTTTATGAAGACGCGAAGAAACAAGCCTTGTCGATAAACCCATTGGTGATGGATTTTCGCTATCCTTCACCGGGTTGTGGTTTGTATAACAAAGAATGCTCGCCTGCTACCGAGCGCCTTAAATGTGAAGGAGTACTGGCGCTTGCTTTGGTGCACCACCTAGTATTCAAGCAAGAGTTGTCCTTTGAAGTGATCGTAGAAGGACTTTCTATGTTTGCGGCAAATTGGCTCCTCGTCGAGTTTATTCCACGAGAGGATCGTTACGTGTCAGAGTGGTGGTCTGATAAATATTCATGGTATACACTCGACAGCTTCATTACGTTTCTTAAGCAGCAATTTCAGTCCATTCGGATTTACCCTTCCGATCCTAAGCCCCGGGTTCTGATTCTTTGTGAGAAATCAGGCGGCGGTGCCGTTTCCAAGATATGAGATTAGAGTAAAAAAATCGCGAGACGTCTTCTTTCGACGATAATTCTCAATAAGGCAAAGTATGCAAACAGCAGCGATAGTTCTGGAAGCGTTGTGCTCCGCGCCATGGTGACGGCTTTTGAGACTATTACTTTTACGGCGGGCGCGCAAAGCGTATGGTTGCAATCGACCGTCAGCCTTCAATGATTACACTTGCTCGTATTACAAATATGGCCAGATATCGTACGAAGTCTGCGACACCAGTCAGGGATCCTTCAAGGTATTTATGGCTTGCCCCTTTGGGAACAATTTAGCTCCTAAGTTGATGATGAAAGTCGTAGGTGTCGCATGACCGAGATCACCTTGCGAAGGGTCGGTAGTCTGTTGAGAGGAAGTAGCTGGGGTTTTCCCTGTGACACTTAAGTCGTTTATAAGGCTACTCGTTCCGCCCCTAATCGTTCACGGTTACCGTTCCCTGCGCGTCAGTGAGCAAAGTAGCATTCCCGGCTTATTTGGCGATTACCATGACTGGCAGGAAGCGGTGCGTGCCAGCACCGGTTACGACGGGAAAATTATCTTGGAAAGGACCAAAGCGGCCCTGCTGAAGGTCAAAAACGGTCAGGCGGTTTACGAGCGGGATTCGGTCGTGTTCGACGAGATAGAGTATGCCTGGCCTTTGCTGACTGGTTTGATGCGGGTCGCTGCCCAGTCAGGTGGGAGACTCAATGTGCTGGATTTCGGCGGTTCTCTGGGCAGCACCTACTTCCAGAACCGCGCCTTTCTGTGTCGTTTGGCCGAGGTAAGGTGGAACATCGTAGAGCAGCCGCAGCATGTGAAGACGGGCAAGGAATGCTTCGAGGATGATTACCTGAAATTCTATGGCTGTGTCGAAGACTGTTTGGCAGAGGCTCAGCCCAACGTGGTGATCCTCAGTAGCGTTTTGCAGTATCTGGAGCACCCCTATGACATTTTATGTAGACTGTTGGGGTTAACCTGTAACGATATAATTATCGACAGAACACCCTTCTGGGGTGGTCCGACAGACAGGTTGTGTGTGCAAAATGTACCGCCCGATATTTACCCAGCCAGCTATCCGAGTTGGATTTTTTCTACGCGACTATTTCGGTCCCATCTGCACGAAGGTTGGGAGGTCGTGGCGGAATTCGACAATCCGGACAGGCTCGACGGGCCCGTTGATTTTGCCTACCGAGGAATGATTATTACCAGGCGCGAGCCCTCCTATTGTTATCAACATGTGAGCAGAGCGTGATGTATTGGAGGCTGGAGGCATGGATTCGAGAACAAGACTTTAATCCTGGGGGCCTCGGTCTTTTGATCAATCCCTTTTACTTTGCAAGGAAGGGGTTACATCAGCACATTGTTGCACTTGCCCCCTTGGTGCGTGGCAAGATCTTGGACGTGGGTTGCGGCTCGAAGCCCTATCAGAAATACTTTGACGCTTCAGAATACATCGGACTGGATATAGAAGGGCGCAACACCCAGGCAGATCGGCATTACGACGGGAAGGTATTTCCCTTCAACGCTGGGGAGTTCGATGCCGTGTTGATCAGCCAGGTATTGGAGCACGTGTTTAATCCGGACGAATTCTTGTCTGAGATCAATAGGGTGCTGAGAGATGGTGGCGTCCTGCTACTTACGGTTCCATTTGTATGGGATGAGCACGAACAGCCTTTCGATTATGCGCGTTATTCTTCCTTCGGAGTGCGTCACCTTTTGGAGCGTTATGGATTTGAAATCATCGAGCAGCGGAAAAGCATGGACGACCTCCGTGTCATTTTTCAGCTGCTTAATGCCTACATCTACAAAAAGACAGTCACGGGCAGCAAGAATCTGAATTTGTGTCTCACAGTAATCCTAATGGCGCCGTTCAATGTGTGTGGAGTGCTCTTTGCCAAAATTTTACCATCCAATGGCGACCTATACCTTGACAACATCGTTCTGGCTCGTAAACGGAAGTGTCTTCAAATGGGGAATAACCGGTGAACTCTTTCACGGGGGGAAAAGTTCTCATTACCGGAGGACTCGGCTTTATCGGTTTCAATCTCACTCATCGGTTGTGCAGCAAGCTGGTCGAAGACCTCGGCGACTTCAGCGTTAAATTCGAAATCACTTGCCCGCGTTGCTGTGGTGAGAAAGATCTGGTCCCTTTTCACTTTGTTTACTTTCGTGCCAAACTTTCCCCAAGCGCGGGCTTTAGAATTCCTTCGAAAACTCACTGCGTCACGGCTCGCGGGGTTCCTATGCGTGAAGGGGCCATTTTAAGGATGGGGTGGGAAAAAACTTAATGTCGTTCGAGCTGTTCGGAGGCAGTCGAAAAGACACTTTGAGCGGGGTAGGTAATCCGTGACTTTCAAAGAAGTGGCAAAGCGCTGCCTGCCTCCAATAGTCATCGATGCCGGGAAATACGTGTTGAAGGGCAACGGCCATTTACGGGAGCCAGAGCGCGAAAAAGTGCCGGACTGGGAATACATGCGCGATGGCTGGGGCAGCAAGGATCCACGTCTCAAGGGCTGGAATGTTGAAAGTATTTTAGAAACACAAAGGACTAAGTGGCCGGCGTTCCTCCGTTCCATTCAAGGAAACGGGCCGCTCGAGGTGGCTCATCCACTCGGAGTTTCGCATGAGGCATCGTTGCCGACTAATAATGATTATGCTGCGCACAACACCATGATGGTTTATGCATACGTGATAGCTCTAGCTGCTCGCAAGAAAGATCGTATTTCATTACTCGATTGGGGAGGAGGAATCGGACATTACTATGTCATCAGTAAAGTCCTGATGCCGGAGATTGAGATTGACTATCACTGTAAAGACCTTCCTCTCTTGTGTAAGGGGGGACAGGAACTTTTACCGGAAGCAAAGTTTCATGAAAAAGAAGAAGAGTGTTTTACACGAGTCTATAACCTTGTACTGGCCAGCTCGTCGTTACATTATTCCGAGGATTGGCAAAGAGTCGTGCAACGCCTGGCGAGTGTAACGGAGTCTTACCTCTATATTACGCGGATTCCCGTTGTGCATCGATCGGCTTCTTTTGTAGTGGTTCAGAAACCGTATCAATACGGATACCAGACAGAATACTTGTGCTGGTTTCTCAACCGGGAAGAGTTTTTGGGTCAATTGGATTCCTTGCAGATGGAACTGGTCCGAGAATTCTTAATTCAGGAGCGGCCGCAGGTTCATAATGCGCCGGAGCAGGGTGAATACCGAGGTTTTCTTTTCCGCCCGAGACATCTGGGAAGAAAAGGATGAATGAGGTCTTCGAACAACGGAAAGTTCTCATCACCGGGGGGTTAGGATTCATCGGCTCGAACTTAGCCCGACGGCTCGTCGAGTTGCGCGCCCAAGTTACTTTGGTGGACGTCTCATCCCGGAGTATGGAGGCAACCTATTTAACGTTGCGGGAATGAAAATCGCGTAAAGAGTAATATCTCCGACGTGCGGCATGAGTATAGCCTGCGCTATCTGGTTCAAGGTCAGGATTATCTAATCTAGATAAATTGCCGGACGACACAGCGTGATAAGACCGGATTTTCTTTCATAGACGCGAGCAAACAGCAGGAAGTGTGGATCTTTTTAGGTCGTAAAGAACCAAACTGGCTCGATTCTTACAATCTCGAAAGGCTTTCCTTGGATCATTCTCGAAAGAAAGAGGTAAAAGATCACTACCGCAGGCTCGCTCCAGAATATGGAACTCGAGCGAACTCGACCTGCGAGAAGACCTATTTTCAACTAATTAAGCGATTTCTTGGCAATAAGGAACGCATAATGGAACTCGGCTGCGGTAGCAGCGATGTTCTACGTAGGTTGGGTTCCCCATTCGCGGTGGCGTGTGATTTGAGCATTGACATGCTGCGAATGCGATCCAAGAAAAGCTTAGAACAGTGTGTCGTAACAGCAGGGGAAGATCTACCTTTCGCCGATGGCCGTTTCGACGGTTTGTTCCTCATCAATTTATTGGAACATGTCTCCAGCGTGGAAGGTGTTCTTTCCGAGTGTGCTCGAGTGCTAGAAGAAGGTGGAATTTGGGTCGCAGTCACTCCAAATGGAGACTGGGAATTTTGGCTTAATCTTGCCGAGCGTTGGTCTCTGAAGATACCCGAGGGGCCGCATAGTTTTCTTACCCCTCAACAGCTAGCCCTTTACGTGCAGAAATGCTTCGAAATCCTGGAGCATCGTACCTTTCTTGTATTTCCCATGGGGCCGCCTCAGATTGCTAGAGTGTTTGATCGAATGAGCTTCTCTGCAGCTTTAAATTGGGGTTTTTTTCAGTACGTTGCGGCCAGAAAACGGCCCATCGCGATTTAGGTCAACTTCGAGATTCGCCTGAGTAGTGTGTTTGTAGTTTGAAACCTGTGGCGAGAAGTATGTTGATCCATGGCTAAGCCCGAACCAGGCGTAATCAGTACTCAACAACCGCGCGCCGTGCCTCGCCCAGGCTTTGAGGATATCGCGGATCGAGAGCGGGTTACCGACAATTACTGGTCATGTCAGGACCCAATCAGAGAATTACGGAGTTCGTGGCGCGCGCAAATAGTTCGCCACATATTCCATCTCCTACCCAGCGAGACCATTCTTGAGATTGGATGTGGTTCTGGGAGTTTCACTCGGGCGTTAGCACGAGCCACTCGCAGAGAGTGTTCGATTACTGCAGCGACTTTTCGTTTCGCCGACGGTATTGGATTACTGACGTCAACCACCCCCGAAGTGGAGACTGTGCTACTGAGTGATTTTCCTGGAGAACTGAGAGGTCGCAAGTTCGACTATATCGTTGGCAACAACTTGCTCGATCTGAAAAATGCTGCTTGGCTTTTGCAGGAGATTCAGAATCTTTTACGTCCGGGAGGCCGTTTGC
>WNFZ01007593.1_pt1 | contig 10510 bp, 6 predicted proteins | sample 5400081 | NCBI WGS metagenome assembly WNFZ01 (sample SAMN13153365, study PRJNA577476) | soil metagenome | isolation source: 80 cm soil or saprolite under grassland replicate 1 | place: USA:California | collected 2016-06-15
ACACCGCCACGCTCAAATTGTAACCTAGAAAGTAGAGGAACCAGACGGCACCAACCACAGCGAAGGGCACCGATAGGAGCACGATGACGCTCTTCGCCACCGACTGGAAGTTCATGTAGAGAAGCACAAAGATGATGACCAGAGTAAGCGGGACCACATAGATGAGCCGCTCCTTGGCCCGCTGCATATACTCGTACTGTCCGCTCCAGACGAGGCTATAGCCAGTGGGTATCTGGACCTGCTCGGCGACCTTTTTTTGGGCCTCTTCGACGTAGCTGCCAATGTCCCTGCCGGTCATATCGACGAACACATAGCCGGCCAGTTGAGCGTCTTCATCCCGTATCATCGCCGGACCTGAGGTCAGTCGAGCCTCGGCCAATTGGCCCAAGGGAATTTGCGCGCCGTTCATGGCGGGAACCAGAACGCGTTTCAATCTGTCTACATCATCACGCAGTTCTCTCGCGTAGCGCACACTGATGGGGTAGCGTTCTCTCCCTTCCACTGTCGTGGAGATACTTTCTCCGCCTATGGCGGACTCGATGATCATCTGGACATCGTCGAGAGCCAAGCCGTAGCGCGCGATCTCTTCGCGCTTCAACTCGAAGTCGAGGTAATAACCTCCGGTGACGCGCTCCGCAAAAACCGTGCGCGTGCCGGGAACCGATTGAACAACCATTTCGATCTGTTTTCCAATTTCCTCGATTTTTTGCAGATCGGGACCAAAGATCTTGACTCCGACGGGGGTACGGATACCAGTAGATAGCATGTCGATACGGTTTTTGATCGGCATCGTCCACGCATTCGCCACGCCGGGAAGGTGTAGTGATTTGTCCATTTCAGCAACCAACTCGTCCCATGTCATCGCACGAGTGGGGCTCAAAATAAGTTCGCCCAGGTAGCGCAACGGCTGCGGCCAGTGAGACCGGTCGATCCTCAGCTTGCGCCACTCGGACTCCGGTTTCAGCATCACTGTTGTTTCCCCCATGCTGAATGGCGCCGGGTCCGTCGAGGTCTCCGCCCTGCCTGCCTTGCCCGAGACCCACTGTACCTCGGGGAAGCTCTTCAGAATTCTGTCCTGCATCTGCAGGACTCGGCTTGCCTGCGTGATCGAAATACCCGGCAGGGTAGTGGGCATATAGTAGATCATTCCCTCGTTCAGGGGTGGCATGAACTCGGAGCCTAACCTTGTAAATGCCGGGAGCGTCAAGATGAGCGCTACGACAGCCAGAATAATGGTAGCCATTTTGAAACGCAGCACCAGTCGAACAACGGGCATATAGAGAGCGATCAAAAAACGATTCACCGGATTTTTCGCCTCAGGGTGGATGCGCCCGCGAATCAATAACAGCATCAAGACCGGAACGAGAGTAACGGAAAGAAACGCCGAGAAAAACATGGCGAAGGTCTTAGTGTACGCCAGGGGCTTGAAGAGTCTGCCTTCCTGAGCCTCGAGGGTGAACACCGGCAGAAACGATACTGTAATGATGAGGAGAGAGTAGAAGAGGGGCTTTCCGACTTCTTTGGCAGCCTCGATAATCACATGGCTTCGGTTTCCCGGTCTACCCTCCGCTTCCCAGTGCTCCAGCTTTTTGTGCGCGTTCTCCACCATAACGATGGCAGCATCCACCATGGCGCCGATGGCGATGGCAATGCCCCCCAACGACATGATGTTCGAGGTGAGATTAAGGTAATACATCGCGATGAAAGAAATGATGATCGCGATGGGTAGAGTCAAAATAGCCACCAGTGCGCTGCGAAAATGGAAAAGAAACACCAGACACACGATGCTGACAATGATGCTTTCCTCAATCAGTTTCTCTTTGAGTGTGGCTATCGATCTCAAGATGAGATCGGAGCGGTCATAGCTTGTGACAATTTTCACCCCTGGTGGAAGCGAAGGTGCAATCTCAGTGAGCTTTTTCTTCACCCGGTCGATAACATTCAAGGCATTCTCGCCGTAACGCATGACGACGATGCCACCGACCACCTCGCCCTTTCCGTCCAACTCGACAATCCCCCGTCGCATATCCGGACCCAGAGCCACTGAGCCGATGTCGCGCACGAGAATCGGTGTGCCGCGCTCGCCTCCCACAGCAATCATCTCGATGTCTTTCAGTGATTTGATGTAGCCGCGGCCACGCACCATGTATTCCGCCCCGCTAATTTCTACGGACCGGCCGCCGACATCATTGTTGCTCATCCGAATCGCTTCCATGACGCCCTTTACTGAAAGGCGATACGCAGCCATTTTGTTAGGATCCAGGTTTACCTGGTACTGCCGCACGAATCCCCCCAGACTTGCTACCTCAGCTACGCCGTCGACGCTGCCGATCTGATAACGCAGGTACCAGTCCTGAAGGCTGCGCAACTGAGCTAGATCGTACTTTTTACTCTCGTCCACCAGAGAATATTGAAAAACCCAGCCGACTCCGGTCGCATCCGGTCCGAGGGTGGGGGTAACGCCCTGAGGAAGTCTTCTGGTCACCTGGTTCAGGTATTCGAGGACTCGGCTTCTAGCCCAGTAGATGTCCGTGCCGTCTTCGAAGATGATATACACATAAGAAAATCCGAAATCGGAGAAGCCGCGCACGAATTTCACTTTGGGAGCCGAGATCATCGTTGTGACGATCGGATAGGTTACCTGATCTTCCATGATGGTCGGGTTGCGCCCCATCCATGTGGTGTAAACGATAACCTGAACGTCTGAGAGATCCGGTATGGCATCGAGCGGGGTGCTTCTCAGAGCCCAAAGCCCCGCAGCGCTCAGGAAGATGACCATAAGAAATACGAGGAATTTATTTCGCGCGCTGCCTTCGATGATTTTTTCGATCATAAACTTGGCTCGCTTCGCTCTATGGCGTATGGCTTATGGCGGATAGCGCGTTCGCCGTACCGCTCACTCTATGGCTTGTAGCTCATTCGCCGCTGGCTCACTCTATGGCACGCCAGCCATATGTGATCCGCAATACGCCATCTGCTATCTCAGCGTCGCCTTGAACGCGTTGATCTTCTTACCCAAGGATTCAGCCTCTCTCTTGATTTCCTCCAAGTCTTGCTCAGAGATGTACGATTGCTTTTCGGCAATGAAAAAACATGCGACCGTTTCAAAGGTTGAGCCTATGGCCATATCTAGAAAGTGAGAGAAATCTTTCTTCGTCCCTCTCCCCGAGCCTTCGGCGATGTTGAGGACAATCGAATTGGCTGCACGCCTAGCCTGCGATGTGAGATCGAAGCGTTCTTCAGCGGAAAACTTCTTGACCAACTCACGCACCCTAACTGAAAAATCGACAGCGGCGTGGAAGATTTCTAATCCCTCGAATCGAAAAGCCATGCTTTGCTCTCTTCTGTCTGCGTATGGCATATAGCCCGTTCGCCCGAGGCTCACTTTATGGTCCACCGACCCTCTGCCATATGCGATATCCATCGCTATAGGCCACACGCCATAAGCTATAAGCCATATGCCATATGCCATTCGCTGTTCGCCATAAGCCTTCTACTGAGCCGTTACTGTGAATTTTTCCTCCAACGGTTTTTGCCCTGGACGCTGGACCGACACGGCAATCTCCCATGCTCCCGCCATGGCAAAGTTAGCTTTGGCTTCGTAGATTCCGTCTTTAGACAATTTCCCTTCCCCCTTGGACGGCACCATGCCGGGCATGGTCATCTTGAAAACAAAAGAAACTTTGGCATCGTTAACCGGCTTTCCGGTGCTATCGGTGATCTTTACGCGAACGAGATTTTCCCCTGCTTTGGTTTTTTCGGGCTGGGTTGAAAAAACCAGGGTCAGATCCTGAGTCTTTTTTTCCTGCGGAACGGTAGTAGCAGGGCCACCCATTTTCATCCCTTTCATGTCTCCCTTGCCCCCTTCTCCCATATCCATCCCAGGCATACCGGCCATGGCGCCCATCGCCTCTGTGAGTCGGCTTTCCGAATCCAAAAGGAAACTTGCGCTCGCAATGATGCGTTCGCCTGGAGCGAGGCCATCGAGCACTTCGTAATAGCCGCCAAATTTGCTCCCGAGCTTCACTTCCGCGGGCGCGAAACGGCCATCACCTTTGTCGAGGAACACAACTTTCCTGAGTCCGGAATCCAGCACCGCCTCGTCGGGCACGGCCAACTTTCTGCCGGCGTCAATAGCGATCTCGACGTTGGCGTACATCTCGGGCTTGAGCGTGAAGTCGGCATTGGGAAATTCAAGCCGTACTTTGGCCGTGCGAGTCTTCTCGTCGAGGACAGGCGAAATCCAGGAAACTTTTCCGGTAAAAGTCCGTCCGGGATAATAGGATAACGTGATCTTCGCCTCTTGTCCGATACGAATAGGTGCAAGCTCAAACTCGTAGATATCCGCATTCACCCAAACAGTGGAAAGATCGGTGATGGTATAGAGTTCCTTGTCCGGCATGACTTTCATTCCCTGAACCGCCTCTTTCTTAATCACGAAGCCGCTCATTGGCGCGAAGAATGTCAGGGTTCGCTGAGGTTGACCATTTTTCTGCAGCTCCGCTATTTGTTCCTCGGAGATGTCCCAGAGGGCGAGCCTGCGGCGCGCCGCTTCCAGCAACGAAACGGAACCCATACTGATCTCCTTTAGCGAGCTTGACCCAAGGGTCTCTCTGGCCCGCAGAGCCAAGAGATACTCTTCTTGAGTTGAAACAAGCTCGGGGCTGTAAAACGTGAAAAGCGGTTGCCCCTTTTCCACGAGCTTGCCTGTATAATTGACAAAAAGTTTTTCAATCCAACCGTCTACTTTGCTGAAGACCTGAGCCACCTTGGTCTCGTCATACGTAACAATTCCAACGGTCCTTATTTTCTTGACCAGGGGTCGGATCTCCGCCACTGCGGTGCGGATGCCGACAAGCTGCTGCTTGTCAGGACTTACGTTGACGCTGCCCGACGACATCTCGTGCCCTTGCATCGCGCCGCTCCCTGACTTCATGTCAGCGGACTGCTGCGACGAGGACGCCGAATGGTCAGCTGTTTTATCGTTCTGCCCGCGCCAATAGCCGACGGCGAACACCCCGACAATTATGATCAGAAGCGCCAGAATTTTTACCAGTTTCATATGCTTTCTCCGTTCGTGAACTGCCCGAGCTTAGCTCCTATTGCAAGTCCTTGCCGATGACCCGCTCCAAATCGGCTAGATTTTGTATGAACCCTACCGTGGCTTTGTAGTATCCCATCCTGGCGTCGCGCAGCGCGCGCTGTGCTTCCAAGAGCGCCACAAACTCCACCCGTCCCGTCTGATAGGCGGCCATAGCGGCCCTGAATGAAAGCTCTGCCTGAGTTAAAAGCCCTTCACGATAAAGTTGTAGGGATCGCCTGGCGGCTTGGACTTTCGACTGCGACTCTCCCACTGCCCTCAGAGTCATGTTTCTCATCGCATCCCGATTCGCCCTAGCGGCGCGGATTTCCGCGAGGCTTTCCTCGACTTCATAGTTGCGTCTTCCGATAGTCCATGGTGAGAAAGGGATGGTGATATTGACCATAGCGGCGTAGCGGTCTTTCTTCATTTCCGTTGGCATACGCATGTAATCCCACCCCACCATGAAATCGGGGTACTTGCGATTTCGTTCTGCCAGTTCGTACATTCTTTCGCTTCGCCCGATCTCTTCTTCCGCGCCTTTCAATTCGGGACGATTCGCCAAGGCCATTTCATCTACACCAGCGAGGCTGAGTGCTCCATTAGGCAGTGTGAGATCAGCAGGAACTTGGATTGGCGCTCGTGGCGGTCGATACATCGCGGTGTTGAGCTTAACCTCGGCGGCGTTACCATCCTCTTCGGCAACAATGAGTTGATTCATGATCTCGCTCTGTTCTAGCAGCGCTTTAAATACATCTTGTTGGGTCACTCTTCCGACTTGATAGCGCGCTTCAGTGGCCCCGATAATTGCGCGCATGATCTCCAACTGTTCACGAAGAATCTCGACGCTTCTTCGCGCCATAAAGAGATCGGCATAAGCCATTTTGACCATGGCGATAATCTCTCTCTCTTTGCCACGAAGCTCCTGCTCGACAACTTTCACTTCCTGCTGTGCTATTTTTTCTTTCAGCCCAAGTTTTCCGAAGAACGGTAGCTTCTGGCGGATACCGATCGAATTCGTATCGGACTGATTAAAGCTCGTGGGATTTGATAGCGGCACTCCCCCAAGTTGGAACGCAATCTCAGGGTCCTCCAGATACGGGGCCTGTTTAGCTCTGGCTGAGACAACTTGAAGGCGCTGTCTCAACAACTGAATCTCGGGGTTTTTTTCTAACGCCTCTGTAACGGCCCCTGAGAGATTCAACGGAGCTTGGGCTTCCGATGCCCAAACGGGAAAAGATGGCTCGTGGGTTAAGAGAAACGCGAACACTCCAACCAAAAGGAAGCGAGCCTTTGTCATATGTCCTCCGAACAAATCGAATAAAAGAGATTAGCTCTCTAGCGCCGAGCGATAGAGAAGAACAATTGAAACCGCTTTTCGGCCCGAAGAAGCCGAGAAGCAAAGTCGGAGAAGATTTCTAGATGCGAATGACGTGATAGAGAAGAGTTAACGCGATCTCGGGAGGCGGCTGATAAGGAATTGTTGATAGATAAGAAAACGACAGGCTCTCCGGCGCTAAGAAAATTTCATCCGCTAGGACAAAATTTTCCTGTCCACCGGCGAAAGAGAATTCGGTCGCCGGGTTAAGCCGCCGGTGGTGGAGTGCCTGGTGGCAGCCGGAGTGGGACGCGTCATTATTCGTGTCTCCGCAGGGATCGTGCTCGGGCGCTACTTTATTGACTGACGAGTGGTGATCGTGGCTCGGGAGGCGGTAGACACCTGGACAGGCGTACGCCACCGATGAAACGAGGAATAAGAAAGCTAAAGTATTAGTCGCAATCCGCCTGCCCATAGATTTCTGTGTATTCACGTGGTTAAGATAAGCAACCCGTATGCCAGATTACAGCCCTAACCGTTTTTCAGTTGCTCGTGGATTTTTACGGCTCGTCGCTTAACTTGTCAACCGTCGAATTCTTGAAAGAGACGAGATTACTTCCCAGATTTGAAAAAGTAGACAATCCCTTTTCTCATCTTTGGAAATGAATCTGCCAGGACGAGCTGCGTTTTGGCCGGTTTGCCCTGGCACTCAGAACCCAAGTTCAACGGCGCTCTTGAACAGGCCAACACAAACTGACACTGAATCGTTTTATAAAGCTAACGAGTGCGCTTGAACCTTCGACAGTGTGAGTCGACAGCTGAACGATCGAGCGCGTGTCGACAGCACTCTCCGACCTCACCACTCGCGAAACTACTTCACCTCTTTGCAATTCCATCAACAAAAAGGCATCGTTCAAAAAATTATGACCCCTTGATTCTCAAATGAAGTGAACAAGTACACATGGTTATATTTGTACGAGCAGCCAAGAGCTTCTTCCGCTTTCTCGATATTCGACCCGAAGAGGTCAGGCGGGTCGGTCTCATGTTCTCCCTGTTCTTTTTACTTCTCGCCGCCAACAGTGTCCTTAAAATTCTGCGCGATTCGGTTTTTCTTGGCCACCATTCAGCAACCGAACTGCCGTATGTTTATTTATCGGTCGCCCTTTTTTCCGGAACCATCATCGCGGCCTATTCTCACTACACCACACGGATACCTCTCAACCGGCTTATCATGTTCTCCAACGCGTTTATATTTTCGATCACGGTCCTTTTCTGGTTTCTGCGAACCTTTTTCGATACCAGTTGGCTCCACTACGCGATTTATATCTGGTCGGCCATGGTCGGCGCTATCACCATCGCCCAGGCATGGACCTTTGCAAGCGAACTATTCGATCTCGATGAGGCCAACCGCTTCTACAGTATCTTTACCGCCGGAGGCACGCTCGGAGGGGCAACGGGCGCCTTTGGCGCAAAATGGGCGGTTCTTCCGTTCGTTGAGACCAATGAACTCTTTTGGTTCGCCGGGACACTTTTCGCTGCGGCCTGCGGAGTCGCGTTCTTAGCTAGAAAAGAACGGCGAGCCGCTGCGGACGATTCTCTAAAGACTTCGACCAACCCTAAGGAAGTGGCAGAAAAGAGTTCGTATCATTTCTTACGCAGCTCCCGCTACCTCCAGGTCATCGCCGGGATGATCTTTGTCTCAATCGTGGTCTCAACGTTGATCGATTTTCAATTCAAGTCGGCAGTCAAAGATAGCTACCCATCGGAAAAAGCCCTTACCGACTTCTTCAGTTCATACTACGCTTGGCTCTACGTCGTCACCTTGTTGACCCAGCTTTTTTTGACCGGCAAGCTCCGCAAGTTCCTCGGCCTGGTTCCAAGTCTACTTGTAACGCCCGCGGTCCTTGGGGTCGGTTCCGTAGGCATCATGGTCTGGCCCGGGCTTTTTACTGCAACCGCCACGCGCATGGCTGACGGGGCGTTGCGAACCAGCGTCCATCGGAGTGGCATGGAGATGCTCTATATTCCCGTGCCTGCCAAGGTAAAAAAACAACTCAAGACCTTCATCGACGTTGTCGTCGAACGAGCAAGTGACGCCACGGCGGGTTTTATTATCCTAGTCTACACAACGATTTGGACCACGAGCGACGTAACTGAGGTGCATTTTGTCTGCATTGGCCTGATTCTCGTCTGGGCCGCGCTTACCGTTTTGGTTCGCCGAGGCTTTCAAAAGTTTCCCCACGAGATTTTAGAACAGCGCACTTCTTCCCAACTTTAGAAAAATTCAGGCGCCAACCTAAAATTGAACCGATTAAGCTGGAGCGGAAACAAGATGAGCGTCAGGTGGCGGAGTGACAATAGGAGCCGATTCTGAACAATCCCCAGAAAGCAGAACGGGGAACAGCCGTTCGCCGTTCCCCGTTTGCGCTAATAGGAGACAAATCTCCTTAGTACTGATAAATTACCTGTAGCGCGAGAGTGGTTTGATCCTTGTCGGCATTGGAACTGCCTCTCTTATAAAACCGGCGATCAGACCAGTCCTGCCGAACCTCCGCTCGACCAAGCAGCATCTTAGTAAACTTATACGCTCCTGTTAGCGTCATCTCACCAACCGCGACGTTCGCATGGTTTCCAAGGAAGTCACCGCCCAGTCGAGCACCATCACGATCATTGAACCATTCAGCCCGAAGAGCTGTGTTAAAGCGTTCCGTCCAGTCATACGAGGCTATTGCGGCAACACCCTGCCAAGTACCATCCCGGAGACTCGCCGTAACTTTTTCTTCGTGCCCGTAGGTGTACTCTAAGAAAACGGTGAGGTCAGATATTGGCTTGATGGTTGCGACATTGCCAAGAGTAAATCGGTTACGGTTGGTATTGTGTCTTTGCTCCGGTCCGGCCATGACGCTGGTCGTCAGCGAAAACATTTCGCCTGGAGTAAAGGTAAATCCCCCATGGAAGGAGGGGCTGCTGTTGTTGTCATGGGGGTTATCCCAACCAGTCACGGGACCACCCATAATGGTAAGCGTCTTTAACACCGGATAGGAAAATAGGGCGCCCAAGTGAGTGAATGGAATAGCGAAATTAAACAGGAAAGAACGGGAGATATTGGGGTTGTATGAGCCCGGAGCAGGAATCACCTCGGTTCCCATCAACGTGACAAATTTTCCTGCTTTAATTTGCAGCCCTTCTCCGATGGGGATGGTCGTCGTCAAAAATGCCTCGCGCAATTCGGCGGAAGGTTGTTTTTTTTCCAAAGCGCCCTTGCCGTTTGCGATGGCATTATCAAGGGGACCGACACAACAATCTAAGCTAAGCCAGCCCGGCGCCAGCGGCTTTTCTTCCTCGGCGCCACGGCTTACGCCTGTCGCCAGAAAAATCATGCCCAACCCCAACAACAATAGTCCCGCGAATCTGTGTTTCATCCCGTGAACCTCCTCCCAAAACTAAGTTGCGACATTAACACACCGTAACATCAATGTTAACGGGTCTTGAAAAAATCGAGCAATTAAAATGCCACGAACAAGCCGCCGGCCAAGAATTTTATCTACGTGAAATTTAAGTGTTTCCCATGAATGCGGTAGCTGGAAAAATCATCTTGTGCCTAAATTGTAATCAGCACCTGTCAATTTTCTGAGCAACATGCGAAGTGGTCACGATGGTCAAAGACTACGACTACTGCATCTGGCGGACATGCCGTTGCCTTTAAAAAATAAGGCCGAGATCCCTCGTTCGGTGCCGCCCAAACAAACTTTGCCGATTGGAATCGTACTTATAATGAATGTCTCAGTTATCGTCAACGGGAAATTCCAGCACTTTCCGCACCCGCACGGCGCAAGCCTTGAGCTCAGGTTGCCGCGACACGGGATCGCGTGCGCTAGTCGTCAGATTGTTCGCCGCTTTGAAAAAACCCTCGTCGCGTCCCCAATGAAAAGGCAAGAAGCAGGTGCCGCGGGTGATTTCATCCGTGACTCTACACTGCGCCATGACCTTGCCGCGACGCGAAATGATTTCAACGAACTCGCCATCCAGAATATTGAAGCGGCGCGCGTCGGCGCGGTTAAGTTCCACAATCGGGTCGGGCGCGCTGCGCCTGAGTGCCTGGTTTTTCCCGG
>WNFZ01006543.1_pt1 | contig 10506 bp, 5 predicted proteins | sample 5400081 | NCBI WGS metagenome assembly WNFZ01 (sample SAMN13153365, study PRJNA577476) | soil metagenome | isolation source: 80 cm soil or saprolite under grassland replicate 1 | place: USA:California | collected 2016-06-15
AAGGCAAGACTCTGATATGGCAGGAAAATCAACAGAGACTTTGGCTTCGACCTTGGGGTGAAAATGGCTTGAGGGTTCAAGCCAATCTGGCTGGTAAGCTACTGGATCTTCCGCAGGCGCTTCTGGAACTTCCAAGCGATGATGAGCCAGAAGTTTTCATTGAGATTGAAGAGGGGAGAGCTAGCATCCGAAATGGCATGATCGAGGCAATCGTTTCATACAACGGGAAGCTGACTTTCCTCAATGCCCTCACAGGACAGACATTGCTTGAAGAGCCGGAAGAAATAAAATTTGCGCATGCTCCACCGAATCGCCATTTCAAGTATAGAAATGGAGGTCTTCACAAACTAGAAGCCTGGTTTAAAGCTCAGGAAGGCGAACGCTTTTTTGGGCTTGGACAACACCAGCACGGTCGTTTGGATCAAAAGGGATGCGTGATTGAGCTTCAGCAGCGAAATACAGAAGTGACAATTCCGTTCCTGGTCTCCAATCGGAAATATGGCTTCTTGTGGAACAACCCTGCGATTGGGCGCGTGGAGTTGGGTCGTAATGCGACCCGCTGGGTTGCAGAAGGATCGCGGCAACTGGACTACTACATCAACTGCGGAAAATCGTATGCGGAAATCCTTGAGCACTATGCATCTGTGACCGGAAAGACGCCCTCTTTCCCTGACTGGGCATCGGGGTTTTGGCAATGTAAATTACGCTATGAATCACAGGAAGAATTATTACGCGTAGCGCGTGAGTATAAACAGCGTGGCTTGCCGCTTTCGGTGATCGTGGCCGATTTCTTTCATTGGACACACATGGGAGATTGGAAGTTTGATCCCCTATGTTGGCCCGATCCAACGACGATGGTAAATGAATTGGAAGCGATGGGCGTGAAACTGATGGTATCTATCTGGCCGACCGTCAGTCCCCTCAGTGAAAACTACCAGACGATGAGCGAACGCGGTCTGCTGGTGAATAATGAATATGGCGTGGATGCTCAACATGTCTTCGTTGATAATGGCGTTGTGGGACCTGCTTATTTTTCGTATTATGATGCGACCAGTCCGGAGGCCCGCCAGTTTATTTGGGATGCGATCAAGAAAAATTATTATTCCAAGGGCATAAAACTTTTCTGGCTGGATAATGATGAACCGGATATAAATCCCTGGCATCCGGAAAACCTGCGCTTCTTTTTGGGGAACGGTGTAGAGGTGGCAAGCATCTACCCTTTACTTCATCAGAGAGCTTTTTACGAAGGATTACTAAGCTCGGGAGAAACCGAGATATTAACGCTCTCCCGCTGCGCGTGGGCAGGCAGCCAGCGTTATGGTTCAGTCATTTGGTCTGGAGATATCGAATCAACCTTCGAGAGTCTGCAAGCCCAGGTGAGAGCCGGCTTGAACATCGCCATGAGTGGGATTCCCTGGTGGACAACCGACATCGGTGGCTTTCACAGCGGGGATGTGACGACCAATTATTTCCGCGAACTGATCGTTCGTTGGTTTCAGTATGGCGTCTTCTGCCCGATCTTTCGGTTACACGGATATCGCTTGCCGCCCAGAGGTCCCATGCCCAGGAGCGGTGCGGATAATGAAGTCTGGTCGTTTGGAGAAGAGGTGTATCAAATTTTGCAAAGCTTGCTGTTCTTGCGTGAGCGACTGCGACCTTATATTCATGAGCAAATGAAAATGGCTAGCCAGTGTGGTCTGCCACCGATGCGTCCCTTGTTCGTTGATTTTCCAGAGGATCTCATGTGTGAGACCATAGAAGATCAATTCATGTTTGGGCCCGATCTCTTAGTCGCGCCGGTACTTTATGAAGGTGCTCGCCAACGAAAAGTATATTTCCCAGCAAATGTTGAATGGATAGATGCATGGAATGGGAAATCTTATGCTGGTGGGCAGTCCATTGAAGTTTCTGCCCCTTTAGAAACGATTCCAGTGTTCCTCAAAGCTCGGAGTCCGCTGATAACTGTTTTTCAGCAGGCGGAGTAAAAACTCATTTCAAAGGATTCAGAGATAACATAACTCAGTTTGTTAGCACACGTGTATCATTGCATTCTCAAACTGGTTTGTACAGTTGTAATTTTATCGAGATGTGACAAGATTCAATCTGCATCATATTATTGGCGCTATTTCTAAAGCCATAATGATATTGTTTATACTTCTATAAGCTTTTTCTCGTATGGGTCAATAAAGTAATCCTCCCCAAGTTAGTGACTTGGGGAGGCACGTACTCAACTTATAGTGTAACAGTTATGCCTAGGGCGTATAGTACGCTCTCGAGGGATCAATAATCCTACCAATCCCAATTTCTATGGCAACAGGATATCGACCTTTTTGTTTAGTGGTATTCGTGGTATCAGTTTCCATGCGCTGTCTGCATGGATGAAAAGCGGACCAGAGAGATTTCCATAGATATGATACTCTCCTTTTGCATTCGTAAACGTGCGGTAAATGGTACCGTTTGCAATCACAATGACCTCCTTTCCACCTAGGCCATTTCCTGATGTATTCTTAACTGATCCGCGTAGAGCAGGCCGAAGCGTTGTATCTATTGGCGCGAATAAGAATGTCTTGTAGATCACATCGTAGTAAACTGTCAGGTCAGTCGGTCCGGTGTAGCCATAGGCGGGACCACCAACGGTAACTGAAGCAGATTCTGTTGTACCTGTTGATGAAGAGTTTGTGTCTATGCTTGTCCACGTCCAACTGTCCTTGTTCTCCCATTTAGCCTTTGCTAGACTTAAAAAGTCGAAACTACCAGATGCAGTGACCCCGACTGTATACTCATTCTTGATTGTAGATGAAGAGGAGCCATTACTTGAGTAGCTGGTGCTGAACTTCATCGTCGGAACTGATTCACCAGGATCTTTAGGCGGCTCGTAAGGGAAGGTCGTATGAAAAGAATCAGACTGGAACCGTTGCGGATCAATCGTTGTCATTCCATTCGCAAATGGATCGGCTTTTAGGATGACGCTATAATCTTCAGTTGTAATCCCGTGGGCTTGCAGACGCTGGGCCACCCCTGGAGGAATTTGGGAGGGGTTCTTCAGCCAGCCCACATAAAGGTATTGAATGTCTGCTTGGGTGCTATTGTCAATACGCCAAACGGCTGTCGTTGCTGTCATGTCGAGCTCGATTATTGGATTGAGCCACAAATAAATTGCATCATGGTCATGGTCGATTCCATCAATCGAGGGACCAGTATCACTAATCTCAGATGAGGTCGACTTCTTAATCTCGACGAAATGATCGTTTGACGCATCTCGATTGTAACTGAAACTTGCTCCTAATTTTGTTCCTGTGTCCTCTGTACCAAATTGATACGATGCAGAAACAGAATAGTCTTGCTTGAATGAACTGCTCACCGACACCGTCGAACCTGTCGTGCTATCAGATCCGTAGGTTACTGAGCTACTACTTTGGCTGCCCTGTGTCCCTGGAGGGGCATAAACGACTGTAAGTATGTAGTATTTGGGGCGGAGCGTACCACTAACTGGTTTTGGGCCGGCTTCGACTTCGCAAGGTCCCCAGCCATCCCCAAGGCACTCCTGGGTTCCGGGCTTTCCGTTCAGGAAGCAAGTCTTAGTAGCTCCCTCCACGCACAACGCACATGCTGGGTTCGCCGCATTTATGCCTCCTATCAGAACGACAAGAAAAGCCAAAAGAATTTTTCTGAAACTGAAGGTAAGCCGTTTAGTCAGGTTCGTGGTTCCAATGCCTACCTTATCAGTAGATGAGGTAACTAGATCGTTGTTCTTAGACTGATGCTTTACAAGCCGTGCGATGGCTCGAATTACATTTTGAATTCTTAGATTTGTAGTCATGGGATTTTCTCCTTTTCATTAGGTAATTATTAAACTTAAAGTGTTTCCGATCTATTGAGTTTGAAATTCGACTTTCAACATAAATAACTCCTTTCTTACGCCTACTATGAGCACATTGGCTTGTTTTCATGGTCAACTTCCTGTTGCAAAATGATTTTTTTCTTGCTCCCATTCTAGAGATCACCTGTTATCCGCGCGTTATTTTTGCGTTAATTGAGGGTCGGACAAATCCTGATTGGTTAGAGTTAGGAACAAAAAACCGTAACCAGTCATTTGACTGGTTACGGTTTCAACAAAATCTCATTGACTTGTTACTTACTGATTACACTCAAACATAACAAGTCAATTCACTTGTCAAACCTTTGTAATTGAGCTTGCAAACGGCCAGACAAAATATCTTCATACAGCTTTCGACTGTCTGCGTCTGGATCAAGTGCCAGCTCACGGTCGAGGATCTCATGCAGCCGGTGGTATTGCTGGAGTGCTCTCTGGCGACGATCTGTGGCAGCATACAGGCGCATTAATGCCCGATGCGCATGCTCTGCGGTTGGATCCACAATCACTGCCTGATGAAAGATATCTATCGCCTGTTCCATATCTCCCAGAGCTTCAAACATTCTTCCCAGCTCAGACAATAAACTAAGATGAAGATCTCGCAACACTTCCCTTCGAGTTGCAACCCAATCTTCATAGCGGTCTTCGGGCAGCAACTCCCCGGTATAGAGAGACAAGGCAGCTTGACAGGTTGTCGCATCTTTGGATTGGCGACACTCCGCGGCAGCCGTTTCGAAGGCTTCCGCGTCCACCCAAATTTCTCCCTCGTGAGTGAGGCAGAGCCAGCCGTTGTGGTCGATAAGAATTCCTAGACCTGAATTGGCTTCACTTTTAAAGATTTGGCGCGCTAGATGTAGAGCTTGGCGGAGGTTGTTCCGAGCAGCCTCGATGTCAGCTTCGGGCCACAATAGATTCATGAGTTGTTCTCTATGCAAGCAATGCCGGGACGCTAAAGCCAGCAGCTTGACGAGAGCTTGGACTTTACGGCGCTTCCAAGCCTCATCTGGAATTAATTGAGAACTAACCCAAACTCGGAAGCCGCCCAGAAGAGTTATCCGCAACAAGATTGCTTCTTCCAACTGGGTCTGGAATCTTTTGGTAGCAAAGGTATCCATCATCCATCTCACGTGATCATCTCCTAGACATACTGAGATTCAGCACGTCATCATTGTTGTAGCGAAGATTGATTTAGGCTTCAACAGAAGTCGTTAGAGATGTCGCTGTTGAGGCTCTCGATGTTATGGCATCGATGAGTCTCCACTAATGTAGTTTCTCGTTTGATTTAGTGTATATGTGTAGCCCCCTCGATGCATCCGTGAAAACCCCATAATCGACCCTATAATTTCTAGAGTTCCTACCCCAATAATGGATTTTTGTCGTGAACCCTCTTTAAATAATTTCTAACTTTTTTTGGCAAGCGTATCCGAATCTCGTGGCGCTTCTGCCAGTCCTTTCGCGACTGCCCAGCCTGCGATCTGCGCGCGGGAGGTGAACCCCAGCTTCGACAGAATGCGTGTCACGTGCGCCTCCACCGTCTTCAACCCTACAAACAACTCAACGGCAATCGCCTGATTGGATTTCCCCTGTGCGATTTGCGCGGCCACCTCGCGTTCCCTGGTGGTCAATCCGCCATACTTCTGCTTCTCCACTTCGCGTTGCGATGGGATGTAAACTAGAATGGTGCTCTCTCTAGGCGGTGGAAGCTTGATCTCTGTGATTTCTTCCGCCGTCTTCAATGCCAACACCATTGCTTCATCCAATGTCATCTTCTTGCCTTCCGCATACATGTCTGAAAAGGCAGCTTCGTCTATCTTCGTAATACAAGCCATAATGACTTTATCTACATCTGACTGCTCCAGCTTTGGACGCGTGTCGCCAATAATCTCGCGTGTCGCATCAGCCCAGCCTATTAGTCGCGCTGCAGGTCCGGCTTTGCCAACTGCGATATATAGGCTCGACATTCCTTCCAGTGAATAAACAACGCCAATCCTGCTCTCATCCTTCTGAAAGTTCTGAGCAGTTTCGGCAAAGATCTGGCGGGCCTCGGCGATATTGCCGGCACGCAACTCCGCAAAACCTAGACGGCTTACAGCCCAGAGATAAGATATCCGATGCCCCAATTTATTGTTTATCCTGACATCCTCCTGAAAATAAGTACGCGCCAGCTCATAATCGCCGCGCCTGAGCGCAATTTGTCCATAGGCGCTGAGGAGAAAATTACTTGCCTCTTTCATGTTCAATTCCTGAAACAACAAGTTTGACTCATCCAAAAATTTTTGCGCAGCATCAACCTGACCATCCATCAATAGAAAAAAACCCAACTCACTGAGGTTATCGGCCAAACGACCCCAATGCCCAACCTGGCGATACAACATGATTGCTTCCTCCCAATAGGCAAAGGCACGTTTGTAATCGCGATGATCCCAGCCCAGGACATTCAATGCCCATGCTTGTCTTCCGATATCGCCAAGAGATCGTGCCAAAGTAAGTGCCTGCTTGAGAACTTCCGACCCTTTTGCAGGATCTGCGAGAGCACCCACCATCACTATATATCCCAGTGAAACAAGACTATCCACTTCGCCATATTGATCTCCAACCATGCGGAATAATGCCAGAGACTCCTCAGTGACGGCTTGCGCCTCGTTATATTGTTCGAAATTAAAGAGAAACCTACCCTGTGTGTATAATGCTTTGGCTCTTGCATGGGGATGTCCTTTTGGCTCCGGCTTCTGAAGGAACTCAGCCAGCCAGCGCGCGCCCTCGCGCAAATCGAAATTTCTCCAAAAATGTTCAAGCCTGCCAGATATGAATAATCCTGCTTCAACATCGCTTCTGATTGCATGCTCCAGGGCAGCACGCAAGTTGCTGCGCTCTTTATTTGTGCGGGCCAACCATTCCACTTGTTGTGGACCTACTAGTTCTGCCTCGATCTGCTCCGAGAGTTTCAGAAAATATTTTAGATGGCGATTGCACATGTCCTGTTTTTCACTTGCCATGACAAGTTTCTCATGTGCATATTGCCGGATGGTCTCCAGCATGTGATAACGCGATTCGTTTTCCGTTTCCTCTTTGATGACAAGCGATTTGTTGATCAGTTTTTCCAACAGGTTCAGGATATCTTCGCTTTGGACTGAGTCACCCTTACAAACCCATTCAGCCGCCTCGAGTGTCCATCCACCACTGAAGACTGATAATCTTCTAAACAAAATCTGTTCAGCAGAGGGCAAAAGGTTGTAGCTCCAATCAATCGCGGCTCGCAAGGTTTGATGCCGTTCGAGCGCGGTGCGACTGCCACCTGTGAGTAATTTGAAGCGATCATCAAGTCTTTTCGCAATTTGCTCCAGACTCAACACACGGATTTTTGCGGCGGCGAGTTCAAGGGCAAGAGGAATGCCATCGAGGCGGAAACAAACTTGAGCGAGGGCTGGAGCATTCTCATTTGTCACAGTAAAACTTGGGAGAGCGCTCGTGGCGCGGTCGATGAAAAGTCTTACCGCTTCATATTGACTTAGCGATTCTACAGATGGCAGATGTTGAATATCAGGTAATCCCAGCGAAGGGACACGATAGCTTACTTCACCTCCAATCCCTAATGCTTCGCGGCTGCTGGCAAGAATACAAATATCTGGAGCGGCGTGCAATATGCGATCCGCCATGCGCGCGCAGGCGTCCACCAGATGCTCGCAGTTATCGATAACAAGAAGCAGTTTCTTTTCGTGTAGGTAATCGCACAACATGTCAATGACAGGTCGTTGTGGTTCATCACGCAAGCCAATCGCAATCGTAGTGGTGCGCGGCACAAGCAGAGGATCGAGGATGGGCGCAAGCTCCACAAACCAGACGCCATCCGGATATTGATCGAGCATTTCGCTCGCGGCTTGGATCGAAAGGCGCGTCTTACCTGTTCCCCCAGGACCGATCAGCGTGAGCAGGCGCGCGTTCTGCAGAAGTTTTTTGACCTCTGCAAGTTCTTTTTCCCGTCCCACAAAACTGGTTAATTGAGATGGCAGATTATTGGGAAGATTCTCCAGAGTACGAAGAGGGGGAAATTCCGTTGGCAAATCTGGCGCGATCACTTGAAAAATGCGCACTGAAGAGGACACACCTGCAAATTTGTTTACTCCCATATCACGCAGGCTGATTGCTGGCGGCAATTGTTCGCGCAATAAATTTTCGGTTGTATTGGAAACTAAGATTTGTCCACCATGCCCCGCAGCCATCAATCGTTGAACAAAGCTCAGTGTCGTGTACCCGCGATACTCATTTCCTTCATTTTCCGCTTCGCCTGTATGAATTCCCATCCGCACATAAATTGTGACTTCACCCCAGGGTTCATCTTGCAGATTCTGTTGGGCTTTTATCGAAGATTTGAGTGCATCGCCCGCTTTATGGAAAGCCGCACAAAATGCATCGCCGATGGTTTGAAAAACATATCCATAATTGCTTTCAATTGCTTCGCGCAAAATAGTATCATGCCGCGCTCGTGCAACTTCCCATGCTTCAGGATGCTCGCGCGCGAGCTGCGTACTGTTTTCTATATCGGTAAAGAGAAAGGTGACTGTGCCACTTGGTTTGGAGGTCATCATTCGCCTCCCTTTAAGTTTAACTATTATGACACAAATCATCTTTTTTGCAAACAGAATTTGGTGAGAAAGATTTAAAAACTATCTATGATCAAGATGTGAGATGGTATTGGCTGACGATTGCTAAATGCTGGGGTAAATGAAATTATTAGGTCAATTCTATCTTCACATGTTTTCACTTCATGAGACAGCAATTTTCAGTTCTCAGGGCATTGACAAATCAACTATTGTCGCTATAATCAGACAAAATTAGTCCAAAAATTATGTTTACTCGTGTGATGCTCTCCGTGTGTGTGGCCTGCATGTGTATGTGTCTGTGTTGTAAGACTTCACAGAGAGCTGTTCAACACGCTGACACAGGCTGCTAAAAGTTAGTAAAAGCAAATTGTAGACAAACCCAACCGGTGAACAGTTCTTCTGAAATGGAGAAGCGTTCACCGGCAATTTTTTTGTATAAAAGTCCGGGATGCTCCTGGACTTCTTTGTTATAGATGCACCGTCCCGAAGGTTGATTTCAAAAATTTTGAATATCGGAAGGAAAATCCTTCGGGACGTTTTCGTAAGTCTATTTTTATTGGAGGTCGTAATGAAAGCCAGCAACAATTTATGGCGAGATCATCTGATCGATGAGATGGAGCCAGAACTCGCCCGCGAAGTTGATATCTACGAAACTGAAATCAAATTGCGCAAGCAAGGAAAGATCGATGAGAAACTCTTCGCAGAGACTCGTCTGCGGCGCGGAGTGTACGGTCAGCGCTATGATAACGGTCAACGTTACGATGGCCGCGAGACTCAGCAACTCCGTTATCCATCCGGCGAACTGACGAAAGGTCCTAACACGGTTTGGGACGCGCCCGGTATGCAGCGGATCAAGATTCCCTTCGGCGGGAGGAACGCTCGTCAATGAGAGGTGATGGCGGAACTTGCCGAGGAATATTCTGACGGCATCGCGCACGTCACCACCCGCCAAGACTTTCAACTGCACTTCATTCATATCGAGGACACGCCCGCGTTGATGCGCCGCCTGGCGGCAGTGGGCATTACCACGCGCGAGGCTTGTGGCAACGTGGTACGCAACGTCACTGCTTGTCCATTCTCAGGTGTCTGTCATACCGAAGCGTTTGACGTTACACCGTACGCGCATGCACTGGCTTTCTTTTTGCTTGGTCATCCGGATACACAGGATTTTGGCCGCAAGTTCAAGGTTGCTTTCTCTGGTTGCAAGCATGAGGCTTGCGGCTTGGTGAGCATGCACGACATGGGCGCGATCGCGGTCAAGCGTATCGAGAATGGAGTCGAGAAGCGCGGCTTTGAGTTGTATGTCGGCGGCGGGTTGGGAACTGTCCCTCACCAAGCCAAGCTGTTCGATGATTTCGTCTCTGAAGAGGAACTTCTTCCATTAGCTCAGGCGATCTCGCGCGTCTTTGCTCGGCTCGGCGAAAAGAAGAATCGAAACCGCGCCCGCATCAAGTTTCTCGTGGCTCAACTTGGCATCGAGGAATTCAAGCGACTAGTGCTGGAAGAGCGCGCGACTCTTCCATTCGATCCTGACTGGACCGCGTATTTGAATGACCTGCACGCGTATGATGAAGGACCCCTCCACGCGGCTGCTCCGTTGAATGGCGCGCAGCATCCCGAAGGGTTTGACGAATGGGTTAAGACCAACATCCGCCCGCAGCGACAATCGGGCTATGTGACTGTGACGGTCACCCTGCCATTGGGTGATCTCACTGCTACGCAATTGCGTCAACTCGCTGACATCGCCCGCCGCTTCACGCGCGAGACGATTCGCACGACGGTAGATCAAAACATTGTCTTGCGCTGGATCAGTAAAGCCGATCTTCCTGCGCTGTATGTTGCTCTCAAAGAGATTGAGTTGGGGCAACCCGGTGCCGGCACGATTGTGGACGTCACCTCCTGCCCCGGTACTGATACCTGCAAGCTTGGTATTTCTTCGTCACGCGGGCTCGCTGGAGAACTCAGCAAACGCCTGGCAGCCCAGAGTCACACGCTCGATGAAGCAGCCCAGAATCTACATATCAAAGTAAG
>WNFZ01007121.1_pt1 | contig 10506 bp, 9 predicted proteins | sample 5400081 | NCBI WGS metagenome assembly WNFZ01 (sample SAMN13153365, study PRJNA577476) | soil metagenome | isolation source: 80 cm soil or saprolite under grassland replicate 1 | place: USA:California | collected 2016-06-15
TTGGTGGCACGGCGGGCGATGTGGCCTGCCTGGCGGGCCTGCTGGTGCGCGCGGTACGGCTCGCCCCCGCCCTCACACGGCGATCGGCGGAACATGTCATCGACCGTGCGCTGCGGGACACGATCGCACTCGTCCACGAGGTCAGCGCGACCGTCGTCGTAGACGGTCTGCGAACCGAAACCGACGCGGACTGGTGGCGCGACGCGGGCGCCGACCTCGCCACCGGTCCACGGTTCACGCTGCCGACGCACTTCAGGGAGACGGGGACCTCTGCTCGGCCAGCCACGGCCCCACCTGCGTGCGGGATGTGAAGCCGAGCTTCACCAGGATGTCAATCCAGTCCCACCGTACCGCGAAACGCCGAACTGAGCAGATACTGTAGCGCGTCGAGCCTGCTCATGACGGCTGTGGGAAGTTTGTTCGGCGTCCAGGCGGTATCGCCGCCATCGATCGTTGGTGTTGTCTTTCATGGATGCGCCGAAGCGGTGGCCGGGCTGCCGGAGACGGTCCCCGGCGCCACGGTGAACAGGCTGTGTGCCTCGGGCCTGGAGGCGGTGGCCACGGCCTCCACGATCGGCTGGCGGTTCGTCAACCCACGCATGGACCAGCGGTACGGCTCGGACGCCATGCCGAAGACGGCCGAGAACGTCGCCTTCGAGTGCGGGATCTCCCGAACCGACCAGGACGCGTTCGCGCTGCGATCACCGCGGTCGCGGTGATGGCGGACGCGACCCCGGCCACACTCGCCGAACTGGCGGACGCGGCGGCGACCGGCGCGCTCCGGGTGCCCGTCACCGCCACCTACCCACTCGACCACGCGCCCAAGGCGTTCGCCGACTTCGCAGCCGGGGCACTGGGCAAGCTCGCGATCACCATCGACTGAGAGGACCTCCCAGGGAGGCGGAGGCTGACCGCGATCGTCGATCAGGTGCAGCGCCATATACGGGTTGAGCTGGGTAGCTCCCGAGCCGACTAGCCTCCGATCACGGTGATGTCGTGTCTCCCACCGGGGACGGTGAGCTGGACGTAGCCGTCCTCGAGGTGAGGGTGGGGTACCGGGCGGCCGTTGACGATGACCAGGGATCTCGCGGTGGCGGGGACGGCGATGGTGCCGCTGGTGCCGGCCGGGGTCTCGGCGTGCAGTGTGAACACGGGCCCGGCGGACGCCCAGCGGGCGGTGATGTCGCCGTGTTCGGTGGGCACGGTGCCCTGGGCCCAGGTCAGGGTTCCGGGGTGGGGTTTGATGCTCCAGGTCGTGTAGCCGGCGTCGACCGGGGTCACGCCGAGGACCTGTTCGGTGAGTTGCACGGTCGGGGACGCGGCCCAGCCGTGCGCGAGGCTGGCGGTGGTCCGGTTCACGCCGCCGGTGGTGTTCTTGAACTCCCAGAGCCCGCCGGTGTAGAGCGAGTTCTCCTTGTCCACCATGGGACCCCAGGTGCGGCGCAGGAGGTCCAACGCTCCGGCCACGTCGTTCACCGCGAACCGGCCGGCGGTCTCCATACCGTTGCCGAACGGCTCGATGACATGACCGGTCGGGTCCTGCAGGCCGGGACCGATGATCGCGCCGTACGGCGTCCACAGTGTCTTCAGCGCCGCCAGCACGCTTTCCCGGCGTTCGGCCGGCACGATGCCGTACTGCAGGGCGAGGGCGTTGGCGTCCTCGACGAGGACGTCGGGGTGGTCGCTGCTCTGGCCGTAGGCACCCAACGCCGGGTTCCACAGCCGGGCGTTGATCGCGGCCTTGATCGCCTCGGCCCTGGCGTCGTGGGCGTCGGCCGTGGCAGGCGAGCCGACCGCGCGCTCGACCCAGGCCATGTCCTTGAGCAGCAGGTAGTAGTCGATGCTGTACTTGGTGACCTCGCCGGTCTGGGTCGCCTGCCAGAAGTCGCGGTCATTGGACACCACCAGGTTGTTGGCGTCCAGGAAGGTGTCGTTGTAGGCGAGCTCGGCGCGCAGCGCGGGCAGCACGCTCCTGAGGTAGGCCTCGTCGCCGGTGTAGCGGTAGTAGGCGATGACCCCGCGGGCGCCGCAGCCGGAGTAGTTGTTCGAGTAGAACAGCGGGGAGCCAGCTGGGTTGGGGCCCTTGCGGAAGTCGGGTGAGCCGGGCAACGCCCCGTCCGCGCGCTGGGTGGCAAGCAGCACGTCGAGTGACGACCTGACGTAGGCGGCGCCGGCGTCGCCCAGCGTGCTGATCGCCGTCGGGGTCTGGACCAGGAGGTCGCAGGTCCAGATGCTGCGGTCGCGCTTGGCTCCGTCGTAGATCCGCTGGTCCGCCAAACCGTTGAGGCCAGCGGGTTTCAGGTTGAGCTGCAGGGTGTAGGCGCCGGAGTACCACATGCGGTTGAGCTGGTCGTCGCTGGAAAGGAACCAGCCCCGGTAGTCGGCCGGTGTGGCCCGCAACGCCTGGAAGTCCACCCGCGGGGCCGAGATCGACACACTTCCCGGTGTGGTCAAGGTGAGCAGCACGAAGCGGAACCCGCCGTGGAACGTCCCGGACACCCGGCCGGGCGTGGTGGGTTGCAGTGTGTCGACACCGCCGACACCGGCCAACCCGCGGGACTCGTCGGATGCCGGCGCGCCCGGCGAGGTCGACACCGCCGTGCCCGCGGGCAGGTCCGCGGGCAGCGCGGGTCTGAACGAGACGGTCCCGGCCGTGGGGTCGAACCCGGTGATCGTCGCGGTCTGGGTGCCGAAGGTGATGGTGTTGCCGACTTCGAGGTTGGCTGTGGACGCGACCGTGACCGTGGTCGCGGCGGCGGGTGCCGCGGTGGCGAGGGTCGTGGCCGCAGCCCTACGAAGGAACTGGCGTGCCTCACCGGTGACCAGCGTGAGTGTCGGGGTGCCCTGGACGGCGGTGACCTCGACCGATGGTGTGCCGGCGACGTCCTGGCCGAAGTCCAGTACGACCGACGCCGGTGTCCCGCCAGCGACCGTCGTCAGCGTCGCCGGTTTTCCCTTACCCCGGACCAGATTCCGCGGGTTGGACACATCGCCCCGACCCTCCGCGCCGATCGGCGACACCTGCGCCGCCGGCGGACCCAGAACGTAACGGTGCCACGCCACGGAGTCGAAGCCCGCCGGTGTGGCATAGGCGGGCAGCACACTCGACCCGACCGCGGCGAGTACGGCGAGCACGGTGATGGAACGTTTCGGCACGGAACCTCTCCTTTGCGCCGATCTTGGTGTTGCTTCAGGAGGTGGAGCTGAACTCGAAGGTGCCGGCTCCGACCTGGTACACGTCGTAGGTCCCGGTACGCCGCAGGATGCTCACCGGCCGCACGTCACCGCTCGACGGCGCGGGAACGAGGCTCTGCCAGTTCGGATTGCTCGGCCAGGTCGGCGGGTCGCTCACCGTCGCCGCCGCACCCGCCGGCGCCGTCATGGCCACCACCACCCCGACCGCGGCCATGACGGTCATCCAACGGCGCCCGGTTCTGCTGTTCCGCATGAGGGAACGGGTGGTGAGCATCGTTGCTCCTTGTCGTTCGCCACTTCCGGAGTCAGTCGCCGGATTTGTAGTCGGCGTCCATCGACGCCAGCAGCTGTGCGGGGGTGCCCTGGCCGCTGAAGATGTCCTGCACGCCGGAGAACATGGTTTGCTGCACCTTGGGGTTGGGCCACAGCTCGTCCATGAACGGCACCGTCCGGTCCTCGTTGATGAACGTGGACAGCTCGGTCAGCGACGGGTCGAGGGCGTAGCCGGTGTCCGGGAGTGCGGGCAGGCCGCCCTGCTTCTTCGCGAACAGGTTCATGCCCTTCGGTGACATCACGAAGTCGATGAACTTCTGTGCCAGCTTGGGGTTCTTGGCCTTGGCGTTGATCCCGTACCCGGCGCCGGCCGCGGCGGGCACGATGATCTGGCTGGGATCGTCGGTCGCCGGCAGTGGCTTGAGCGTGAACGTGCCCTTCGGGTTCTGCTTCTCGAGCAGGGCGATCACCCAGTTGCCCTGGATGATACCGAGCGTCTTGCCGGTCGCGGCGAGCTTCTGGCTGGCCTCGTAGCTGGTGGACAGCGGGCTGTCCTGGAAGCAGCCGGTGTTCTTCATCTCAACATACTTGGCGACGGCGGTGGTCCACGGCGAGGTCGCGAAGCTGGTTTGGCCGGCGGCCATCTTCTTGTCGAAGTCCCGGTCCGGGCCGTACACGGTGGTCGCGACCAACGGGTACAGCGCGATCTGGGTCACCCAGTTGTCCTGGATGCCCAACGCGAGCGCGGGTGTCCCTTTCTCTTTGGCGGCACGGCAGAACGCGAGCAGCTCCGTCCACGTGCTCGGCGGGGTGAGCCCAGCGTCAGCCATGGCCTGCTCGTTGTAGATGGCGCCGATGCCGTTGATGCCGAAGATCGCGTTGTAGGTCTTGCCCTCGTACTGGGCGACGTCGCTGACCACCTTCGGGTACATGGCGACCCATGGTTGGTCGGACAGATCCTTGAGGTAGCCGGCTTTGGCGAGCACGGTGACGGTGCCGGGGTTGCCGTTGCCCGGCCACACGGTCATGACGTCCGGTGCAGTGCCGGAGGAGAGCTGGGTGCGGATCTGTTGCTGGTACTGGTCCGCGCCGCTGGTCGTGAAGTTCACTTTCACGCCGGGGTTGGCGGCCTCGAACGCCTTGACGACGTCCTCGATGGAACCCTGGTCCACCGAGGCGAGCGTGAGGGTGTTGGCGTCGGTCGCGGCGTTCGTGCCGCCACTGCACGCGGCCAGCGCGAGGGCCGTCACGGCTAACAGGGCCGGCAGGATCTTCATGGCATCTCCTTCGAGAAGGTGGCGGTGACGACGTGGTGGCCGGAGGTCAGCCGGACCGTGGCACCCGACGGCTGGTCTCCGATCCGCACGCTGTCCGGGTCGGTGGTGGGGACTTCCAGCACGGCGGTGGCGCCGGGTGGCACGGTCACGGTCACGGTCACCGCGTCACCGTCGAGTGACCAGCCGCATTCGACGCGGCCACGCGCGGTTTCCTGTTCGGCGCGAGCCCAGGTGAGGGTGCCGCCGGGCAATGGGCGCAGCAGGAGTTCTTGGTAGGCAACGGACTCCGCGGTCTGGTCGATGCCGGCGACGCGGCCGTAGAGCCAGTCGCCCACGCTGCCGAGGCTGTAGTGGTTGAACGAGTTCATCGCCACGGCCTGGAAGCCGCCGTGCTCGGTCCAGCCGTCCCAGCGCTCCCAGATCGTGGTGGCGCCGTGCCGGATCGAGTACCCCCAGGACGGGAACTCCTCCTGCTGCAACAGTGCGTAGGCGAGGTCGGCACGGCCGTGGTCAGCGAGTACCGGGCACAGCAACGCGACACCGACGAACCCGGTGGTGAGCCGGTTGTCCCGCTTCTCGACGTCCGCCGCCAAGTGCTCCACCGCGGCCGGAACCAGGTCGTCCGGCACGAGACCGAACACCAGCGCCAGCAGGTAGGCGGTCTGAGTGCCTCCCTCCACCCGTCCGTCGTCGTCTATATAGGACTCGAAGAACGCGGCACGGATCGCGGCGTGCAGCGCCCAGTGCTCGACCGCGACATCGTGCCGGCCCAGCACCTCGGCCGCCTGCGCCACGATCTCCGTGCTGCGGGCGAAGTACGCGGTCGCCAGCACGTCGCGTGGGGTGGTGACGTCGATCTGCAGCCAGTCGCCGTAGGAGTTCCCGGTGCGGTGCCGCCACCGCAGGTCCGGGTTGTGCCGCCGGACGTGCGCGACCCAGGCGACCATCGCGTCGAAACACCGCTCCAGCACGCGACGATCGCCGTAGGTGCGCCACAGGTGCCACGGAATGATCACCCCGGCGTCACCCCAGGCCGGCGCGGCCTCACGATCCAGCGAGACGCGCGGAGCGACATCCCGGAAGGCGCCGTCGGCGTCCTGCCCGTCGACCACGTCGGCCAGCCAGCGGGCGAGGAACGCGGCGACGTCGGCGTTGCGGCTCGCGGTCGGGGCGAAGATCTGGGCGTCCCCCAGCCAGCCGAGACGCTCGTCGCGCTGGGGGCAGTCGGTGGGCACCGCGACGAAGTTGCCTCGCTGGCCCCAGGAGATGTTGGCCTGCAACTGGTTGACCATCGGATCGGAGCACTCGAAGTGCCCGGTCCACGGCGTGTCGTTGTGCAGCACGCGGGCCATGACGTCGTCCGCCGACAACACCCCGGGATGGCCGGAGACCTCGAGGTAGCGGAAGCCGTGCACGGTGAACCGCGGCTCGAACACCTCGACCTCCGCACCCGCGGCGGTGTAGCTGTCGGTTGCCTTGGCGAGCCGCAGGTTCGCCACGTACAACTCGCCGTCGTCGAGGATCTCGGCGTGGCGCAGCACGATTCGCTGCCCGAAGCCGGCGCCGCGGACGGTCAGCCGCACCCGGCCGACGAGGTTCTGTCCGAAGTCGACGATGTACCGGCCCGATTCCCGTGCGGTCACGGAGATCGGCACGATCTCCCGGGTGACCCGGATCGGCTGGTCGGGCTCGGCGACCAACGGACCGGGCTCGGCGTCGAGCACCGCGACCGGCCGGCCCAGACCGTCCTGAATGGACGCGTCGACGTGCTCGCCCATCAACAGGTCCGCGAACCGGATGCTGCCCGGCGCTTCAGTCCAGGCGGCGTCGGTGGCCACCACCCGGCGCCCACCGTCAGCGAAGTCGATCACCAACTGGGCCAGGAACTCCGGGCGGTCGCCGTAGTGCCGCGCGGCCCGCCGCCGATCGAAGCCGACGAAGCCGGACCACCAGCCGTCGGCGACGGTCGCGCCGAGCACGTTGTCTCCCTTGCGCAGCAAGGAAGTGACGTCGTAGGTCTGGTACTGGAGCCGGTGGTGGTACTCCGTCCACCCCGGTGCCAGCTCGACGTCGCCGACCCGGGAGCCGTTGATCCGCGCCTCGTACACGCCGCGGGCGGTGGCGTAGAGCCGGGCCCGGACTGGTTCGCGGCTCAGCTCGAACCCGCGGCGCAGGCACAGGGGCGGCTCGCCGTCTGGTTGGTCGTGACCGGTGGGTGGGTCCACGGGCGGCTCGGTGTGGGGGTCGCGGCCGATCCACACGGCGGTCCAGTCGTCGCGGTGCAGCAGGCCGGTCTCGAACCAGCTCTCGCCAGTCGCCCTGTCACCGCGCTCGTCCCATACCTCGACCCGCCAGTGGTACCGCGTGCCCGAGCGGAGCACCGGGCCGTCCCACGGCACGAGCACGCCCTCCCCGGACGTCTGCCGGCCGCTGTCCCACACAAGACGATCCGGGTCGTCGAGGTCAGCCGGCCGCTCGGCGGCGGTGATCCGGTACGCGGTCTGTGCGGCGCCCTGCCGGTCGCTCGCGAGCTTCCACAACAGCCTGGGACATGGCTCGCCCAGCCCCAACGGCTCGCGCCGCTGCTCGGCCTGCAGGTCATACGGGTCAGTCATCCCTTGAGTCCTCCGGCGAAACCGTTGATGATGCTGCGTTGCAGTGCGAAGTAGACGACGAGGATCGGCACGATGCTGATCACCAGCGCGGCGAAGATGAGGTTCCAGTCGGACACGTACTGTCCGACGAACCCGGCGATGGCGACCGGCATGGTCTGCTGGCCGCTGCCGGACAGATACAGCAGCGGCGTGAAGAAGTCGTTCCACACCGCCACCGCGTTGAGCACCAACGCCGTCACGGTCACCGGCTTGAGCATCGGCAACACCACGTACCGGAACCCTTGCAGGGGCGTGCATCCGTCGATGAGCGCCGCGTCCTCGAAGTCCCGAGGCAGCGCCCGCAGGAAACCGACGTAGAGGAAGGTGGTGAACGGCACCTGAAGTCCGGAGTAGAACAGGATCAGCGCCCACGGCGTGCCGAGGAGCCCGAGGTCGCGCATCGTCTGGTACAGCGGCAGCGCGGCCAGTTGGAACGGCAGCACCAGCCCGAGCATGATCAGCAGGAACGTCCATCGCGACCAGCGCGCCGTCACGCGGGCCAGCGGGTACGCCGCGAGCGCCGAGACGGCCAGCACGATCACCACGCTCCCGGCCGTCACGAGCACGCTGTTGGCCAATGCACCGCCCAGCGCACCCTGCTGCCACGCCTGGGAGAAGTTGTCGAACGTGGGCGAGGTGGTCGGCGCGATCGGCGACGAGGAGTCCGACGGCTGCCGCACTGCGAGGTTCACCAGCACGTACACCGGAAACGCGACCACCAGGCCGGCGGCGATCATCACCAGCTCGAGGGTGAACGTGCGGAAGCGGTATCGGTTCACGACGCCCGCCTTTCGTTGCGGGACAGCACGAGGTACTGGCCGGTGGACGCCACCGCTACGACGATCGTCAGCACGACCGCGAGCGCGATGCTGTAGCCGAACTCCCCCAACGTGAACGCGTCCTTGTAGATCAACGTCGACAACGTGTCGGTCGCGTGCCCCGGGCCGCCGCCGGTCAGCGCGTACACCTGGTCGAACAGCTTGATCCCGCCGATGATCGACAGCATCAGGTTCACCGTGAACGCCGGCGCCAGCAGCGGCCGGATCACCGACCAGAACCGCCGCACCGCACCCGCCCCGTCGATCGCCGCGGCCTCGTAGATCTCACGCGGCACGGACTGCAGCCCGGCCAGGAAGATCACCATCGAGTAGCCGGCGAACTGCCACACGATCACCCCCACCACCGACCACAGCGCCAGATCCGGATCGCCCAACCAGTCCTGCCGCCACGAACCCAGACCCACCGCGTCCAGCAGGCTGTTCACCGCACCGTCCGGCCCGAGCAGGTTCCGCCACAGGTAGGCGGTCACGATCGGCGTGATCACCGCCGGCGCGAACAACAACACCCGCAACACGTTCCGCGACCTGATCGCACTGTTGACCCCGAGCGCCAGCAGCAACCCGATCCCGTTCTGGATCACCGTGATCGCCACCGCGATCAGCAACGTATGCCCCAGCGCCCGCATCGCGTCGGGATCGTTGACCATCTCGACGAAGTTCCCCAACCCGACGACCGAGAAGTTCGGAGACAGGCCATCCCAGTCGGTGAACGCGTAGTACATGCCCCGCGCACTCGGCACCAGCACGACGAACCCGAACAACAGCAACGCCGGCACCACGAACCACCACGGCGGTGCGGGCGGGCGGCGCACCCGGCGGGGTTGCCGAGGAGCCACGACCCGGACCGGGTCCACACGCTGGTCGTTCATGGCGACGGTCATTGGCGCCTACCTCTTTAAACGTTTCACTCGCTGGGCGCGGGCCGGCCGGTTCGAGATGTGGTGGATAACGTTTTTCAAAAGTGGTTGCGGCCGACTCTAGGAGTCGCCGCGACAGGCGTCAAGGAGCTGTTCAGAGCTTCTAGACTCGGAGACAACGTTTCCCATGTGGACCGGAGGAACCGTGATGGAGCAGCCCCGCCGCGTCACGATCATCGACGTCGCGCGCCACGCCAACGTATCGACGACCGCCGTGTCGAAGGTGCTGCGCAACGCCTATGGCGCCAGCCCCGCCATGCGCGCGAAGGTGCGGCAGGCGATCGAGGAACTGGGCTACCGCCCCAACGCCTCGGCACGCGGCCTGCGCGGCCAGACCTACACCATCGGCGTGCTGCTGCCCGACCTCCGTAACCCGTTCTTCCCCGACATCCTCGACGGCCTGACCGACGCCCTGCACGACACCGACTACCAGATCCTGCTCGGCCCCAGCTGCGACAACGCGGAGGCCGAAGCGAAGATCACCAACGCCATGATCGACCGCGGCATGGACGGCATGATCCTCGTCGCCCCGGTCTCGACGCGAGCCCGCCTCGAGCACCTGGCCACCACCGTGCCGACCGTGGTCATCGGCCGCCACGGCCACTCACCCCGCCACGACACGGTCACCGACGACGACATCGCGGGTGCCGCCCTCGTCGTCAACCACCTCGCCGACCTGGGCCACCGCCGCATCGCGCACATCGAACACCGCGAAACCGACCCCACCCACCTGGCCGAGATGCCCAACGCGGTCCGCGCGGAGGGCTACCGACAGGCCATGCGTGCCCGCGGTCTGGAGATCGACATCGTCTCCACCACCTACACCCAGGAAGGCGGTTACCTCGGCGCGCGGCGAGTCCTCGCCCGCCAGGTGCGACCGACGGCCATCTTCGCCGGTGCCGACATCGTCGCCATGGGCGTGCTCACCGCCATCTCCGAAGCAGGACTGTCCGTCCCCGACGACATCTCCCTCGCCGGCTACGACAACACCACCTTCGCCGCCCTCGGCCCCATCTCACTCACCAGCGTCGACCAGGCCGGCCACCAGATCGGCGCCAACGCCGCCCGCCTCCTCCTGGAACGCATCGCCGACCGGAACCGGCCGTCGGCCCAGATAACACTCTCCCCGACCCTCGTGCCCCGACGCACCACGGCTCCCCCACCGCGATGAGGCCCCCGGCTCACCACTCGGCGAGGCTGCCGTCGTCGTGGCGCCACACCGGGTTCCGCCAGGCGTGGCCGATCCGCGACGCCTTACGCACCGCCGGCTCGTCGATCTCGAGTGCTCCACGACGCTGAGAGCGCGGTGTCCGTTTCTCGGCTGTAGTCCCAATCGCACTTGAGATCGATC
>WNFZ01007923.1_pt1 | contig 10506 bp, 10 predicted proteins | sample 5400081 | NCBI WGS metagenome assembly WNFZ01 (sample SAMN13153365, study PRJNA577476) | soil metagenome | isolation source: 80 cm soil or saprolite under grassland replicate 1 | place: USA:California | collected 2016-06-15
CGGGTATTGTCTCTCCCTTTTCAAGCATTGCCAACGGACGAGTAAATGTTTCAGAGGGAAGTGGCAAAATGGTTGGGAGCTGTAGAAATTGTGGTGGTGTAGTGGGATCAGCCGCAATGGCGGGACCGACGCGGAACTCCATTACCTGGCCGGTTGAATCAGCGTCTGAACCATCAAAGTCCTCATCTGGCTCACCGCCGCCGAATGGTTCGTCTGGGCCAATATTGCCAAGAACGTACTTGCCCTGTGGCACATTGGAAAAGTCAACGATAACGTCCGCACGTTCAGCCAGCGCCATAAGCAGTCTGTTGTCATGATCCGCCGTAATGTTAACCGGCACAGCCAGGAAACCGCCCTCATTGCCAATCTGCCAGACTTCCACACCTGGGATGTTGCTGAAATCAAGGATGAGGAAGCGCGAGTCGCAGCCATTCAAGAAGCGGAATCGATAGCGGCGTTGTTCCACATTCAAAAACGGCCAAGTGTTGCCATTCACCATCATCATATTACCGAAGAATTCTGGGTTCCATATTGGCGAAATGTCTGTGAATGGTATATAGGGTCCCACGAACTCATCGAAGAAGGCATGAGAATCCGGATAAAACAATGAGCCATCTCCATTGAATGAGCGGTCTTGGATGGCAATAGGAATTTCATAGAATGTGCCATACGGATTGGATCCAAACGTTGGGGCTGGGCCGGGCAGAATGGCGGCTGTGCCAAATCGGGAATCGAGCACGTTATCACTGGGACCGCCGCGAACGATATAGAAAACGGCAGGACCTGCATAGACATTGAGGCGCGTCATGCCCAAAGTATGGTCATGATACCAAATGGTTGAAGCTCGATTATGGTTCGGATATTGGAAGGTTGCGCTGCCTGCCTGCCATACAGTGCCAAATTTGTTTAAGGCTTTGCCTTTGAAGTAGTTGTACCAAGACCCTTCGATGGCATAACTCGCAGGAATATTATTGGCGAAAGGCAAGTACCATGCCTCGGCATAACCATCACTCTCATCGCCCACGCCAACTGCGCCATGAACATGAGTGATAATTGGGACCGGGCCCGTATAGGAGGAGGGTGTGCTATTGAAAGTCGGGCGTGTATCGCGACCGCCCATCCCGCCTGGAGGATTGGCCCAGTGGAGAGTCGGGTCAACTGGCAGCAGATGATGCAGATAGTTCCCATTGACATCTACCAGTTCATTGATCCATTTAATGCGTACAGGTTTGCTGTATTTGGCCTCAATTGTCAGTGAGGGTGCATGGAATATAACTGGTCCATTCTGGGCGATCTTGGGACCATATCCCCAGACGGTTGTCATTTAGAAAATCTCGTCTTGAAATCACCTTGCCCTCCAAAGTTTAGTATTTTCTTCCAACCCTTGTGAACTAAAGTAATCACCGCAAAAACCAGAGATGAAAATTGATGCTTTGATGTTGGCCACCTTTCTGAAAACAGAAAAACCGACCCAAAGGGCCGGTTTCGCTATTGGCTCCGCGGTGATTTTATCCAGAAGGATGGAGCGACCATGCCAATCACCGAATCTTCGCCGCCCGAACTTGGAAATATTCAGCAGTGCTCAAGTATTCCCAGCTACTAAATTTATTTAATAGATTTTATAAATCTATATTATCGATTTTAGGAAATGCAACCCAGTACCTTTTGTCATTCCTTTTCCTGATAAATTACTCACAAAGTCTTCACACATTTAAAGTGGACGGGCATGTTGGGTTAACAAAAAAAGTACTCACTTCGTCAAATGAGCTTGAAGTGAGTACCTGATCATCATGAAAAGTTTTTCCTAAAACGACTTGACGGCTTCCTCGACCGAATCATAGATTTGAATATATTGCGTGACGCCGGAGACTTCCAGCATTTCGTGTATTTCGGGCGTGGGACCCGCCAGCTTGAGATGTTTCCCTCGGTCTTCGGACAGCATCTTGTGGATGACAACCAGCGCTCTCACGCCGATACTTGTTAGCGCAGAGGTTTGTCTCAGGTCAATGATCAGATCACGCGTTCCATTGTTAAAGGCCTCCTTTGCTGTCGCTTCCAGTTCGGCAAAGTTTCCCAAATTGACACGGTCTTGAAGATGGAAAACTGTCACAGGGAGGCGTCCCTGCATCTGAGATATTTGTACAAGCGCCATGCTTATTCTCCTCTAGTCCGCGCTGATCATGACAGGTTCACTATCGCTGGGTACTTCGGTCAATTCCTTACGCGGTGAAAATAGTGTAGTAACCAACCCAAGCAGAGCGGCAACAAACGCGATCACAAATACAAGATTCATGGCATTCGCCACAGCAATCCGGACAGCCTGATCAATGACTGTTTGGGTGCCCACGACAGGATCGAGTAATTGCGTGACCAGGGTTGGGTCGAGCCCTGCTGTACTCAGGTTCGCCGCGAGTCGGGCACTCAATGCCGCGCCCATCACACTCACGCCGAGAGTCCCGCCAATCGAACGGCTGAATTGCATTGTCGATGTGGCAGTACCCAGATAGCGCCGTTCCACCGTTGTCTGCACGGCGATCAAAAATGGCGGGATCGAAAATCCCATGCCGATGCCCATCAGCGTAACGAAAAACATGAGCAGGTACTGGTTGATATTCGCATCCACACGAGACATGAGAAATGCGCCGATCACAAGCGAAGCTGTGCCAAAGATTGCCAGCCTGCGGTAACCAACCTTCAACAATATTCTTGTTCCAATGATGCTAGCTCCCACCCAGCCGAGCAACATCGGCGCGATGGTGATGCCAGCCTGGGTTGCGCTTGTGCCTAGCACCGATTGTACGAAAAGTGGGATGAATGAAATGCTGCCGAACATCGCCCAGCCCGTCAGGACGCCGTGTGTTATCGAAACGGCGAACAGCCTCTCTCGAAAGAGAGGTAACGGCAGGACCGGGTCCATGGCGCGGCTCTCCACCCAAAGCAGAGCAGCGAATAAGGCAACGGATGTAGCGATCAAGATCCAACTGCTGGATGTACCATACTCCATTAAACCAAGTAACAGCGTAACGACTGCCACCGTCAGCAAGCCGGCTCCTGCGTAATCCACAACTGGTTTTCCATGACCGTGAAGTTGGTCCCGCCATGCAAAGGCGACCAGTGCCGCTGCAAGCAATCCCGGTATGATATTGATGTAAAACACCCAACGCCATGAGAGTTGGTCTACGAGAAAGCCGCCCAATAGCGGACCCACAATGGACGACACTCCCCATACCCCTGAGAAGAAGCCCTGCATTCGAGCGCGTTGTTCGAGCGTGAACATCTCGCCGATCAAAATAAACGCTAAAGGCATGATCCCACCCGCGCCGATTCCTTGAAGTCCGCGTGCCAGGATGAGCTGCGTCATCGTATTGGCTTGTCCACTTAAGATTGAGCCGAGCAGGAAAAGAGCCATTGCCGCTACATATAATTTACGGCGACCATAAAGATCGGAGAGTTTCCCATACAGCGGAACGGTGGTCGTGGAAGTAAGCATGTACGCCGAGAAGACCCACGAGTAATGTTCCAACCCGCCTAGTTGACCTACAATGGTAGGCATGGCGGTGGCAACGACCGTCGATTCCATGGAGGCTAAAAACAGGCTGAGCATGATCCCAGCCGTGACCATTAATATTTGGTTACGTGACATTAACATAACACCGCGTAGACAGCTACACTCGAAATTTGATCCTTAGCTTTGTTTTCTAAATAAAATTCTTGTAGCTGACCTTACAAGCGGTAATCCTTTCAAAACTGAATCTAAAGTGAAATCGTTCGGGCAATCATACTCTAAAATAACAAGAGACTGACGTTTTGCCAGTCTCTCGTCGTGTACAGATTTAGCACTTGTTTAGATACTCAAACTGAATATCTACCGGACATTCTGTAATGCGCTTCGATATTTTGCAGGCAATTTCGTTGCAGTGGTATAGAAGTGAATGTTTTGAGCATCCTGAGGAACTTCCAATACTTGTCGGAATTTTTGAGCGGAGCCTCCCACAGAGGCTGGCTTGACCGCGTAGCTGGTTTGTCCACGTTTCCCAGTGAAGCCTTTCCGTTGGTAGCCTTTGCGACTCTGCTCATACTCAATCGCGACTCCATGCACTGCTTTACCAGATCGTTTCTTCATATTTCCGGTCTTCCAGTCCTTTACATCACCGGCGATATAGACCCGTTTCACCTTGGGATATAGTTTGCTATCGCCAGCGCGGGTTTTCTGCTGTAGATCGTAGGTGACATACATTTCCTGGGCGCCGCCTTTGTATTTGGATTCGGTGGAGCGATAACGGTGATTTGTTTTAGTAGCCATAGGTCACTCTCCCCAGGTGTCATCGAAATCAGCATCCGCACCGATTTTCTTGGCTTGGCTGTTGATCTTTTTGGCGGTGGTGCTAAATTCCTTCTCACCAACTTCTCTTAGCTCGTGCGCCTCCTTACCAAATTTCTTCTTCCAGGAAGGAGCATGGGTAAGGGTAATCAGGTAACCTGCTCGTTTATAAAGCTCGGTCAGGGCGGGCCGTGATTTGGCGTGTCCAACATCCTTGCGGATTTCTGAAAACACTTTTCGCATGCCCGTTTTGCTTTTGATTTCACCGTAGACATGTCTATCAGTTGCCATAATCAATCTCCTTTCTTGAACTACCGCTTGTCTCATAAATAAGTTAACTTTTCAAAGGTATTTGTAGGTGGAAACTCAAATATCAAGTCAAGCAAATTATGCGGCACCGTGTAACAGCACTCTTCTACCCCGTCCATATCATGGGCTCGATGCTCAGAAAAAACAATGGGGAATAACCCTAGTTGAGGATAATTTCCCCCACTTTCATGTGAGTCTAACTTTAGAATTTCGCATCCAATATATGATACAAAGCTTAAGTCCAATGATAAAGCTCTGATCAATGATCCTTTCTCCGCCTCTCGTGCACAAAAGCAGTCAGGCGCTGATCCAAGTCGAGCGGATAGACATACCCTAATTGTTCGCCAAATTCCACAGCCTCTTATCGAAAGAGCGCAAACGTGGAGAATAATCCATCCCAATTATCCTCTTCCCATTGGATTAATTTGTTCATCACGTCAGATGGGTGATCAGCATCTTTCATGATTAGAAAAAACGGATTTATTTGCTTGTATGCCGGTCTTTGCCATACAAGGCGCGGAGTTCATCCTTTGCGGCTTCGAGTCGTGACAATTGTTTCTTGGGTAGTTTCTTCCCTGCACGATTAATATAAAATGTCAGCATGGACATTGCCGAGCGATACGGGTTGCTCTTACGCCGTTGACTACGTTCGGCGGAGCGTTTTAGGGAACGCGCAATGCGACGTGGATCATCCTGGGCAAATACTCCCTTTTCCAGGTCAAGTGCATTACTGGTCTCCATCACATGTCGGGACCAGCGTTTTGGTTCTGATTTCGGTTTGCTCTTTTTGGTTGTCACAGCACACCAATCCTATCGTATTCTTTGCATGAGCGATGACCTCCATGAAGAAACAACAAAGAATAGTTACTATCAGAGACGCTATGTCATTCTGAGCGACCAAAAGGAGCGAAGAATCCCGCCGTGTAAGGGCGGAGACCCTTCGCTACGCTCAGGGTGACATATATTAGTTTTCAAGAAGAGACTCAATATCGGTGAGATGCCCATCGCGATGCAGTGACCGATTCATGCGAAACTGCGTGGACGTAGCTTCCGCATGTTCTTCGATCTGTTTAACGAAATCGGCGGAGAGTGTTTCAAGTTCTGAGTCGATTTTTTCTGCGGCGACGAGGGCGAGGTCAGCTGCAGTGCGCGGTTCGAGCGCGTGACAAAGTACTCTAAGTGCATCATTGACCGCCATAGAGTCGATCGGGGATGGATCGAATCCCTGCTCCTGCCAGCGCTGCAAGATGACAGACATGCGATGATCCCAAAAGGCCAGATGGGCAAGCAAAGCACTAATCGTCCAGCCGTAGTCGGTGGAGAGGGCGAGGTCCGTATCGGTAAGTCTGCGCACAAGGGATTCTAGTCTCCGACGCGACTCAGTGTTTTGTTGAGAATAGGGAAATGTCATAAGTACCTCGTATTATTTTGCGAACGTTCGAAAAATCAAAGGTAGGCGTAGAGGCGGCCCGCCTGGCACAAGCAAATCCAGTGGACAACCCTCACGAGTTGCCCCTCCTTCACGTGGAAGCGTTTTCGATGGGGAACTCAATCCTGACGCGTGTGCCATCGCCCGGTACGGAGTCCACGTCCATGCTACTGCCCATCAGGTTCAGGCGGTCGCGAATGATGAGTAAACCGTGAACCGCTTGCGGGTCTGACATGATCGCTTTGGCATCGAATCCATTCCCCGAGTCAGTGATGATGATACGCCCGCGTCCATCCAATTGTTCTAATGTGATTTTGGCATGCAAGATTCCCGAATGCTTGACCACATTGAAAAGCAGTTCTCGTACCGCTTGGAAAATAGTCACGCGCATATGATCTGGCAGATGACGGAAATCATCATTTGCCTCAATCTCCAGTTGTAAACCATGCTGCTCTTTCATCCGAGATGACAGCCAGTTAATGGCTTCGGTGATTCCATCTCCATGTAGAACGGACGGACTGATATCCACACTCAGATCGCGGGTGATCGTAATGGCTTCTGATAACCAGTCTTGGACTTGATCAATGGAACTCTGCGTATCGCTTGAAACTTTGTTGGTCTCAAAAGACTCCAGTAAAAAAGATAATTGTGCCCGGATGGCGAAAAGCCGTTGTTGTAGATCATCATGCAAAACCTGTGAGATGCGATGCCGCTCTTCCTGCTCGGCAATCGTCAGTTCAGAAGCGAGCGATCGAATCTTATCCTCCGCCTGCCTGCGTTCGGTAATGTCTGTGGCAATGACGGCGATCCCGTTGGCATCATCTGCCCGAAGTTGGTAAAACGATAATTGAACTGGCACACACTCGTCCTTGCCAGCTCTAAGACAGAATTCGCCTCTCAACCCATCCCGCCCAGCATCGTGGAGCATGGTATCGAATTGCTGTTGCTGCTCAGACGGGAGCAAATCTTGAAAGCGAACGCCAATCAGCTTTTCAGGTTTCCTGCGCACCATTTCAGCGAAACGGGGATTGCAGTAGAAAATCGTCCCATCGGGAATCAAAGTTATTGCACCTTCATTCATCGATTCGACCATCCTGCGATAGGGGAAGTCCGCCTCGTTGAGAGTCACCACCTGCATTCCATTGTCACGAGTGACGACAAACGCATCCACCATATACTGGCGGATGGCGCGCAGGGTCTCCTCCGTTTCTTCGAGTCGGTTCTTTAGTTCAACCGTTTCATCCGGGACTTGTGGACTGCTCGGGTTCTTTTTTGCCATACTCAACCTTTCGAGAAGCTGTGTCACCTGAGCCCTTCGACACGGCTCCGCCAGTCAGGATAAACTCCGCGAAGAGTCTCATAAGTTCGGTGCTAGAGATTCTCACCTGCACTTCGATTTTTGAATTCGAATTGCTTGGCAATTCGTGGCAATTCATGGCAAATCGTGCAGGTGCAAGTGTCGTCACCGCGGCTCCTCAGAATGATATGTCCTCACTGCTCACGTAAATTAAGTCCCACAAGAACGCGTTCCGTATTGGAGAGATCACCGATGATCTTCCTGATGGGTTCAGGCAATTTTCTTACCAGGGTTGGGATCGCAAGGATTTGGTCACCGCTTGCCAGTTGGGGTTCCTTTAACAGATCAATGACCTCAATGTGATATTGTCCAGCTAAATGTTCTTCACAGATCTTCTTGAGGTTGGCAAACGCAGCAAGGCTTTTCGGTGTTTGTCCGGCAACATACAGTCTCAGTTCCCAGGCTTTCTTGGAGTCCTTCGAGCGACTGGATTTGGATTTGGCACCTTGCTTTAACTTTTCCATCTTATATTCTCCTTCTTTTCGTAGAGCATTGATGATAATAGATGGGTGCTTCTGCTAAGGATAAGCACTTCCTAAAAAGCGTTGGTTGTCGTACGACGTCCAGCCATATCCATTTCACCGATCTTGATCCCGTGATTAGTGAGGAGAAAGGAGCGGATCTGGTTGGAATGTGACATGCCACGTGATTTGAGGATGAATAACCCACGATGACGTTCTCCATTGTTTTCAATGTTGCGCAAGCTGATCCAGGCGTCGATCAGAGAGGAAATACCTGCAAGGGATTGATCCGCTGATTCATCTTCCGAAGTAATCGTCGTAAATAATGCTGTGATCTGGTTTGCCTTTAAGAAGTCAATAATGCGCGTGACCGCGGCTTTGACCTCGGCCTGGCTGCCCACGCTTGTAAAATCTGTAATGGGATCCATCACCACAATATCTGGTTTGTAGTGACTAATGAGATCATGCATGTTCACCAGGTGCATTTCAAGGCCATACATGGTAGGGCGCGTGGCGTGAAACTGAAGCAATCCTTTTTTAACATGGGGTCCCAAATCCATTCCAATCGAACGCATATTCCGTGTGATTTGACTCATGGATTCTTCAAAAGCGAAGTATAAACAACGCTCGCCGCGCCGGCATGCTGCACCCACGAAGCTCGCCGCGAGACTGGTCTTGCCTGAACCCGCCGTCCCTGATATCAGGATGGTGCTTCCTCGATAGAATCCTTTGTTTTCCAACATTTCATCCAATTCCTGGATACCTGTTGATATTCGCTCCTGGGAAGCCTCATGTTCGAGGGCCAGAGACGTAATTGGCAATACGGAGATGCCATCCTTGCCAATCAGGAATGGATACTCGTTTGTCCCGTGTAGAGTGCCGCGATACTTGACGATCCGCAATCTTCGAGTGGATACCTGGTCATTCACGCGATGATCGAGCGTGATCACGCAATCGGCAACATACTCCTCCAGCCCGAAGCGGGTCATCGTTCCATTGCCGCGTTCGGCTGTTACCACTGCACTCACGCCTTTATCCTTTAGCCAGCGGAACAAACGATGAAGCTCGGCTCGCAGAATGCCCTGATTTGGCAAAGCGCCGAAAAGTACTTCAACGGTGTCTAGCGCCACTCGCTTGGCACCAATGCTATCGATGGCATGACCGAGGCGGATAAAGAGTCCCTCCAGATCGTACTCGCCCGCCTCTTCGATCTCTGCACGTTCCACACGCACATAGTCGACGATGATCTTTTTTTGTTTGATTAGTTCTTTCAAATTCAAGCCAAGCGAGGCTACATTTTGTGCGAGTTCTTCCGCATTTTCCTCAAATGCCACAAAAACCCCGGGTTCCTCATATTGAACCGCTCCATTGATAAGATACTCCATTGCGAACAGAGTCTTGCCACAGCCTGCGCCTCCGGCAACCAAAGTAGGTCTGCCTTGGGGCAAGCCACCGCCTGTAATTTCATCCATGCCCGGAATTCCAGTGGGAGATTTGGGCAGGAGTTTACCTTGTTGTTTGCTTCGTTTTGCTGGTGCCACAGAAAAGAGTCTCCTTTAGAGTGAAAATAGTGGGCGTTCCTACAAAACTTAAGGCAGACGCAGATTATGATTTTATTATTTGGTTATATAGGTTGCAATGTGGGAAATGACGGCGAGTAATGACTGCATCTAGAGGAAGTGAATGGAAAGGATTCAAGGGCATAACTTTCCGCACCCAATCTAAAATGTTTCTACATCGCTGTAATGCATCTATTATATGCATATCACAGCAAAATGCAAATCATCACAAGTAGAACAAAATTCCCGCCAATCTTTCGATCCAGCGGGAATAGTATGTGCTTACATTTGGTCTGTTTAAGAAAATTGCGGTACCAGCTCCTGACCAAGCCGAACCGTTTCTTTGGCAAGCAGGTCAAAATCCTCTTGCCTGCTGCGGTGATTCGCAATCGCAATCCGCAAACAATAACGACCATTCAACGTGGTATAGGATGGCGCGGCGATCCCCTGTTCATGGAGTTGCATTAAGATTTCCTTGTTCAACGCGTTCAAGCCTTCCTCATCCATGCCGCCCGGATTGAAGCGGAAACAGACAATATCCATGCCGATGGGTGCCATCAACTCTAAAGTGGGATCGTTTTCCACGAGTCCACCAAAATAATGCGCCTGTTCAACATTGCGAGCGATCATTCGTCCGAACCGGTCGAGTCCGTGCTCTTTGATGGACATCCACACCTTGAGAGCGCGGAACTGACGCGACAGTTGCAGACCATATTCGCTAAACCATAAGTGTCCGGCTGCCAGTCCGCGCGTTTCGTGGGCGAGATATTCGGGCGTAAGTGAGAATGTATTTCGATGAGCCTTCTCCGAGCGGATAATAGCGCAGCCCGCTTCAAAGGGGATGTGCATCCATTTGTGAAGGTCGAGCGCAATGGAATCAGCTCGTTCGATCCCAGCGAGTTGAGGCTTCACATTTTCTGCGAGCACAGCGACCGCTCCAATCGCGCCATCCACGTGGAACCAGAGATCCTCATCCCTGCATAAATCGGCGAGCGCGTTCAAATCGTCGATGGCGCCTGTATTGACAGTGCCCGCGCTTCCAATCACACAGATCGGACGGTAGCCTGCTT
>WNFZ01006546.1_pt1 | contig 10502 bp, 15 predicted proteins | sample 5400081 | NCBI WGS metagenome assembly WNFZ01 (sample SAMN13153365, study PRJNA577476) | soil metagenome | isolation source: 80 cm soil or saprolite under grassland replicate 1 | place: USA:California | collected 2016-06-15
TGCTTCGCCACGACTAACCTTTCGTTCCGATCGCTCTGGAGAATACGTACTGCATCACACTTCCCACAATCTCCGGGCCGGATACCGCCGCCGTCGTCAGCTCGGGGTATTGATTGGCGTAGAAAGCCTTCACTTCTTCAACGGTCATCTGTTCATCTGGTTCCGGCAGTTTGAGACCATTGAAGGAGAAGCTCCGTTTCAGAGCAGTCTTTTCCATGATGTCCTTACCTCCATCGTGATTGATTACTTCTGTTGCGCCGCAAATAGGGTCATGTTTTGCTCGCCAGGGGTGCTGCTTTCGGGCGTCGTGTTCTTCGGCGCAGCATCTTCCTGCTTCTTTGACGTCTGGCCAGCTTTGGTTTTGGCTTGATCACGCGAGGCTTTCGCAGCAGCTTCCATTTCGGACTTGGCTGCCGTAAGCGTAGTTTGAAGCCGGAGATTCTCTTCCACATAGGACCCGAGAATGTTCCCTAGCTCTCGGTCCAGTTCCTCCGGCGTCCCAGTAAAGCTCAGCGGCGTTGCAAGCGCTGGGTTCTCGTCCTCCTTCTTTCTCGAAGGAATGAAGTTGACGCGGATTGAGTGTTGATTGACGCGAGAGACAGTAATCATCACCGCTCGCTCGCCGAGTAGGGGCATGAGTTCAATAAACACAATTCCTCCTTTGGTTCGGAAATAACTTTGGGAATGGAGCGGGCAAAACGGCTACCAAGCGGATAGCTCGTTGATTTCCGATGAGCTTTAAGCCACGCCATCTTCAGACAACAGCAGATCGCTGAGCGCCCGCTTTAACTCTTCTCGGCACAGTGCCGATGATGTCGTGGATGCCGCTCAGGAGCAGTTCGTCCTTGTCGCGGAAGTGCATGTAAAAAGTTGACCTGCCCACGTTGGCTCGGTCGAGGATTTCCTTCACTGCAATGTCGTCGTAGGGCTTCTCGCCAATCAGGGATGTAAGAGCTTCCCTGAGTGCCCGCTGAGTCTTCTGAATCCGCCTGTCCTTTGTCTGCACTAGCGTTATTCTCCTAGCCTTCCAGCCCATGATGTCGAACAAAACGACACTCTTTGTCCGGTATTGCACACATTCGTTCGCTCCGTTCTTCAACCCAGACCACTCATTGGCTTATAGTCGACACCTGAACAAATGTTCATTTTCTTACGAGTGTACAAGGAGGCAGGATGGCGAGCAGTGGAGCGCAACAGAACACCCTTATCGATGATGGTAAACCCGCATCAGCCACCAGCGGAATCGTGCTGCACTCGCCCGCCTTCTACGACTTCATCGTGTGGCTCGCATTCCTGGGAAAAGAGAAAGAGTTTCGTCAGAAGGTGCTACGACTCGCCCATCTTCAATCTGGCGATTGCGTCTTGGATATTGGCTGCGGCACAGGAACTCTAGCGATTGCAGCCAAACAGCAAGTCGGGGCTAAGGGCAGGGTGTACGGGCTTGACGCGTCGCCTGAAATGCTGGCGAGGGCAGAAAAGAAAGCGAGAAAGGCTAGCGTGGAGGTGGTGTTCAGGAACGGCGTCGTCGAAAAGATGCCCTTTCCCGATGCTCAATTCGATGCGGTCTTGGGTACAGTGATGCTCCACCATCTGCCTCGCAAAGCCCGGCTGGAGTGCGCCCGCGAAATGCGAAGGGTCGCAAAGCCTGGCGGACGCATCCTCGTCATTGATTTCGACGGAACTGACCAGAGCCATGGCATTGTTTCCAGAATTCATCGCGGGCATGGGCACGTTAGCCTCCAAGACCTGACCGCGCTGCTGAACGAAGCGGGTTTAGAGGTTGTCGATAGTGGAGCCGTGGGATTTCGGGACTTGAATTTTGTCCTGTCAAAGTCCGCATGCTGCGGAGAGCTGACTTCCAAACGCTTATGAAGAGCCATCGACTGCTGGCGCGAACCTTGCTTGCGATCTTGATTGTGGTTCACGCCTACTTTCTGTACCGTATCGCCTCGCATATGGCATTCGCGGTCGTTGCCTTGCTACTCGTAATCCTACTGATCAAACATATTGGCTTGTTTGGGTCGATTTATGCCGCTGTTCGCCATCGGACTCGGCTGCGACAATAACTCACGTGATCTCGCCATACGCCGACCCATTGTTGAGAATTGGCTACCGCCGAAATTCAAAAGGGGGCATCGTGAATATTCATCACCGTTCAGTCATGATCGCGCTGCTAAGTCTGTGTCTGGCAGCGCCTGGACAGTTGGCCGCACAATCGCACCAGGATTCAGGACCCGGGATGAATCAGACAGAGAGTGCAGTCCCCGGTCTTCACGACTTCGACTTCCTGGTTGGTCAATGGCAGGCGCATCATCGAAAGCTGAAGCAGCGACTCGCCAATAATCACGAGTGGATTGAATTCGAAGGCACGTTGTTGAATCAACCGCTTATGGGGAGTTACAGCAATGTGGACGATACAGTGCTCAGCGTTCCCGGTGCTCCCTATCGCGGTGTCGCTCTGCGGTCCTTCGACCCGAAGACCCAGCAGTGGTCAATCTGGTGGCTCGACAGCAGGACACCATCCGAACCATTGGATCCGCCCATGATTGGAGGCTTCCGCAATGGCGTGGGCACTTTCTATGGGGATGATACGGTCAAGGGAAAGCGAGTTCGGGCGCGGTTCATCTGGTCCAACATCACTCCGACATCGTGCCACTGGGAGCAAGCGGATTCGCCAGACGAAGGCAAGACCTGGGAGACTAACTGGGTGCAGGACATCACACGAGTTCGCTGATCGAGGGGATCGACAATAAAGCAACGACTTCCGTATATCGATACTAGCGGTCCAGATTTTCGACTTCGGTCATGAACTGACGAATCGACTGCTGACTCTGCTCATTTACCTTGGTGAATTGGATTCCCTGCCAAGTCTCATTTGCCCATACAACGATACCGTCCGCGTCAATCAGGGCCCCAGAAGGTGGCAGAATTGTGAGCTGACTCAAGGGCTATTTGTTTCGCTATTGTTCGAATCCCAGTCAGGAACGCTCGCGTGTAACGGCGCAGAGTTTAGCGACTGCTCCGAGCGGATCGTCGGCAACCCTTCCCTTGGGATTACTTCAGGCTTGGGCGTTTGCGAGGACTGATTCTGAAAATCGGGCGCAACCCACGCGTCTAGAGTGGCCTGTCCTGCGGATCACATAATCCAGCGTAGTCACAAAGCAACGCTGTGTGTAATCTTCACTCTGTCCATTACAACGTGAGTGTAAAAATGCTTTACGTTTGGGTTGTCCATCAACCATCGTTTGGCAAAAGCCTCATAGTGGTGCATATCTTTGGCGTGAACTAGAAGCACAAAATCGTAGGTTCCCGTGACGAAATAGCACTGCGCGACTTCAGGACATTTTTGCATCGTGGATTTGAATCTCTCCAGTGCTTGCGAGTTTCCGTCCCGCAAGATGACGTCCACAACGCACATGACACTCAGTCCCGCGATCGACGGTGAAACAATCGAGACGTTTGCTTCAATGACCTTTTCGTCATGCAGCCTTTTGATCCTGCGTTGCACAGCAGACGAACTGAGATTGACCGCCTCGCTCAGTTCGGCAGCGGTCAGTCTGTTGTTTTGTTGCAAGAGGCGCAACAGTTTCACGTCACATTGGTCGAGAGGAGTTTGCCTTTTTTTCTTTCTCTCACTCATACAAGTCTAAAGCGGTCCCCGATCGAAAGACGCACAACCCTGCCACGCAATTGCTTGGATCGAACCCCACCAGCGAAAAGCGGTTTCCATCGATGTCTTCGAAGCCCGTTACGATTCCGCCCCACGCTTCAGCATGGGTGCGCAGGCGAATGCGGCACTAAGTCACACAGCAACTACAGCCCCAGCGTTTCAATCACCAGCCTCGCAACTTCTGTCCCCGAATACTGCTGCTGACCGGTTATCAAATTTCCATCGCGTACTGCATGAGCTTTGAAACGCCCGGACACGATGAAGTTCGTCCCCGGCAGTTTCTTGGCTTCATCTTCGATTCGGAACGGCTGTATGCGCTTGCCAACGAAATCATCCGCGAATTGCTCCTCCGAATTGGCAAATCCCGTCCACGTCTTGCCTTCAACCAAGAGTTTTCGATTCAGTTTCGTCTTCAGAAGAATGCACGTGGCGTGACAGAGCACAGCGGTAACTTTGCCGCTCGCGTAGAACTGCGCGGCGAGATTGTGCACACGCTCGTCGTTGTAGAAGGTGTACATCGGGCCTTGCCCACCTACGAAAAGGATGGCGTCATAGTCCTCCATCCGAAGCTGGTTGATGGGCTTTGAATTCTCCACCAGCGCGTTGTGCTCGGGCGAGCAGATGAAGCCTAGGGAGATGAGGTCGAACGCCGAATACTTGCTCTCGTCTCGTGGGTCGCTCCAGCTATCCGCCTGTAGCTTCCCGCCGTCAGGACTATAGATATCCACCTTGTAGTCATGCTCGGTGAACTCCCAATAGGGGTGGGTTAATTCGCTCCACCAGAAGCCGATGGGCCAACCCGTTTGTTGCGAGACCGCAGGATTGGAAGCAACAATCGCAACCCGCTTCGGCTTGTCAGGATTGAGGACGTCTATAGTGCCGCTCACTGAAGTTCCTTTCTTACGCCGCGCCCGCCACTCCGTCCGCTGCTGGCTGAAATGCAGTTACGTTTTCGGTTAGGAATTGGTCGAATGCAATGGGTTTCCGTTTCAGGATTTGCTCAACTACAGGAGAGACCTCTGCGCAACCGTCTGCTTTGCAAACGTCGAACAATTCGAGCAAAGTCTCAATCATCCAAGCGGGCATTCCGGCGCTCAACATTGACTGCCGCGCTTGGTCCACACCAACGTCATAGTAGGTGATGGTGCGACCCAGTACTTCGCTCAACGTCTCAGCGATTTCGCTATTCGAGAGTGCCGTGCATCCCGTGACGGTGTATTTCTTTCCCTCGTGGCCTGAGTCGGTCAGGCAGGCGACCGCGACCGCGGCGATGTCGCGCACGTCCACGGCGCTCACTTTTCCGTCGCCTTGCGGCATGAAAAGCGCATTCGCAGATTTCACAGTGTCGGCGTTCATCAGCAAGCTCTGCATGAACGTGTTCGGCTGGAGAATTGTGTAGGGAATGCCGGACGCCTCGACTGCCTTCTCGACCTCACGATGCCACTGGCGCAGCGTGATCGAGGACTCGCTGGCATGCATTAGGGATGAGCGAACGATATAGCTGACGCCCGCATGCTTGGCTGCTTCAACCGCATTAATTCCAAGCTCGACAAGATTTTCGACGTACGGAGTAACGGAAAAGAAGGAGTCAACATCTTGGAACGCTAGGGCAAGTGAGTCAACCATCGCCATGTCGCCCGCGACCTGCTCGATGCCAAGCTCCTGCCATTTCGCATTCGGTTTGACGTTTCTCGTTAGTACTCGAACAGGCACTCCTTTATTCGCCAAACTTTCGGCGACATGGCTTCCGATATTGCCATCGGTGACAAGAATCTTCTTCATATCTGGCTCCTTGCGGAAGTGGCGTTTGACGAGGGATTCGACTCCCACAGAAAGGCGAACGAACGACGGGGTTCTTTCGCGGACGGCGGAATCTTAAGACAAAATGCCGAATGGTGCAACGGCGCGATTTTCCCTTGCGCGATTTCCCCCCGGCCTGCGTCGCGTTCAAACATGAGTGAATTCCGGTGATGGAAAGGTCACATTGCAAAACTGCTGTTCGGAGGTTTGCTAAAATCACGCGCATGGGGCACGAGCAAATTCGCTATCTCCTCTTCCCGGACTGCGCCGAAGCAGGACGGCCCCCATCTGCGAATTCATGTCTTTCGGTGTTCGTTCGAGACATAGAACAAAACTTAGTACTCGCCGCCTTCCTAGTTGTGGATGATTTCCTTCAGGGCTGAGATGAACAAGCCAACCTCTTCCGTCGTATTGAAATAATGCGGGGATGCACGAATCGCCCACTCGACCTGCTTTTCATCAAAATCGATGACTGCAAAGTTTCGGTAGCTGGGTACCACATTGATATTGCGTTTTGCAAGTTCGTTCACCAGAAAAGTCGGTTCGGACCCCTGCACTGTAAAGGTGACCAGACCTCCAAGCTCAGGTCCTCTGTCCAATACTCTGACGTTGCCTATCGCGGAAAGTCCTTCCCGCATAACAGTGGAAAGCAGTCCGACTTGCTCCCAGATTCTCCGCTCACCGACAGCTCGGCAATACTCGATCGCAACTCGTGTGCCGAGCACCAGAGCATACGCGAATTCCCAGTCTTCAAAACGTGTTCCGCCATCGCACGATACGTATCGGTCTTTCTCTACCCACCGAGCGCCCCTCATGTCGATAAATAGAGGTTCGAGGCCACATTGCAGCGCTCGCTCAGAGACATACAAGAAGCCCGCTCCTCTCGGACCCCTGAGGAACTTTCTGTTCGTGGCGCTCAGAAAATCACATTGCAGTTCTGTTACATCCAGGCTCATTTGGCCGATTGACTGGCACGCGTCAAGGATGTACCAGGTTTTCTCGCCGTGCATTCGTTGATACTGGCCATAGATCTTTCCGATTTGTTTGACCGGTTGGACCAAGCCCGAATTTGTCGGAATGTGAGTAATTACCAACAAACGCGGATTCAGCTCTTTGAGTTGCAGCGCAAGGTCTTCCAAGTCGACACCGCCTTCTGGCGCATTCTTTATTCGGAACACTTGAACGCCAAATCTCTTTTGGCAAGCCAGAAATTGTATTTGGTTGGAAATGAAGTCATCATTGTCGGTCAGGATGACGTCGCCGGGCCGGAAAGGAATGGCCGATAGAGCTCGAGTAAAAGAGTCTGTAGCACTGGCCGTGAACGCTATGTTTGAACCGTCGCAATTGATCAACTTCCCTGCCAGAACATAGAACTGCTGAATCGCTTCTGCGCGCAAGGCAGACGCCTCGTACCCGCCGATCTGCGACTCCAATTCGAGATGCTCAACTATCGCGCGGGTCACCACGTCCGGCATGAGACTCGCCCCAGCATTGTTGAAATGGATTACCTGTGAGCACCCTCTGGTTTCGTTTCGGAAACGGGTGATCTCCTCGGTGGTAAAGGCGCCTATTGCTGGGGCGCTCACGTTGGCATAAGTTTGCATTCTTACTCTCCTCTACTTTCCGCGAATTCGGCTACGCATTCGATTTCCACGAGAGCTCCACACGGAAGACCATTCACGGCAACCGTGGTTCGCGCCGGCCGGTGTTCTGCGAAACAACTGGTGTAGACCGCATTCATTTCTGAAAACAATGACATGTCTCTCAGGTACACATTGGTCTTCACAACGTCCGAAAGCTTGAGGTCGACCGCGGCGAGAACGCTTTCTAAATTGTGAATTGCTTTCAGAGTTTGTGGCCCGATGTCCAATGAGTCGATCCGCATCTCGGTTGGATCAAGTGGAGTCTGCCCCGAACAGGAGAGCAAATTACCGGTTCGGATCGCGTGCGAAGACGGGCCGATTGCTTTCGGCGCTGCAGCAGAAAAACATCGATTCATCTGCGATTCTCCATTCAACGTTTCTTATGGTATGGACCCGCCCGCGCATAATTCCGGCAAAGAAGCCCACTTCGCGCCGTTTCGGGGAAGATATTCGACCAAAGCAACGAGATTCTGCGCTTGCGGCGTTCCTGCGCCCTCCTTGAACGCCGCCCCCGCGGCGAGTGGTAAATCGCCGAGTCAATAATCTAGAAACCGATTACTACCCTGAAGTCGGCATGGCGCCATGGTTCCGGACAACACAGGATCCCTTTTCCCATGCCCGTTTCCCGTTATCTATCGGCTTACCGATCGAAGGGCAGAAGTACACACGCGGGCATCATCGACCTTGGACACTTAGGACGCTGATTGCTGTGGGAACGCTCTCGTTATTCCCATATTCAATTCTGGATAGAGGGCCGGCAGATTGTTCAGTTCGTCTGCGGGTGCGCCTTTCAGGTATACGTCAAAGAACGTATGCACACAGACGCCGGTGATAGCCAGCCCGCGGCGCTTCTCCAGTGGTCCCAGCACCCCGAGTCTTCGAAGAAACATCATCAACACAGGACTCTTGGTAAACATCTGGTCGCTGAAAGTGAAATGATTCGCCCCGATGATGGTCATTTGCCATCGTTTCTCTTTCGGAACGCGGTCATAGATCGATTCGATGTTCTTTTCGACCGTTTGGGACTCCGGTCCCGACTCCTTGCTGTGGTCGCTCATGAGGAAGAAAAACGGTTGACGGAGACCATCTTGAATCACGTTTCCAAAGGGCATGCCATCAATGTCGATTCCCGCTTTGCACCGGGTGTCGTCATGGCAGAATTGCGCGGCCGTTGCACCGCCAAGAGAGTGCCCAACGATACCCACGTGCTGCAAGTCGAACTTACCCTCGAATCTGGCAGTCGGGTCATGCGCGTTCAGTTCCCGCAATCGGTCGAGCACAAATTTCACATCCGCGATCCACACGCTCATGACTTGCGTTGCCAGATGCTGTGCGGTTGCCGAGGGCATCGCATCGAAATCGCCTCCTGCCGTTCGGGTAGCAACGCGGCCATCGGGGAAGGCTGTGATCACGGTGCGATAGGGTGCGTCGAAGCTCACGACAATGTACCCGTGACTGGCCAGGTCTTCCGCAAGCGATGTGAAATCGGAGCTCAAGGCTCCGCCCCCGGCACGCAAGATTACGACCGGATACATTGCCTGTTTGCGGGACACATCTACGTCACTCCAACTGTGCGTCTCGACACGAGCGAGATCCCGGCTGAGAAGTTTGCTGAGGATAAAGCCCTCATGGCGTTCCAATGCACGTCTCCAATACGCGGGAAGATATTCCGATGTTCTTGTGGAGGGCGCCGGTGCGGCTGGGTACCAGATCCAAACGGCAAGATCCTGTTTGACGCTGGCAACAGGCGCGTAGGGATTTACTCGTGCATTATCCGTCCAAACGTAGGTCGCCCGACCAACCTTCCAGGAACCACTGGGCGCCAGCAGCGCTGTCGGCCTGCTGTGGTCGACCCACAGCGTTGTGAGCAGGACCGTGACACCAGCGACAGCTATGAGGGCGAACACGGCAATGACCTTCACCACACGCCTTACAATCCGCTTCACCATTCTTGGGGGCTCCAAATTGCCCAGCAACTCAGACCGGTTGTAGAAGTGCAAATCAAGAGAACATGGTTCGAGTACTTCGAAATCGCCAAACCAAATACGACAGCACCGCGAGCGAGAGAATTACCAGTGCATGCACCAGTCCATCGTGCCCGTTCCGATCCAAGGGCCAAAGGACAAAGTCCATGTGGATATGCCCGAATGCGCGAGGAACCACCGTTCGACTTGCTTCAATCCGTGCCGTGGCCCCCATCCATGCGACGAGAATGAAGCCGGTCAAGGGCCAAACTGCTTTCGCTTTTTGACGAACAGCTATGATTGCGACGACCCAGCTGACGAGGATTGGCGCGCCGCCGTAAAAATATTTGCCGAATTGAAAATAGAGATTCGCGAATCCGTGCCTGGGGCCACCACCGAACGGCGAATCGGCTCCCGGCAAAAATATTTTCCAACCTGCCCATAGAATTAAGCAGGCAACAAAGTAACCCCCCGCAAGAAGAGACACCGGAGCGAGACTGAAGATGACCCACGGCGCTCGCATGCAAAAGGAATGGAACGCAACGGATCCGATGGCATGGTCCGGTGTGAATTCCTGGATTGGAAAGATACGCTCACGAAGTCCCGACCAGACGACGTCTGCCATAATCCCAACTCCACTATGGCCAGTTTCAAGAAGTTCTTCGAATTCCGCTCCGTAACGCTCTCTCCACGGACGCGGATACAAGCGCGTGAACAGCCAGGCGAGGGTTGGATTCATAAGACCTCCAATCGTTTCAATCCGGATTTGGCGAAACGCTCCAGTGTCGTTAGTTTCGCGCGAAGAACACTCAGACCTTCGGCAGTGATGCGATAGGGTTGACGTCTCTTCTCTGCGGGGAGTGACTCAATCCAGCCCTGTTGTTCCAAACGGCCGATCGCGCCATAAAGTGTTCCCGGACCAAGCCGCGTTCCGCTAAGCCGCTCAATGTCCTCGATCATCGAGTGCCCATGCTTCGGCCCGTTGGCGAGGCTCGCTAGAACCAGAAGAGGAGGATCAGAATAGTGGCCCATTCCTTCGGGAGGAGCTTTCTTGTCTACTACGTGTTGCGTACTTCGCATGACGTAGTTATCGCACACTTTGCCTACTACTGCAAACAGTCAGGTATGGCCGGGACCAGTTAGTACCGACAAGTCCGCATGGCACCAGGATTCTGGACAACATCGGAAGCATTGTCCCATGCCCGTTTATCGATCCTAACCCGGTCGCATCTCCGAGAAAGCCAATTCATGGCCCGCGTGATTGTGCGTTGCTCAACTTCCGAGTAGCTCGTTATCTGCTCACAGACTGCCGAGCACCCACGTTTCCTTGAGTCCGCTCTGAATTTGGGACTCCGATCAAGCACCCCTGCTCGGCGATTCGAAACGCGCCACGTTTCTTGGCTTCCCAAAGAGCGCATAGATTTG
>WNFZ01011942.1_pt1 | contig 10502 bp, 12 predicted proteins | sample 5400081 | NCBI WGS metagenome assembly WNFZ01 (sample SAMN13153365, study PRJNA577476) | soil metagenome | isolation source: 80 cm soil or saprolite under grassland replicate 1 | place: USA:California | collected 2016-06-15
CCAAAGGGCTGGCGATGACCTCATCACCTTGCTTGGTGACACTGAGATTGAGGCTGACGGCGGCCCGACCGATCCCGCTGCCTGGGATGACTGGCTCGCCTGCGTCCGCGACGTCAAGACTGGACGCCCACTTCGGCAGCCGCAGGACTCGTAGCTCCCTGACCGCTTCAGGCGTCAGAGCCGAGCACTCGCGCAGCCCAGCGTCCTGGCTAGCTGATGTTGGTCGCCAAGTCCTTATAGGCAGGTTTGAGCTCGTCGAACCGCGTCTCGGTGTCGTCGCGCTCGCGCCCGGCGATGTGTGCGGCGAGATCCTCGACGTGGATCTGGAGTCCCGCTCCGTAGGCCCAGAGGAGGTCTAGAGGCAAGCCGCGCTGCTCGACGACCAGCACGGTCTGGTCACCGTCGCCGGTCAGCGTTACCTCGGTCGAGTCCTCATTCGGCTCGTCCGGTTCCTTGGACACAACCAGGAGCCGACGTGGGGGTTCGCACGCTTCCACGCGGCCCGTACCTTCCCACCCACTGGCATGGAGGCGTGCGCGGAATGCGCCCCCGACTCGCAGCTCGCCTTCGATCTCGCCGTACCAGCGGGCAAGACGCTCGGGCTCCGTGAGAGCCGACCATACGTCATCGATATCGGTGTCGAAGCGGTCTTCCATGCGCACGATGCCGAATCCATCGGCTGACCCCAGGCTGCCCAAGATGCGAACGCCTCCACTCGTGTTGCCGGTCATCTGTGCTCCTTTCTCCGTGTTCCCAACAGCCGCCCACAGTACGGCGCGGCCTCATGATGCTGTCCTGAAGGTTGGACGGCCCGCAGGCTCGCAACTCATCGGTCGAGCTCGACGTGTTCTGCGGCTCTTCCCTCAGGGAACATTCGTGAGCACTGGCCCATCCGACAGGTCTGTGGCCTGGCTGCGTTACCTTCGGCGCGCGCTCGCGATGTCACAGCGGCCGCTTCGCAAGGACGATCTCGCGCAGATCGAGACCTGGTTTGATCACCGTCGCTCCGTTTTGGGGCGAGAGTGATCGCGAAGGCAGGGCTCCGGGACCCGGAAGGGTCCCGGAGCACGGTGGGTCGTCGGCTCAGCTCCCCGTCGCGCAGAGCGCGAAGCCGTCGACTTGCCACAGCGCGTTGTTCCCGTTCGACAGCCACTGCTGCGGCGAGACCGCCTGCGCGAGCCACTGGTTCGGGTTGAACGGCCTGCTCGCCGTGATGCGCGGGCCGAATCCCTCGGCGTCGCCGACGAGTCCGAGGATGTCGGCGCCGCCACCTGTCAACCTCGTTCCCGCGGGGCAGTTGACGAACACGGTGGCAAAGCCGCTCGACGACGGCGTGGCGGTCGCGGTCACCACTTGGACGTTGTTCAGCCCGCCGGGAGGCCCCGGTGATCCGGTGGCGCCCGTCGCGCCCTGCGGCCCGGTGGCGCCTGTCGCTCCCTGTGGTCCGGTGGCGCCCGTCGCGCCCTGTGGTCCGGTGGCGCCCGTTGGCCCCTGCGGCCCGGTGGCCCCCTGCGGCCCCGTCTGGCTCCACGAGATGGGCGTTTCGTTCGGCCGGCACTGCTCCTCCGACGGGTCGATGATCCGCACCTGCTCCAGGCTTTTCAGCAGGCAGGCATGGATCGTGCCGTCGCTGTCCGGAATGGACGCGTACGCGACGCCGCCGGCCAGCGCCAGTGCTCCGACCCCGAGCAGTGCAAAGCGCCGGCTGAACCGGTTGATGAATCCCTTCATGGAGCCCCCCTTTGTCGTCCGAGACGGCCTGGCTGCCGCCTATCGCAGCAGTTCTTTCATGTTCGGACCGCGAGAGCAAGCCTCGCGGAAGCAGCGAAACCGCTCTGCCTCGCGGTCGCTGTCTTCGTCAACGCTGGCGCGAGCGAAATCGCCGCTACGTCGGCGCAGGTCCCGTCTTTGTGACCTGTCCCGATCACGCGGACACGACCACGGGGACCGCTGCTCGATCGACCCCGCCGCGCTCGGCGCCGACTTCGAGGGACGTACGGCGCTGCTGTCGCCGTTCGACCGGCTCGTCTACGACCGGCGCCGCGCGCAGGAGCTGTTCGAGTTCGAGTACACCCTCGAGATGTACAAACCCGCGGCCAAGCGCCGCTGGGGCTACTACGCCCTCCCGGTGCTCCACGACGACCGGCTGGTCGCGAAGGTCGACGCCACCGCCGACCGCAATGCCTCCGTTTTGCGGGTGCACGCGATCCACGAGGACGTGAGGTTCACCCGCACGATGACCAAGGCCGTGGAGGCCGAACTGGACGACCTGGCCTCGTGGCTCGGGCTGCGTGCGGCTGAGCCCTAGGACCGCCTGGTCGATAGAGGTCAACCGTGGTCGGGGGACTGTAAGGGTCGCGCACTGGCGCAGGGTCCCGACTCAGCGGGCGAGTGACGGGGGGAGCGACGGGCTTCTCCGGCTGCTAGGAGGGGAGTCGCACAGCGACGAACGCGGCTGAGGCGAGTACGACGGTGCCGTGCAGCTCGCGTGCCAGTTCGTCGGGCGTCAGGTAGCGCTTGAACACCTGGTACTCGGAACCGTCAAGGAGGTGCCGAGGCTCGTACGATTCTTGGGTCAAGCCGGGTCGCCAAGCCTGCTCGAGGATGACCACCGCCCGCGCGACACGGAGTGTTTCCGCGACGAACTCCGCGCGCATCGCGGCAGGCTCAATGTGCGAGTACACGTTGCTGGAGAACGCCATGTCGAACACGCCGTCCCCGAACGGCAACGGCGGCACGTCTGCCCGGATGAGCGTCGCATCGGGCACGCGAGCCTGCGCGAGCTCCAGCATCTCGGCGCTCCCGTCAACGGCGACGACCGTGCCGCGCAAAAGCCGCGTCAGGTAACCGGTGCCACAGCCGACGTCGAGGATGCGTCCCGCGGGAAGACTTGCGACGAACCGCTCCACCGCTTCGCGTTCGGTGTTGTCGAGCGCCTCCCACGAGGTCGCGTCGTACTCGGCAGCGCGACGAGCGTAGTACTCCTTCACCAGACGATCGTAGGCGCGCCCATCTCCGCATCGGGCGCAGCTGGGCGATACGCGTGCCCCGCCCAGCTGCGCGGATACAGCTTTCTTCTACGCTGCAGTCTCGGTAGCTGCCGCCAGCTCGTCGCGCGGTGCCTGCGTGAAGCGCAGCGCCACGACGGCTCCCACCGCGTACCCGCCGGCGACCGCGGCGACCGCCGTCGCTGTCCCCGGCTTCTGCGTCATGTTCCAGACGATCTTCGATTTGAGCCCGACGCACGTTAGGAGAGATCCAGAGCCGGTTCAAGAGGCGATTTAGGAGGGCGCCGAGGCGCCCTCCGTCGCTACGTGATCCTGAGCACGCGCTTCCGGCTCGGGTGTGTGATCGAGCTGTAGACGTATTTGCCCTTCTTCAGCGTGAGCGTCCACGTGCTCCGCCCGACGCCCTTTACGCTCGTCTGCTTCTTCACGCCCGGCCCGGCGAGGCGGAAGCCGGTCGTCTTCGAGTTGTCGGTCACGACGATCGTGTACTTGCCGTGCGGCAGCCGCGTGACGAGCTTGCCGTCCAAACGCAGCGTAATGAAGACGTTGCCGATCGTTCCCTGCAGCACCTTGCCGCTCAGCACGCTGCTCGGTACGAGCTTCGTGAAGTTCGGCAGCGAGGTCGTGACGCCGAACTCCTTCGTGTACTTCGCGAGCTGGACGAGCTTGTCACGGTCGACGACGGGGCTCCAGATCGGCAGTCGGATGTTTTGCTGAGACGCGGGAAGGAGCGCGCGGATCTCGCTGGGATGTGCCTGCGCGTACGCGAGCGACTCGTTGATCGCTGCGCGGAACCCCGTCGCCAACGCTGGGTTCTTCGTGACCCAGCTCTCGAGCGCGGCGTAGCAGCCGATCGGCCAGTAGCGGCCAAGCACCGGCCCCGGCGCCATCACGATCCGGTCGCCGTCGCCGAGTCCCTGCGTCACGAAGGGCTCGGGAGCCCAGAACGCATCCACCTGCCCGTTGTTGAGTGCCGCGCGCATTGTCGGGAACGGCATCGCCAGCAACTTGGGCGAGTTCGGGTCGACGCCGACCTTCTTCAGCGCGGCCTTGATCATCACCTCGCCGACGCCCTTGAGCGCGTTCACGGCGATCGTCTTTCCCGCAAGGTCCTGCGGCGAGCGGATCGAGCTGTTGCCCTTGACCATGATGTTCTGCCAGTTGTCACCCTCGCCGGTGCCCTCGACGTCGCTGGCGGAGACGATCTGCAGCTTGATCCCCTGCGTGCGCGCGATGATCGCGGGCACGTAACCGATGTAACCGATGTCCCCGTTGTTGTTCGCCAGAGCGAGGACGATGTCGTTGCCGCTCTGCAGCACCGTCTTCTTGATCTCGATCCCGTGGTTCGCGAAAAAGCCCTTCTGGATGCCGAGATCGAGCGGGAATCCGTTGGCGATCGGCAGCGTGTCGAGGTTGACCGTGGCGAGCGTCCTGCCGGGAGAGCTCGCTGCGGAGCCTCCGAACAGCAACACGGATGCGAGCGCGGACACGATTGCCAAGGCGAAACCACTTCGTTTCATGCCATTCCTCCTGACTCGATGCTCATACCGGAACCGGCAGCTCGCGTTTGATCAGCCGGTAGACGTGTCCGCGCAGGTGCACGAACTCGGGTAGCTCCTTCGTCGTGATCTGATCGCGCGGCCGGCTCAGGTCGACTTGCACGATCTCCTTCACTTCCGTTGGTGCGTGCGTGAGCACGATCACGCGATCGGCGAGGTACACCGATTCGTCGATGTCGTGCGTGACGAAGAGAATCGTGACGCCGTACTCGTCCCACACCCGGAGAACGAGATCTTCCAGCTCACCGCGCGTCTGCGCGTCGACCGACGCGAACGGCTCGTCCATCAGCAGGATCGTCGGCTGGTACGCGAGCGCCCGCGCGATCGCAACGCGTTGCTGCATCCCTCCCGAGAGCTGCCACGGGTAGTGGTCGATGAAGCGCGTCAGGCCCACCGCTTCGAGCGCGTTCTCGACGAGGCCATCGCGTTCGCTCCTGCTCAGCTTCTTGTGGCGCAACGGCAGCACGACGTTGTTGCGGACTGACATCCACGGCATCAACGAGCGTCCGTACTCCTGGAAGACGACCGCCAGCTCCTCCGGCGACCCGGTGACGCGCTTCCCACGGAGGACGATGTCGCCGCGGGTGGGGCGCAGGAGCCCCGCGACGCACTTGAGCAGCGTCGTCTTGCCGCAACCGGAAGGCCCGACGACGCAGACGAACTCCCCGTCCTCGACGCTGAACGAGACATCGGCGAGCGCGTGCGTCGCCTTGGCGCCCGTCCCGTAGACCTTTCCGAGCTGGTTGATCTCGAGGATCGCCATCAGGCGGGCGCCACCGCGCGCCAGCCCCGGTGCCAGGCGAGCAGCCGGCGCTCGACGATCAGGAACAGAACGTTGAGGAGGTAGCCGAGCAGGCCGATCAGCACGATCGCCGCCCACATCGGCTTGAAGTCGAACGTGTTCTTCGAGATGAGCAGGACGTAGCCGACGCCGCTCGTGCTCGAGAAGTACTCGGACAGCACCATCGTGATCACGGCGAGCGAGAGGCTGGTCCGCATACCCGCGGCGATCTGCGGCGCCGCCGCGGGCAGGACGAGCCTACGGATCCGCTCGAGCCTCGGCACGTTGTACGCCCGCGCGGTCTCGATCAGCGCCGGATCGATCCCGCGGACGCCGTCGATCGTGTTGAGCAAGACCGGGAAGAGGCAGAAGAATCCGATGAACGCGACCTTCTGCCTGTTGCCGATCGAATGAAGCAGCACGATCGAGATCGGCAACAGCGCGGGCGGTGGCATCGCGCGCCAGTACTCGATGTGCGGCATCGCCCACAGCCGGGCCCAGCGCGAGAGCCCGAGTGGGATGCCGAGTGCGATCCCCACGACGACGGCGATCCCGAAGCCCATGCCGATGCGCTCGAGGCTGGGCACGACGTGCGTTCCGAACTGCGAGAAGAGCCATAGGTCGCGGAACGTCACGAGGATCGTCCAGAGCGTCGGGAACTTGGGCGAGTCCAGGTGCGCCGTCCAGAGCTGCCACGCGAGCAGGATCGCGATGGGCACCGTGATCTCCGCAGCGATCTTTGCGGCTCTGTAGTACGGCCTGCTCACGTTGTTCCCAGCCGCTGCGATGGATGCCAGCGCAGCGCGCGGCGCTCGAGCGTCGTGAAGACGAGGTGGATTGCGATGCCGAGGAAACCGGTCGCCAGCGCCAGCGCGTACACCTGCACCTCGAGGCCGAACGACTGCGCCGCGTTCATCTCCTGACCGAGGCCCTTCGTGCCCATGAAGAGCTCGGCCGTGAAGGCGAGAATCAGCGAAACGGTCGACGAGATGCGTAGGCCGGTCGCGATATACGGAACCGAGCTGGGGAGGGTGATCCGGTAGAGACGCTCGAGACGTCCGACGCCGAACGAGCGCGCCGTCTCGACTGAAACGGGGTCGACGTCGCGTACGCCGTAGATCGTCTGGATCAGCAGCGGCCAGAAAGCGCCGAAGCTCGCGAGGAAGAGCTCGCTCTTCAACGTCGTCCCAAGCGTGAGGAACAGGAGCGGAATGAGCGCCGCCGACGGGATCGGGCGCAGGAACTCGATCGGGATGCGGAAGGCGCTGGCCGCGAAGTCATTCGATCCGAGCGCGATTCCGATGGGCACGGCGAACGCCGTCGCGAATGCGAGCCCGAGGCCCCACCCGCGCACGGTGTCGGCAAACGCCCACCAGAAGTGTCCGGTCTTCATCAGCTCCCAGAGCTCCTGAAAGGTCGTGCTCATCGCCGGCAGGTCACGCTGCGAGATGACGCCGGTGCGGGAGATCACCTCCCAGAACGCGAGCGCCGCCGCGATCGAGAGCGCAAAGGTGACCGGCTCGGCGAACGAGGTGCGACGTTCTTCGCGCGCGGTCGCGATTGCCGGGCCGGAAGCCGCTACCTCACCTGCCGCCATTCGCCACCTGTCCGACGCCGATGTGGGCAGAGATCTCGCCCGCGGTCTTCTCGAGCGCGGCCGCGAGATTCTCGAGGAGGTCGTCCATCGAGACCAGCGACCGATGCACTGCGATGTTGATCGCCGCGACGACGTCGCCAGTCTGCGATCGAACCGGTGCGGCGATCGACCGCAGGCCGTAGGCGAGCTCCTCGTTGTTCACAGCGAGCCCGCGGGCGCGCACGCGCTCGAGCTCCTTCAACAGCTGCCGCTTCGCCGTGATCGTGTTCGGGCCGCGGCGCGTCAGCTGTACGGTCGCGAGCAGCGCCCGCAGCTCGACCGTCGGCAGAAATGCGAGCAGCACCTTGCCCATCGACGTGCAGTACGCCGGCAGGCGCGAGCCGACGTGAAGATTGAGGTCGATCTCCCTCGGCTCTTCGTCTCCACGTCCTGCTGCAAGTAGCCGAGCGCGGCGAGCGTGGCGACGTAGCGATGCGTCGTGCTGCGGCTGAGCCCGACCTGCCGCGAGAGGTCGCTCACGCCGAGCAGCGGCTGGGCGGAGCGGAAGGTGGACAGGATCGCCAGCCCGCGCTCGAGCGACTGCGACCCCGCCGGCTCCGGCCTCGTCACGGCGCATGTTCTACTAGCTGGGACGGCGTCTTGACAAGTGGACAGCGCGCGAGCGCGCGTGGCATCGTTCGCCCATCACCGACGAGGAGGCGAGCCGACGTGATCGCGACGCAGGAATACCGGCAGTTCATCGGCGGCGAATGGGTCGACGCCGTCGACGGCGCGACGTTCGAGGATCGAGATCCATTCACGGGCGACGTGGTCGCGACGGTCGCGGCCGCGGGCGCCGATGACGCGCGGCGCGCGATCGAGGCGGCGGAGACGGCGTTCGCCTCGTGGTCCGCGGCGCCGCCCGCCGAGCGGCAACGCGTCTTTCTCAAGGTTGCCGACGTGCTCGAGGGGCGGCTGGAGGAGATCGTCGAGCTGCTCGCGCGCGAGACGGGCTGCAGCTTCGGTTTCGGCATGTTCCAGATGGGCTTCGTCCCCGGTCTCTTCCGGCAGGCTGCGGGGACCGCGTACGCGCCCGTCGGCCAGGTCATCCCCTCGGACGTTCCCGGCACGTTCGCGATGGGCCTGCGCAGGCCGGTGGGCGTCGTCGGCGCGATCGCACCGTGGAACGCCGCGCTGATCCTCTCGGCGCGCTCGATCGCGGCGCCGCTCGTGCTCGGCAACACCGTGGTTTTGAAGCCGTCGGAGTGGTCGCCGATCAGCGGCGGGCTGATCTGGGCCGAGATCTTTGCCGACGCCGGCCTGCCTGCGGGCGTCCTGAATGTCGTCACGCACGCGCCCGGCGGCGCAGGGCCGATCGGCGACGAGCTCGTGTCGCATCCCGCCGTGCGGCGGATCAACTTCACCGGCTCGACGAACACCGGCCGCAAGCTCGCGGAGGCTGCAGGGCGAAACCTGAAGCGCGTCGTGCTCGAGCTCGGCGGCTACAACCCGCTGATCGTGCTCGGCGACGCTGACCTCGAGTACGCGGTCAACGCCTCTGCGTTCGGCGCGTTCCTCCACCAGGGTCAGATCTGCATGTCGGCGCGCAAGATCATTGTCGAGCGCTCGATCGCCGACGAGTTCACGGAGCAGCTCGCGGCAAAGACCAAGACGCTCAAGGCCGGCGACCCGAAGGAGCACGACACGATCATCGGGCCGCTGATCAACGAGGACGCGCTGGCAACCGTCAAGGCGCGAGTCGACGACGCCGTGGCGAAGGGCGCGCGCGTGCTTGCGGGTGGCGACGCCGTCGGCCCCTGCTACCAGGCGACGCTGCTCGCGGACGTGCCGGAGGACTCGGACTTCGCAAAGGTCGAGACGTTTGGCCCGGTCGCCGCGATCGAGGTGGTCGACAGCGCCGAGGACGCGGTCGCGCGTGCCAACGCGACGACGTACGGGCTCAGCGCCGGCATCCTCACGAGCGACCCGGACCGCGGCTTCTCGCTCGCGCAGCAGATCGACGCGGGCATCGTGCACGTCAACGACCAGCCGGTCGGCGACGAGCCGCAGATGCCGTTCGGCGGCGTGAAGGACTCCGGTTGGGGACGCTTCGGCGGCCAGGCGGTGATCGACGAGTTCACCGAGCTGCGCTGGATCACCATCACGAGCGGCTCGCATCCGTTCCCGTTTTGATCGTCTCGCTCGGCGACGCGGTCGAGGAGCTCGTCCGCGACGGCGACGTCGTCGCGCTCGAGGGCTTCACGCACCTGATCCCGCACGCGGCCGGTCACGAGCTGATCCGCCGGGGCAAGCGCGAGCTCACGCTCGTGCGGATGACGCCGGACGTCGTGTACGACCAGCTGATCGGCATGGGGTGCGCGCGCAAGCTTGTCTTCTCCTGGGGCGGCAATCCCGGCGTCGGGTCGCTGCACCGCTTCCGCGATGCGGTCGAGCACGGGTGGCCGCAGTCGCTCGAGCTCGAGGAGCACTCGCACGCGGGGATGGCGGCGGCATACGCGGCCGGCGCGGCGAACCTGCCGTTCGGCGTTCTGCGCGGCTACACGGGCGGCGACCTACCGGCGCGGACGCGAGTCGCAGCCGTCACGTGCCCGTTCACCGGCGAGGAGCTCGCCGCCGTGCCGGCGCACCGTCCGAACGTCGGCATCGTTCACGCGCAGCAGGCCGACCGGACCGGGAACGTCCAGCTCTGGGGGATTCTCGGCGTGCAGAAGGAGGTCGTGCTCGCCTCCGAGCGCTCGATCGTCACGGTGGAGGAGATCGTCGACGAGCTCGAGCTGCGTCCCGGCGGCGCGGTACTGCCGAGCTGGGTCGTCGACGCCGTAGCGCTCGCACCGGGCGGCGCCCATCCCTCTTACGCGCACGGCTATTACGACCGCGACAACGACTTCTACGTCGCCTGGGACGAGATCAGCCGTGACCGCGACCGCTTCCGCGAGTGGATGCAGCACCACGTCCTCGACACCGCGGACGTCCGCGAGTACCACGCGAGCCTCGCCCGCGAGGTAACCGCAGCGTGACGATGAACGGCTATTCGGCGGACGAGATGATGGCCGTCGAGGCTGCGCGCCGGCTCGACAACCGGACCGTGTGTTTCGTCGGCATCGGCCTGCCCAGCCTCGCCGCGAATCTCGCGCGGCGCACGCACGCGCCCGGCTGCGTGCTCGTCTACGAGAGCGGCACGATCGGCGCGAAGCCGTCCCGGCTACCGCTGTCGATCGGCGACGGCGAGCTCGCGGACACCGCGGACGCCGTCGTCTCGGTGCCGGAGATGTTCGCGTACTGGCTGCAGGGCCGCCGAATCGACGTCGGCTTCCTCGGCGCGGCGCAGATCGACCGGCGCGGAAACCTCAACAGCACCGTGATCGGCGACTACGCGGAGCCAAGCGTGCGTCTACCGGGAGGAGGTGGCGCGCCGGAGATCGCCACTTCGGTCGAGAATGTCTTCGTCATGCTTCGTCATTCGCGCAGAGCGTTCGTCTCGCAGCTCGACTTCATGACGAGCGTCGGTGACAACGTGCGCGTCGTCGTGACCGATCTCGGCATCCTCGAGCCGCGCG
>WNFZ01008655.1_pt1 | contig 10501 bp, 11 predicted proteins | sample 5400081 | NCBI WGS metagenome assembly WNFZ01 (sample SAMN13153365, study PRJNA577476) | soil metagenome | isolation source: 80 cm soil or saprolite under grassland replicate 1 | place: USA:California | collected 2016-06-15
CGGATCGACCGAGTGGTGATCGACTGCTACAGCCCACGAGCTCTCGCGAGCTTCTATGCCACTCTGCTGAACATGCCTGTGCGGGAGCTCGACACACCCGACCGTGTCGTCATAGCCCGAAGTGACGGGCGCCTACCGGCGTTGGCGTTCCAGCACGCCCAGGTTCCTGCTCCGCGATGGCCGGACCCCACCTACCCACAACAGGTCCACCTCGACCTCCGCGTCCTCGACCCCGACGCGCCACGCATGCACGCCGCCCGAGAGCTCGCCGAGCAGCTCGGTGCGATCATGCTGAAGGATTACGGCGACACCCTGCATGTGTACGGCGACCCCGCAGGCCACCCTTTCTGCCTCTAGCCATCGAACCGGCGCCTCCCCTCCTCACTGTTACTCGGTGCCTGCTCCCGCTACGGCGGTAAGTCGGTTGCTCGGTCGTCAGTCGAGGAGCCAGCCGTTGCGTTCGGCTATTTGGATGGCGTCGGAGCGGGTGCGGGCGCCGGTCTTGCCGATGGCGGACCAGAGCCGGGTACGCACGACGCGCTCGGACACATCAAGCTTGCGTGCCATCAGGGCTACCGAGCCGCCGTCGCGGGCGGCTCGCAGCGTGTCGGTCTCGTCGTCGTCGAGCGGGGTCTGGGAGTACTTGAGGGTCTCGGCGGCGAGGTTCGCGTCGACCACCCGCAGACCGAGGTGGACACGTCGTACGGCGTCTGCCAACTGCGGCGCAGGACTGCCCTTCAGCGCGAACCCCTTGGCGCCGGCTTCGAGGCCGCGCCGGAGGTGGATCGGGCGACCGTACGTCGTGAGCATCACGACCCGGCACTCCGGGATGGACGTGCGCAGCTCGGTAGTGACGTTGATGCTGTCGTTCCCCGGTCCGGCGGCGTCGAGCAGGGCGACGTTCGCGCGGTGCCGTTTCGCCGCGCCGACCACGTCGTCGGAGCGGTTGAGCTCGGCAACGATCTCCAGGTCGCGTTCGCGTTCCAGACCGCTTCTGAGGACGCCTCGACTGAGGATCTGGTCATCGACCAGCAACAGCCGGATGCGGTCGGGCAAACGGGCCTCCGGGGTGACCGTCCGGGCGCCGGGGAAGTGCGTCCGGGAGGGTGGACAGGACTCGGTTCCAGATCATGGAGCGCACTCCCGCGCGTCGTCCAGATCAACGCGGCATCTCTATCAGATTGCGACCAGATCGCGACCGCATCAGCGCCCACATCAGGTCGGGTGCATGAGGCCTTCGGCGCTCGCCGGCTGGCAAGCGACGCCCGGGTTCGGGTGCGCGGGGTGAGGCAGGCGCTAGGTGGGGCCGGCTCTGGCGGTGGTGGTGAGGGTTGGGTGGGCGAGGTTGGCCAAGGTCAGGCGGGTGGCTACTTGGATGGCGATGCTGTCACCTGTGATCTGGCAGTTGGCCAACTGAACGCGGTGAGCGGTGGCGATTCGTTGGGCTACTGCGCACGGGTTGCCGGTTGGGGCCTGGAGGGCTTGGGCGGCGCTCAGGGCTGTTAGGTCAGCGGCGGCGGCGAGTCGGTGGCGGGCGACGGAGATGCCTGACCAGATGGTTGCCATGGCGACTGCTACGAGGAGCAGCAGGCCCATCAGCAGGGTGAAGAGGGTACCGCTTCCTCGTTCGTTGTGCGGCCGTCGGTCGCGGTGTGGAGTCATGAGGCGTCTCCCTGGGTGCCTGGTTCGGATTGGAGGGTGGCTTCGGCTATTACGGGTGCGGTCGGCAAGGCAGCTAGGAGAGGCGCTTTGGCATGGGGTGTGGCGGTGACGGTGACGTGGATGTCGGGGCCGTTGCGCTTGATGTCGATGGTTGCGTTGGAGGGCGCGGCGCGGCGGCCTATCGCTTGGGCTGCTTCGAGTGATTCACCTCGCGCCACTGCGCGGGCCACGTCGCGAGCGGCGTCGATGCATTGGATGTTGACCATGACGACGCCGATCGACCAGACGCCGATGAACAGCAGTGAGAGCAGTACTGGAAGGGCGATGGCAACCTCGGCCGTGACAGCACCGCGTTGATTCCTTATCGGGCGCATCTGTACTCCTCGGGGTAAGTCGGGGCGTTCGGCGGCCGGTCGCGGGTGGGGGTTTCCGCGACCGGCCGCAGTGGGGGTCAGAGCTGGATGCCCTCTACGCCGGCGAGCTTCAGGGCGTAGCTGATGATTGCCTTGAGCGCGTTCATCATCAGGTCGGACTTCAGCAGGGCGACGAGGATGCCGCCGAACCCGCACGCCGCGACGACACTGACCGCGTACTCCGCGGTCGCGGCTCCGCGCTCGGAGCGGTTGCGAAGACGGTGACGAACCGCCACGAGTGCCTTGGACATCTGATACCTCCCGATCTGCGGTCCGGCTCGTCCGGACCACTCATTGACAAGGTGCCGTTGTCAGAGCCCTTTTTTTCAAGGAGTTTCGAAGCTGGGGACAACTACGCCGGTTAGTTGCCTAGCGCAAGATCATGGCCGGGACAGATAAGGAATCAGAGCGTCGGCGATGGTCGGCACGATCGACAGCACAATGAAGGCAGGCAGGAAGCACAGACCAAGAGGCAGGGCCGAGCGGGACTCGATGGCGCGCGCCCGCTCATCGGCGGCGTGGTACTTGGACCGCCGGGTGTCATCGGCGAGATGTTCGAGGGTCTTCGACAATGGCGCACCGGACCGCAGGGAGCGGTCGATGGCGCGGGCGAACGGTGCGCAGGCTGGTTCGGAGTGGAGCAGTGACCAGGCGTCGGCAGGATCAGCCCACAACGCAAGGTGATGGGCGATCTTGGTGAACAGCTCGGCGAGCGGACCGCGAACAGCCGTTGCCACAGTGGTGAGCGCGAGTTGTGGTGGGCGGCCGGCGCGCACGCAAGCCGCGAGGAGGTCAACTGCGAGTGGAAGATCGCGCGTGATCTGAGCGACGCGTTGTCGCGTGGAAGCCGGCTCCAGGCGAGCCAGCGCTTTGGGGATGCCGTAGATGGCACCAATCGCGAGTGGGACGCCCCAAGGGAAGCCGAAGACAAGGAGCAGGCCGACTGCGGCGACGGCCGTCGCCAGTTGATGCAGGCGTGGCGGGTGAGCGCGAGTACGGCGAGGTCGCGGTGACAGGCGGCGCAGATCCGGATGTGCTGGAGTGAGCAGGTACGACGAAAGTGCGGCTGCGGCTGCCGCCAGTAAAGCCATCACGGGTCAACCTCGGCCAGTCGGCTGGTCCAGTGCAAGCCGAGGGTGGTGAGGCCGAGGCCCGCGGCCAGGCAGAACCACCCAGCGGGAGTGGCTGTGAGAAAGGTCAACGGTCTCGCGCCAAGCGAGTACCCGAGAGCAATACCAAAGACCGGCAGGGCCGCCAGGATGCGAGCCGTCGATCGAGCGCCCGCTAAGCCGGCCGCTGTCTGACGATGAACGGCCTCGTCAGCGCGGAGCGACTCCGAGAGACGCTCGGCTAAAGACGCGAAGGCGGCACCGGATTCATCGGCAACTCGCCAAGTGGCTGCGAGTGCACGCAGACCCGCCGCGCCGGGCGATTCCGCGGCGACCTCGAGAGCACCCGGCACATCACCACCGAGCTTCGCAGCAGCGTATGCAACCTGAAATTCAGGACAGCTCGCAGCGGCTCCCTCCAATGCGTCGATCGGAGGGCGGCCGGCGGTCAGGTCTGCAGCGAGGACGTCGAGGGCCTCGACAATCTGAGTACGACGAGCTGCCGCGGCCGCACGTCGACGGTGTTGAGCCCGCTGGACGAGCACGAGGGCCACAATCACCCCCAAAGCCAATGCGGAGACCAGGATCTGCGCCCCGAGAACTACAGCAATGACCGCGGCGAACGGAGCAACCAACCACCGACCACCAGCGCCGAGCCGCCGGGGAGACGGCGCCCTCAGCCGACGCAGCCCTCCGCCTCGCGCGGGCAGCACCAGCAAGACGACGGCGAGCACCAACAGTCCGGCGAGGAAAGCAGAGCTCATGCCGCGCCCGCCAGGAGTTTGGTGAAGCGGTGCGCCGCCGGCAGAAGACTGACGTTGCCGGCAGTGAACTCGACGGCAGGCCGAGTCACCGCCTGACCGCCAGGCAACCGATCGAAGACCTGAATCTCGGAGATCCGGCGGACACCGTCGGCGGCTCGGGTCAGATGAATGACGGCATGCAACGCCGAAGCAACCTGGCTGTGCACAGCATCGCGGTTCAGACCGGCAAGCGCTCCAAGCGCTTCGAGTCGAGCCGGTACGTCGGCCGCCGAGTTGGCGTGGACCGTACCGCAGCCACCTTCATGGCCGGTGTTCAAAGCAGTCAGCAGATCCACCACCTCAGCACCCCGGACCTCACCAATGACAAGGCGATCAGGACGCATCCGCAGCGCCTGGCGGACGAGATCTCGCAAGGTGATCTCGCCGCTGCCCTCGACATTTGGTGGTCGCGCCTCAAGCCGCACGACGTGCGGATGATCCGGACGAAGCTCACTCGCGTCCTCGACCAGCACCAGCCGCTCCGACGGATCGACCAACGACAGCAGCGAGTTGAGCAAGGTCGTCTTCCCGGTACCCGTGCCGCCGCTGATCAGGAACGCCAGCCGCGCAGCGAGCAGATCCCGCAGCACCGACATACCGGCCGGAGGCAGCGCTCCGAACGAAACCAAGTCGTCAAGGGAGAAGACCTTCCGCGATGGGACTCGCAGGGACAGGCACGTGCCCGGTGCGGCGACCGGCGACAGTACGGCGTGAAAGCGGGTGCCGTCCGCGAGCCGTACGTCGACGTACGGCGTAGCATCGTCGAGCCGACGACCGGCGGCAGCCGCCAGACGGGTGGCGAGACGACGGATCGCCGACTCGTCGCCGGTCCGCACGTCAACACGCTCGAGGCCAGAACCGCGGTCGACGTACACCTCGTCGGGCCCGTTCACGAGGACGTCTGTGACACCTGGTTCAGCGAGCAGGCTGTCGAGGGGTCCAGCACCCAGGGCCTCGCTACGCAGGGCTTCGACGACGGAGAGTACGACGGAGTCGCCGTACACACCGCCATCGGCCCGTAGGGCGGCCGCGACCCGGGCGGGAGTCGGTTTGGCTCCGGTCACGGCGAGAGTGCCGCGGACTCTGGTGAGGAGCTCAGCGGAGATGTTCATGCCGCGGCCGATCCGTAGAGGCCGAAGAAATCCAGGAGGTCCGCGGCTGCACGACCCAGTGGACCGCGAGGGCGGGGGTCGAACCGGCCCTGATCCATGGCAGTGGGCAGCTCACGTTCATGTCCGACCTTTGTTGCTAGCGGCAACTCCAGATGCTCGGCGACATCGGCCGCGGAGAGACCCTTCAGGCGCGACTCCCGAGCGACCACCCGCAGGTCACCGGCGACGTCCCGAAGTGGACCGACCAGCCGTTTCGCAGCAGCGACGGACCGGACACCACAAGGTACGACGAGCAGCGTCGACCCGGCCCGGATGAATGCTTCGTCAACCGCCGGGTCCGCACGTCGAGGTAGATCCACCACGACCAGGTCGCTACTGCGCTGAGCCGCGCCAAGCACCGAGCTCATCGTCTCCGGAGGCAGGACGGCCACGTCGGACCGGTCCCAGGACAGCACCGCCAACCCGTCGACCGTCGGCAACGCGGAGCGCAGGGCCGCGGCGCTGACTCGGCCGGATGCGTTCAGCAGCTTCGGCCATCGGTCGCCGTCGCCGCGTTCGATGCCGAGCGCGAGTTCGATGCCGCCGCCGAGAGGATCTCCGTCGATCAGCATCGTCCGGATGCCGCGCCGGTTGCCGAACAGCGCCACGGCCGAGGCAAGCGTGGTCGCGCCCGCTCCCCCACAGCCACCGACGAAGGCGAGTGTGAGCGCAGTCCTGACACCGCCATCAAGGGTGTCGGCCAGCTTGTCGCCCAGCGCCGATTCGTCCGCGGGTAAGTGGAACACCGACTCCGCGCCGATGTCCAACGCACAGCGATAGAGATCGTCGCCGTCCGGCTCGAAACCGGCGACGACGACTCCTGATCGTCGTACCGGCTCGATGTCTGCTAACGGCTCGGCGAGGTCACGGCCGACCACGACCAACGAGGCGGTGTGCCAACTGCGGCGAAGGCCGTGCAGGTCGTGTTCGACCAGGGGCGTGATGGAAGCTGCCGCCGCGAGCCGGAGCAGGTCGTCGAGCAGCAGGTCGTCAGTAGTTGCCAAGAGCACCGATGCGGAAGGGGAAGTAGTGTCCATGCCTAGAAGATGCAGTCGTCGCACCCTCCTCGTGACGACGACCGGAATCCCTGTGGACAAAGGGCTGTCGGGTTTCCGTCAGCAGCGGGAATCCGCCACCGCGAGACGGCGACCAACCCGCCGGAAACGGCTACCGTTCCTTTCGAAGCGTCTTTACCTAATGATCGCTTCCGTCCCAGCCCCGGAGGACCGCCCATGAATCGATTACACATGCTCGCCGCCACGGCCACCGTGGCCGCCACCGCCCTCCTCACCGTCGCCGGCGTCTCGGTCGCGACGCCCGACGCTCCACAAGCTCAAGCCGCCACCAGCGGCGGCGTGAAGACGGCGTACTTCACCCAGTGGGGCATCTACGCCAACGCGTTCTACCCGAAGAACCTGATCACCACCGGCGCGGCCGGCAAGCTGGACTTCCTCAACTACGCCTTCGCCAACATCCACCCGACTGACCACACCTGCTTCATGGCGAACAAGGCGGCCTCGCAGGACGAGAGCAATCCGAACGCCGGCGACGGCGCCGGCGACGCGTTCGCCGACTACGGCAAGTCGTACGGCGCGGACATCAGCGTCGACGGCGTCGGCGACGTCTGGAACCAGCCGATCCAGGGCAACTTCAACCAACTGAAGAAGCTCAAGGCCCGCTACCCGAACCTGAAGATCCTCATCTCTATCGGCGGCTGGACCTACTCGAAGTACTTCTCCGACGCGGCCTCCACCGACGCCAAGCGCAAGGCCTTCGTGAGCTCCTGCGTCAACATGTTCCTCAAGGGCGACCTCCCGGTTGTCGACGGCTTCGGCGGCCCTGGTACGGCGGCCGGCATCTTCGATGGCATCGACATCGACTGGGAGTACCCGGGCTCGCCGAACGGCCACGTCGGCAACCACTACAGCTCCGCCGACAAGCACAACTTCACCCTGCTCCTGGCTGAGCTTCGTGCCCAACTCGATGCCTACGGCAACCAGACCGGCAAGCGCTACTACCTGACCGCCGCCACCCCGGCCGGGCAGGACAAGATCGCGACCGTCGAGACGGACAAGATCGGGCAGTACCTCGACTACAACAACGTGATGACGTACGACATGCACGGCGGCTGGGACGCCACCGGGCCGACCAACTTCCAGGACCCGCTCTACCAGGCACCGAACGACCCGAGTACGCCGATCCCACCCGGCTCGGCCAAGTACTCGATCGACGGAGCCGTGAAGGCCTGGACCACCGGAGACCCGGCGTACGGCATCCCAGGCGGCTTCCCAGCCAACAAGCTGACGATCGGATATCCCTTCTACTACAGGGGTTGGAAGGGCGTTCCGAGTACGGCGAACGGCAAGTACCAGGCGGCTACCGGTCCCGCCGACGGACATGCTCTGAGCGGCAACGTGCCAGGTGTCTCTTTCTACAAGGAACTCATCGGGTTCGTCGACGACCCGTCTGCCACGTACTACGACGACACCACCCAGTCCACCTGGTTCTACCGCAACGGGACCTTCTGGACCGGCGACAACGCCCAGTCGATCAAGGCCAAGGCGGACTACCAGCACTGCAAGGGCCTGGCCGGCGCAATGATGTACTCCCTCGAGGCACTCGACGCCAACGTCACGCTCTTCAACGCCGTGGTCAACGCGGTGAACGCGGACACTCCAGGTTGCAGCGGACCCACACCGACGCCAACGCCCACACCGACACCTACTCCAACCCCCACACCCACACCGACTCCCACACCGACGCAGACACCGACGCCCCCGACGGCCACCCCGTGGGCGCCCAACACGGCGTACGCGACCGGTGCGCTGGTGACCTACAACGGATTTACCTACAAGTGCATCCAAGGCCACACCTCCCAGACCGGTTGGGAGCCACCGAACGTCCCCGCACTCTGGGGCCAGGTCTGATCACGTACCGCCCACTGATCGGAGCATCATGAAACGCATCTCGATGGCAGTAGCAGCCGTCACCGCAGTGATCCTCTCTCTCCTGATAGCCCCAGCGGCCAACGCAGCCGGGGTCACCGCCGCCTTCACCAAGGTGTCCGACTGGGGCACTGGCTTCGAAGGCAAGGTGACCATCACCAACGGCACCACGAGCTCACTGAGCACCTGGACAGTCGCACTCGACTTCCCGTCCGGCTACACAATCACCAGCACGTGGGACGCCACGCACGCGAGCAGTGGCGTGACCCACACCTTCACACCGCCCAGCTGGGCCGGACCGCTCGCACCAGGCACTACAGCGACCTTTGGCTTCAACGGCAGCCCAGGCAACTTCCCCGGCATCACCGCCTGCCGACTCAACGGCGGTTCCTGCACCGGCGGAGGCGGCGGCACAGTCCCACCAGCACCGACAGGTCTCACCGGTACGGCGACCTCCTCGTCGGTCAGCCTGTCCTGGTCCGCAACATCCGGCGCAACCAGCTACAGCGTCTACCGCAATGGCGCGAAGGTCGGCACCCCGACCGGTACGTCGTACACGGACTCAGGCCTTGCAGCGAGTACGACGTACAGCTACCAAGTGAGCGCATCAAACAGTGCTGGTGAAGGCCCGAAGAGCGGCACGCTGTCCGTGACGACCACCAACGGTGGTGGAAACACGGGCTCCAGGCGGGCGGCGCCGTACCTCTACCTGGGCTGGGGCGACCCGCCGAGCCCGGCGACCGTCATGAACGCCACCGGCATCAAGTGGTTCACCATGGCCTTCGTCCTCTCGTCCGGCGGATGCAACCCGGCCTGGGACGGCAGCCGGCCGCTACAAGGCAGCGCAGACGCCAACCCAGACGATCGTCACGTTCGGCACCACGACCACCGGCCCGAACTACTGGGGCAACCGGCTGATCGAGCGGTCCGCGGCACTCGGCGCGAACATCGACATCTACACGCTGATGCCGTTCGACTTCGGCAGCTCGAACATCTACAACGACACCGTCGGCGCGTCCGAGGGGCTGAAGAACAAGCTGAAGGCGACCTTCGGCTGGACCGACGCGCAGGCCTACGCCCACCAAGGCATCTCCGGCATGAACGGCCTGTCGGATCAGCAGGAGCTGACGAGTACGGCGACCTGGCAGAACATCACCAACTGGGCGACGAGCAAGAGCCTGGGCCGGCTGGCGTTCTGGTCGGTGAACCGCGACCGCGGCTGCGCCGGCGGCGGAGTGGTCTCCAACTGCTCCGGCATCGCGCAACCCGACTGGGAGTTCACCCGCATCACCGCAGGCTTCTAACTCGACTGAGTACGGCGACGTGCGGCGAGGCGGCCGCGCGTCGCCGTACTCAGCTCGCCTTGATGGCCTGGACGATGAGGGCGTTGCGGGCGGCCTGACCAAGCGGCACCGAGGTGTGCAGGCCGTCCCGAAGGTACTTCCCCAGCCTGTTCGGCTTGGAGGCCAGGTGCTCGGCCCAGTGCACGATCCGCAGGTTGTCGTGGCGGCGCTGAGCCTCGGCCAACTGCAGGTTGATCCACGCACTGTTCCGTTGGTCCGCGACCTGGACGGCGGGGCCGTGCGCTGTGCGGGCCGCCTGCACGTTGACCCAGTAGACCGTGCGCTCGTCGCCGACGATCTGCATGGTCCGCTCCACCTGAGCGGCGAGGGCTGGTGGCGTGAAGATGTCGTTGGAGCCGACCGACATCAGGATCCGGTGCGGCAGACCGTACTCCTGCGCCCAGGTGTCGAGCGCGTCGACCGCGGGCGTCACCGGCCGGCCGGCCCAGTTGTGTACGGCGATGCTGATGCCGAGCGCGGACAACATCCTGGCCAGCGCCGGACCGTCCTGGACGCCCAGGCTGTCGCCGAACATGAAGACACCGTCGGTGTCTCGCGACTTGCGGATCTGCGCCTCGTTCGAGATCGCCCGGGCCTGCCGCTCCCAGGCGCCCAGCACACCCGACCCGTAGCCGCCGGTCGAGGTCAGCGCGTTCCCCGAGGTCTCCGCCGCGGCCGACGACGCGACCGTTGAAGCCGCCGCGGCGGTGCCCGCCGCCAGCAACAGACGCCGACTCGGCCTGAGACGCTTGCTCACGGAAGAAACTGTGCGGTGGAAAGCCCTCTCACTGCAAGTCGGCTACATCGAAATCGGACGCAAGTCGCTGACGCGGAAGTCAGGTGGAGGTTGCAGGCAGCGATCGGACGAAGGTTCGGAACCGCTCGGCCGCCGGCGTCAGCTGCGCCCGCTGACGCCACGCCATCCCGATCTCCCGCCGCGCCTGAACACCGGCCAGCGACACCGACACGGCGCCACTCTCGTTCCCCCGTACGGCGCCCGACGGCAGAACTGCCACTCCAAGTCCGGCACCGACCAGGCTGTCGATCGTCGCGAGGTCAGTTGCCTCGAACGCGA
>WNFZ01015149.1_pt1 | contig 10501 bp, 8 predicted proteins | sample 5400081 | NCBI WGS metagenome assembly WNFZ01 (sample SAMN13153365, study PRJNA577476) | soil metagenome | isolation source: 80 cm soil or saprolite under grassland replicate 1 | place: USA:California | collected 2016-06-15
CTCGGCCAGGTGGTCACCTTCGCGGCGGGGCTGGACCTGTCGGCGGTGATCTGGATCACCACCAAGGTCAGCGAGGAGCACCGCGCGGTGCTCGACTGGCTCAACACCCACAGCGACGACGACGTGCGCTTCTTCGCGGTCGAGCTGCGCCTGCTGCGCATCGGCAACTCGCTGCCGGCGGCGGTCTTCAACGTCGCCGCCAGGCCGAACGACTGGCAGAAGGTGGCGCGCCAGCGCCAGCGGGTGAGCGCGCCGTTCAACTCGCGCGTGCGCGAGTTCTGAGCCACAGTCCTTCTGCGCCCGCCGCGACCACGTCGTGACCAGGCTGATGCTGGTGGTGGTGTGAGCGTCAGCTGGGCTCGCACTCGTCGTCGAGGCGCCAGCGCGCCGCCGGACCGACCCTGACGGCGTCCGCGGACGCAGAAGGACTGCCATTGCCGTTGCCGTTGCCGCCGTCCTCCAGCTCCTCCAGGTCCACCAGCGACGCGCCGGTGTAGGCGAGGTCGTAGTAGCGGTACAGCGCAGCCTCGTCCTGCGGCCACAGCCGGCCGGTCGGCGGCATGCCCGGAGCCCGCAGCACGGTCGCCCGGTGGTACGGGACCCGGATGGCGCCCGCCTCCTCGCGGGCCTCGGCAACCGGGACGAAACTGGTGCTCCATTCGGCGTCCGGGAGGTCGAGCAGCACCCATCCGGGCTGATCGCTCTCGGCGTCGTAGTAGACCTCGATCACGGAGCCGATCTGATAGCCCTCGCGATCGACGACGACGCGCTGCTTCCACGCGCGCACTACATCGAATCCCGGCATGGTCCCCCCACAATTTGTAGGCATCGCCCGGACCGGGCGACACGCGGCTTCTGCGGCGCGGATGTTACCTGGACGGTCTGTCCACAAAACAGTCTGCTTTGAGATGGCTGACCGATTGAAGGGATTCTCCGGGGGAAAACGCCTCGTCTGGACGACATCGACGACTCAAGCGGGCGATGGTCGTGTGGGGCATCTGGAGGACACCAGCCCGGCAGAACCGCCAGCAGTCGTCAGTTCGTGAGCGCCCGGCTCTCGGCCAGCTCGCCGTCGCCGTCGCCGGCGGGGCCGGCGGCACTCTTGAGCATCTCGCTGGGACACTGGCGCTCGCTGCCGCCGGCGCGGGCCGCCGCGTTCACCTTCTCGAGCAGCCTGGCGAGCATACCGACCTCCTCGCCGTCCAGGTGACGGGCGAAGTGCTCCTGGATGCCCCGCAGGTGCACCGGAGCGGCACGGCGCAGGGCCCGCCTGCCCTCGTCGGTGAGGACGGCGAAGGCGCCGCGGCGGTCCGACGGGCAGCGCTCGCGGCGCACCAGGCCGGCTCCCTCCATGCGGTCCACCAGGCGTGACAGCCCGCTCTTGGACAGCAGCACGGACTCGGCCAGCTCGAGCATTCGCATCCGCCCGCCGGGCGCGTCGGCCAGCCTGAGGAGCACCTCGAACTTGCTGAGGGCCAGCCCCTGCTCCCGCTCGAGCTCCCGCTCCAGCAGGTCGGTCACGGCGGCATGGGCCTCCAGCAGGGAGCGCCAAGCGGCGAGATGGGCGTCGTCCGGGCGATTGCGCATGTTCCTATGGTAGGGCTCCGCACCAATGCTGGCCTGTGGTCGTGCCCGGGCCGAGCCGCCCGCGGCGCAGGTCGCCCGGGCTCACATCGCCCGCAGCCCCGCCAGGACGCGCTCGAGCAGGGCGCGGTCGGGCTGGGCGGCGGAGCTCACCGGGCGGTGGATGGAGACGAGCCCCTCATCCGCCATGTCGCCGACCAGCACCCTGGTCACCCCGAGCGGCAGGTCGAGATAGGCGGAGACCTCGGCGACGGAGAGCACGTCCTGACACAGTCGCGCGATGGTGCGCTGCTCCAGGCTGAGGCTGGCGCGGTGGGTCCGGCCGAGGGCGGTGGTGGCGACCAGCGACTCCATCTCGAGGTCGGCGTGCCAGGTCCGGGTGCGCCCGCGGGTGACCGCGTAGGCGCGCAGCAGCCGGCTCGGGCCGCTGGCCGGGTCAGCGCCGCGGAGGGTGCGGCGCATCGCTCGGCTCGGCTGCGGGTCCCGCTGGCCGGTGCTCGAAGATCGACGGCGCGAAGCCCGACGGCTCGTCGCCGGAGGGCTCGAAGGCCGAGGGCTTCCGGGATGGCCGCGGGAGCAGCGCGCCGACCGTGGCCGGGCGGGCCTCCCGCTCGACGGGGAGCAGCAGGGCCGTGGGGATCAGCACCAGCGCGGTCACCCCGCCGTACCAGGAGCGGCGGAGCTGGACCCGGATCCCATGGCGCTCCGCCAGCCGACCGACCACAAAGAACCCCAGCATGCGCGAGAGCGCGAAGTCGATCTCGGGAGGGTTGGCCAGGCGCTCGTTCGCCGCGGCCAGCTCCTCCTCGCTCATGCCGGCGCCGCGGTCCTCGATCTCCACCAGGTACCCGCCCGCGGCGGCCTGGGTCGTGACGCGCACCTGCGCGTCCGGTGGCGAGAAGTCGATGGCGTTCTCGATCAGCTCTGCCAGCAGGTGCACCAGGTCGCTGGTGACATGGCTGGCCAGCCGCACCTCTTCGCCGCCGCGCAGCTCCACGCGGGTGAACTGCTCCACCTCGGAGCCGGCCGCGCGCACGACGTCGCTCAGCGGGACCGGCTCGCTCCAGCGCCCGGCCGGCTCGGCGCTCGCCAGCACCAGCAGGTTCTCGGCGTTGCGGCGCAGGCGGGTCGCCAGGTGGTCGAGCCGGAACAGCTCGTCGAGCCGGTCGGGGTCGTCGGTCTGGCGCTCCAGCTCCTCGATGAGGTTGAGCTGCCGGTCGATCAGGCCCTGGCTGCGCCGCGCCAGGTTGACGAACATGTCGCCGATGCTCCTGCGCAGTGCCGCCTGCTCGGCGGCAACCCGCACCGCCACCCGGTGGATCGAGTTGAACGCATTCGCCAGGCGGCCGATCTCGTCCCAGGAGACAACCGGCACAGCCGTGGCCGCCTCTTCGGCGATCGCCGTCAGGTCGACCGCCTCGTCCGCCTGCTGCAGCCGCTCGACCACGCGCGGGAGCTGCTGCTCGGCCACCCGGCGCACGGTGCGCTCGAGCAGCAGCAGCGGTCGCGCCATGGACCGCGCCAGCGCCAGCGAGGACCCCACCGCAAGGCCGAGCACCAGCAGCACGACCGCGCTGCCGAGGGTGGCCTGGCGGGCCGCTGCCGTCTTGGCCGCGGCGCTCAGCGTGGCCAGGTCGCCGGCGATGCGCAGCTCGACCTGGTGCAGCAGGTCCACCTTTGCGCCGCTGGCGAGGAACCAGGCCCGCGGCGCCAGGCCGCGCGGCACGTCGCGCCCGCCGAGCGCCGCCTGCCGCATGGACTCGGTCTGCTGGACGTCCGGCCCGGTCACCGTGTGGTCATAGAAGGCTCGCTGCGCCGGGGTGGCGGCGCTGCGCAGCTGGTCGAGCCAGGCCTGCTCCTCGCCTGCCAGGACGGCGAGCCGCTGGTGGTCGGCTGGCGCGAAGCGCCCGGCGGTGAGCGCCGCGAACAGCAGACTCTGCCCCTGCGAGGCCGCCTCCTTGGCACGCGCGATCGCCAGCAGCGCGGCCACGTTGCCGCCGAGGCGGGTGCTGCCGTCCTCGGCGCCGATGTCGCCGATCACCGCGAGGAGCGATTCGAGCAGCCCACTGTAGACCTGCGCCACCTGCTGGGTCTCGACCGGACGGTGGTCAATGGTCCCGCGCAGGCCGGTGAGCTGGTCAAGCCGCCGGGTGGCAGCGGCCAGGTCGCGCCGGAGCTGGCTCGAGAAGCCGCCGCTGTCGAGCGCGCGCACGCTGCGGCGGAACGACTGCAGCGCGGTGTCGGCCAGGGCCCGATCGGCGGCCATCGTTCCGGGGTCGGCGTGCTTGCCGCTGGCCACGTAGCCGCTGGAGCTGGCCCGCTCGCGCTGGAGGGCGTCCACCAGGGCGGTGAGCCCGGAGGCGACCTGGGTCGCGCGGTTCAGCCGGTCGGCCTCCACCCGCCTGGAGACGCTCGTCAGCACCTGCGAAGTCGCGAGGACCGTCAGGGCCAGCAAGGGCAGCACCAGGATCGCCACCAGCTTCGACCGGATCTGCAAGTTACGGAACACTGATCGCACCCCCCAGCGGCGCGGTGACAGCCTCACCGGATGCCAACGGCACCAGCCCATCCAGCCGGCCAAACGAACTAAGAGGGAGAATCTAGTCCAGCGGACTCTCTGGAGCAAATAGCTGAACTTACGCAAACAAATTAGAACAACCAGGAATCTCGTAGTGGTCGATGGCTATGGTTCACGCCGGGTGGCCGAGCCTGTGGAACGGCGGTTGCACGCGGCGCGAGGCTCACCGACCATGTCGGGCGCGGAGGCACATCGCGACCCGGAGGAATGATGAGCGGCACCACCCCAGCGCCATCGCAGTCGAGGCAGCTCGCCGGCGACGGCGACGTGGTGATCGTCGATCAGCTCGTCAAGCGCTACCCCAAGCTGCCGTTCAACGCGGTGGACGGGGTCTCGTTCAGCGTGCGCCGAGGCGAGGTGTTCGGGCTGCTCGGGCCCAACGGTGCCGGCAAGACCACCACCATCGGCGTACTCACCACACGGGTCCGGCCGACCGCGGGACGGGCGCGGGTGGTCGGCATCGACGTCGCCAGGGACCCGGTCGGGGCCAAGCGCGCGCTCGCCGTGGTGCCGCAGCTCAACAACCTGGACCGGTCGCTGTCGGTCAGGCGCAACCTGCTGTTCCACGCCGCCTATTTCGGCATCCCGGAGGCCGAGCGCCTGGCCCGGGCCGACCGTCTCCTGCAGGAGTTCGGCCTGGCGGACCGCGCCGACGACAAGGTCGACCGCTTCTCTGGCGGACAGGCGCAGCGGCTGATGATCGCCCGCGCGCTGATGCACGACCCGCAGGTGCTGTTCCTCGACGAGCCAACCACCGGTCTGGACCCCCAGGCCCGCCTGTTCGTGTGGGACCGCATCCGCGAGCAGCGCGAGCGCGGCATCAGCGTGCTGCTCACCACCCACGACCTGCTGCTGCCCGGGATCATCGCGCTCACCGTGGTGATGACCGCGCTGCAGGGCACCGCGCTCCCCCTGGTGATCGACTTCAGCTTCACCAAAGAGATCGAGGACCGCCTGCTCGCGCCGCTCCCGGTGGGCCTGGTCGCGCTCGAGAAGATCCTGTTCGGCACGCTGCGGGCGCTGCTCGCCGGGGCGGTGATGTTCCCCATCGGCTGGCTGGTGCTCGGCATCCTGCCGTTCCACGGCGGCCGAACCTGGATGCTGATCAGCTTCCTGCTGCTCGGCGCCATCATGGGCTCCGGCCTTGGACTGACGCTCGGCACGGCGGTCCAGGCCAAGAACATCAGCATCGTGTTCGCGGTGGTCCTGACCCCGCTGCTGTTCACCGGGTGCAGCCAGTATCCGTGGCCGTCGCTGTCCCGGCTGCGCTGGTTCCAGGACCTGACCCTGCTGAACCCGCTCACCTACACGAGCGAGGGCGTGCGCGCCTCGATGGTGCCGCAGGTCCCGCACATGCAGCCCTGGATCTCCGTGATCATGCTGCTGGTCGCCACGGCCGCGCTGACCGTCACCGGCGTGCGCGGCTTCCTCAGGCGCGCGATCGACTGAGCGGCCAGCTCGGCCCTCTCGCCCTGAGCTGCCCAAGATTAGGGCTATCGTGAATTTGTCGGCTAGATGACCGACTTGATACGGGAAGGTCGATAGCTTCGACTTGATTCACGACGCCGCCCCAACTGAAACCCGAGGCCTGACCGATTCAGTGCCGTCCAGCAGAATCAGCCAGATATAGGCTATTACTCCTTGCGAGATGGAAGCGGTATAGGAATGATAGAAGTGTTGCAGCGTGATTAAGATAGTTGGGTGGGCTTCATGCCCGTCGAGCCTGTATATCGCGGCATCCTCGCGGCCGACATCGAGGGGTTCGGCCGCCTGGAGCGCAGTAATCCGGTCCGTGTCCGCCTGCGCGCCGCACTGTATCGACTGATCGACCAGAGCCTCGCGCAGGCCCGCATCGAGCCGTGGCACTGTGAGCACACCGACCATGGGGACTGCGTGCTGGTCCTGCTCGAGCCACAGATGTCCAAGACGCGCCTGCTCCACCCCTTCATCACCAAGCTGGCCGCCGCGCTCGACCGCCACAACCAGGGGGCTCCACCCGCGGAGCGGCTCCGCCTGCGACTGGTGATCCACGCCGGTGAGATCGTCCGCGACGCCCATGGCCACAGTGGCGAGGATCTCAACGCGGCGTTCCGGCTGCTCGACTCCGAGCCGGCCCACGCCAGCCTCGCTGAGGCCGCCGGTGATCTCGCGGTGATCGTGTCCGACGCCATCTACCAGTCGATCGTCAAGCACGGCTATGGCCGGATCGACCCGACCAGCTAAGCCACGACGCCACGGACGGCGGCCGGCGATCGAGCGGTACAGGTCCCGACCGAGCTGCCCGTCGACATTGTCTCGTTCATCGGCCGACGCCGTGAGCTTCGACGACTCCGTGAGCTGCTCGCGGTTGCCGGAAGACGGCCGACGGCGGCAGTCGCGGCCATCGACGGCATCGGCGGGGTCGGGAAGTCAGCTTTGGCCATCCACGCCGCTCATGCCCTCGCCGGCCAGTTCCCGGACGGCCAGCTCTACGTCGATCTGGGTGGTGCGAGCCCCGGGCGTGCGCCCTTGGCTCCCCAGGAGGTGCTCGGCCGATTTCTGCGCTCGCTGGGTGTCAAGGGTGAGGACGTACCCGTTCGGCTGGAGGAGGCGGTGGCGCGCTTCCGGGCCTTGCTGGCGGGCCGACGCATCCTGGTCGTCTTCGACAACGCGGCCAATGCCGCGCAGGTCGAGCCTCTGCTGCCAGGCACCACGGGATTCGCCGCGCTCATCACCTCCAGGCAGGGCCTGTTCGCCCTCGAGGGCGCCGTCCACCTGCACCTGGATGTCCTCTCGGCCAGGGAGTCCATTGGCCTGCTACGACGCCTGGCCGGCGCCGAGCGCATCACCGCCGAGCCAGCCGCCACCCGGACCATCGCGCTGCAGTGCGGCTTCCTGCCGTTGGCGCTGAGGATCGCCGGCGCTCGCCTGGCCGCCCGCCCGAGCTGGCCGTTGCGTGCCCTGGCCGAGCAGCTCGCCGACGAACGGCGCCGGCTGGACCGCCTGGAGCTCGGCGATCTGGCGGTCCGGGCCAGCTTCCAGCTCAGCTACGACGCGCTGCTCGACACCGAAGGCGGCACGTTGGCGGCACGTGCCTTTCGGCTGCTCGGACTGCTGAATGGACTCGACGTCAGTCTCCCGGTCGTGGCCGCCCTGGTGGATCGGCCGCCCGGCACCGTCGAGCCGGTTCTGGAACGGCTGGTGGACGCGCAGATGCTGGAAAGCCCGGTGCCCGGCCGCTACCGGATGCACGACCTGCTGCGGCTGTTCGCGCGCGAGCAGGCTCACCAGCACGAGCGGGTGACCGCGCGGCGCGCTGCCCTGCGGCGGGCATTGCACTGCTACCTGGCAACCGTCCGGCACGCCAGCGGGCTGGTGCAGCCGGCGGATCTGCGACGCAGCGTTGGGAGCGAGGCCGGTGGCGTGGACTTGCGGAACCGCGGCGAAGCGCTCGCCTGGCTGGAGGCGGAACGGAGCAATCTGCTCGCCGCCGCGCGGCAGGCCGCGGACGAGCCCGGCTCACTGGCGTCAATGCCCGTGCTGCTCGCCGACGCGATGTCATGGTTCCTGCAGGTCCGCGGCTACTGGCAAAACTGGGAGGCGCTCAACGAGCTGGCCGTCCAGTCGACCCGCCGTGCGGGTGACCGCAGCGGCGAAAGCCAGGCCTTGAGCGACCTTGCCGGCGCCTGCCTTCGCCTGGGCCGGGTTGACGAGGCGATCAGGTGGCTGGAGAGGAGCCTCCAGATCCGTCGCGATCTCGGTGACCGAGCCGGCGAGGGTGGGACCCTCTCGAACCTCGCGATCGTCTACCAGGAGGCTGGGCGTCCCGACGAGGCGGTCTCCAGCTGCGAAAAGAGCCTGATCATTTGGCGCGAAGTCGGCCATCGCTACGGTGAAGCGACCGCTCTCAACAATCTCGGGAAGATCCACCGCCAACAGCGTCGCTTCGGCGCGGCCACCGTCGCCTACACCAACAGCCTGAACATTTTTCAGGAGCTCGCCGACGCCTATGGTCAGGGAAATGCCCTGACGAATCTCGGGGAGATCTACTGCGCCACGGGTCGTGCCGAGGAGGCGGTGGACTGCTGCAAGCGCAGCCTGGAGTTGTTCCGTGAGGTCGGTGACCGCTCCGACGAGGCCGAGGCGCTGCTGCGACTCGGATACGCCTGGGATGCCCTCGGCCGGCAGGAGCGGGCCCGGTCGTGCTGGTACGACGCATTCGTGATCTTCCAAGCGATTGGCGCCCCAAAGGCGAAGGAACTCGAGCATCTCTTGCGAGACGATCCACCGGGATCGTAACACGCAATTCACGTCCTCCTGTCGGCGCGGCCGGACACTGAACCGCTCGCTGGACCCTGGCAGCGTCGTCGCGGCACCCGCTGACCACCTGCTGCACGCGGCCGCAGACCGGCTGAAAGGCGCCGCCACCGCTGGCGTCGCAGCAACCACGAGGCTGGAGTCGCACGCGTCAAAAAGTATCCATGATCCTTGACAGAGCGAGCTGCCCCAAGCCGCCAAGAGAGTAAACGAGGTCGAAGCAAACAGAAATGATAAAAGGCTTGCAGCGACAGCTCATGCTCTCCGTCGATACTGACCGGTTCGAGCTTCACGCACTGTGCGTCGCTAACAGTGGCCTATTCTCCAATTCTTGGAGCTGCGCTGGTCGCTGGTTAAACTTGCGTCATCCGCAGTCGGCCCCCCACTCGGAGGAACCTCTTGCCATCGCTTCCGGTCCGGCACATCGCGCGTCACCTTGCTGGCGGCGTCGCTCTACTCGCAATGACACTGATCGCCATGCACCCCGCGACCGCCATACACCACATCCCGCTGGCCTGGCTCGACCCGAATTGTTGGATCTGGACATAGCGAGAACCGACCTCTCAGGTCAGACAACGGAATTGGCCAACAGACTCGCAACCATCCCTGTTGTGATTCCGCTGAAGCGGGGTGTGGCGGCGGCGCCCGCCTGACTGGCGCGCGGACTTCCTGGGGCGTGCGTTCGAGCGAGCCCTGACCCGAAAACAGACTGGCTTGTGACGGTATGACCCCATTTTCCCGCCTCCACGGCGGCCCGCGCAGCGGCCCAGGTTCCCAAGCCCGAGTGAGTTCACCCTCCTGGTGGAGGGCGCTGACCTCCAGACCCGGATTCGGCTTGACCCGGGAGCGTCAGCGCAAGGCTCTGCGAGCGGGGGTCGCGGAACGCCCGGCCGCACCGACCGCACTGTGCGCGCCGTTGCCCTTGGAGCCACCGTTGCCCTTGGAGCCGCCGTTGCGGCGGTAGGCGGCGACACGGAGCATCTCGAGGATGCGCTCGGTGACCTCCTGGACGTGGCCGACCGCGTCGACCATGCTGAGCAGCCCGCGATGCATGTAGTAGTCGACCAGCGGCCGGGTCTTGGTGGCGTAGACCTCGAGCCTATGGCGGATGGTCTCCTCGCCGTCGTCGGAACGGCCCAGCTCGGCCGAGCGCCCGGCCAGGCGCCGGAACAGCTCGCCGTCGTCGACCTCGAAGCACAGCACCGCGTGCAACGGGTTGTCCATGGCCGCGAGCCGCTTGTCCAGCGCCTCCGCCTGCGCCACCGTGCGCGGGAAGCCGTCGAGCAGGAACCCCGGCTCGCAGTCAGGTGCGCCCAGCCGGTCCATTACCATGGCGATGACGACTTCGTCGGGTACGAGGTCGCCACGATCCATGTACTTTTTGGCAGTTAATCCCAGAGGCGTCCCTTCCAATACATTCGCACGGAAGATATCGCCAGTGGAGACATGGGGGCATTCGAAATGTTGGGCGAGCCGGGTTGCTTGTGTCCCTTTACCGGCTCCGGGCGGGCCAAGGAGAACGATGCGCATCGGGCCTCCGCTCGGGTCGGTGGCGAGGATAAGCAGCGTAGGTGTTGCTCTTGCTATCAGTCCAATAGTTCGTTTTGATTGCCAAGATCGGAATCGCTGATCGTTGGGGACCCCCGTGCTGCCACAGATCCTTGCGTTCCTCGAAGTTGCCCAGCGTGGCAACCTCAGCCGTGCGGCAGAGGCGCTGTACGTCTCCCAACCAACACTCACCGCCCGCCTGCAGGCGCTCGAAGCAGAGCTCGGCGAGCAGTTGTTTGTACGTACCCGGCGAGGCATGCGCCTAACCGAGGCAGGTGAGGCATTCCTTCCCTACGCGGAGCATGCGGTACAGGCGATCGAGGACGGCCGTGAGCGTTTAGGGGAGCTGCGCCGTGGCACCGTCGGCAAGCTGGTGCTGGGCGCGCCGCCCACGGTCAGCACCTACATGCTGCCGGCCCTGCTGGCCCGCTTCGCCGGGGAGCACCCTGGCGTTCGCCTCACCGTCATGACCGGCACCTCCGAGGAGATCCTGGA
>WNFZ01006553.1_pt1 | contig 10499 bp, 12 predicted proteins | sample 5400081 | NCBI WGS metagenome assembly WNFZ01 (sample SAMN13153365, study PRJNA577476) | soil metagenome | isolation source: 80 cm soil or saprolite under grassland replicate 1 | place: USA:California | collected 2016-06-15
AAAGATAACGGCCTTCGCATGGAAGGTGTGCAGTTCACCTGTCGCAAGTTCCACCGCTACCACACCTGCTGTCTTGCCATTGATAATCAGGAAATCCAATACCTGATATTCATCGAAGAAATTGACCTTGTTCTTCAGGCATTGCTGGTACAGCGTTTGCAGGATCATATGACCTGTGCGGTCCGCCGCATGGCAGGCGCGTCTGACAGGTTTGCCTGTCTCGTTGTTGGTGTGCCCGCCAAAAGGTCGCTGTGAGATACGGCCTTCGGGAGTCCGGTCAAAGGGCAGACCCATGTGTTCGAGCTCTAACACGGCGTCAATTGCTTCATTGCACATGAACTCAATCGCGTCCTGGTCGCCCAGATAATCCGAGCCTTTGACTGTGTCGTAAGTATGCCATTCAGGCTTGTCTTCCTCATAATTGCCAAGTGCAGCAGAGATGCCGCCTTGCGCCGCGCCCGTGTGCGAGCGCGTAGGATAAAGTTTGCTAATCACAGCAGTCTTTGCACCGCGCGAGGCATATAAACCAGCCATAAGCCCTGCGCCACCTGCACCAACCACAATTACATCAAATTGATGAGAATTCATACTACTGTTCCTATGAAGTCCAGAGAATATACAAACCGATAAGGCCCATGATTACCATGAACACGATGCTGATGAGACGGACGATCTGACGCCCGCGCGGCGTATCAATGTAATCATCCGAAATCACAACCAGTCCATGCACACCATGAGCGACTGCGAGCAAAAGAAGCGCACTAGCTGTCAATCTCCAAAAAGGAGTTGACCATGGTGCCAGATCTGGCACGTCTGTGTCTTGCACGTGAGTATAGTTAGGCATGAAACCCCAACGCAGGACATCGGCAAGATTCATCTGGGTGCGCGCACCCATAATCAATGCTCCGATGATCGCGATGAGGATCAAGCCATACATCCCCAATGCGGAAAGCCGCGTGAATAACCACATGAACATTTCAAAATTCAGACCACGCTTGGATAGCGGCAGAATTCGAGATTTGGTGGTTGCCATGCTAGCCTCCCAGCGCCGTGCGGACAATCACGAACACGGCGATTGCATAAATAGGGATGAACACCACCCACTCCACCCAAATCGCTTCGCGCTCATAAACAAGTAATTTTGGGGACAAGTCAACGATGGTGATGCGTAATCCATTGATGGCATGAAATAATATACAGAAGAAAATAAAAATTTGAAAGAACCAATTCTCGTAAATCGTGTTGATAAAAACCCCACTTCTGCCGCCAACGAACGACGCTAGGATATGAACCGTAATAAAAATTGCCATGCCCAGCCCGCCAATACGATGCAAGACAAAAGCCAGCATTGGACCTTGACCTCTGTACCGCAAGCCTGTAGTCAGGCTGACATTTCTTTTCAGGCCCATTGAAACCTCCGAGGCGAAATTATTGATTTGAACCATACTATTTTACCCTCTGATACTCCAACCTGCTAATCAATTCGGTTTTGTAAAGACAAGAGCCTTGCATCCAGAGACATGGCTCCCCTATTTACTAAAACTATTCACCTACTTTTACACAGTTCTCTTCGGCGGAGTGAACTCTTCGATCGATTTCACTACCTCTGCAAGCGGACTTATCTTCGCAACCGAAGATTTCTTCTTGCCAAAACCGATGCTGTCCAAAACCAACATACGTTTCAGTAATTGGATTCCGAAGGCAGGGTCAACACCCTTTGGGCAAGCCACCGAGCATGCACCCGCCATATGACATTGATAGGTACCATGGAACACATCAATCGCTTCGAGTCTTTCCTGCAAACCGCAGTCTCTGTTGTCAGCCGTGTAACGATACGCCTGAGCTAATGCCTGAGGTCCGAGGAAGAGCGGATCAGTTGCAACGGTCGGGCAGGCCGCCAGGCACAATCCACATTTGATGCAGTATGTGAACTGGCTGAACGCTTCACGTTCCTCTGCTGTCTGCAGGAATTCCCCCGTAGGTTCATCCACCTCTTGTGGCTTTGGATGAATGATGAATGGCTTGATCGCCGCATGTTTCTCAATCAGTGGCTCAAGGTTCGGGACAAGATCTTTGACATTTGGATAATTTGGAAGAGGGGCAACGGTGATTACATCAGTACCGAGGTGAAGCACTTGAGTCTGGCAGGCAAGGCGCGGCAAATCGTTGACGAACATCCCACACGAACCGCACACTCCCATACGACAAGAGGAACGCCATGCTAAAGTCGGCTCTTTCTCAGCCTTGATCTGGTGCAACGCCTCGAGTACAGTCATTCCCTCGACAACGTTCAAATCGTAGGAAGCCCAATGAGGTGCAGAATCAGCTTCAGGGTCAAAGCGGCGGACGCGGAAGGTAAGTTCACGCGAGGATGGTGTTGTGGGTGAAGTGGTCATACTTATCCTCCAGCCTTGAAATTAAAAGTCCACCAGGTAACATAGGTGCCAAGCGCGAAAATCAAAAGTCCAAATGCAAGAATTCCGACATCCACAACTTTTATAAGCGTAGGCGTAAGGGGCAACTCACGTAGAATGCCGCGTAAGCCATAGAGCCCATGATATAAGCCTGCGATGAGCAATAAAATGTAAAGGATGAGCTGGGCAACGCTTTTTCCGCGTTCGATCATTGTTCCAAATTCGCGTGCCTTGTCCACGCTGATGCCATAAAAGACGGGCGCATAATGCATAATTGCGAAATGCATGCCAAGTAGTACGAAGATGATGGGAATTGCCAGCAGATGTAAAGACCATAATCTTGTTTCGCGCATAATCTATTCCTCCACCATTACGAGTCTCCGAGAAGCAATCTCCCACTTAATTCGGAGATTGTTTGCACGGCTCGCAATGATGTTATTTAAAGAACATACTCGAGCCGCCAAGAATCATGATTAACCCAGCCAATATCATGATGATATATGTCAAAGGTCGGTGGCGTAATACAGACGTTGAATACGGATACACAGGCTCTGTCGGTTTACCGAGGAAAAACCCCAGTTCCACCAAGATTAAACGTATGCCATTCATCGCATGAAATACCGCCATCAAGAAGAGTAAATACTCAATGACTTTGAATGGGGGTGAAGCGAACAATGCCATTAAGCCCGCCCAGGCCTGCTCGCCGCGTATACGGTTCGCGGTTTCAACGATATGCAACACCATATAAGCAAGGAGTCCCAAGCCTGATAGGCGATGTCCCAGATACAAATATCGTTCAATGGAATAACGACCCGCGTACGCCCAGCCTTTGAGTCCAAGCCGGTTTGGATATGGTTTTGGAGAATTTGAATTCATATCAACTCCTAATATTCTTGCCGCTGAAACACGGAGTCACAGAGTTTTAAAATTTTGTCTCTATGTCGGAGCGTCTCTGCGGTAAACGAATTTAATACTTCCTCTCCACAGGTTTCCACATGGAAATATTCACAGGGATGTATTCCAGCCTCGGACTTTCTCCCGTAAAATGTGCAAGTGTGTGCTTCAACCAATGATCATCATCGCGCGTCTTGTAATCTCGCCGTGCATGTCCACCGCGCGACTCGGTGCGGGTTAGCGCGCCAAGAGTCGCCACCTCTGCGACATCGATCATGAAGCCTGTTTCAATCGCGCGCTCCAAATCGGTGTTGTAGCGCAGGCTCTTATCCTTCAACGAAATGGATTTATAGCGTTCCTTCAACTCACGGATTTTCTTCAAGCCTGCTTCCATCTGTTCCCCCGTACGGAAGACGCCCATCGTCGCATCCAGATTCTTCCTCAACTCTTTACGGATCTGGTAATGGTCTTCACTTCCTTTGGATTGGAACAACGCCTCCATCTTGGACCATTCCGCCTGCGCAGCATCAACCGGTGACTCTGCCATCGGAGCACTTGCGACATACTGTGCCGCCTCCGCACCCGCGACTCGTCCCCACACGAGACATTCTGCTGTTGAGTTCGCACCTAACCTATTTGCGCCATGCAACGACACACACGCGACTTCACCCGCCGCCCAGATGTTCTCCACAGGCGCTTGACCTTTAATATCGGTATGCACGCCACCCATGGTGTAATGCGCCACAGGACGAATCGGGATCGGCTTTTCGATCGGATCAAGTCCAATATGTTTGATGGTCACCTCACGGATGAGCGGAAGACGTTCCAGGATTTTATCCCTACCCAGGTGACGCAAATCCAAATGGATGTAATCCAAACCTTCCGGACCGGGAAATCCGCGACCTTCTTCAATTTCAGTCATCTCTGAGCGTGAGACCATGTCGCGCGGCGCGAGTTCCATTTTTGAGGGAGCGTACTTGTTCATAAACCGCTCCACTTGATTATTAAGCAGTGTTCCACCTTCCCCGCGACATGCTTCCGTCATCAAAATACCACTGGGAATGAGACCCGTCGGGTGAAATTGAATGAACTCCATATCTTTGAGTGGAAGTCCCGCGCGATACGCCATTGCAAGTCCATCGCCGGTGACGGTTTCAGAATAAGTTGTAAATCCAAAGATCTGACCTGCACCGCCCGTCGCAAGAATAAGCGCCTTGCCACGAATCAGTGCAAAACGACCATTGATCATGTCAATCATGGTCAAGCCTGCGAAACGCCCGTTTTCGACAATGATCGAAGTGACAAAGCCTTCATCGTAGCGAATGATCTTTTTTGTGTACTTCATCAAGGTATCATACAGAGTCTGCATTTCGAGATGACCCGTTTTGTCGGCGGCGAAAACGGCTCGGGGATACGTGTGCCCGCCAAATGGTCTTTGCGCGATGCGGCCATCTTTCCTTCGAGACCAGGGAATTCCCCAGTGATCCAAATGCAGAATCTCTTTTGGCATCTCATGCACGAAGAAATCCACTACATCCTGATCAGCCAGAAAATCTGAGCCTTTGACCGTGTCCCAGGCGTGCAGCTCGTAACTGTCGCCCTCATCCTGCCGCATAACAGCTGCTGTTCCGCCCTCTGCCGCGACCGAATGAGCACGCATTAATTGGAGTTTGGAAACCAATGCAATATTTAGTTCCCATTTGCTTTGTTGGGCGGCTTCTAACGCGGCGCGTAAGCCTGCCAGCCCTGTCCCTAGGATTACCAGATCGTGGTTGTACACTTCCATGCGCAAGGTTCTCCTCGTAAAAGGGTGAAGAATCACTAATTCGGAGTGATTTTATGGTTTTTGATTTTTTTCGGTTAGTGATAATTGTCATGGAATGGGTGGATAGATAGCGGCTATTCCGGTATACTGCGCACCGCAGAAGAGGCCGCGGCACTATCAACAGCTCCGACTGCAACTTCTGCACCGTAGCACTGTAGCAAAATGCAGATAGAATGGGCGCGTCCAGTCTGGACGCGCCCATTCTTTTTTAACAGTACCGATTCTATCTAAATTGTGTTATCTTATATGTAGGATAAACTTTCTTCCCGGTGACCGGCGGGCCTAACGGCCCGTAAACATTCAGATAGGCAAGACTAATTTTTATTGTTAAGGAGGAGTCTGGTATGTCTATCATTCAAGATGTCATTGAGATGGTGCAGGAGAAAGATGCAGGTCAGCCTGAGTTTCATCAGGCAGTTAGGGAGGTCATGACAACTTTGGAGCCAACGGTCTCCAAACATCCCGAGTTCGTCAAAGCCAAAATTTATGAAAGGATGGTCATCCCGGACAGAGCGGTGTTATTCCGTGTCCCTTGGGTGGACGATCAAGGCGAAGTCCAGGTCAACCGCGGGTATCGCGTGCAATTCAACAATGCCATTGGGCCTTATAAAGGCGGTCTGCGGTTTCATCCATCAGTCAACCTCAGCATTGTTAAGTTTCTCGGGTTCGAGCAAATCTTCAAGAATTCACTGACCACCCTGCCGATGGGCGGTGGAAAGGGCGGCTCTGATTTCGATCCTAAAGGAAAGTCCGATGCTGAGGTGATGCGCTTCTGTCAGGCTTTTATGAGGGAACTCTACCGTCACATCGGCCCAGATACAGATGCTCCCGCGGGTGATATTGGTGTCGGAGGCAGAGAAATTGGATACCTATATGGATATTACAAAAAAATCGTCAATGAACATACTACCGCGCTGACCGGCAAAGGTCTGGAGTACGGCGGAAGCTTGATCCGCACTGAGGCGACCGGCTATGGTGCAGTGTATCTCGCCGCTGAAATGCTGGCGAATTGTGGGCAGGAAATGATTGGCAAAGTGGCGGCAGTTAGCGGCGCGGGCAACGTGGCACAATATACGGTTGAAAAACTGAATCACATGGGTGCGAAGGCGATTACGCTTTCCGATTCAGATGGCACAATCGTCGATGAAGCCGGAATCGATGCAAAGAAACTGGCATATGTGCTGGACTTAAAAAATGTCCGCCGCGGCCGCATCAAGGAATACGCAGATGAACACAAGGACGGGATTTATTATGCGGGCAAAAGCGTATGGGATGTGATTCAAGAGCAGGGCATCCGAGTAGATTTGGCGTTCCCGTCCGCACATGAAAACGAAATCAACAGCGCGCATGCGCAGGCCCTGGTCAAGAATGGGTGTATTTGCGTTGTGGAGGGAGCAAACATGCCTTCCATGCTGGAGGCGATCAAGGTCTTTCAGGAAAACAACGTGCTGTTTGCACCTGCCAAAGCCGCCAATGCTGGTGGTGTGGCCACCTCTGGCCTGGAGATGAGCCAGAATAGCATGCGCATGTCCTGGACGCGCGAAGAAGTGGATTCTAGGCTCCATGGCATCATGAAGAGTATCCACAAGAACTGTCTGGAAGCGGCGGAGGCTTATGGAAGACCAGGTGATTATCTGGTAGGCGCCAATATTGCAGGCTTTATAAAAGTAGCCAACGCCATGGTAGCTTACGGTATAGTTTGATGCTAGATATATAAGACAAGACTGCCGAAAACATATGGAAGCCGCGTCCAAAGGCGCGGCTTTTTGTTAAATTGGCATTAGAGAATCGTGAAGGGGTAAACAAAGTTCATTCAGTCTTAATCATGTTCCATAATACTTATCTCAGGAGAAGAGAAAAATGAAAAAGCACATCCTATTTTCCACATTTCTTTTGATCATGGTTTTGGTATCTGCCTGTGGTAGCCAAGCCTCCGCCATAACTGAGGCACCTACCCAACCTGCTGCAACCGAAGCTCCTTCTCAGGCAAGTCCATCTGGGAATAGTACAGAAGTGATTGTCACATTGAAAGATAATACAATTGATGCCTCGCAGACAGATTTCAAAGTTGGTGTGCCTTATACCTTTGTGATCAAGAATACGGGTCGTCATGCGCACAACTTTATTATCAACCCGCCGGTTTCGGTCGCTGGCAGCCTAGATGGAGCACTTGCCAGCGCACTCCTGGCTGTGCCACAAGAGAAACTCGCTGTTGGTTCGAGTGTGACCGTGGAATATACATTCCCTGCTTCTGCCGCAGGGCAGCTTTTGGAATTCTCCTGCCTCATCAAGCGGCATTATGAGGATGGAATGAACGTCCCAATTACTGTGACAAAGTAATAGTAAGGATACGTTCAAGTCATAAGTAGGGAGCGTTGCTTTTAACAACTCCAGTCGCGACACCCAATACCATAACCTAATTTGTGATACGTAATCCGTAAGAATCAAAAGGCCGTCTTTGCGAAGATGGCCTTTTGCATTTCCAAATACTATTCCGCGCGTGGATAGGACTGAACGTAAGCCTTATTCAATCTGCGCGCAATTTCCATGGGTGGTTCAATCAGCACAAAATAATCAGCAGGAAAGAGGTAATCCTCCCCGCTCTCGTCAATCACACGAATATCGCCATGCTCTTCGGCATCTTTATCGGGCAGGACCCGATATACTTTATACATATCTAGAGAAGCGGGATACTCAGAGTTGTTTATGCAAATGGCAAATTGTTTTGAGATTTTTCTATTCATAAATCAGTCTAGGTGGCGTTTGCGTTTGAATTCTCTACGTCCAATGCCGTGGGCCTCATACCAGTGAAGTTCAGCCTTGTGAAGGGAACCGTCTCTCAGTCGAACTGTGGCAATTCCTTTGAGTTTTCGCCAACGTCCTTCTCCGTATTGCTTTCGAAGTCGAGGTAAGTCTCGAATGGCTTTTCCAATTGCGATTACTTCGATATCGGTGATTTCGGTGAGGATCTCAAAGGAAGCCATTAGAAGTTATTATACAGCAAAACTAATTCACCTCACATCACCAAACAACGTTTGGCTTGACAGGAAATTTGGAAAGGAGTATAAAAAAGTTGTATATTCAAGTTGGGGGAATTACAGTAAAGTCAAGGAGGAGGCAATGACATCACGAAAAAAGATAATCACAATATTGGTAGCAGACGATCATCCATCAACCATTCAAGGCGTTCGTTCCATTCTCGATAAGGTACCGGATATAAAAATTGTAGGTAAAGCAACAGATGGGGACCAAATCAAACAGTTAGTCGCAGATTTACATCCAGATGTCCTGGTATTAGACTTGAAGATGCCTCATCTCTCGCCTGCTGAACTCGAAGAGTGGGTTCGCACAAATTATCCCGAAACCATAACGCTTGTATTGACCTCACATGACCGTGATGCTTATCTCTCAAGCATGATGGAAGCTGGCGCGGCGGGATATTTGGATAAAAAATTAAAGGCAGGGCAGTTAATTTCTGCAATTCGGCGCGCGGCACATGGAGAAATCCTTTTTGATGAAGAACAAATCCAGAGGGCACTTCGATGGAGGGAAGAAGTAAAAGGGAAATGGGAAAGCCTATCTGATCGAGAACGTGAAGCATTACAAATGCTGACCGAAGGGGTGGAAAATAAGGAAATTGCCGAATCCTTGGATATCACCATCAACACAGTAGAAAAACATCTGGCAAATATTTACAGGAAACTGAACGTAACTTCTAGAGCTGAAGCCATCGTTTGGTGGCTGGAAAAAGGTACGGATTTCCGTAATTGACATTACCCAACTGAATGGCGATAATCATTCTTGACTAGGCTTGGGTGATAAGGGATATCGTGTAATGTAGGAGAGCAAAAATGAAAAAACCAATCTTGCGCACAATATTCACGCTGGCCTTGATGTTCGTGCTGATTCCTCAATCTTTTGTGGGGTATGCCAAACCAATCGCTGCTGAAAAGGAGAATATAGCTGAATATAACGAAAATACTAGATTTCTAGTCTGATTACCTTACAGAATGAATAAAGGCTACTGCTCACCAAGTACGGCATAATTTGGTTGCTTGAAGACCAAAGGAGGCCGCCGATGAGCAGTAGTCAGGAATTGTACAACCGATTGAGTGAAAAGTTGAGAGCATTGGTGCCTGTAAAAAATCGGAAACAGGTGACGAATTGGATTTGGATCATTGTGGGCATCTTGCAGAGCCAATCGGTTAACTTGAGTCAAATTGCGAACAATTTGCCAGTGGAAACCAAGGCTGAGTCGCGCGTGACTATGATCCGGCGCTGGCTGATGAATCCGCAGGTAAGGGTCTGGCAGTTTTACAAGAAGGTGCTGGAACATGTCTTGTCTAGTTGGTCAGAGGTGGAAGCCTACCTCATCTTGGATGGTGTGATGGTATTTGGAGATCGCTGGCAAATCTTTCGAGTCTCCTTGCGACATGGTTGTCGAGCTATACCTATCGCCTGGACGATTATGGAAGGAAAAGGTTTGGTGCAGGTCAACAAGTTGAAGAGCATGTTAGAGAAAGTCCAACGATTTATGAAACGATACGTCAAGCAGGTGACATTGTTAGCGGATGCAGGCTTCCGAGACTGCGATTGGGCACAGTTATGCAAAGAATTAGGCTGGAATTATGCAATCCGCATCGCCTGCAATACCTATATCACCTTGCCAGATGGAACGTCGGACCGCTTGGACAATTTGGTGCCCATCAACCGCAACCGCTATTTTCAAAACGTTCTACTTACGCGTGAAACCAAGCTGCAAACCAATGTCTCCGTCACTTGGACCACGGACTCAAAGGGCAAACCAGAAATGGTGGCGATCATCACAGATCAAATCGCTTGCCGGGCTCGCTTGCGTGAATATAGTGGTCGCATGAGTATTGAGCAAAGTTTCCGGGATGATAAATCTGGTGGATTTGACTTGGAGCACACACGCTTACACCATGCTCAGCGGATTGACCATCTCTTATTGGCAATGGCGATTGCCACTCTCTGGTGTCACGAACTGGGTGAGTTTGTTTTGAAGCAAGGTGAGCCTGCTCGTTGCTTGGTAGATCCAGCTCATGAACGTACTTTGAGCTTATTCCAACTCGGCTTGCGCTGGCTAAAACGCATTTTGGCTACTGGCCTCCATTTCTTGCCTGATTTCCAAGCAGGCTTGTCTAACCTGAAGTTGAAGCCTGTTGTCCTGCCTGCTCCTCAAAACTCAAATGTGTAAGGTAATCAGACCGCTGGTCATCAATTCTTCCACCGAGTCATATCCATACAAGCGCGCGAAAGCCGGATTGGCCGCGAGGTATTGTCCGTCAGGTTTCATTTGAAAAATACCATCAAAAGAGCGCTCGAAGATATCTTCATATCTTTTC
>WNFZ01008040.1_pt1 | contig 10498 bp, 9 predicted proteins | sample 5400081 | NCBI WGS metagenome assembly WNFZ01 (sample SAMN13153365, study PRJNA577476) | soil metagenome | isolation source: 80 cm soil or saprolite under grassland replicate 1 | place: USA:California | collected 2016-06-15
CTCGACCGCGCGGATCAGGCCGAGGTTCCCCTCCTGGATCAGGTCGAGCAGCGGGACGCCGGCCTTCGTGTAGTTGCGCGTGATCGACATGACGAGCCGTAGGTTCGACTCGATCAGCTTCTTCTTGGCCTCCTCGTCGCCCTCGTCCTTGCGGCGGGCGAGCTCGCGCTCCTCCGCCGCTGTCAGGAGTGGGCCGTCGCCGATCGCACGCACGTAGAGCTTGAGCGGATCCTGCGTGGCCTCCGCCTTGGCCGCGATCGGGGCGTCGTCGTCGCCGTCGCCGTCCTCTTCCGGCTCTGCCTCGGCTTCGGCTTCGGGCTCCTCGGTCTCCTCGGCGTCTTCGACGTCGGGAAGCAGCTCGAGGCGCCGCTCGGGGACGCCGGACTCGAGGGGAAGCTCTGGGAGCGGCCGCTGCTCCATCACGTAGTCCCTATCGGCGTTCCGCGTCCCTCACTTGAGCCATTCGTCGACCCTCGACCGAGGCAGGCGGGCGCTCCAGGACGCTCAAACTAACTTCGCCGTCCGCCGATGCGTCTATGAAGAAGAGCGACCTTTGGGTCGCTCGGTCTTTGGAAGCCCGATATGTGCGGAATCGCCGGATACAGCCTCGATCCCACCAGCCCGGTCGACCGGACGGTGGCGGCGCGGGCGCTCCTCGCCGGGATCGCGGAGCGAGGCGCCGATGCGGTCGGATTCGCGTACCGCGACGGTGGCCCCGGTGTGACCGTGCACAAGCAGCGAAGCGGCGCCAGTGCGCTGCTCGACCGAGTCGAGGTGCCGCAGCGGGCGACGCAGCTGCTCGTCCACGTCCGCGACTACACCAAAGGGCATCCGCGGATCGCCGCCAACAACCATCCGATCCGCCACGGCAAGGTCGTGGGGATCCACAACGGGATCATCGTCAACGACGAGGAGCTGTTCGCGCGGAACGCGATCGCCCGCGCCGAGGACGAGATGACCGTCGACTCGGAGATCATCTTCGCGCTGGCCGAGCGGTCGCGCGGCCGGACGGCGCGCGCGCTCGAGGAGCTCGTCGGCTCGATGGCGACGGCCTGGCTCGATGAGGCCCGGCCCGAGCTCGTGCTCGCGCGCGGGATGGGTCGACCGCTCTGGGTGGGGACGGCGAAGGGCGCGCTCTTCTTCGCCTCGACCAGGCACGCGCTCGAGCTCGTCGAGCAATACACGGCGCTCGCGTTGCGGAAGCGCGAGCTCCCGCTCGGCAGCGTGGTTGCGGTGGAGAACGGGAAGATCGTCGCGCGGGACACCTTCCGGACGGACATGTCCTTCGAGGAGGAGCCGCTTCCCACCGTCCGGGCGCCGCACGAGCGGGAGGCGACCCTTCGCCGCCTTGCCGCCCTGTACGCGGCTTAGGAGCTCTTAGAACTCGAACCGAAATGAAGGGACCCGTTCCCTGACGACGAACGCCGTCGGCATCTGTCGTCAAGCTGGAGGGTGTCGATGGCTGTCGCGCCGTGGGTCGTCTCGGACGAGTTGTGGGAGCGGATCCACGCGGTCGGGCGGCGGGTCGCGGGTTGAGCGGCGTGCGGGCGCCGGCGCCACGCCCCGAGGAGGGTCTGCGCCCCGAGAAAGACCAGATACGCGGCCCCGCAGAGCTTCACCGCGACGAAGAGCGGCTCGGACGCGCGCAGGAGCGCCGCGATCCCGCCCGCGGCCGCGATCGTCCAGGTTGCCTGGCCGGTGGCGACGCCGAGCGCGGTGAACACGCCGCTCCGGCGTCCCCCCGCGAGCGCGTTCCGGATCGTCAGCGCGGTGTCCTGGCCCGGCGTCACGATCACGACCGCGGAGACGCCGAGGAACGCGAGGGCGGCGTGCGTCACGCGAGTCGCCCGTCGCTGCCGACCTCGATGCCCTCCTCCACGAGGCGTTCACGGATCAGGAACTGGAACGTCGACCACGCACCGCGGCGCGCGTCGAACATCCGGTAGACCTGCCACTCGGTCAGGAGGGAGTCGTCTCGCTTCCGCTCCTCGGCCCAGTCGGCGAACTTGGGGAGGCGTCCGAGCCGGCGGGCGAGCTCGACGCCCTGGTCGACCGCGCGCTCGAGCCTCTCCTCCCCCACCGGGACGTCGAAGCCGGCCTCGCGCAACGCGCTCGAGAGCGAGCCGAACGTGTGCCAGTAGAGCGACTTCGAGGGCATCGAGCCGCGGCGCTCGTCGATGTCCTTCGCCGTGGGCACGCGGCCGAGCTTCTCCCCGAGGTCGCGAAGGAGGCCGACGAGCTCCTCACGCGTGGCGAAGCGCCGCGGGACGAGCCCCGCTGCGCGCTTCGCCTCGTTCCAGCTGCCGAAGTGCTCGATCACGGTTTGCGGGTGGACGGTCGTCTCGGGATCGGAGGCGAACTCCCGCATCGTCGGCGAGCGCTTCAGCCGCGTGGCGGACGCGCGCAGCTCGTCGAGGATCTGCTCGTCCGAGTAGCGCTTGCGAATGCCTGCCTGGAACGAGGCCAGGGCATCGGGATCGATGCCGGCGAGTGCCCGGTACGGCTCTTTCCGAGCCATGCCAAGAATGGTAGAGCAATCTGGAAAAAGCGCAAGAGGAGGCTAGTTCCGACAAGGACCGTAATCGTCACCCGTGGACGAAACGTCACAGTCTCGTGACACCTGGGTCTGACCCATCCGGTTCGGACAGGTCCGTTGGAGGCCGTCAGCAGCCGGATGCGCCCCGTTCCCGCCCTGTTCGGACATGCCCAGGGACTGTCCCCGGACACGGCCGGAAAGGCGGCCTGGGGACGAAACGGCACACTTCCGTCACATGGGTCTGACCCCATGTCGTTCGGCCACGGCCGGGTTGGCGCGGCGATGCTAGGAAGCGACGGCGGAGACCGGCGAGCGGTCGGCGTCCGACTCGAGGCTCTCGAGCGGGAGAATCCGTTCCAGGGCGCTGACGCAGCGCGGGCAGAACTGGCTGCCGGCGGCGCGCCGGAGCTCCCCGAGCGCCTCGGCGGCGGGCCGCGCGGCGCGGTAGATGCGTGTCGTCAGCATCGAGTCGAGCGCGTCGGCGACGTGGATGATGCGGGCACCGAGCGGGATCTCCTCGCCCTTCAGCCGGTCCGGATACCCCGTGCCGTCGAAGCGCTCGTGGTGGTGGCGGATCGCCGGGACGGCGTCGTTGAGGAAGCCGAGGCGGTCGATGATGCGTGCACCTTCCTCCGCGTGGCGCTGCATCAGCGACCACTCGTCGGGCGTCAGGCTCGCGGGCTTCAGCAGGATCGCGTCCGGGATCGCGAGCTTGCCGATGTCGTGGAACAGCGCGGCATGGCCAAGAAGGTCGAGCTCGGCCTGCGAGAGCCCGAGCTCGCGACCGATCGCGAGGGCGAGCTGCTGGACGCGCCGAGAATGGCCGGCCGTGTAGGAGTCGCGGGCGTCGACGGTGGCCGAGAGTGACTCCATCGCCGCCGTCGAGCGCTCCTTGAGCAGCTTGTTCGCCTGCTCGAGCGAGACGTTCTGCGACTGGATCGTCTCCGCCGCCTGGCGCAGCTTCTGCGCGCTCCGCTGCGTGTGCTTGAGATAAGCCTCCTGCGTCTTCCGCATCAGCAGCAGCGGCACGGCGAAGACCGCGAGCGCGAAGAGGTCGACCGCCTGGTAGGCGAGCGCCATGACGCCGCCGATGAAGCCGTAGACGACGTAGTGCGGGAGCAACCACGCGAACCGCTCGCGGAACACGGCCCACCAGCGCTCATGGCCCTCGAGCGCGATCGCAAGCGAGAGCAGGCCCATCAGGGCGCCGAAGTACGCAGCGCCAGCGGCGAGCCCGAGACCGGCGACGGTGATCCGGTGCGCGGTGCCGTGCGGGACGACGTCGCCGATCTTGAAGATGCTGGCCGCGGTCAGTGACGCAAGCGTCAGCGCGCCGATGTTGAAGAGCACGTTGTGCAGCGGCGAGCGCCGTGCGCTCCACTCGACGGCCACGACCGTGATCGCGAGCGCGAGGGCCGCCCGAGGCCCGAACAACGCGGCCCCTGCGAGACAGCCGACCGCGCTGACCGAGATCGAGCCACCGTCGTCGACCTCGAGGGCGAGCGCCTGGCCGACGCCGACGAGGGCGATGATCGCGATCAGGCCGAGCAGGTTCGCGGACGTCCAGGTGAAGATGAGGCCGGACACGCCTGCGCCGACGCCGGCGAGGCTGACCATGCCGACGACGAGGCTGAGGCGCATCGAGAGCGAGAGGAAGCGCGGGCCGTGGACGGCGTGCGGCTTCGGATGGCGCGGCTCGCTGCGCCGCTCCTGGGCGGGTGCGACCTGGGCGGCTGCGGGAATCGGTGCATGGTGGTCGCCGTCCTCTGGAACCGCGACGAGTCGCGCGCTGCGCTCGGCTGGCATCAGCAGCGGCTCGGAGCTCGCTCCGAGGACGCGGTTGCGGCCCTGCAGCTTGGCGCGGTAGACGGCAAGGTCGGCCTGATGGATCAGCTCGTTCGCGTCGGTGCCGTCCTTCGGATAGCCGGCGACGCCGATCGAGACGGTGGCGCGAATCGGCTCGCTCGAGGTCTCGACGTCGAACGTACGCTCGGCGACGGCACGCCGGATCCGTTCGGCGATCTCCATCGCCTGGTCGGGCGGAGTCTCGGGCAGGAGGATCGAGAATTCCTCGCCGCCGAAGCGGGCGGGCACGTCGTAGTGGCGCAGTTGGGCGCGGAAGACCTCGGCGATCCCCTTCAGGACTGCATCGCCCGCGAGGTGGCCGTAGGAGTTGTTGATGTCGCGGAGGAGGTCGAGGTCGGCCATGATCAGGGACATGGGCCGCTCGAAGCGCTGAGCGCGCCCGAGCTCGTCCGAGAGGGCGGTGGCGAAGTAGCGGGCGTTGTAGAGGCCCGTCTTGGGGTCGACTCGCGCTTCAGCCTGCAGGGCGGGGACGCTGAGCGAGCGATGGATCAGGAAGAGCGGCGTGAGCGCGAACGGGACGAGCCAGTGGTTCGTCTGCCAGAACGCGTAGACGGCCACGCCGAGGGCCGCCAGGACGAGGTCGGTCGAGAGGAACTCCGAGTCGAAGAGGCCCGTCTCGCGCAGGGAGAAGCCGCGTGCGAGCCGGAGCATCAGGGCCAGGAGCGTGTGGTTGACCGCGACGAAGACGACGCAGCTGGCGAGGCCGGCAAGGGAGAGGCGGACGGCGCTGTTGCCGATGTACGACTGGCTGAGGATCCCCTCCCGTCCGACGAGCCAGACGGCCATCGACGAGAGCAGGTAGTTGAAGATGTTGAACGTCTGGAGATACCAGCGGTACCGCATCTTCAGCCACTCTGGGACCATCAGGACGATGGCTACGAGGACGAGCAGCTCGGGCGGGAGCATGAGCGCGGCCGGGATCAAGAAGACGATGTCGGTGTGGTACGCCTGGTCGCCCGGGGTGCGCACGACGAAGAGGCGGGCGATCGCGGCGGCCGAGCCGAAGATGAGGAACGCGGCCCAGTCGTGGGTGTCCTGGAGCCGACCGAGGAAGGGAAGCGCCGCCGCAGCCGAGGCGAGTGCGACGACGAAGAAGTAGACGCGGGCGCGCGAGGGCAGACCGGGATCGGGGCCGGTGTCACGCTGCGCCACCATTGTGATGTCGACCGAGGTCGTGCTCACCTGCTCGGCCTCCGGAAGCCGGTCGAACCTTCGCGCAAGCGGTCAACCGTCATGTTTTTTCGCTCCTTCTTCCGCGCGCGTCGCACGGGGCCACAGGTCAAGACGGAGTGGCACCGCCGCCCGACGGAGCCGTCCTTCCATGCTCGACGGAAACTACGGTCGGCATGAGAGGCAGGCATCCCCCGATCGGGTGCCCCTCGATTGATTCCCCCGAAAGGGTGAGTGCGCGGCCTCGGGTAGCCTCCCGCTGTCGTGCGCCTTCCGGTTCCGCTCGCCGCCGAAATCGCCGTCGCGCGGGCGGCCGGACGGCTGTCGCGACTGGCGGGGGCGGGCGGCGGAACGACCGTCCCCGGGAAGCTGCTCTGGAAGCTCCACCCGGCCGCAGTCGACCGGCTTGCCGAGCGCCTGCGATACGGCTCGGCGCTCGTCTCGGCCACGAACGGCAAGACGACGACGACGGCGATGGCGGCAGAGATCCTCGGCGGCCGGATCCGACTCGCGCACAACAGCTCGGGCGCCAATCTCGTCTCGGGCGTCGCCTCGACGCTGATGGAGGCGGGCGACGCAGAGCTGGGCCTGTTCGAGGTCGACGAGGCGGCGCTGCCGGAGGTGACCGCCCGGCTCCGACCGCGGGCGGTCTGCCTCGGCAATCTCTTCCGCGACCAGCTCGACCGGTATGGGGAGCTCGAGCACGTTGCCGGGCGGTGGCGCGGCGCCGTGCGAGGGCTCGCGCCCGAGGCGACGCTGGTGGTGAACGCGGACGATCCGCAAGTCGGCGATCTCGCGCATGAGCGCGAGGGAATTGTCACCTTCGGTGTGGACGACCCGGCGCAGGCCCGGCCGGCGCTCCAGCACGCGGCCGATTCGAAGTACTGCGTCCGCTGCGGCACGCCCTACGAGTACGCCGCGGCGTACGTCGGCCATCTAGGCAATTACCGGTGCCCGGCGTGCGGCCACCGCCGTCCTCCGCTCGTCGTCGCGGCCCGCGAGATCGAGCTCCGCGGTCTCGACGGTGCCGCTTTCCGCCTCGTGACGCCCGAGGGCGCCCGGCGCGTCGACCTTTCTCTGCCGGGGCTCTACAACGTCTACAACGCCCTGGCCGCGGCATCCCTCGCGCGCGCGCTCGATGCACCGTTGGAGGACATTGCCGCCGGGCTCGAGCGGTTCAGCGCGGCGTTCGGCCGCTTCGAGCGGATCCCGGTGGGTGACCGGCGGCTACTGATGCTTCTGATCAAGAACCCCGCCGGAGCGAACGAGGCCGTGCGCACGATCATCGAGGGTGGCGCGCCGCCTCTCGCGGTCGTCGCGCTGAACGACGGGATCGCAGACGGCCGCGACGTGTCCTGGATCTGGGACGTCGACTTCGAGCCGCTGCTCGACGGGCTGCAGACACTGCTCGCGACCGGCGACCGTGCGGCCGAGCTTGCGCTCCGGTTCAAGTACGGCGGGCTCGATCCTGACGCGATCCTGGTCGAGCCGTCGCTCGAACGGGCGCTCGATCGTGGTCTCGCGCTCACGCCTCCGGGCGGTGAGCTCGTCGTCCTCCCCACCTACACGGCGATGCTCGCACTGCGGAAGGTCGTCTCGGAGCGGGGCTTTGTCCGCCCGTACTGGGAGCGGGCCGCATGAAGATTTGCGTCGGGCATCTCTATCCCGACTATCTGAACATCTACGCGGATCGCGGGAACATCGCCGTCCTCGCGCGGCGCGCCGCTTGGCGCGGGCACGAGCTGGAGGTGCGCGGCGTCAGCGTCGGCGAGGAGCTGCGCCCGGCGGAGCACGACCTGCTCTACGTCGGCGGCGGCCAGGATCGCGAGCAGGCGCTGGTTGCGAACGATCTGGTCGAGAAGCGCGACGCGGTGCGGGAGGCGCTCGCCGGCGGAGCCGCGCTGCTGGCGGTCTGCGGCGGCTACCAGTTGCTCGGTCGGTCGTACCGCGACTTTCACGGCGTCGATCTTCCGGGCGTCGGCATCTTCCCGCTCGAGACGGTCGCGGGCGACCGGCGGATGATCGGCGACGTGCTGCTCGAGTGCGAGCTCGAGCCGGGCCGCAAGCGGACGCTCGCCGGCTTCGAGAACCACGCCGGCAGGACGCGACTCGATCCCGGCGCCGAGCCGCTCGGCCGCGTGATCGCAGGGTTCGGCAACGACGGCGAGAGCGGCCACGAGGGGTGTCGCGTCGGCAGGGCGATCGGGACGTACCTCCACGGTCCGCTTCTCCCCCGGAACCCCTGGCTCGCGGACTGGCTCCTAGCACAGGCGCTGGCCCGCCGCCTCGGCGAAGCGCCCGCGCTCGACCCGCTGCCGGACAGCCTCGAGTCGGAAGCGCACGCCGTCTCCGCCCGCCGCGCCGAAACCCGCGGCGGCCGATTCTAGGGAGCCCAGAGCGCGCCGAGGTAGACGGCCGGGTCGCCCGGCTGCCAGCGACGCAGGAACCGTTGGATCGGCGGATGCAGCACGACGACGTCGAGATCGGTGACTCCGAACAGGCGGTGCCCGCGGACGGCTGCGTCCTGCGATGTCACGCGTTCGAGCGAGCGCCCACCGAGATCGCCCGCGAAGATGATGTGGACGACGTGCTTCGACGCGAAGCTGCGTACCGGCGCGATCGAGTCGACGATCGCGACGGGCCCCTCGATCGGCAGCTCGTCGTCGATCCCGATCTCCTCCGCCAGCTCGCGGTGGAGGGCGTCGACGAGGCTCTCGCCCGAGTTCACACCGCCACCCGGGAGCAACCAGTACTCCTTCCCGCTCTTCTCGTGACGACAGAGAAGGACGCGTCCCCTCCAGCGCAGGATCGCCGAGACACGGATCCGCGGCTCTCCTGGCATCACGACGCGGACGAGCCGAAGCCCCGAACGCCGCGCTCGGTCGCCGGCAGCTCGTCCACCTCGATCGGGTCTGGCTCCGCGACCGGCATGACGACCAGCTGCGCGATCCGCATCCCCGGCTCGACGACGAAGGCCTGGTCTCTGTCGGTGTTCAGCAGGACGACGCGCAGCTCCCCGCGGTAGCCGGAATCGACCAGCCCTGGCGTGTTCACGATCGTGATCCCGTGCCGGGACGCGAGGCCGGAGCGCGGTTGCACGAAGCCGGCATGGCCCTCGGGAATCGCAACTGCGAGCCCCGTTCCGACGACCACGCGCTCTCCTGGTCCGATCTCGACTCGCTCGCACGCGCTCAGGTCGAGGCCGGCGTCCCCTTCGTAGGCGCGCTCCGGGATGACGGCGTCGTGGCGCAGCCGCTGGATCGGGAGCTCGGTCATCGGGCGCCTGTGGCGGGCTCGGATCGCGCCTCGGCGACGAGATACCGCGCGAACCGGCGCAGCTCCCGCCTCGGCAGCCGCGCGCGCACCAGCACGCCCTCCGGAGTGTCCGTTCGCTCCTCGATCGGCGCACCGAGGGCGTACAGCTCGGCGAGCTTGCCGCCCTCGTCGTAGGGCAGGAGCAGCCGCACGGCCTCGAACCGGTCCGCGAACCGCTCGGCGATCCGCGCGCGCAGCTCGTCGAGGCCGGCGCCCGCGAGTGCGGAGACCTGCAACGCCTCCGGGAACCGGTTGGCCAGGCGCCGCCGCCGGAGCCCGTGGACGGCGTCGATCTTGTTGATCACCAGCTCGTTCGGGAGCTCGTCGGCGCCGATCTCCTGCAGAACGGCGTCGACCGCATCGATCTGCTCGTCGAGCCGCTCGTCCGACACCGAGCCGTCAACCAGGTGCAGCACCAGGTCGGCGACCAAGGTCTCCTCGAGCGTCGCCGCGAATCCCTCGACGAGCTGCGTGGGGAGGCGGCGGATGAACCCGACGGTGTCCGTCACCAGGTAGCGGCGGCCGTCGTGGTCGAAGCCGCGCGTGGTCGGATCGAGCGTCTCGAACAGGCGGTTGTCAACGGACACCTCTGCGTCCGTGAGTGCGTTGAGGAGCGTCGACTTGCCGACGTTCGTGTAGCCGGCCAGCGCGACCGTGGGCGTCTCGGCGCGCTGACGGGCCTTGCGGCGTACGTCGCGCTGCTTGCGAAGCTCCAACAGCCGTCGCCGGAGCAGCGTGATCCGCCGCCGGGCGAGCCGCCGGTCGGTCTCGAGCTGCGACTCCCCCGGGCCGCGCGTGCCGACCCCGCCGCCGAGTCGCTCGAGGTGCTGCCACAGCCCGCGCATGCGCGGGAGGTTGTATTCCAGCTGTGCGAGCTCGACCTGCAGCTTTCCTTCGGCGCTCGTGGCGTGCTGGGCGAAGATGTCGAGGATCAGCTGCGTGCGGTCGACGACGCGCGCCTCGAGGGCGTTCTCGAGGATGCGCTGCTGTGCCGGCGCGAGCTCGTCGTCGACGAGGAGGACCTCGGCGCCGCCATCGTTGTAGGCGCGTTTCAACTCCTCCAGCTTGCCCTTTCCGACATAGGTTCGATTCGCCGGTCCAGCGCGATGCTGGACGAGCTCGCCGATCGGCTCGACGAGCGCCGTGCGCGCGAGCTCTCGCAGCTCCGCCAGTTCCGAGGAGGGATCCACCCCTTGAGCCAGCACGGCGACGATGAACCCGCGTTCCGGCGCGGCGTCCGGCTGACGGGGAATCACACCCGGAATTATGCCGAGGCACCGGCAGAATCCCAGGGTGGCCGCCGACATGCTCGCCCAGCGGACGCTCGAGCTCGTCGACCTACCGTCCGAGAGCCGACACGAGGCGGAGATCGGGGCGTACGTGCGCGCGGCCGTGTCGTTGCCCGTTCTCCATGACGACGGCGACACGACGCTGTTCGGCCGCAGGCGACCAGGGACGCCGCTCGTCGTCCTTGCCGGCCATCTGGACACCGTGCCGGCGCAGGAGAACTTGCCCGGGCGGCTCGAGGACGGAGTCGTGCATGGGCTCGGCGCTAGCGACATGAAGGGGGGTCTGGCCGTGATGATCGAGCTCGCACGATCGCTCGGAGAC
>WNFZ01006557.1_pt1 | contig 10494 bp, 8 predicted proteins | sample 5400081 | NCBI WGS metagenome assembly WNFZ01 (sample SAMN13153365, study PRJNA577476) | soil metagenome | isolation source: 80 cm soil or saprolite under grassland replicate 1 | place: USA:California | collected 2016-06-15
CAGGGCCAGGCCGATTTCGGCAAAGCTCTTCTTTTCGAAGAATCGGAGCAGGACAGCATGCCGGTCTTTGGTGCCCAGGCCGGCGAGCGCCTCATCCAACAGCGGCGCCAATTGCTCCCACTGGCTTCCGGTTTCGCTGCTGGAGTCGGTCCGTTGCATTTGCGCAGCCTCCTGTTCGCGCCTTTGACGGCGCGCATCAATTTTGCGCGCGTCCAGCGCCGCGAAACGCACGGCGCGGAACAACCAGCCGGCCAGCACCGACTCGCGTCGAACCGACGCCGCCTTCTGGGCGAGAATCGTAAAGACAGCCTGGGCGACATCCTGCGCCATCGCGTGGTTGCCCGTCTGTCGTAACGCGGCTGAATAGACCAGGTCGACGTGGCGCTCCACCAGGCGCGCGAAAGGAGCCTCGGCCCCCGTCGCCGCGTATGCGCGCAACAGTGCCTGGTCGCTCACCTCAACCACCCTGGCCGATTCCGTCAGGGGCTCATGGGTTTCCTGCATGGGCTGCCGTGGAACGCTCCCGGCCCACAGCCAAGGCGCTCTTGACCATGAACGGACGCTCAAGCCCGAAACCGTACAGACAAAATGACCGGGAACAAGCAGAAGAAGCGGGCAGGGCCGGTTCCGCTCCTTCCTGCTCGCCGCCCTGAAACACTGGCAGGTCGAAGAGGAGATGCGGTCGTTGTTGAGCGCGCTCGCCGAGTCGCACGGCCCGCCTTGATGCTGGAGCCACAACTTTGTCAAGCGCCCGCACGATCGCCCCCGGCAATCGGACTTCAAGCCTGCCGGCGAACGAAAGCGAACACGGGCGAAGAAACCTTGTCAGCGATTGTCGGCACTTCGCGGTACTATCCGACCGCCCTTCGCTCCTTGGCGTGTTGGAGGATTTTCGCACGGCACGGGATGCCGCTGAAATCGGTTTGAGGTTGCTGCGGGTACCGTAAGTGCCTACAAGCACTATTATGCATAAGCTCCGACTCCTCCGCAGAGCGTTCGCGGTTGCGTTCATGCTCGAGGTTGGATGGCCAGCGGAGATGTTGGCGGCCAAGCCGGAGGAGGATGTTGCGCGATTCATCGCCGCTAAACCAAACAGGCGGAGCTGGCAGGGGCGGCGGTTCCACCTGAAATCGAGAAGATGTTTAGCGCCGCTGCATCGGCGAATTGGCGGTCTGTGTCCAACCTTTTCGGGATCCTTCTCGCCAAATACAAGCCATTGCAGGATGGCGGGGCGACCAATCGGCTGGCGCCGGAAGTCTGGTATCCGATGCAGGAGGTGGGCGCGTTTTGCGAGATGTTGACGTTTGTAGAGCCGAAGTTCATACGGTTATTTGCCGGCGAGATTTTCAAAACGGTGCCCGCGGGCAGCGTCTTTTTCGGCGGGACGGACCCGGGCCGGTTTATGATCACGGCCCTGAGCACTTCGCACCGGGAGGGAAAGCCGTTTTTCACCATCACCCAGAATCAACTGGTGGCCAGGGATTATCTGGAGTACTTGCAAGCGATGTATGGGCAGCAGTTGAAGCTGCCAGGCACGAACACTGTGCGGCAATGTCTCGACGAGTATCTGGCGGAGGCTGGGCGCAGGCTGAAACACGATCAGGATTTCCCGGATGAACCGAAGCAAATCCGCGCGGGTGAAGAGGTCAAGACCTTAGACGGTCGCGTGGTGGTCAGCGGCCAAATCGCGGTGATGGCGGTCAATGGTCTGGTCGCAAAGGCGATCGTGAACGGGAATCCAGCGCGCGAATTCCACCTCGAGGAAAGCTTTCCTCTCGAGTGGATGTATCCGCATCTGACGCCAGCCGGGCCGATTTTCAAACTGAATCATGAACTGCTGGACACGCTAAGCGCGGGATGTGTGCTGAATGATCGCGACTACTGGATGGGACTGACCTGGCACCTGATTGGATTTAAAGTGCAGGATGAAACGACCGTCGCCGAGGTGTGCGATTTATCGCAGGAATTTGCCGGCAAGCCGAGGCGTTTTGCCCGGGATCCTGCGTTTTTGCGTGACCAGAGCACACGCAACACGTTCGCGAAGCTGCGCAGTTCCATTGCCGGTCTCTATACCTGGCGCGCGTCGCATGCGAAAAGTTCTGCGGAGCGCCGCCGGATGATCCAGGAAGCGGAACTGGCGTTCAAGCAGGCCTGTCTGCTCAGTCCGAAGAATCCTGAAAGCGTCTGGCGCTTCACCATGTTCCTGGTCGTTGTACTGGTCCCAGGGAAGCTGGAAGTTGATGCGCACCAGGTTCTCCGGATCAAACCCGGGATCAACCCGCAGCAATCGGACGACGCTTTCAATCATCAGACCCGCGCCCGTGAGCAAGACCAGCGTGAGATTCGCCACGTTGGCGCAAACGATGAGCAGGACGAACCCGATGGCCCCGAGCAACCCGAAGAGCGTTCGTTGCAAATCATCGCGCTCGTCGGTGAACTGCGCGCGCGCCGGGCGCACCCCAAAGCCCAGCCCGCCAGGCCGGCGACTCCATTCCCGGGCATAGAACCTGTCCGCCGCGTGATCCCGGGTCAGACGCTCTGCGACCGTGTCGAGCATGACGGTGTCAGGCACCGGTTTGCCTTGCTCGTTGATCGGCACCGCTTCGTCCTTGGCAAAGGTGCGTCCCCACACCGGCGACACGTGCCAGAGCGTGAAGAAATTCGGCGAAACGATGTAACCCTGCTCGCAGGAGGCCCGCGGTATCTGGCCGGGCTCCGGTTATTGCTTGATCTCCTTGAGCAACCCATCCACCGCTTTGTCCATTAGTGCCTCTTCGCGCGGGTCTTTGAAGCGGATGACGCCCTTGTGGTCGAGCACATAAATGGTCGGCCACCCGGAGATGTTCCACTTCGTGGCAACGGGTCCGCCGGGCTCGCCGCCGTCCCACCACGAGCGCCACGTCATCTTCTCTTTCTTGAGGACTCGCTTCAGGCGGTCTTTAGGATCGCTGTTGACCCCGACGAGGGCGAACGGTTTGCTTTCCAACCGCTTCACGAGCGACCGCTCGTGTGGGTACATGGCCCGGCACGGGCCTCACCAATCGCCCCAGAAGTCGATGACTACGACCTTCCCGCGATAGTCGCTCAACTTGAACTTCCTCCCCTCCACGTCTTCCCCGTCGATGTCAGGGGCGGTCATGCCGATGGCCAAGTGGTGAAGCTCGAACAAGTCGCCCTTGGCCATATCGGCCAGCGTGCTCCGGTAGCCTTTGACATCGGCGTAATTGGCCGCGACGTCTTCCAATAACTTTTCCGCCTCCGCCGCGCCCGCGCCGGAGTTGAGCGCAGCGGCCAAGCTGTAGGCGGCCCAACCTTTGATCGAATGATGCGGGCTGTCCTTCCAGACGGCGCGCAGCCACCGCTCCGTGGCCTCGCTTCTGGAATGGTAACGCATCGATCGCGCCACCTCTTCGAGGTTGGTGCTCTGGAGGTGGTCCTTGAGCAGCAGCTCCAGGCTGCCGTCGCGATCTTTGCCCTGCCGACATTCCGACGCGACCCACGCCAGCGCCTCCGCCGCAATCTCCCCGCCAGGCTGCTCTTTGGCCAAGGCAAGGAAGCGGCCGCTGAATTCCTCGGGCTGCGGGTAATGGAGTTTGGCCCGCTCCGCGTCGTTCCTGGCCTTGTCGTAAGCCGCAGAAAAATCCTTCCGGGCCTCCTCGTATTCCTTCACCAAAGCTTCGTAACGCTCGCGCGGAGTGCCGGTCGTCTTACTTTCCGCAGAGGCGGCTGGATCCGGTCTGCATAAGCCCGCTGCTGCAAGGACGAGCAAGGCGGACAACAACTGAACTGTTTTCATTTGTGCCTCCTTCGGCGGACCGGGCTCGGGTTCATCGGGCCAACGTCTGCCCATCTATTGCTGGTTTCAAGCCTAAAAAAGGGCGGAGCGCGCAGGAAGCGGGCGGTTAAAACGAGCGTCCAGTCTTGCCGGGAAGGTTCTGATTGGTTCTAATGCGGTCCGGATGAGGCTATCAGTCGCCCTGATTGGATTGCTGCTCCCGACGCTGTTGTGCGGCGAAACCAACGGTGTTCGCGAACTCCCGATCCAAACGTTCTTCAGAAATGCGGACCTGACACGGATGCGTCTTTCCCCGGACGGAAAGTTTCTGGTGGCCGTCGCACACGACCACGGCAAGGGCCTGTTGTTCGGCATCAATCTGGAAACCGGAAAACGCAAGGCGATCATCGAGGGCGACATCCATGCTTTTTCCTGGCTGACAGATGACCGGTTGCTCTTTTCGGCCGGCGGCATCGGGCTGGGCGGATTATTCGCGGTCAACCGTGATGGTTCCAAGTCCCAGGTGTTGCAACGGCCGTTCGTGGCGCAGCCGCATCTGCAGAATTATCCCTTCCAGGTTGTCCGGGCGCTGGCGGTTCCCGCGGATCGATCCGACTGCGTCCTCATTGAACGAGCTGAAGTATATCCCCATGTTCGACCGGAGCTGCCGCACCCGGAGGTGTGGCGGGTGAACTATTTCACGGGCAAGACCTCTCTGGAAGAAAAGAACCCAGGCAAGGTCGTCACGTGGCTGACGGATAACCGGGGTGCCGTGCGCGCAGCCATCGCCGTGGAGAAAGAAACGGTGAAAGTCTTGTATCGCCGCGACAAACAACAGCCCTGGACCATCATAAGTCAATCGCCCTTCGGGCATGCCCAGATGCGACCTTTAGGATTTTCACCGGAAGACGCCCTGCTTTACGTCGCAGCACGGGGCGGCAAAGATACCAGCGGCCTCTACTCTTTCGACCCGGACAAACGTCAACTGCGGGAATGCCTCTGGCAACATCCTCAATTTGATCTCTGGGCGGGGATTATCAGCGGCCAAACCCGCGCGCTCCTCGGTGTCGTTTACCATGCCAATCGCCCGCAATTTGACTGGTTTAGCGACCGCTTCACCTCTCTCCAGAGCAACGTGGATGAGGCCCTGCCCAACGCCGTGAACTTTCTCGTCAGTTCCAGCAGGGACGAGACCAAGCACTTATTCTTGACCTTCAGTGATCGCTCACCAGGGGCCTACTACCTGGTGGACAGCGTTCGCAAAGAGTTCGGGATCATCGGCAAGGTTGCCGGCTGGATAAACCCCGACCAGATGGGGGAGACCAAACCGATAGTGTACCAGTCCCGTGACGGGTTGACGATTCATGGCTATCTCACCCTCCCGCTGAACAGCGCTGGAACAAATCTGCCCTTGATCGTGATGCCCCACGGCGGACCGTGGCTCCGCGATACCTGGCACTTCGAGCCGGAGGCACAGTTCTTTGCCAATCGCGGCTATGCCGTCCTGCAGATGAATTTCCGTGGTTCGACCGGTTATGGCCTGGTCTTTTACGAGGCGGGCAACAAACAGTGGGGTCGCAAGATGCAGGATGACATCACTGATGGTGTCCAGTGGGCGATCCATCAGGGCGTCGCGGACCGCAAGCGCATCGCCATTTTCGGCGCCAGCTACGGCGGTTATGCGGCCCTGATGGGGCTGATCTCGACTCCGGAGCTTTACAAATGCGGCATCTGCTACGTCGGGGTGACGGATCTCAGCTCGCTCTTGAAACACCGGTTGGCCCACCTGCCGAAACAATTCGAGGCCATTGACGAGGAACGGATTGGTGATTATTGGGGAGAAAAGGAGGATCTCAAGGCCGTGTCGCCCCTACATCATGTCGATCAGATCCAGGCGCCGCTGCTCCTGGCCTATGGCGCCCGGGATCCGATCGTCGACGTCGAACAGGGCAGACAATTGGCCAAAGCGCTGCGCAAGTCCGGCAAGCGCTTCGAAATGATCATCGAGCAACACGAAGGCCACGGGTTCCGCAACGAGACAAATCGATTCAACCTTTTCCGCAAAATTGAACAGTTCCTGAGGGCAAACCTCTGACCGTGAAAACGGCAGTTAAACCACGGATGGACACGGATAAAGACCAGAGAGACACGAATTGCACGAATTTGCACGAATCGGGGAAAGAATTCGTGAAAATTCGTGAAATTCGTGTCTTTCCAAATCCGTGTTTATCCGTGTCCATCCGTGGTGTCTTCCTTTTCAACTGCCGGATTTAGGCTGACCTGGCCGCGACCGTGCAGCCTGCGTCGCGCGGCAGACTTGCCGGCGTGAGCAGGCTCAGGATCGTCGCAATGAGAAAGTTGAGGCAAAGCCCGACGAACCCGGCGCTCCAGCCAAAGAAGGGGTCGTGATGGGTGAGGATGAGGACGGCGACGGTGGCGACTCCCGCAATGATCCCGGCGAACACTCCCGGCATGGTGACGCGCTTCCAGTAGAGGCCCAGCACCACGCCGGGGAAGAATTGCGAAACGCCGGCGTATCCCAGCAGGAGGAGGGACACCAAGGTGGCGGAACTATGGGTCGCCAGGTAGAGGCTGATGCCGCTGATCACCAGCACCATGGCACGGGCCAGTTTCGCCACCTGATCGTCCGTCATCGCCGGAGCGAAGATGGGACGGCAGAGGTTTTTCACGAAGAGCGTCGCCGCAGTCAGGATCAAAATGGAAGCGGGCACCATCGCGGTCAGGGCGCCCGCACCGCCGATCACGCCGAGCAACCAGGCGGGGAAACCGTTGCGGACAATCGTCAAAAGGGCGAGGTCGCCATCGGGCAGGCCGGGCAGGATCAAAACCGCGGTGAAACCGACGAAGAAGATGAAAGCAAGCGTGATGGTGTAGAGCGGCATCACCACGGCGTTGCGGCGCAACGTGTCGCCGCTTTTCGCGGTGTAGGTGGCCGCAAATCCGTGGGGCCACATGCTGAAAACCAGGGAAGTCAGCAGGACCGTGGAGATGTACCAGGTGTGGCCCAGGTTGGCGGTCGCGCCGGGCATGGTCAAGTGGGCGGGCCGGGCCTGCGCCAAAGCGGTGAACATCGGACCGATGCCTCCATAGTGAATATACGGGATGCCGATCCCGATGGAGAACGCCGCAAAGGCCATCAACACATCCTTCAGCACGCTGACCCACGCCACCGCGCGGACGCCGCTCGCGAACACGAATGCCGCCAACAGCACCACCGAGATCATCATGGCCGGTGTCCGGCCGATGCCATCGAAGCTGGCGACGTTGACGATGATACCCAGTCCCGTGATTTGCAGTTGCAGGTAAGGGATCAGGAAGGTGACCCCTACGACGCACACAAACGCGCCGAGATACTTGTTCCCGTAGCGCATGTTGAAGAAGTCGGATTGCGTCTGCAGCTTGTGCTTCCGTCCCAATTCCCAGATTTCCGGCAGGATAAAGAATGAGACCACATAGGCCAGCGTGATGTAGGCCAGGATGTAGAGAGTTGGACCGCCGCGGGAATAGGCCCAACCGCTGGCTCCGAGAAAAGAGAAGGTGGTGTAGACTTCGCCGGCCATCAACAGGAACATCAACACCGTGCCGAATCCCCGGCCGCCAACCGTCCATTGTTCCAGGTTCATCTTCCGGCGGACTCCGGCCAGGAAGCCAATGGTGGCACCCAGCCCGACAATGGCGAGGATCACCGTCAGGGAAACGGTCCTGGGACTCATGAGTCTCCCCGGTCCTTCTTTTCCCGCGCGGCGTTCACGCGGTAGGCGGCCCACAGGCAGGAACTGGTCAGGACGATCCAGCAAAGCAACCAGGCAAGGTTAAACGGGAGGCCAAAGATCCTCGGATCAATCCGGTCCCAGAGCGCGACCGAGAAACACATGCCAACAAAAGGAATCAAGCCCAGCAGGAGAACAAGGAGCGATGGCTTCTTGGCAGGCACAAGTTCAATCCGCAGCATGGCCTGCCGAAGCAGATTTGGCACGGCATGACAATTCCCGGCTCGAAGCGGCCTGGGCGAAGTGAACCGCGTCCGGGGGAGGATTGGTGTCTGGAGCAGGCATTTTCGAGCCGAGTTCGCAACGGAACCCGGGCGGTTCATAGTGGTTGGGCGGGAGAATAGCAACCAAAACTTTGTTTTTTTAGTTCAACACCGTATCCTCGAGTTCAGCGTATTTACCCATGCTGGACTCGCGAAAAAGCGAGCTGGCCCGTCTTTCTTTTCCAGCGCGGACTCCGCGCGATAGGCGGTTCACATGCACAAGCCAGTGAGTGCATTTCAGCAGAGCAAGCAGGCAAGATCGAACGGGGGCGCATCTCAGTGAGCGGTTCTACATCTCAAGGGCGCGAGCGTTGAGCCACGGAGTGGCGTCAGAAAGTAGCCCACGGCGCCAGCCGTGGGGGTCCGCGTTGAAGGGCAAGAGCCGCGGAGCGGCGAAAGAACTGCTAGCCATTGTTTCTGCCGCCCCTGCCGGGGCTTCGCCTCTATTGCGTCACCTCCCACGGCTCACGCCGTGGGCTACTTTCTGACGCCACTCCGTGGCTCAGAGCTTGCGTCCTTGAGGTATAGAACCGCGCAAAACCTTAGGTGCGCTCGGGCATCGCGCCCGCGGGAGAATTAGATTCTGAGTTTGAAAATCTCGTGATGATGTCTCGCACCTTTTTAGCCGCGAGAGAACGCAAAGAACGCAAGAGAAGACCTTGTTAGCCTATATCCTCTTTGTGCTCCTTGTGTTCCCTTGCGGCAAGTTTCAAATATGTTTGGCGACTGACTGTTGGCAGCCAGCAGCCTCCAGCCGAGTTCTCAGCCGAATTCGGGCGGATCAATGTCTGTTGGGCGGCAGATTAGCAACCCAAACGGGCCTCAGCTCACGTGCGGGGGGGCGAAGCCTTCCCGGTAATGGCGCGAGAGGATTTCCTGGTTGGCTTTCTCGTGGTTGGTGAAGTGGAAATTGGCTGCGTCCCAGCGCAGTTCCTGGCCGGGGAAACGCGTCGCCTTGACCGCCAGCAATGCCGGCTCGGTAATGCGCCAACCGATGGTCAACGGCGTCCAGAGCGGCTTCTTTGCGCCCAGACAGTTGTCGGCCCAATCCTTCCAGTGGTTGCGTGGAGCGACTTCCGGCAGCGGTTCGTCAGCCACGACTTTGCCTTTGCGGAAGATGGTGATTTTGCCGTCGGCTTCGAGCATCAGTGTGCCTTCTTCGCACACGACCATGGTGTGATTGGCGCCCACCTTGGTCGGCGGCAGGCCGAGGGAGGCGAAGGAGGGCAGGAGCGCGTCATCGTGGTAATGCACGACGAATTTCTCGCGCACGAACTTCCCACCGCCCGGGAAGGTGAGGGTGCTCAGGTTGTGCGCGGTGTGGCCGGTGTTGGAAGGACGCGGCGTGTGCGTGAGCACGGCTTCGGGCGAGGGCAGATCGTAGGCGAAGTAGAGCAAGTCGAGCAAATGGCAGCCCCAGTCCGCCAGCTGGCCGCCGCCCGTTTCCCAGAACGCGCGCCAGCGCCGCGGGGCGAGGTCTTCGCTGTAAGGCAGGTCGGTCTCGATGGGGCCGCGCCAGAGATTCCAGTCGAGATACTCGGGCACAGGCATGGCCGGGGGATACGCGCTCCAGGGATCGGCGAAGTAATGGCCCCGCGCGACGCCGCCGGTCCAGACCCAGGCTTCGACCGGCCGGCCGAGTTGCTGGCGGCGCAGCATTTCCACCGACTGCATGCGGCCCTGGTTGCAAGCGCGCTGGTTGCCCATCTGCGTGACGAGACTGGGCCGCGCGTTCAGGGCGTCGCGAACCATCCGCAGTTCCGCCAGTTGGTGCACCAGCGGCTTCTGGGCATAGAGATGTTGGTTGTGCTGGAGCGCGCTCAGGATCATCGGGGCGTGGTGAAAGTCCGGCACATCCACGATGACGGCGTCGAAATCCCCGGCGCGATTGGCGAAGGCCTCGCGGTAATCCTTCACCGTCCAGGCCTGGGGATGCTGCTTCTTGATGCTGTCCAACTCGCGCTGGTCCACGTCGCAGAAGCCGGCCCACTCGACTTGCGGATGGCCCTTCAAGCCGCCGCGTTGCAGGCCGCCGATGCCGCCGACGCCAATCTGGAAGAGGCGCAGCTTGCTGTTTTGGTTAACCTGGGCGCGCGCCGCCCAGGAGAACGAGGCGACGCCGGTGGTGACGATGGCACCGGTCTTGAGGAAACTCCGCCGACTGACCGGGGAGCCAGAGAGAGACGTTGATTTCGTTTTCATGGTGAATCACACAGATAATGCAGGGAGCGCGCGGCATCACAAGCAAAAGTCAGTTCGCTTCCCCGCGCTGACCCTTCAGAGATTGAAGCGTGCCACGGCCGCGGAATGTCCACAAAATCAAAACAACGAATGTCCTGGATCACTTGCCCCGTTCGTCGTACTCATGAAAACCAAAGCGGAAAGCAAATTATGCCAACAAACAACGTCAATACCATCCGACTCCACCGAGTGCTCCGGGCCACGCCGGAGAGAATTTATCGGGCGTTCCTTGATGCGGACGCCATGGCCAAGTGGCTTCCGCCGAACGGATTCACGGGCAAGGTTCATCACTTGGACGCCAAAGTCGGCGGCGCCTACAAGATGTCGTTCACCAATTTCACCACCGGCAAGAGCCATTCCTTCGGCGGAAGCTACCTGGACCTGACTCCCCACGAGCGCATCCGCTACACGAACAAATTCGATG
>WNFZ01010214.1_pt1 | contig 10493 bp, 3 predicted proteins | sample 5400081 | NCBI WGS metagenome assembly WNFZ01 (sample SAMN13153365, study PRJNA577476) | soil metagenome | isolation source: 80 cm soil or saprolite under grassland replicate 1 | place: USA:California | collected 2016-06-15
AGCGGCAACCTTGTTTATGATGAAAATGGTGCTCCCATAACAGATAATTCTTACAACATAATTGGAAACGGAGTTGCTGATTTTACAGGAGGTATAAACAACTCATTGACCTGGAAAAATTTGAATTTTACTTTTTTGATTGATTTCAAATCAGGTGGAGATATTTATTCCGGAACAAATGTCAGGATGACCCAGGCAGGTTTCACTAAACAAACCCTACTTGGTCGTGAGGGAGAAGCTCCTCTCACCATAACCGGTGTGATACAGGATGGCACCGATCAAAATGGGAATCCGGTGTATAAGCCCATCACTAAAACACTCACACCCGGAGAAGCACAAAATTACTGGAGCAATCTTGGTGACAGAGCAGCGGAAAGGTTCGTATATGACGCATCTTTCATAAAACTGAGGCAAATAACCCTTGGGTATAACATACCAAAGCGACTTCTCAATAAAACGCCAATACAAAATTTGATGGTTTCTTTTGTTGCACGTAACCTGGCGATCCTGTATAAGAATGTAGACAACATAGATCCCGAATCCAGTTATACAAGTTCTAACTCTCAGGGTCTTGATTACTTCGGATTTCCGGCAACACGCACATTTGGCTTTAACCTAAGGGCAACATTCTAACTACTTAAAAGAAAATACTCATGAAATATTTAAGAAAATTAATTTTTTGCACACTCATTGGAGGAAGTCTTGTTACAGGGTGTAACACTGACGAACTCAAGGACCTTAATATCAATCCGCAAGCACTCAATACAATAGATATGAACTTCTTCTTCACTTCGGCGGAGTTGGGTGCAGCTTCCGGTGGTACCGCAGGTGACAACCGTTATATTGACTGGAGAACAAATATCAATATGTGTTCCTATGCTATTCAGCAACTTGCCAGCACTGGCGGCGAATTAGGGGAGAAATACGTTGAGAGTGGTTCCACCTTCGAAAGTTCTGACGCCCCCTTTGAATTTATCTACGGTGATCAATTGAAGAACATCGGTGAGATTCTCAAGCAGACCGGCCCAGGCGGATTTGCGGAAGGTAAAAACCAGAATATGAGGCAAGCTACCAGAATTCTTAGGGCATTTCTTTTTCATCGCCTGACTGATTATTATAACAGGGTTCCCTATTTTGAAACCATGCAAGCCGACCAGGGAGTATTCTTTCCCCATTACGATAGTCAGAAAGATATTTATGCTGACTTGCTGAAAGAACTGGACGAAGCAACAGCCGCATTTGGAGCACCTGATCCGATTGATGGTTTTGCTGCTGCCGATCTCTATTATAGCGGTGATATAACTAAATGGAAGAAATGGGGTTTTTCGCTTATGCTCAGGCTTGCCATGCGTCTTTCAACCGTTGATGCGGCAACGGCTAATACGTATGTAGCAAAAGCTGTAGCTGGCGGTGTGTTTACAAGTAATAGTGACAATGTAATTGTTCCAATGGCAGTAGAACCGAGCTTGTGGACAAGCCAGAATGGAATTTCCCGTGCGTTTATTCCGGGAGATGGTGGGCAAGCTACTTTCCTCAGCAAAACCCTGGTTGATATTCTGAAAGGAACTGATCCCGGAACAACAACCGATGATGATCCAAGACTTATGATCATCAGCGGCGGAATAGGTAACTGGGCATCCGAGAATTCATGGGTTCCGACTGTTACAGATCCATTACTCCAGAAAGGCATGCCGAACGGAAAGGACCAGGCAAGGCTTGAGGCGATCGAAGGCGTACATCCTCTTGATCTGGATAAGACGTATTCAAAGATCAATCCTCTTCTCTTAGACAGGGACGAACCATATATGCTCATGAACTACGGTGAAGTTGAACTTCTTTTAGCTGAAGCTTCACAAAGAAGCATAGGTGGGCTCAGTCCGGCTGCGGCTGAAGCTCATTATAATGCAGGTGTAAAGGCATCTATGCAGATGTACACCATTTATGATGCGTCTCTTGTTGTTTCTGATGCTGCGGTTGCTGCATACCTTGCTACTTATCCTTATGGTGTTGCAAAACCTGCATTGGAAATGATTGGTGACCAATATTGGATTAACCACTTCATGAATTGGTGGGAAGCATGGTCTAATTGGAGAAGAACAACTTTTCCTACGTTGGTACCCGTCAATTACCCCGGTAACGCAACAGGTGGAACTATCCCACAAAGGTTGAAATATCCGAATGCTGAAGTGGCAGGTAATCCTAATTTTACTGAGACAGAACTTAAACAAAACAACTATACAACAAAGGTTTGGTGGGCAGGTGGACCCGAGTAGATGAATATTTTTAAAATATCAAAGGCCCTCCGATTATTCGGAGGGCTTTTTCTTGTGCGCCATGCATGCCATAGTTCTATAAGGTTAAAGTCCTGAACAGACCAGCTAACGGGAACTGTTAGTCCAAAGCAAGGGTGTTTACTGCGAAGTAAAATCTAAAGGAAGCGGCGGACAAAGTTGAGCCCAGATTTTGCAGTTAAAACTATTTTGTCAAAATAGCAGATTCTATAATTCCTTTCAACTGCACAGCAGTTGAAACTTTTTAATCAAATCCATTGATAAAGAGCTCAAAAATCAAATAAACGACTTCAAAAAACAGCAATGTGCAAAATGACAGTTTATATAACAGAATGTTTTTCTGCCACTGTTTCCAATGCAGCAGAGCGAAGCCATACAGTTAGACGTAAACATGAGGTAGTAAATCCTGCAACTTTCAATGGAGGAATTATGAGCTTACCATGGGAGGTCTGTTTTTTTTAGAGGCGGAGGTACGAGAGAGTGCCAAGGTAATAAAAAGAAAACAGAAGTCAGCAGAAGCCATAGTAGCGAAGAAAACAACTGCAAACGAAGCTACATAGGAATAGTGAGATGGTTGGGCAAATTGGGAGTAGAGGAAACATTAAGTTGGCGAACAGCTTTAAGTGGAAGAAGTGGTGGCGATTGAGTAACAGCCCGGCCTTAAACATTGGTATGAATAAAATGTGGTTTGCACAGCAGGGCTATTATAGCCTAAATGAAAACTATAAAACCTTACACCGTAAATCACTTTAAAGAAACCGCCGCACACGTAAGTACATACGGTGGTGTAAGAGGGGGCAAAGATTAATTCCTTTGCCCTACTTTTATTTAACTCTAACTATTATCGCTAACAGAGGGCCTGCATAGAAAGAAGAAAAACCATTTTCAAACTTTGAAATAGGGGTCAAAAAAATCCGTAAACATTATTCTCCTTGTCAATCCACAGATAAGCGCCAGCCCATGATGGACTACTTTCTTAAAATTACTGAATTGACTGGTGGTGATTTCGAATTTAGTTTTTGAACCACATATTCACCTAGTCGCTTACCAGCTGAAGCTGACTGGTTAAGCGATTTTAAAAAGTGAATACCACCATACAACCGGCTTATCGAAGCCTCCTGCGCAGCTTCTGCAAAAGAGCTGAATTGCCTTGCCGGCCTCCCAAATGGTACTTCTGCTGAATCTGTAAAAGCATAATTCTCTCCGAATAAACTCGTCAGCATGGCTGCTGCACTTGCAGATATTGTGCTATGACCACTGGGATATTCAGGAAACAGAGGAGTTTGAATAAATGGTTTCCAATTCTTGTCAATATACCTGTTAATATATGTTTCAGGCCTTACCGTTTTGTAAATGCATTTCGCTTCCCAGCAACTGATAAATGCATCGGCCAGTGAAATGGAAACCTTCGACATCACTTCAGCAGTCTTAATGATGTCAAGCTTCTCTTTTTCTGTTATTGAAGCCGCTATGAAAATCCAGTGACCGCCGGGAGATATCTGTTGCTGAAAATAAGTGACATGACCCGAAGTAAATGAAACATTTGGATTGCAGTCCCAATACCTGGCGATCAAAGTATCTGTAGTAGTAAGTTTATTGACCGCATTATAAACGATCATTGCTTCCTTATAATAATCAGAAGAGTTTAGCGTGTCAAATTTAAAAGGCATAAGCGGCCTGAACAATGATGAAGAGTCCATTGTAAAAGGACGCAATGTTCCCCAATTGGGTTCCACGGCATCCATGTAATCCGGCGGTGTAGGCTGCCAGTTACCAGGGTCAGTTCTTACAAAGTAACGGGGATAGGCATTGCGTTGCATGTATCCATCTTTCATTGCCCAGGAAACAATATGTTGCCCCACTATCCTTCCGTATTTGACAGCATTTTCCTTTAATGACTGATTCAGAGAAAGGTTATCAAGTTGTTGCAGGTATTCATTTTCCATCTCCTTCATTGCATCCGCACTGTAAAGAAGTTTTTGTGCAACAGTGGTAAAAGCAACTACACTGCTTATCGGAAAATAACAGGTGTCGAGTATGTTAGCAGGTCGGGAAACAGCTTTCAGCCCGTTTAACCGTCCAGCATATGAACTATATTCCAAATGTGACGGCACGAGCGCCTCATACGCTGCTATGTTGCAATAGGCATATATTCTACTGCATACCGGTGGTGAGAACACGCCGGTGATGATGATGTCCGTAAGTTTCCTGTTCTAGGTGGACAGCTGGTTATTTGAAAATTTTTCAAGCGAAGTAATGTCAGTTTCATCTCTGCATCCGGCAAAAAGAAGGATAACGATTAAACCAACCCCGACAAAAGAATGTTTCATCACTTACTTATTTCATGAACGACCTTTGCATAAAAATGTGATCTTCAGAAATTCAATATTCGTTTATTTCCGGAAAAAGTATAGATAGTTATGGATCTTGTATTCACTGGAATAGATAAACTCCGGCTACCCTGTGAAAGATAAGTATGACCATAATAAAATTCCTGTCTGTAAGAGTGATTGTTCCTCTCGGTGATCACTGCATACGATTCATCAGGTAACAATTGTATTACACGTGATTTCCTATTGATGCTGAACGTCTTCAAACTATCTGAATTTGTTCCGATAATGATCATGGAAGAACCATTCGCCATATTAATAGACACTATAGACTTATTGTCGCCATTTAGATTCAACAGCGATCTTTCCGGTTTCAAATTTCCTTTGCCATCACCTCTAAGAAATAAACTACCCTGTGCATCGTAACGTCCTGTTTGCGCTTCGGTTGAAAAAGAGTTGCCTACACCTAAAAGGTCAAGGTTTCCATCACCATCAAAATCATTGGTCAACATTCCAAATACAGGAGAAAACTGTGCTTCGAGGGGCAGCGCATGCATTTTGAATTTGCCACCGCCAAGATTTTCCAGATAAGAAGTTTCAAAACGTTCAGCTTTTACGATATATGCCTTTGAAATCTCCTCTTCGCGCAATGCCTGCTGAAAAGTTACGGATGCATACGAATCATAGCTTCTGAACCTGCCGCGCATTGCTGCCATTTGGCCAATTATGTCATCCCGCGAATGTACCATATATTCCTTTCCATCAATAAAATGACACATGATGGGATCCAGCCTTCCATTATTATCATAATCACCTGCATAAATGCAAACAGGTTCTTTTGCGCTTGCTTTGTACGGCCCATTCAGTCCCAGGTTGCCAACTAGGTAATCAATATCACCATCCTTATCAAAGTCTCCCGCTGCCAGGCTATTCCACCAGCCCTTAGTGTTTGCTAGACCGGTTTCATTCGATATGTCTCTAAATTTCCCTTTTTCATTTTTAAAAAATTTGATAGCCATAAATTCACCAACAGCGATAAGGTCCATCCAGCCATCATTATCAAAATCAGTCCATAAAGCATCGCTCACCATACCTGGTTTAGATAAACTAGTTTCACTTAGGGTGGTGACATCAGTGAACCGGCATTGCTTATTTTTTGAATCATTACGCAGTAAAAAACTTTTAGGAGAATAAGGATATTCGCCAGGGCTCACACGACCACATACGAATAAGTCCAGATCACCGTCACGGTCATAATCTGCTGCTCTTACGCCGGAAGCAGGAGTTATGACGGAAGGCAGTGCATCATTTGATAATAATAAATTGCCAAGTCCATCATTTAAATATAACCTGTGCCTGTAAACCGCGCTTTCTTTTCGGGAAATCGAAGATCCACCTGCAGCAATGTATAAATCAACGTCCCCATCATTGTCCGCATCAAAAAACAATGCGCCCATATTGTCGGCATAGTTCAAATCGGCAAGCTGTTTTGCAACAAATTTACCACTGGCGTTTTGTATGTATACACTCCCTCTTGCTCCCGAACCGTTTCCTACAAAAAAATCTTCCCTGCCATCGCCATTAATGTCGCCTACGGCAATCCCCGGACCCTGTCGCGAATGCATATGCGGCAGGAGGGGCTGCAGCTTAAAGTCTACAAAGTTGTTTTCTGTATGTTTAAAATTCACGCCGTAAGTGCTGTTCACAGGAGAAAAAAGTGAATTACCATGGTAATCGAGATATTTCTTTTCGTTAGTAACGGCATTTTTATAATCAAGGGTGATTAGTTGTTTCGCCTTTATTGATCTCAGCGTTTGCTCCTTACCGTCGGGCCATATTACCTTCAGGCTATCTATTGGTGCATCGGCGATGCCAAAATGAAGCACAGGTTCCATCGTTGACAAATAACCGCGGTAAGGAGAAAAATAATTGAACTGCATATTTCCGTTTTGCCATATCCAAACCTTCGCTCCGAGTCCTTCCCTGTTGCCAGATGGTCCGCTGAAATGAATGCGCAGCCAACCTTTATCAGGGTATAATTGTGATGTTTGATTTTCATAAACAGCAGAAGGACCGTCAAGATTGTTGATCACCAGGTCGATATCGCCATCATTATCAAGGTCACCGAAAGCCGTTCCATTTGAAAACTCTTCATCCATCATACCCCATTGATCAGACAAGTCGCTGAACAGCAGGTTACCGTCATTTCTGAAAAGATAATTATGAACGCTTATCCCGGGCAATTTTTTCAACTGATCAAGGCGGTCACGACGAATAACATCAGGTGCGCCGGACTGCTTTACTTTTTTGCCATAAACATTATAACCATAATTAACGAAATCCAGATTGTTGATATCCTGGCGAAAGCCATTGGTAATAAACAGGTCCTTCCAGCCATCGTTATCGAAATCAGCAAATAAAGGAGCCCAGCTCCATTCGGTAGCATAAACTCCCGCAAGCATTCCGATCTCACTAAAAGAACCATCTCCATTATTTAACTGCAAAGTATTACGCACATATTGCGGCTCATATCCATTAGCAATGGCCTCATTGAATTCATCATAATTATTGCCCTTCATTGTGAGCTTCCATCGTTTATTATCCGGGGGCAGCATATCCACCACCATGATATCGGGCAACCCGTCATTATTGTAATCGGCAACATCATTTCCCATTCCATTATACGTTTGATGACGCAGACATTCTTTCGCTCGGTTGGTGAAAGTGCCGTCCCTGTTGTTGATCCACATCAGGTCGTTTGTGAGAAAGTCGTTGGAGACATAGACATCAGCCCAATTATCATTATTAATGTCGCAAATATTAACACCGAGACCGAATCCTTCAATTGTGATGCCCGCCTCTTTCGAAACATCCGTAAATGTCAGGTTGCCGTTATTGCGGAATAATTTATCCGTCGATGGCGATTTGCCGCTCACTTCCTTCGGACGCGAAATGTTGCCGTTAGATTTTACATTGGCATTTCGCAGCAGGTACATATCCAGGTCACCGTCCTTATCATAGTCGAAGAATGCAGCGTGCATATCATACCCTTCGTCATCAAGACCCATTTTCGCGGCAGACTCGGTGAAAGTGTTGTTGCCGTTATTAATGAAAAAAAGATTGCGCATCTGTTCGGGAGGTGTAAGGTTGTTTCCCGCTTTACAGATGTAAAAATCCTGAAAGCCATCCTGGTTGATATCGACAACCGACACCCCGTTCGACCAACCCTCTGTTTTAACGCCCGCCTTCTCGGTAATATCTTCAAAGTGCAGATTGCCTTTATTAAGGTATAAACGGCTGGATACCATATTGCCCGTGAAAAGTATATCCTGCAGGCTGTCGTTGTTAATATCGATTAATGCTACACCGCCACCATTGAACATGTATACAAATTCAAGTACCGACAATGAATCAGTGTAGTTCAGCTGATTGGCGAAATCAATACCAGTTTTTCTGGATGAAAGCTTTTTGAACAATCTGCCTGCATCATTATTACAGGATAGCAGGAGAATAAGAAAAGCTAAAAAAATAATATTCTTAAACATAGCATATTTCAGGCTTTTTGCAAATGTATGTTAGGTTCGGGAATCTTCTATTCAAAGACTATTTCGAGTATAGTTTTGAACTTTTTAAATCTTTCCTTCACTTAGAGGTGCCATTATCGTATAGAAACTGTAAACGTCCAAAAAAATACAGTTTATGAAGGGTAATACAAAAGAGAATCCATTGCAATTTCTGAAAAATAATCTCTTCCAAATACTATTTTTAGCACATTGCAAGGCACACAAACCCCGACACAAAACAAATCCCGAAAGCATTTTTTCGTGAAGTTTACTTTCAATATGCTTGCGCTTTTTTTACCATTTCATCCCCGTGCAACTTCTGGCCTGTAAATATTTTCAGTATTATACCCTGTAAAAGTACCAGTTGAAAACAACTGATAAACTGCTTTTCTCTAAATAGGAAAAATGTGCACGTTTTGGCGTCAGCTAACAACTAAAATAAACTATGCAAAAAATCCATTTGCCTAATGAAAGAAAATATCTTTTAGAGAATTATAGGGATGACCCTAATCAATTCCTATAACTATTTTTTTCGTCTTTCAAATAACAGAACGCTTGCATTGTTCCTTCCAATAATCAGGTGCTTCGATCCATTGACCTGGATAATACCGGCGTCGCGAACTTCCCCTTCGACCTTTATTCCGGATTCCCGCGGAGAAATATATGTAAACGACCGTGTGCCATTCCCTTTCAAAAAAACACCCTTGCTGGCATTGCACCTTCCAACCTGGGGCTTAAGAGCATAAAAATTTCCGCCAAGCCAGATATCCATTTTGACATCTTCATCAAGGTCATCAGCAACAATTCCAAAAACGGGTGAAATCTGTGCTTCGAGAGGCAATGCTTCAAGTTCAAAGCTTCCGTTATTGTTCCATAATATTGCGCTCCGCAAATAATTTGCTTCATACCGCAAAGACTTGCTGCGTATTTCCGGGGAAAACAGAGACTCGTATGTTTTATTCGCATAATCCTCATATCTCAGAATTTGTTTTTTTAACCCCGGCAATTGTGCTGTCAGTTCAGCTTTAGTTGAAAATGGATAAGCTATTGAATCCAATGGCGGATACCAGTTAATGATAAATTCGCTTTTTCCATTATTATCGAAATCATTTACAAACATCGTTAATGGCCTTCCAGGACTCGCTTTTAATTTAGTGTTTAATCCCCAATTGCCCAGAACAAAATCCTGATCACCATCACCATCGAGATCGGCAGCTTCAATCCTGTTCCACCATCCATTGCTGTTGGGAATGGTAGTGGGATTTTCAAATGTTCCGTTCTCATTCTTGAAAATAGTAACGGCCATCCAATCACCAACAACAACCAAATCTTTATCACCGTCACCATCTATATCCGTCCATGAGGCATCAGTCACCATACCAACGCTTGCAAGGGATGGCGGTGCAATATCTTTCCAGATACCATGATCATTTACTAATAAATACGACCGTGGAGGAAGTCCGTAATTACCGGGAACATTTCGTGCGCCTAAAAAAATATGATAATTGCCAGCGCCATCAATATCATCCACCTCAAGAGTAGAAAAGTTTCCAATAACGGATGGAACAGCCGAGGGTGCAATAGAAAAATTTCCGCGTCCATCGTTGTTATATACTCTGATGGTAAAATTCATTTTGTTCATTTCAATTTCATTCCCCCCCGAGCCAATCATAAGATCCAAGTCCCCGTCTTTATCATAATCCAATAAGGCGCCACATGTACTTTCGAAGGTGCCTGCATTTTTGTTGAATGCAGGGGTTGGCTTGAAGTAAAATTTGCCATCCGTTTTTTGAAGATACAGTTTATCGGGATCGCCAGCAGCACCCAACAAAATAAAATCCACGAGCTTATCGTTGTTGACATCGCCTTTTATCAATCTCGGTCCTTCTGTTGAAAGCATCCGGGGCAACAAGAGCTCAACGTCGAAATCGTTATACCTGTCCTCATGATGTATGGCCGGATGATCAATCAATTTCTGTCCCACCTCTTCAAATGCAGCTGCAACAGATGTATTAGAAGTATATGAGGTAACCGAAGCCTCACTGTTTTTCAACGTAATGGTCTGATCAGGCTTCACATTCGTTATAACCTGTTCTTTTCCATCAGGCCATATAACCTGCAAAGAATCAATCAGCGTAATCTTGCCAAGACCAAATAGTAGATTTGGTTCTATACTGCTTTGAAACCCACGCGTGTTATAATTCTGAAGCACCTTAATACCATCCTTCGAATAAACGCTGACCTCTGCACCAATTCCAAAACGATTTTTTTCTGCCCCCATAAATTTCACCTTCAGAAAATAATTTTCT
>WNFZ01015529.1_pt1 | contig 10492 bp, 10 predicted proteins | sample 5400081 | NCBI WGS metagenome assembly WNFZ01 (sample SAMN13153365, study PRJNA577476) | soil metagenome | isolation source: 80 cm soil or saprolite under grassland replicate 1 | place: USA:California | collected 2016-06-15
CCGACAGCACGATCGCTCCCTCGCAGACGTCGGCAACGTCGCGCTCGGCACCAACACGCCGACCGCGGTGGAAGTTACGTAACCCTGAGTGGGGCAGCGACTCGACTGCCGTGGCAAGAATGGCAAGGTTCGGCGTTCGCTCGGGTTCGGTCGCGTTCGCTCGCTTGGACGGGAAGCCGCTGCAAACGACCGGTCGAGCGAACGGGCGCGCACGGGAGCGATCGAGTGTCTGGACGTGGGACGCGACGAGATACCCGGTTGGCCTGCTGTTCGCGGGCGGCGGCGGTTACACGATCTGCAACCCGTGGGGTGCAAAAACTTGGCCCCGGCTCGTCGAACTGAGGGATTTGCAGGCGAAACCAAGTTAGTGCACTCCACGCGGTCCGCGAGGCAGCTTGACTGCGTTTCCATCGTTCCTCGATGGGCAAGAGCCGTCTGGACAGCAGCTGCTCTATCCGCGCGCCCGAGGATCGGCTCGAGGCGGACCGGATCGATCGGCTTGAACGCCTACCGTGGGAGGACAACGTGCTTTCCCGTTCACGCAGTTCATTAATCGCAGTTGGGGTTCTGCTCATGTCGTTGGTGCCAGCCGGTGCCGTCTCGGCCAGCCAGGCGCCCCGAGTCACAGACCAGTTGGCGCACCTCAACGCGGCGACGTCTCGCCCGCCGTATCTCGACCCGGCCCGGCCAGTCGCGCTGCGCGTCAAGGATCTGCTCGGCCGCATGACGCTGGAGGAGAAGGTCGGCCAGATGACGCAGGCCGAGCGCGGTGCAGTAGCAGGCGACCCAAGCCAGATCGCCACGCTAAGGCTGGGTTCGGTGCTGTCCGGCGGTGGCTCGACGCCGACGCCCAACACGCCCGCCGCCTGGGTCGACATGGTCAACGAGTTCCAGAGCCAGGTGCTTAACACACGCCTGGGTATCCCCATCATCTACGGCATCGACGCCGTCCACGGTCACGGCAACGTCTACGGCGCCACGGTCTTCCCGCACAACATCGGCCTCGGCTCGACCCGCGACCCAGCCCTCGTGAAGGAGGTCGGGGAGGCCACGGCGGAGGAGGTACGCGCGACCGGAATCCCGTGGAGCTTCGGGCCGTGCGTTTGTGTCGCCCGAGACGAGCGATGGGGCCGCACGTACGAGAGCTTCGGCGAGGACCCGGGGCTGGTCTCCAAGATGGAGACGATCATTGACGGCCTGCAAGGTTATGGGCGGGCGCCGATCTCAGCCGACCATGTCTTGGCCACCGCGAAGCACTATGCGGGTGACGGCGACACCGAGTACGACTACGCGGCCGCCGCTGCCAACGTGGGCCTGCCGTGGTACCTGCAGCGTTACACGATCGACCAGGGCATCACGGTGACGAGTCGGGACGAGTTCGCGAAGATCGATTTGGCGCCCTATGCAACAGCGATCAGGCGGCACGGCGTGCGCAGCGTCATGCCGTCGTTCTCCAGCGTCGACTGGATCGAAGACGGGGTGGGCGACCCGATCAAGATGCACGCACACCAGGAGCTGATCACCGACGTGCTCAAGGGTCAGTACCACTTCCACGGTTTCGTCATCTCGGACTGGGAGGGGATTCACCAGATTCCTGACCCCGCCAACCCCGGAGTTGGTGGCTTGACCCCGTACAAGGTGCGAGTCGGAGTGAACGCCGGCACCGACATGTTCATGGAGCCCTTCAGCGCCCAGCAGTTCGAGCAGCTGCTGCTTGCTGAGGTCAACGCCGGACGGGTCAGCCGGGCACGTATCGACGACGCGGTCAGCCGCATCCTCGAGGCCAAGTTCGACCTCGGCCTCTTCGAGCACCCGTTCGCCTCGGCGGACAACATCGACCAGGTGGGCAGCCCGGCGCATCGTGCGATCGCACGGCAAGCAGTGGCGGAATCCCAGGTGCTGCTGAAGAACAGCGGCAACGCCCTGCCGCTGTCTCCGAACGCGAACATCTACGTCGCTGGTCGCAACGCCGACAACATCGGCAACCAGGCCGGCGGCTGGACGATCCAGTGGCAGGGTGCCTCTGGCGACATCATTCCCGGCACCACCATCCTCGAAGGCATCAAGGAGGTCGCGCCGCAGGCCACCGTCAACTACAGCATCGATGCATCGGCTCCGATGACCGGCGCGGATGTGGGTGTCGTCGTGGTCGGGGAGACGCCATATGCCGAGGGGTTCGGGGACGTCGGCGGGCCGGAGTGCGGCTTCTGCACGCCAGCGCAGCTGGAGGAGAAGTCCCTGTCTCTGCTGCCCGGTGACAAGGCAGTCATCGACAAGGTGTGCGATGCGATCGAGACCTGCGTGGTGCTGGTGGTATCCGGTCGCCCGCAGGTGCTCACCGACCAGCTCGGCAAGATGGACGGACTGGTTGCCTCGTGGCTGCCGGGCAGCGAGGGTGCCGGTGTTGCGGATGTGCTCTTCGGTAAACGGCCCTTCACGGGCGAGCTGCCGATTACGTGGCCGCGCGCCGAAGCGCAGGTGCCGATCAACATCGGCGATTCGGACTACGACCCCCTGTTCCCGTACGGCTGGGGCTTGAGCACGCACTAGCTCTACGACCACAGACATGTGAGACGCGGCTCTCTCGGGGCTGGGACCCGAGAGAGCCGCGCGGTCGTCGTCGGTTGTACGGCCTGAGCATCTGGCCTGACAACACGGATGTGCCAAGTTGCAGGTGTTTTTACGGGAGCGACGGCGAACCCGCGACCTGCGGCGTGACAGGCCGGTTCGAGGATTACGACCCACCCGGCGATCGGGAAAGCGGAGCGGATGTCCTTCGCGACGAGGCGCCTGCGGCACGTTCGAGGGCAGCCTCGCCCCACGCAAGCGCGGCAAGGTCGTCCTACGCATAGCTGGCGTGTAGCAAGCTGAGAGGCGGATGCCTGGGCAACGAGATCTGAGCGGCGTCGTGCAACGCGGCCGCGGGCTCGGGGAGGGTCTGATGGCGGACCGCGTGGTGATGGAGAAGCTGCAGGAGCTATCCGGTTTCCCGGTCGTGCCCGGCACTCTCAACGTGCGCCTGCCCGGGCCGCGTGAACGCGGCTCGAGCTGGCGCTACGTGCCGGCCGTGGAGATCACGCCTGATTGGGAGGCGCGAACCGGCCAGGCGGGGTATTTCCTGGCACCTGTCACGGTTGCGGGGCGCTACCGCGGGCTCGCCTTTCAGGCCGTCGAGCCGGGAGAGCGCGGGTATCCGCCCGACCAGATCGAGCTGTTCTGCGAGGCGCACCTGCGCGCGGAGCTCGGCCTCGACGATGGCGACCTGATTGCGGTCTGGCTGAATGACGGCTGATCGCGCTGCTCGTCGGCGCGACGTCGCCAGCTGTCGCAGCTCGTCGCCGGTCGGGGATTCCAGCTGCGAAAGAGACTCGTATGTCGCTACCAGGCCGTCGAGGTCCGCTTATGCCGCGTTCCGTGTCCGCTGCAGTCCCGGACCCATCCACGGCCGTACGTTGTCTCAATTGACGGCGAAGTCTCGGGACCATGCAGCAGGTCGGCTTGTTAACCAGTCTGGGAGACGCGAAATCCGCGTCCACCCGATGCTCGTATCTCGGGGTGACTTTGTCAGCGCCCGTCGGGGAAGGAGTTCCGATGTCACGACGCACGGTCTTCGCTGCACTCGTCCTCGCTTTCGCTCTGGTCGCCGCCTTCGGCGGCTCCTGCAAAGAAGCCCCCACCGCCACCGGGCGGCGGCGGCGGGCCGAGCGCCCGTGGGGTGCAGAAACTTGGCCGGGGTGAGGCGGAGTCGACGCCCCAGGCTCTTCAGCTGAGCCGCCGCGACCTGCTCGGCGGCCTCATCCACGAATACGAGATCGCGGCTGCAGCGTCACGACCGGGTTCTTGTACCCCACGCGCATTCAAGTCACTGCGTTAATCGGCGCTCGTGAGCGGCGCGCAACAGTGCGCGCCGCTCGCAGCCTGGTTGACGCTTAAGGGACGGGCGAGTATCCGCGAGTAAAGCACGGAAGCGAGGGGACTCGAACCCGCGACCCGGAAATCGAGATTCGTTCGCCTGAGCCTAATGTATCGGTGAGGCGGTAAAGCAGGTGAGACTCGGTGAGAGTGAGGGCGACTGGCTGGTCCGAAGTATTGGCGCACGTTTTGCGTATTCGTCGCGGTTAGCAGCTACGCGACGAATCGCGCCTCATGCGATTCCAAGGAACGCAGTGGTCGCTTCTGTGGCACGCCGTTTTTCCGATGAACCTGCGGATGACGTCTCGCCCCGGCCCGAGGAATGGCAAGAATGGCAAGGTTCGGCGTTCGCTCGCGTTCGGACGCGTTCGCTTGGTTTATAAGAACTCCTGGAAATCGATGCTTCGAGCGAACCGGAGCGAACGGGCGCGAACATCGCTCGCACTTGCCATGCAGAAGGTCGAGGGTTCGAGTCCCTTCATCCGCTCTGAAAGTTCCTGCAAATCGCCGGGCTTTGTCGTCCACGCCGTAAACGGTGTGTGCCGCGTGGCAAGGTTCGCGCTTGCCATAGGGGGCAGAGACGCCGTCGGCATCTGCAGAAGGTCATGTAGGTCGTCGAAGGTCGGTCGGCTTCCCCTCTCAGGGGGTGGCTCGTCGCGACGATGAACCCCTGCCCGTGCGTCGTGCCGTGCGCTCGGCGACTCGGCGGTCTTACAGTCCCCCGAGGAGCTCGTGGCTTTCTCCCAGAGGTTCGAGTCGCTCAACGCTCTCGACGGGAGTGCCGTGAGATGATTTTGGATGCGCAATGACGTCTACATATCGTCCGCTGACGCATACCCAGGAGGTCGAAGACATGCGCTTCATGCTCTTTGTCTGTGCAGAACCCAATCTGCAGCTATCTCCGGAGGACAGAGCCACCCTCCCCGGCGAGGTCGAGGAGTGGGCAACGGATCTCGCCAGCCGCGGAATACGGCTCATGGGTCACGTCTTCGAACCCGTCGGGCAAGCGAAGACGATTCGTCGCCGCAATGATGACCTGCAGATGACCGATGGTCCTGTGAACAGCGCCGATGAACCAATCGCCGGTTTCAATCTGCTTGAGTGCGGCACGCTCGAAGAGGCCCTCGACGTCTCCGCCACGCACCCTATGTCGAGGCACGGATCGCTCGAGCTACGAGCGATCGCCGCGTAGATCGACCCTACGAGCCCTCGGGTGCGCAGTCACGGACCCTGAGCACTACTCGGGCCGGGGGACTTGCGCTTGCTCTCGCATACTTGCATGGGATCGCGCGACTCCCGCGCTGCTCAATCGCGCGATCTCTTCGCTGACATGCCGATGAGTTTTAGCCGCTCGACGCGTCTGATTTCCGATGCCGTTCTCGCGAGGTGGAGGTTGCCATGCAGTCGGTCAACATCTTCAGCGTCGACAAGCCCGAGGGCAGGCTCGACGTGGCCCAGGTGTTGGGCTCGCGTGCCTTGATGATGTTCGTCTACGACCTGGATCCCGGTAGTAGCTCGAGCCCATACCACTACGAGTACGAGGAGGAGTGGCTTCTGGTGGTCGAGGGGACGCTCGTCCTGCGCGCGGCCGACGGTGAGCACACGCTGCAGCGTGGCGACCTAGTGCGCTTCCCGCCCGGACCGGAAGGAGCGCACAAGGTGATGAATCGGAGCGACGGCCCGGCGAGGACGCTGATGTTCTCGAGCTCGCGCGTGCCCGCCGTCTCGGTCTACCCCGACAGCGACAAGATCGGGGTCTCGTCGGGCAACGAGCCGGACGAGCTGATCTTCAAGCGCGCCACCGCCGTCCCGTGGTCGGAGGGCGAGGAGGGCTGGCACCAGGCCTCCTGACGGAGGTGTCGTCCTCTACGCCCGAGGTGGCCCGAGAAACCGCGAACGAAGGAGCAGCAGATGACGAGCAACGCACGTGCAGGCGACTGCATCCTGGGCAGCCTGCGATCAGCCGAGGGCGCGGGCGTCGTGCGCGTGGATGACCGCTTCGACACGCAGGTCGACGACGTATGGTCGGCGCTCACCGATCCCCGCCGTCTCGCCCGCTGGCTCGGCGAAGTGGAAGGCGACCTGCGCCTCGGCGGTGAGTTCCGCGCGCACTTCTTCGCCAGCGGATGGAAAGGCACTGGCCGCGTGGAAGTGTGTGAGCCGCCGCAACGGCTGCTCGTTGTGACCAAGCACGCGAATGCGTCCGAAGAGCAAGTGATCGAGGCGGCGCTGACCGCCGACGGCGACCAGACCATCCTGGTCTGGGAGGAACGGGGGATGCCCGTGGAACTGGTCGCCGCCTACGGGGTCGGTGTGCAGGTTCATGTCGAAGATCTTGCCGCCTATCTGGCCGGGCGTGAGCGCTGCGATGCGGCCGCTCGGTTCGACCAGCTCTTCCCCGCCTATCAAGAATTGGCGGCCAACCGCAGCTAGTTACTACTGAAGACGCACTAAGTGCAGGAGTACGCTTCGAGCAGAAGCAAGGGAAAGGAGCACGCGATGTCAGCTGCAAGCAAGGAGCCACGCACCGGCACGTTTCTTGGGGTGCCGTACGACTGGCGGCGGCGCGGCTTCAAGGCGCGCCTTAAGCAGCGCTGGTGGAACCCAGCTGAGCCGCGTTTGATCACGCCTAGAGCGTTCGGATGGGGTTACGCGCTCAACTTCGCGCGACTGTTTCGCCGCAGCCCGTAGCAGCTCCGCTTCACGAGCGTCGGGGCAGTACGACCATAGGCTTTGCCAGCCAGTTCAGACGCCTGAGCGGAGACTTCGCGTGCAACCCGAGAGCCGGGCGGGCTTCGCTTCTGCGTCAAGCAGCGGGCGTATGTCTCCAGACGACCGTTTTCTGCTTCGTGTGCGCAGGTGTGACGGTCTCGGTCGGTGTCGCGCCGAGTCTTTCCGCGACGCGCTGAGAGCGGCCGTTGTTGGGCGAGATCAAAGAGACCAGCAGGTCGATGGATCGGGACTTGTATGCCCAGTCACGGATGGCTGCGGCTGCTTCGGTCGCATATCCGAAGCCCCAGTGCGCCCGTATCAGGGCCCAGCCGAGTTCGGGCTGAGCATGGCTTCCCGCGCTTGTCCAAGTCGAGGGCGTCCAGCTGCGCGTGTCGAAGATCATCAGGCCCGCCTGGCCGACCATTCGACGGCCAGTAGCGGTCTCGAGAATGAACGGACCGAGTCCGTCGGTTCTCCAACCGTCCACCCCTCCTTCGATCATGGCTCGGGTCTCGTCGAGCTCGGAGACGGGTTCTCTGTTCAAGCCGTGCATGACCACCGGATCCGCGAACAGCTCGTGCATGGCCTCCGCATCTTGGGGACTCGGCGTGCGCAGGCAGAGCCTTTCGGTGCTGATGCAGATCTGCTCCCAGGACGGGGTGTCATGAGCCACGCCGGGACCGTAGCCGGAGCTTGAGTCCGCAGCTTGCGTGTTTGCACGGTCGGCTGGGCGAGCGCTCCGGAATGCACCCGAGCCGAGTCCGATGTCGACTCGTTGCCGCCGATCGCGCGACACGCGTACGAACACCCCGCGATTCGCTTCTTACGCCACCGGTGGGCCGCTCGGCGCGACACATTGCGGGACAACCACATGCTAGAGGCGCGTCGCCTGCGCGAGTGTCCCTTCGCCCGAGCGATGACGGATAACTCGACGCCCCTCAAGTAGGCGAAAAGAGGTGATGAGATGGGGTCCAAAGCATGTGCGCACGCCTGTGGGTTCCTCGCCGGGCCGACTCCGGCGAGGGGAAGTCATGTTTTGACGGTCGCGCGAGGTGACTATGGGACCGAATCCTGCCCGCTAGGAAGCCGCCGCGGGTGCGTCTCGGGTCCGCAGCAGTCGTGGCAAGAATGGCAAGGTTTGGCGTTCGCTCGGGTTCGGTGGTGTTCGCTCGCTCGGACGAAGACCCTGTAAACAGGCGGTTTGAGCGAACGTGCGCGAACGGGTGCGAACATCGCGCGCTCTTGCCATGCAGAAGGTCGAGGGTTCGAGTCCCTTCATCCGCTCTGAAAGTCCCTGCAAATTGGCAGGTGTCGTCGTCTCAACGGCAAACATTCCACGCCGCGTGGCAAGGTTCGGCCTTGCTACCGGCCGCGAAGGGTGACGATCGACCTTCACGCCGACGAGTTTGCGGGGTGAGGCTGAGGCGCGAAAGTCCTGCAGAAGGGCCGATTTAGTCGCCAAAGAGGCACCGCGAGTCGAGGACAGTGGGCATCTCTGGACTCGCCATCGTCCAGTTCTGCAGAAGGTCACTAGGTGATACGTCCAGCGTGGTCGACGGGCTCGCTCTAGCTAGCAGACCGCGAGTTTCGGCGCTCTGCTCCGCAATTTGATTCCCGGCAAGCCCACGCCGGGCGCTTCGGTTTGAAGAAGCTCCCGGCCGGCTATTAGTAACAGAGGCTCTAAAGGATATAAAAGCTATACCGATAACATTCTTGACAGAAGCGACATTCAGTCCTATAGTGGTGCTACACGACGGAAGGAGGCGGCATGGCGGTCGCAATTGAGACGAAGACCCTCCGCCGGAAGGAGGTCGCCGAGATCCTCGGCGTGCACCCGAACACCGTCGGGAGCTGGGCCGAGCGGGGCTTCATCAAGGCCGTGAAGTACCCGAACGAGGTGCGCTATGACGCCAACTCGATCGAGGCGCTGCGCCGGCAGATCTTCGGCGAGGATTAACACGCTGAACGCTGTCTTGCGTCGGCGGTAGATTCAAAGCGGCTCCCGCTGGGAGCCGCTTCCATGTCGAACGAACAAGAACAGACTGACGGCCTCTATTGGGAACCCGACCGGGAGTTCCCGCTAAAGCAGGGCGACCTGTTTCTCAACGTGCCGACGCTTGTCTTGCCGCCGCAACCGACGTTCGTTCTGAGGACAGAGGGCTCTGACCAGGCGCAGCTCGAGCAGTTCGAGCAGTTCCCCGAAATCACGCCGAGCTACGAGATCGCAGCCGAGGCGCGGTGGGATGTGCTCACGATGCTGATGACGCCGAGTTGCCACATCTCCGAGGGGGAGAAGGACGAGGAGATCGCCACGGTTGTCCCGGTGATGCCGATCCGCATTCTTTTCGGCGATGCGAAGAAGATCGCGAGGATCCTCGAGGGCAAGGCGTACGGCGAGTACCTGCATCTCTTCCCGCTCCCGAAGACAGCGCTCGGCGGGGGCGTGCTCCGAATTGACTGTGTCGCTCTGCTCGACCGTCCAACGTCGATCCTCAAGCACGAGCTGCGGGAGTACCGCCGGCTGGCTCTGCACCGGGACCATCGCGTCGAGCTGCGGAAGAAGTTAGCGCGGTTCTGGGCGCGTGCGAAGGCCGAGCACGTGATCGACGACGAGATCCATCAGCAGGACGAAGGTGGTCGGCCATTCGAGTCCTTCGAGTAGAAGGAGCTGCGTTGCGCCCGAAGGTGATCGCCAAGCCTGAGGTTGGATGGCGCGCCATGTCCGAAGTTGGGGTACGGCCTTTGACTGAAGTCGCGCGTCCCGAGGTGGTCGAGCTCGGAGACCGGTCGAGCGGTGACCGCTTCCACGAGCGGTTGCTCGAACGGCAGCCGCAGATCCGGCGCGTTGTCTCCCAGCTGGCCAGCCAGCCCTGGCCGGAGCTGGCGGAAGAGGTCGCTCAGCTCTCGATCACGCTCACGACAGAGCTTTCGATCGCGTGGTTCCTGCAGAACTTCCAAGGGTCGAGCGGGCGTGGCGACGTCTACGAGGTCAACGCCGTCTTCGATCGGGCGAACGAGACGATCTTCCTCGTCGAGCGGGACGAGTCGTCGATGTGGTTCGCCCTGGCGCGCGAACTCGTGAACGTGCTGGTGCCGGGGCAGGAGCCTGGTCGCACGGCCGCGGGGCTCGCAACCGTGCTCGACGCGAAGTCTGCGGCGATCGCCGACGCTCGGTTGAACGAACTGGGATTTCCCGCGTTCGCGCGCGACGTTGCAGCGGTCGCCGAGTCGGCCGAGGTGCACGATTTTTCGGCGGAGAAGGCGGCCGAGAGCGACCTGAGACCGTCGCAACACGACGGTGGTCCGGATGCGGCGAGTCCCGAAGACCTCGAACCTACCACGGACGAGCCGTCCGAGCCCGAGACTGCAGAGCCGGAGACTGCAGAGCCCCACCGTGCGGAAGCAGGTGGCGACGCGGATGCAGATACAGAGCACGAACAGAAGCGCGACGCGGACGGCGACGCCAGCGACCAGACTCCCGACGGCGGACGCGATCAGGACGCGCCGCCCCATCAAGACCCGGCCGACTCGCATGGCACGGATCCGCAGCGCCGCCGTCGTTCCCAGGCGCAGTTGCGCAAGCGCTTGCGGAGCTACGTTCTGCCGCCGCGGGAGGGCGAGCGTGAACCAGACCATGAAGCTGCGGAGCGGAACGCAAAGGTCGATGCGGCCGGCATCGAGCGGGTGATGGAGTACGAGCGGGATGCGGGACGCAATCCGAAGCCGATGGACCACGACAACGAGGGCTACGACATCGAGTCGTACCACCCCGATGGGCAGCCGGCCCGGACAATCGAGGTGAAGTCGACCGCTGGCGAATGGGATCAGTACGGCGTAGAGGTCAGCCCCGCGCAGTTCCGGGCTGCGC
>WNFZ01018986.1_pt1 | contig 10492 bp, 11 predicted proteins | sample 5400081 | NCBI WGS metagenome assembly WNFZ01 (sample SAMN13153365, study PRJNA577476) | soil metagenome | isolation source: 80 cm soil or saprolite under grassland replicate 1 | place: USA:California | collected 2016-06-15
AAGAGGTCATCTGGATGTTGTCTCCAACCCAGCCATCTTCAAAACGGAAAACCATTGGTGTGTTTGCATCCCAGGTAGGGCGCTCCTGGGGCGCAGAGTTTATCGCGGGCATCAATGATGCCGCGGAAGAACATAATGTAAACCTTGTGCATTTTATCGGTGGGAAATTAATGCCTATCCCTACGTCTGATAAAAGCAAATCTTCCTACGGGTTATACGATCTTGCCAAACCCGAGCAACTTGATGGTTTGTTGCTTACTGCTGATGTGGCTTATGGAACGAACCCGGCTGACCTGAAGACATTCTTTGATTTTTACGGTAATACTCCCATAGTCACACAATCCGTGGAGATTGACCGCGCTTCGATGTTCATTCCAAACAATGCTGAGGGAATGCGTTCTGCGGTCCGTCATCTCATTGAAGAGCATGGATACAAGCGCATTGCTTTTATCCGCGGTATTCATGGGCAGATCGATGCGGAGCAGCGCTTTCAGGCATACCAGGATGAACTCAAGGGACATAACCTGCGTTTTGATGAAGACCTGGTCGTGGATGGCGATTACACACGCGAAAGCGGAAGAGCTGCTATTCGCACCTTGCTGGATGAGCGCAAACTCCGTTTTCAGGCAGTTGTCGCGGCGAATGACAGCATGGCGTTTGGCGCGTTAGAGATACTGCAACAGCGCGGTGTTCATGTGCCGGAAGATGTGGCAGTGACCGGCTTCGACGATTTGCGCGAAGCCCAGGCAACCGGCGTGCCATTGACCACGGTCAGGCAATCGTTCTACACGGCGGGCAAGCATGCCATGGAAACGTTGCTCAAGCGTATCAATGGGGATTCTGTTCCAAAAGTCGTTGTGACCCCCACCCAGTTGCTCATCCGTTGGTCATGCGGATGTTTACCGGAGAATGTGCGTCAGGCAGCAGTTGCCCCGCGTGATGTAGCCAAAACAGGCCGGCTGGAAAATAAACGTGAGGCAGCCTTGCGTGCCTTGCTGAATTCAGCGGGCATTACCGATCAGGATGCAGCGCTCCTGCAATTCAGAGACGCGTTTGGCCGCGCCTGGGATGGCTTCCTGTTGACACTGAACAGCAAATCTTCCAGTGATGATTTTCTAAAAACGATCAATGCCATGATCGAACTGATGCAAAAAAATGGGCTTGCACCGGCCGTCTGGCATAACGTGATCTCGATGATGCGTCGCTACGCACTGGGCGGGATCACCAGTTACACCAGCATGCTGCAGGCGGAAAATTTATTCCAGCAGGCGCGTCTGTTGGCAGGTGAGCTTTCACAGCGCGCCCAGGCTTATCGACGACTTGTGCTTGAACAGCAGGAGAATGTGCTCCATGGATTCAGCTTCTCAATGGCGCCTGCCATGAGCATGGATGAGATCGGGGCTGCCATCTCTGAACATTTCCCGGCCATGGGCATCGAACGCTGGTACGTGATGTTTTACAGTGATGTGACTGCGCCACAATCCATCTCCGCACCGCCACCTGAAAGTTATAACCTTTTGTTTCAATATGAAGGCGCGCAATTCGAGATCCCCCAAAAACAGATTTTCATGGGAACCGGGCAGCTCGTGCCACGCGGGAAAACACCTGAAAATCATCGTTATACCGCTGTCGTGATGCCGCTTTCTCTGGCGCGCAATCGTTTCGGATTTATGTGGGTGGAAATGGGTCCGCGTGACTGGGAAATCTATGTTCGCATACGAAACCTGGTGAGCAGCGCGTTGTTGCGCGTAATGCTCGCCCAACAAAAGGAGCAGGCTCAAAGGGAAGTGGAACGTCTACTGGAAGAGGCGCGTGAGCGTGCCGTGGAACTGGCAATCGCCAAGGAATTTGCCGAAAGGACTGCGGCGGAGAACGCAAAATTATATTCGAGCGAGCAGACCCGTCGGCAGGCAGCCGAGGCATTGACTAAATCCGCGCGGCAACTCTCCTCCCTAGGGATAGTGACCGAGGTTCCACAGCAGATCGTGGCACAATTGTCCAAGTTGATCCCCAATGATCGCTGCGCGCTTTTTCTTGAAGATGTGAATGGTATTCCGCGTCTGTTCGCTCAGGCGGGCTTTCCTGCCAATGCACCCGTTGAGACCCTGGCGTACACCGTACGCGATACAAATGTTTATCATCTCATCGCCCGCCAATTTGATACGATGGTAATCGGCGATATAAAAAACATGCAAAACTGGAAACAACCAGATTGGGCACCAGGAGACCGCGCCTGGCTGGGCGTCCCTCTCTATGCAAAAAACAAAGTGACCGGCATGCTCACACTCAGCCGCAGCGCGCCCGCCTCCTTTAATCAGGACGATGTTTTGCTGGCAAATACATTTGCCATTCAGGCGTCCATCGCGCTGGAAAATGCCCGTCTTTATGATGACCTAAATCGTTTCAATCAAATGATGGAGCGCATGGTCGAACAACGCGTGGAAGAACTGAATAGTGCCTATCAAACTCTTGAAAAACTGGATAGGAACAAAAGTGATTTCATTCAGGTTGCCGCCCATGAACTACGCACACCGCTGACTGTGATCAAAGGTTATATGGGCATGATCAAGTCGTCAGCGGCGGTGCAGAACGATTCATCCCTGGCGCAAGTTATGGATGGCGTCATCCAGGGAACGAACCGCCTGCATCAAATCGTCAACAGCATGTTGGATGTGGCGCGGCTCGAAAACCAGATCATCAGTCCCCACCTCGAATCTGTGACGCTTGGCCCCATCCTGCGTTTGGTCTGTAAGGATTATGTCGAGGATTTACAGGTACGGCAGATCACACTTGAACTTGATCCCGATATTAATTCCGCGCCTCCGCTTCTGGCAGATTCTGAACTCCTGAAAAAGGCGCTTGATAACGTCATCGTTAACGCCATCAAGTTCACACCGGATGGCGGTTCCATCTTTATTAATGCGCACTCCACTCAGGTGGATGGACGCGGAGAATTTTGCGAGATCCGCATCCGTGATACCGGTATTGGCATTGACCCGGAGAATCACACCATCGTCTTTGAAAAGCTTTATCAGCTCGGCAAGGTGGAATTACACTCTTCCGGGCATACCAAATTCAAAGGTGGGGGACCAGGTCTTGGCCTAGCGATTGCTGCCGGAATCGTCAAATCTCATAAAGGGATGATTTGGGTCGAAAGCCCGGGCTATGATGAAGCGAAATTACCCGGCAGCACGTTTATTATCCAAATACCAGTGGCAAAATAAAAAACTTCCAAAGCCTCAGCTTTGGAAGTTTTTTATTTATAACATCCCTTAATTTTCTGTACGGATCACTTTGCTATTCCGGTCGAAATAAGTTGTGAGTCGGGTTCGCAAAGGCTTAAGTATGCCAATATGCGCCAGCATCAGATAGGCGAGGGCTGCCATCGAAAGAAAGAAAAATAGATCTTTCCACAGAAACGTAGGATTGGCGTCGGTAAAAACGTAACGGAAAACAATTAAACCCAATTGGATGAGGCTGATAATAAGCAACGGGATTGAAAAGGGTCTTAGGTCATGGTCTTCGATGATCAAATGCAGCCCAACCATAGCCGCTAGTCCGGTCGCTACAACCATTAGATAAGCAAAATAGTGAGGCAAGTCATAGGCCTGATCGTATAGTCTCTGCAGGATGAGGACATACAGAGCACAGACACCGATCAAACAACCCCAGGTAAGAAAATTGATGACAAACGGCAGGACCAAATTTCCATAAACACGTATGGCGATCATGGCAGTGATCCATCCCACCCCATAAGCCAATCCTACAACAACCGCCTTGGTGCTGATGCCGTTGAGGGAATTGATGAGACCAATACTGAAAATATCCAGGATTAACTTTGCCCCACCGATCAAGGCAAAACTCAACGCGCCTATGCTTGCCAAAAGCATCAGGAGACTCAGCATTCCCCGCTGGGATAATCGATTGCCATTACGTGATAGCATGGATGGTCCCCTTGGGTTGTTTGGAGAACCATTCATAATGCCTCCTGCCCAATTGTGATATTTAACACTCAGTCAAAAAGACTGGATGGATATTATACCCATAAGACTCATTTTGGCCGCGTGGAGTTCCCCCTACCCTCCGTATTGGATTAAGACCCGCCTGCGCGAGACCTGACAAGTTCTCATCTCAGCGTTCCACCTGGGAAAATCAAACACAGACCTGTCAGGTTTTTCTAATTAGCGTGCCAGCCTCAAATAGACCGCGCCGCGCGCATCCAGATAAATTGCTTCGGGCGTCTGAACGATGCGCAAAACAACGTTTTCACAGGTTGAACAGCGCAGCACAATCCCCGGGCCCTGGGTAAAAGCCAATAAATCGCCGACCTCACTCTCGTATCCACAGCTAGCACATTCCATGGGAGAAGCGGTCATCTCGGTCCCAAAGATTTCGTAGAGCAACCCAGCTGTGGCATTTGCATCCAGCATAAGTTCGCGGTTGATATCTGTTGTCTCTTCCATCCTCATCCTCCTGTAGGTCCAAATCGCTCTGTGCGGATCTGATCCGAACGAATGCCAATTTTGACCAGCGCGTTGGCAGCCGCTTCGACCAACAAGGTTGGCCCACAAATAAATACTTGAACCGAGCGACCCAATGGCTGGGCAACTTCCATCAGCATCTCCTGATCGAGTCGCCTCGCATAACCCTTCCAGTCGGGCGGCTGGGAACGAGTTAACGTGTGAAATACTTGTACTCCATGATTCAAGGAGCGCAATTTTTCCAATTCGTTGTAATAGATAATGTCTTCGAAATTGCGCGAACTATAAAGCAGACTGGTGGGAGTCTTTGCGCCAGCCGCGGCTCGATGACGGATCATAGACATCAACGGCACGACACCCGATCCGCCCGCGATCAACAATAGGGGCTCATCCATGGTCGCTTCCCAGACGAAGTACCCGCCGATCGGTCCACGCGCTTCGATGCGGTCGCCGGGAACAAGCACCTCATGCAAGTAGGTTGAGACTTCGCCATCGTTGATGCGCTCAACGGTAATGTCAACCTCACCTTCGCGCTCTGGCTCTGAGGCAATGGAGTAGCTGCGTTGCGCCTGATAGCCATCTTCCGCGGTGAGGCGGATATCGTAATGCTGCCCGGCGCGGTGACGCATCCATGCAGGAAGGGTCAGCGTGAAGGACTTCACATTCGCGGTTTCAGGTTTGATGTCCTTGATTGATGCGATTTGCCAGTTAAGTGTTTGTTTCATGGTCCCTCCTAATCATTCCAATACCTTTGTTCTTTCCACGGATCAGCGTGGTTGTGATATCCTGCTGATTCCCAAAAGCCGGGCTTGTCTTTTTCCATCAGGCGAATGCCGCGCACCCATTTGGCGCTCTTCCAAAAATACAGATGTGGGACCACCATACGCGCGGGGCCACCATGTTCCGGCGCGAGCGGCTTGTCATCATACTTCAAAGCGATAAAGGATTGACCGTTGATCACGTCAGTAAGAGGTATATTGGTAGTGTAGCCTCCATCACTAAAGGCGGTGACGAACATGGCATTGCGATCCAGTTCAGCGTGCTCGAGCAGGGTGTCGAGGCTGACGCCTTCCCACTTCATGTCGCATTTGTCGAGGGGTGTACGGGGAGTCGGTCCCGCGGAGAGAACCGGGAAATCATCCGTCAGATATTGACCGGGTGGAATACGGTCCTTTTTCTCACCCCCTCGTCTCTTCCCAAGAAAACCACGCGAGACAAATCGTTCCTCAGACATACTGCCTCCTTTACCTCTAAACTGGCTAGCCATTACAACACCAGTATTTTAATACAGATGCTTTCGAAATTTAATCATTCTGGAAAATGCCTAAAAACTCTGCAAAAAGGAAATAACCAAGAACAATTCCTGCACTTTCGAGACCAAGAAAGACTCCTAATACAAGCAAAACCACGGTCGTATCCGTGGATAATCCTTCGCTCAGTCCCTCCATCAGCATTAAAGATCCGCCCATCGCCAACGCACTCAGAATGATGAAATTCCACTTGTGTCTGCGCGGATTGAGCCAGTCAAAAAACTTATGCAACCTCTTCACATTTATAAGTTTTTCCAATTGAAAAGCTAACCCTGTACGAGATTTGATGTATTTATAAATAGATGCAAAGTCATCCAAGACATCTTCAAATTCCATTTTAACTTGTGGGAAAGTTACTGTTGCTAGTGCCCAGGTGGCAATGAATAGAATTATCATTCCGGTTAAGGCAGTGAAAATACCACCCGGGATGCTTTCTAATAGGTCAACAGGGTAAATAGCCAGGGTAAAGATACTAACGAGAAAAAGGATTAGCCTTGTCCATGAACGGTTTGCCGAAAAAAAAGATGATTTAGCAATAATACGATAAAGCATCAGACTGACGAATATCGTTAATAAAACCAGACCGCCCACAAGTCCCATAAGAATCCGGCCGCCGGAAGAATTTATCCACATGGATGGATAACGCAGCAGCGCAACGATGTCCCCGGTGAGGGTCACAATAATGGATAACAACGCAACCGTTTCTCCGCGCAGAATAAGCAACTGTTGATTGGAGGGGGTTTCTTTTGTCGCATAGGGGCGAAAGGCACGGATTAATGAAAGCAAAGCTGAAAAAATTGCCAATTGAATACCGAACGATCCAACTGCGTCATAAGGGTCTTCAGCGAATGGATTGACAACTGCCAGCAATGGAATATTTTTGCTGTTATCAAAAAACGCCAAAAAGAAAATGGTCAACAGGAAAACAACAAATGATATGGTTTTAAGTGATCTTGGAGATTGAGTTCTCATTAGGGTATAGCTCTGGTGATTTATACACTACTAATTTTATACACGCAAAGGCTATTATTCGCTACTCAAAACTCCGAGATCATCAAAAATCTCGGAGTTTTGGATCGCTATTGAGTTTTCTCTTTCTTAGATTTTCATACAGACCCTAGTTCAACGATTCCCAAATGGAATGCACAAGATATACGATGAAACCGCCAAGATCATCTTGATTGTTGATCACACCCCATTTTGCAGTTAAGTCAGCGTTACCGGTCGCAGTAATCCTGGCTTCCATATCCTGCAGGCTCAGAGAATCATCGAATAGACCATTCAGGACATTCATGTTCAGCTTGGCTATCTTGATCGTTTGCTCAAACTTCTGATTCTGCTCTTTCGCCATCCTCAGTTCGCCTTCCAGGGAAGCAATCTTGTCATTGGCCACTTTAAGATCAGTCGTAGCTTGATTATATTTATTGTTTAGGTCCGAGTGATCGGCTTTGAGCTGGTCGTAGGTTACTTGAAGTCCATGCAACTGTTCCTGGGTCGCTTTTAGGTTGTTGTTCGAGTTGTAGGCATAAACACCGAGGCCGGCAATAGAAGTCAGCACAAGCAACGAGATGATCACACCAAAGATATAGTAAACGATTCGAGTTTTCATTTCTTCCTCCATATAAAGGTTAATTTGTTTTTATTGCAACGTTTGTTCGGAAATGTTGAGCCGCCAGCTATCCTACTTGTCCAACCATGACCGCGTTTGCGATTTCAGCTGGTTGCCAGCTGACACCGCTTGTTTCAGAGATGGACTGGATCAAATAACTCATTAGCTCAACAAAAGCATCCCACGATTCAGGAGAGTCTTTCACAGCTTTGTAAAGTTTCTTGAGCTGCTCATCATTTGAGCTGTCGACTTGGTTTGCAAACACTGAATCGCTGGTAAACCAAAACGCATTTAACACGGCAATCTTGCTTTGTATGGCAGACATTTTGTCCTTCAACGCCTTGTTTTCAGCCTGGGCCTGCTCAAGATTGCTTTCCAGCCGTTTGGTCTGAGCCCGCTCGTCTTCCAAATCGGTCTGGGCTTTATCCAATCGTGACTCATAATCCGCTTTTGCCTGACTATATTCAGAGTCGAGTTTGTTGTAATCGCTTTTGAGAGCCCCATAATCGGCTTGGGACTGTTCCAATTGGTTATTGAGATTGTAGGTCCACACGCCCATTCCCGCTGAACCAAGGAGCGCAACACCCAAGAATAAACTGCCAGCGATGTAAAAGATTTTTACTAACATGTCAACCTCCAGAAATTGAATTCTTACCTGTCATCATTCCCTGGAACATTACCTTCTGATCCAGGAAAGTACCTTATTAATTGTGGTACCCAACATCACAAGGGAGTGGCGAAATAGTGGGTAAAATTGTGTCATGAAATGTCCGAAATGCGGAAGAGCAGAAACGCAACACAAAGTGGGCAAAAATCCGTCTGGTAGCCAACGCTATCGGTGTTATTTGTGTGGCTACAAATATACACGTACAACTGTATGTCGATGGCATGAACCTACGTCGCATTGGTCGTCATTTGGGTGTCCATCACCAAAGTGTAGCGAACTGGGCAAAAGCCCATGCAGAGAAACTGCCTGATGCGCCAGTCCCGGGAAAAGTGGAAAATGCAGAAATGGATGAGTTATTTACATTTATTGGTGATAAAAAAACACGATCTACATAATCACTATTGTTGACCGAAAAACGCGTTGCATTTTGGGTTGGGTCGTGGTCGGGGAGCGAACCCAGGCAGCGATCCAGCTCATGGTAGACGATGCTCCAAAGGCCAAATGGTATTTCAGTGATGGTTTTGATGCCTATGCGCGCTTGTGGTATCACTATGGCAGATATGAAGTCTCGCAGGGCAAAAACGATACCTATTCTGTTGAAGCCGATAATGCAGAATTGCGTCATTATCTAGCTCGGCTGGCACGCAAATCACGCTGCTTTTCGCGTTGTCCTTACGCTTTACAATGTGCAATAAAGTTGTTCGTGTTTTCTTTCAATCGCAGACAGCTTCACAAGCAATTGTTCCCAACTTACCAGACCCACATCAAAGACTTTATTAACCCATGATTTAGCCACTCTGAGCGAGAAGCGGTCTACACCATATTTGTTGAGTGTCTTCTTTAAGGTGCGACGGATCCCATTCGGGACAATGATCTTGTCCATATCTTCGACTTCAAAGGGTTCATATGGTTTTGGATGAATGGTAAAAAGACCCCCCTGCGTTGTGATACGAGGCGAGAGGTGTTTGGGGATGAATTTGCCAACTTTGTTATATCGGAGCGGATCTGGATATTTTTCCACCTCAATATAAGATTTATTTTGGTAGACGTAGATCACACTATCATCTTCAGTTGGCTCTTCCACTGCAAAATAACAGGCCACCAGCGGATTATCCGTCCAATCCAACAAGCGGGTGGGCAAGCCATATTGTTGACCAAGCGCCAGCCAGTCCCAATCGTTGGTGGGGATAAAATCCAGAAAGCGCAACGCTCTTTCCTTGAAGAGCCGCAGAATTTCCTTTTCGTTCGCTTCTCTCGAATGAATGGATTGGGGTGGGACGATGCGTCCAATTTTAGGCATCAAAGGAAACTTAATAGATTTCATCCCCCGGTAAATCACCGTCCTTGCATCATACGTTTCGATGAGCTCATGAAGAGCTGAAAAGGTATGGATCTCAATTTCTTTCATCGTTCTTTCAGTTAATCGTTAAAGAAAAACTCCCCTCTTTTTCGGTCAACCGATCCAGCAAGGTTTTCAGGTTGGGTCGTCGAGGCGCTTATTCCTCAAAGACTCGTCAGCCCTGCTACGCCACTTTAAATATATTCCAGACTGTACAACGCGACGTATAACCACACTGGAACACAAAGTAGTAACAGGGAACCTGCCAAAATACCCCCGGTGCTGAAATTGATCCAGGCAAGAAATGCAAGCCCAAGTAGGATCAGGCCTCTCCAAACAATCTCAAATGTTTTCATGCGCCTACTGTACAATAAAACCGCCCTGGCTTTAATGGGGATTATCCCTGAGAGGGTAGAAGATTCACCTAATGCATTAAAAATCGGTTTTCCCCCGGGCGATTTACTAAAACATATGAAATTTATACGCCAAGATCGGTATCCTTTTCTTCCGCTTGGTCCAGATCGATCTTACGGTTCTGATATCCACTATAGTCTGGGACGAGGCGATGATATTCCGCATCCATTAAAGGGGATGAGATCATGAAATCTGCGGAAGCGCGATTGCAGGCAATGGGAATATTCCACACCACAGCCATGCGCAGGAGCGCTTTGACGTCCGGGTCATGAGGCTGGGGCTCGAGCGGATCCCAGAAGAAGATCAGGAAGTCAATTTCATTGTCCACGATTTTGGCCCCGACTTGTTGATCACCGCCCAGAGGCCCGCTCTGGAGGCGATTGATCTTCAAGCCGATTTCCCGTTCGAGGGCTGTCCCGGTTGTACCGGTTGCATACAATTCATGATGAGCCAAAAGGACACTGTTATATTTGGCCCATTGCAAAAGATCGCCCTTCTTGTTGTCATGCGCAACCAGAGCAATCTTCTTGTCATGTTCCATCGCGATTTGTTGATAATTCATAGCTTTCTCCTTGTAGAGCACCTGGCTCACAATAGGAAATAAAGGATCAGATTTACGAAAGCAATCACCACATGTGGCAATAGCGAAGGCAGTTTGAACATATATCGTAG
>WNFZ01016220.1_pt1 | contig 10484 bp, 13 predicted proteins | sample 5400081 | NCBI WGS metagenome assembly WNFZ01 (sample SAMN13153365, study PRJNA577476) | soil metagenome | isolation source: 80 cm soil or saprolite under grassland replicate 1 | place: USA:California | collected 2016-06-15
ACGATTCTGCTTTTTTAAACGAGTATACCTACGCAAAGATTACTGTAATTCGAATGAAGTCGACCAATGCTCTAGTAGCTTGGTTCAGAAAGGATTTTCTGCTTCAATTGGGCCAATATAGTAATTTTATGGTGGAACGATATGAATACCTGCCCCAAAATTAGCTACGCTCAAACAGTCTATACTCCCGGTCTACCAATTGATGCAACATTTCACCATAGTATTGTTTTTATTAACCAGCACACAAAGTTTCTGCAACACGAGATGGAGGTAAAACCATGGATCTTGTTAGGATTGGTGTCATAGGTACCGGCAGAATGGGGCAAAGCCATTGCCGCGTTTATTCAAATTTGAGACATGCCAAGTTTGTTGGCATTTGCGATGCTAATGCCGACCTTGGTAAAGATATCGCCAGAAGACATGAAGTCTCATTCTTTAGGGATGTTGATTCGTTGTTGGAAAATGTTGATGCCGTCAGCGTCTGTACGCCAACACCGGATCATTTTGAAATCGTAAAACGATGCCTGGAACAGAATATCCACGTCATGGAAAGGTCTTGGAGGGGATGGAGATCCTGGCGATGAACTTCAATCGCCTCAGCCCATTTCAGGGAAGCAACGTCGATGTAGATGTCGTTCTGGATTTGATGATCCACGATATTGGCTTAGTTGTGGACATGTTTGAGAATGAGCCTATTTCCATGGATGCTCATGGTTTTTCCGTCTTTACAAATACCATCGACCATGGCATGGCAGTTCTAAAATATGAACCTGAACTGTTGCTGACTCTAACCGCGTCGCGCGTGACTGAACAGAAGATCCGTGCCATTTCTGTTACTACGCGGGAGGCATATATTGAAGCTGATTTGCTGCATAAAACCATCGAAGTTCATCGCCGAACTCTTGGAGATTATATTAATCACAAGAACACTGTGAAATATCGCCAGGAAAGCCTGATCGAGCAAATTGTTGTGCCAGCGATGGAACCGCTCTTCCTGGAATTGCAGGATTTTGTCACTTGTGTTTCTGAGTCCAAAACGCCTAAGGTTACGGCAGAAAATGGCTACAAAGCATTAAGATTTGTGATTCTGCTGAGGAATAAAATTTTAGAGTCCAAAAGGATCAAGAACGCAATATGAAACTGTCGTTTGTTGTCCCTTGCTATAACGAAGAAGATAATATTGAAAAGCTGAAAACTGAATTTTTCCCCACAATTGAAAAGCTTCTGGGAAAGGTTGTGGACGGCAAACAGATCGACTCAATTGAAGTTGTATTTGTGGATGATGGCAGCAAAGATGGCACTTTTATGGCGCTGAAAAATGCCTTTGGTAATTATGATCATCCCTGCCTCTCGATCAAGTTTGAAAAGCACGAAGTCAATCGCGGATTAGGTGCAGCGATCCGTACCGGATTTAAAGCGGTCACGGGCGATGTTATCATAACTACCGATAGCGATGGTACTTATCATTTTTCAACCATACCTTCCCTGCTGGAACATCTAAAAGGCACCATTGCGATTGTCACCGCTTCTCCCTATCATCCCAAGGGAGAAGTGGTCGGCGTACCGGGATACCGTATCTTTTTAAGCCGTGGCTCGTCCTTGTTATATCGAATTTTGTTAAGCTGGAAGATTCACACATATACTGCTTTGTACCGCGCTTATCGCAGAGAAGTGATCGATCGAATATCTTTTGCCGCAGATGACTTTCTGGGGGGAACAGAACTAATGGTGAAAGCAATGTTGAAAGGATATCAGGTGGATGAATATCCGGCCGCGCTTCATCGAAGAATGTTTGGCGTGTCAAAGGCAAAGTTGCTCAAAACGATTCTGTCACACCTGAACTTTCAGACTCGGCTGGCTTTGCACCGTCTTCATATCCGTTCGATGTTCGCCAGTTAGTGGAATTCATGAGGACTGCCCAAACGGCGTGCTCCTGCTTTTTATGAAAGGAATAATACATATGGGTGTTCGAATTCATCCTACAGCGGATGTATCAGAGAAGGCAAAGATCGGGGAGGGATCAAGTATCTGGCATCATGCCCAGGTTCGCGAAGGTGTCTCCATTGGCGAGAACTGCATCATTGGGAAGGGAGTCTATGTAGATGCGGGAGTTTGTATTGGCAACAATGTCAAAATCCAGAATTATGTGTCGGTCTATCATGGCGTGACCATTGAGGATGGCGTCTTCATTGGACCACATGTCTGCTTCACGAACGACATGCGTCCGCGCGCAGTCAACCCAGACGGTTCCCTCAAAGCGGCAGATGATTGGGTGTTAAGTGAAACGCTTGTAAAACGCGGTGCAGCCCTCGGCGCAAACTCTACAATTCGTTGTGGAGTCACGATCGGAGAATGGGCAATGGTGGGGTCCGGTAGCGTCGTCACAAAAGACGTCCCTGCCTATGGCTTGGTCTATGGTAATCCGGCGCGCTTGCATGGTTTTGTGTGTGCGTGTGGCGAGATCACCGAAAAGGATTCACAGACCGATCAAGCCGTGATTGTCAAATGTCCTAAGTGTGGTCGTTCTATGGAAATTTCTATTCGAGTTTGGGAGAAAATAAAATGATTTACATGGCAAAACCCCAGATCGGGGATGAAGAAAAAAAAGCCGTGATGGAGGTGTTGGACTCCTCATTACCTCCGCCTTTACGTTCATCGCTTCGGCAAACAGCGTTTTATATACCGGAGCCAAACCAATCTTTGTGGATATCGATCCGCGCACATTCAACCCGGATGTGAATCAAATTGAATCTGCGATCACACCGCGAACCAAGGCAATTCTCCCGGTTCATCTCTACGGCTTGGCTTGTGACATGGACCCGATTATGAAACTCGCCGATAAGCATGGTCTGGCCGTTATTGAAGACGCCTGTCAGAGTCATGGTGCAACCTATAAGGGAAAGAAAGTCGGCTCGTTCGGAACCGGAACCTTTTCTCTTTATCCGACCAAAAACATGACGTCTGGTGAAGGCGGCATGATCACCACGAATGATTCGGTCATTGACGAAAAGTGTCGCGTGATCCGCCAGCATGGGATGCGCAGGCGCTATTATCATGATGAACTCGGTTTTAATTTTCGAATGACGGATGTCCACGCCGCGATCGGTTTGGCACAACTCCAGAAACTGGAAAAATTCAATTTGCAACGACAGGCAAATGCCGATTTCCTGAGTCAAAACTTGAAAGGAATCATCACCCCATGCATTCCTGAGGGACAGAGTCATGTCTTTCATCAGTATACTGTTCGCGTGCCGAATGGGAAGCGAGACGCTTTGAGAACACATCTGCAGGAATGCGGCGTTAGTTCAGAAGTTTACTACCCCGTTCCTATTCATCAACAGACCTTTTATGTTAATGAATTAGGCTATCAGGATCGCCTCCCTGAAACTGAGAAAGCCGCTACCGAAGTTTTATCATTGCCCGTTCATACAGGGCTTAGTGCCTCGGATCTCGAGATGATAGTATTTGCTGTGAACGAATTCATGAGCTAAAGTGAAGTTCGTCCAAACAGCGAATATGAAAATCGCCTACATTGTTCCTTATGTTCCAAACCTGATCAGGACAAGGCCCTACAATCTGATCTGTCAGCTTGCCACGCTGGGGCATGAAGTCACAGTTTTCACGCTCGGACATGGAGCGCAGGACTTTCAGGATGTGGATGTCTTGCGCTCGAAAGTTGCCTGTGTGCATTACCAGGAACAGCCTGTGTGGTATTCGCTCTGGAACAGCTTAATCACGTTGCCTTCACGAAGACCAGTGCAAACAGTTTATAGTTGGAATTCGAAGCTGGCGCAGGAATTGGTGCGCCTGTTACGCGTTCAAGGCACATTTGATGTGGTCCATGTGGAACATCTGCGAGGCTCACTTTATGGTCAGTATATAAAATCTCAACTGCCGAATATACCTGTCATTTGGGATAGCGTGGACTGCATCAGCTATCTTTTCAAGCAAGCCTCAGCACACAGTAAAAGCGGGTTCGGAAAATTTGTTTCTCGCTTTGAGCTAGGTAGGACGCGATGGATGGAGGGGAAACTTGTCAGTGAGTTTGACCACGTGCTGGTCACTTCCGAAACAGATAAGAGTGCCTTACTTGAACTGTCTTCGGCAGATACCCGACCAACTCATATTTCTGTTGTTCCCAACGGTGTTGATCTGAAATTCTTCTATCCAAATCCAAGCGTTCAACGCGATCCGGATGTGTTGGTATTTAGCGGCAAGATGAGCTATCACGCGAACATCTCAATGGTGAAATTCCTGGTTGCTGAGATCATGCCACGGCTTTGGGAAAAGCGTCCAAGCGTCCGCTTGATCGTGGTTGGGAAGGATCCGCCGATGGATATCCAAAGATTGGATGATGGATCACGCATCCATGTCACCGGAACAGTGGAGGATATCCGTCCATTTTTGTGGAAGGCAAATGCGGCAGTGGTTCCGCTGGTATATGGCGCGGGCATCCAAAATAAGATTTTAGAAGCAATGGCAACAGGCACACCAGTGATCACCAACTCCAAGGTGCTCGCTTCCCTTTCTGTTACTCCCGGAAAAGAGCTTCTCATCGCCGATACGGCTGATACGTTTGCAGAATGCGCTCTACAATTGATCGATGATCAAATTTTGCGAAGTGCGGTAAGCGAAGCTGGTGTTCAATATGTGATGCGAAAACATAATTGGGCAAAGGGTGCACAACAGTTAGTTGATATCTATCGTCACCTAAGTCTTCGTGAAAACGATCACAGTCTGTAAAGCCGGAGAGGTAACCTTTGGGCTAAATCGGCGTCATGATCTAAATTGCCTAAACTGGTATTATTATTGGCAGGTAAAGCTTGCTGCTGGACAGCAGATCCATTAAGAAGTATGCTGTAGACCTCATCATTTATTTCAGTACATAACCTATGGATAGTATTAATGCTTATCTCAAACCATTGATTAAGTGGTGGCGCTTATTAGTTGTCGCCACCGCGATTGCTATTGTTGCAAGTTCCCTTTCTGTATTTTTTCAACCAGATGTTTACATATCCCGTACAACCCTTATGATTGGTCAGACCATCAATAACCCTAATCCTGACTCTGGTCAAATCTTCATCGCCTCGCAACTTGCATCCATTTATGCGGATATAGCGAATCGAGAGCCGATCCAGGTTAAGACAATGGAGGCACTGGGAATCAATTGGCTTCCCGAGTATCAAGCGAGGGTGGTCCCGAATTCACAGCTTATCGAAATTTCAGTAACCGATACGAACCCCCAGCGCGCTCAAATTATTGCAGATGCACTGGCGAATCAGCTAAAACTGCAAAGTCCGACAACAGGCAGTAGTGAATCTGGTCAAAGACAGGAATTTATTAAACAACAACTCTCCAGTTTGCAGTCCCAGATTCAAGATACGCAAACGAAAATTGACGAGTTGCAAAAGACTCTTGTTGGGTTGAACAGCGCCAGTCAGATCGCCGATACGCAAAAGCAAATCGATGAACTCAATCAAAAATTGACCGATTTGCGCACAAGTTATGCTGGCCTTCTTTCCAATTCCCAAGAAGGTGCATTGAATATACTGACAGTTGTTGAGCCTGCCACTCTGCCAACTCATTCTGCGGGTACCAGTAAATTCTTGATTATTGCATTGGCGGCCTTGGTTGGGTTCAGTTTAGCCGCAGGTGCAGCCTATCTTATTGAATATATTGACCGTACTGTTAAGACCACAACGGATGTGGAACGAGTTCTGAATTATCCTGTGATCGGTTACCTATCCGAGATCACTGAGTCGGATAAGGTTCGCAACAAGGCAACATTTGTGCGGGATAGCCCGGAAACAAGTCTTTCTGAAAGCTTTCGGTTGCTAAAATCGAACCTTGAATTCTTTGGCGTCGATAGCCCCTCCAAAACGATTCTAATTACAAGTCCAAGCCAGGGCAATGGGAAGACAACGGTCGCGGTTAATTTGGCTTTGACTATGTCTCAGAATGATCAGAAAGTTGTCCTTGTGGACGCGGATTTGCGCAGGCCTGCTGTCCATAACAGCCTGGATATTTCGGTTAAGCTGGGCCTTTCGGATGTGATTCGGGGTGAGAAGACTGTGCAAGATGTGACTAAGACCTGGAAAGATGACATGTTGAATGTCATTACAGCCGGAACTCATTTGCCAAATGTGACAGAAATTGTAGGCTCCAAGAGAATTGGGGCAATCCTGAACGATTTGAAGGAGTCCTTTGAAGTTGTCCTGGTGGACGCGCCGCCGCTGGTAATTTCTGACGCATACAACCTCGCCTCAAAAGTGGATGGTGTCGTTTTGGTGATGGTTCCTGGGGAGACTCGTGAGGAACAAGCCAGGGCGATGAAGGAACAGCTCGATCGTGCAGGTGCAAAAGTGATCGGGGTTGTTTTCAATAAGATGTCGCTTAGAAATGCGAACAGCGAGGGAGATTACCAGTATCTTTCTCTTTATTCGCCTAAGTACTACAGTGATTATGTTTCGAATTCCTCTGAAGAAGCCCCTGTTGATAATGGTCGCTCCAGAAGATTGCTCGATTTCTTTGAGCACGGGGACGTTCCACCGGATGTAGCGACAACTGTTGAAAGAGCAGTTACAGCGATCAAAACCCAGCCGCGCAATCTTGTGGATAGAATGAAAAAGACTCCAAAAGAGAACTGATCCCTATAAACGCAATAAAATCGATGCGTGCGTAAACCTTCGCACGCATCGATTTTTGTTAAAATATTCCGCAAATTACTTCAATGAATGGACGACAAAATGAAAATCCTTCTTTTCGGTGCAATGGGGCAACTTGGAACAGAACTCCAGCGGACGCTTTCCCCGTACGGTGAGATTGCTGCATACGATATTCACAACCTGAATTTGGAAAACACGCAGGAAGTACGCGAAACAATTCGCCTCGTCAGCCCGGATGTTATTGTCAATGCATCGGCGTACACGGCAGTGGATCAGGCGGAGCGTGAAGCAGAGAAAGCCTTCGCTGTGAATGGTGATATTCCAGGTTTGTTTGCTGAGGAGGCATCCCGGTTGAATGCTTTCCTCCTTCATTACTCGACCGATTATGTATTCGATGGAAGGAAAGGGACTCCCTATTTGGAAGGAGATACGACCAACCCATTGGGCGTTTATGGGAAAAGCAAGCTTGCCGGTGAGGAAGCAATCCAGGCGGGAAATGCAAATTATCTCATCTTGCGAACGAGCTGGGTTTACAGTAGAAATCGAAATAGTTTTGTCACCAAAGTATTGGAATGGGCGCGCAAGCAGGAAGTATTGAGTATTGTCAGTGATCAGGTGAGCAATCCCACATGGGCGCGGACATTGGCAGATGTTACAGCTGAACTCCTGGGCAAGGGTCTGGATTACTTAATCAAACGCCGCGGCCTCTACCACGTTGCCGGTAATGGATATGCCAGCCGACTTGATTGGGCAAAGAAGATCATCGAGTTGGACCCGAATAAGCAGGAACAAAAAGTTAAGGAGATTCGACCCGCCCTTACGTCTGATTTCCCAACGCTAGCAGAGAGACCGCTGTTCTCTGCGCTGGATTGCAGTTTGTTCCAATCTACCTTCGAAATTCCACTCCCCAAATGGGAAGATGCGTTGAAACTTGCCATGAGTGAATGAGAATATGGGAAAATAACGGCAAAAGGCAGCCAGAGTTGGTTGCCTTTTTTGTTTAATCGAAGAGTGTATACTCAGTTGAAGATACGCTTTGGAAACAGCAGCAGGAGCTTTAGCTCATAAGAAATGGTTGTCGTATAGGTATATTATTTAATCTACAACTTTTTTCTGCGTCCAGCGTATAGTAAGTACAAGGAGCGCGAGTGAACGACGAACTTACCTGGGTTCTCCAGGCTCAACAAGGCAATGACGAAGCGTTTACAAAGCTCGTCGAGGAACATCAAACGCACGTCTACAACTTGTGTTATCGCATGTTGGGTGAGCCTGAAATGGCTGAAGATGCTGCGCAGGAGTCTTTTCTGCGTGCCTATCAGAATTTGCATCGCTATGACCAAAGCCGGCCGTTTGCTACCTGGCTGCTTTCGATCGCTGCCCACTATTGTATTGATCGGCTCCGCCGCCGCAAACTTTCCATCTTTTCGATGGATGAGGAGAACGAGGATGGTACAACCTATGAGATTGCCGACCCCGCCTCCCTCGACCCGGAAGCAGAATCCGTCAAACATGAGGAGCGTGACCGACTTCATATCCTCTTGAAGGATCTCGACGAAATTGACCGTGCGGCAGTCATTCTCCGTTACTGGAATGACTTTTCGGAAGTGGAAATTGCCGAGTCGCTCAAATTGACTGTCAGCGCGGTAAAGAGCCGATTGCACCGTGCAAGGCGCGAGTTGGCTGGAATGTGGCAGGACGACGAGCATCGCGAGCCCCGTACTCGCACTGAAAGGAGGCACCATGAATCACCAGCCTTTTGAAGATTGGCTGCTGAACGATAAGCCAATGACACAGCAACAAAAGCATGAGCTGGATATACACATCCGAACCTGTGCCTATTGTGCTGCGCTGGCTGAAACGGGCATTGCTTTGAAGTCTGTTAAGAAGGTCTCGCTCAGGCAGGTTCTGTGTTTGTACGAATCCTCCCTGATTTTCTTTCTCCGTTTGGATGGATGGTCTTGATCTCAGCGTTTGCTGGCGTCAGCCTTTTATGGACAGTTTCAATATGGCGGTTCGTTCGAGTGCCGCCAGTACGCTAGGAGTGTAATACATGAAAACAATAACTAAATTCTTTACTCTTTTGGTTCTCCTTGCCTTGCTGGTGATTCCAACGAATTCAGTATATGCACTGGGAACCCGCACCGATGGAGGGCGCGTCATCTTTGGCAGTAATTTCACTCTGGCAAAGGATGATACCTTCAACGGCGATCTGGTTGTGTTCGGTGGCAATGTCACTGTGGATGAGGGCGCAAAGCTCAATGGAAATGTGGTTGTATTTGGTGGGACGGTTTCCAGCAACGGGAATGTGAGCGGTGATGTGGTTGCCATCGGTGGACAGGTCAAGCTGGATGAAAAGGCTGTAGTGGGCGGCGACCTGGTCACAATCGGTGGTCAGGCGCAGCAAGCTGAAGGCGCAGTCGTTAAAGGTCAAGTAGTCAACAATGTTGCGCCGGATGTTCATCTTCCGAATGGACGTATCCCGCCCGAAGTCACAACGCCCAGCGTGCCGACTCCTCATATCAACATTGATTTCAACCCGTTCCTGCACTTCTTTAGCATATTCTTCTGGGCATTTATTATTGCAGGTTTCGCCATGCTGCTCACGCTCTTCTGGCAGACACCGATTGAACGCGCAGGAAATATCATTGTCACACAGCCTCTGATGAGTGGTGCGATCGGCTTGGTTGCGGTGTTGGTTGGCATCCTCTTCGCCTTGACGATTGTTCCGCCACTTGTGGTTGCGTTTGCCTGGCTGTTTGGCATGGTCGCCATGGGGCGCGAAGTAGGGGAACGCTTTGCAACCGCGATTAACCAGCGCTGGACTCCAGTGATCACTGTGGGTACGGGGACTTTCCTCCTCATGGTAGTGGGCGGGGCGTTTGGCTCCATTCCCTGTGTTGGATGGATTGTGCCGTTCCTGCTCGGGCTGATGGGTGTCGGCGGTGCGGTCTCTACTTGGTTCAATCTCAAGCCCGCCCTGCGGCAGAACGTGACCGTTTACACGCCGCCGACAGACCCGGGTGAGGCACCGCCCGCCTCGTAAGTCAAAAATCTCCAAATGATATAATTAATCCGCCCCGGGAGCACGCAACGAACGGGGCGGATTATTTTTTGGAGGATGTATGGCTTTAAAACAGATACCCGTTCCCAACACCATTATTCATAACGCCCCACCGCCGCTTGTCGAAGTGTACGGAACGCATCGAAAAATGGGATGTCAGATCGGCGAGGCGCAGCGTAAGCAGGTGCAACACAGCATAGAGAATGCCCATGTCCTCATTGAACAATCCTATTCGACGCTCGAGCTGACCTGGGACGGAGCGATTATTCAATCCCGCAAATATTTGCCATTCGCCGAAGAAAGATACCCCCAATATGTGGATGAAATGCGCGGCATTGCTGAAGGTGCGAACGTCACGTTCGATGATGTGATGGCGCTGAATGCCATGGAAGCGGTAACCATGGACGCGCTCCATCTGACGCGCTGCACGAGCTTTGCGGTCAATGAAGAATGTACGGCAGACGGGCATGTTCTGGCTGCCCATAATGAGGACTGGGTGCCAGAGGACGAAAATGATGTCTATGTGATTTCCGCAAAGCCTAAGGATGAACCTCCGTTCCTCGCCATGACGTATGGCGGGCTCCTGTCCAATGTGGGATTCAACGCTTATGGCATCGCCCAATTAATTGACTCTGTATATCCAAATGATTCGCGTATTGGCATCCCACGCCTCGTGGTTTCACGGGCCGTTTTAGCATCTCGGCGTTTGTCCGGCGCGATCGGTCGGACGCTGATTCCCCACCGTGCTGCAGGCTACA
>WNFZ01006570.1_pt1 | contig 10483 bp, 16 predicted proteins | sample 5400081 | NCBI WGS metagenome assembly WNFZ01 (sample SAMN13153365, study PRJNA577476) | soil metagenome | isolation source: 80 cm soil or saprolite under grassland replicate 1 | place: USA:California | collected 2016-06-15
TCGAAACCGGCAGTCTTAACCTGAACCTCCTTGATGAAGGAGGTATTGATGCCTGTGCCGAGAGGGCCATACATACGCGCGAACGTGCCAATACCGCCGAACGCTGAATCAGTGATGTTCACACCGTCAGCTACGTAAAGATTGTCCAGCGCGGAGCCACCGGAAATCGAGGGGTTGTCACGACCGCCGCCGAGACTGTCCGTCGTGCCGGGCGCCAGGTAAAACAGGCCGGAAACGGCGCGAGCAACTGGAATGTTGGAGAACAGTTGATCGTTTAAGTTAGAGCTTGTTGCCGTGCTCGCTTGATCAATGCCTTCTCCACCGCCAGTCACGGTAACAACTTCCGAGATGTTACCTACTTGTAGAGAGACCTTGGCCGTAGTGGATTTACCCACGAGTACGATGACTTCCGTTACTTCGCCGGCCTTGAAACCTTCCTTTTCAATCCTGACCGTGTACGAGCCGGGAATGAGATTCCCAACCTCGTAGTGACCCTGATCATTTGTAGTAGTTGTGCGCTCACCAAGGGCTCCAATGACTTTTACTGTCGCGCCCGGTACCACGCCACCGTTTGAGTCGATAACGTCACCTGCGATCGATCCGGTGGTCAAACTGTCCTGCGCAAACACTGCCGTACCGCCAAGTGTGATGCACAGGATCAAAAATAGCCTTAGAACGTTCTTCATTGTTTGCTCCTTGTCTTGATGCTGGAAAGTGTGCCTATTGGGGAGATATCCTCTTGGCCATGTTTTCTTGTCATTTGCGGCGCTCAAAAATTCGAGAAAGGCGGCTGCAAAAATTCTCGCAGTTAGTTTCGAATCTTATTGCCGACAAACTTATCTTGATCGAAAACATTTTCATTGGCCCATCGAGCCCTTCGCGAAACTTTTTCCTTCTCGCAATGCCTCGTTCAAAAATTCGTGCAGACTTGGTATGTGTGCACTAAAACGTGAAAGATCCACCAAAGTCCTTATTCGACTTGCTACTGTTTTAAGCAACTGGAAGACCAACTTGAGAAGGATAACCAGCTTGGTTGGTGAGTGAGTGGCATCAGCTCTAGCAAAAAAACCAATTTCACCAATGTGGGTACGTAAGGATTCTTCAGCAAACAGGTCAGAAACTGAGTGAGCAAATTGCCAAGTTTGGATTGTCGACCATGAAATTGAAGACTCGAATCTTCGAGCGCAAACTGCCGAAAAATTCGCATGCACGAAGAAGTGAACGTTAGTCCAAATTTCTATGCCCAGAAGGATTCTTGTCTGGAGAATTTTGCGAGATTGGCCCACTTCTCTTGAAAGTTTTACCAAGACAAATTCTTTACGGGTGGTATTCTGGTTTAGTATCGCCCTCGAATCGCTGAAGGTGAGTCGGAATCCTATTGATGCGGGTGAAGGTAGGACATATTCAAATCAACCTTAGAAGTGTGTACGACAGGTACCGCTCGTGGTCACGGTGCTTCTTCGGCTTTTTCGTCTGGACCTTGCTGGGCATGTCCTTCGCAATCAGCACTTACCTTGGAGCTCTTCAGGACGGCAGCCATATTTCGTGGAAGAGAGCGCTCTCTGGATACTTGGCCGACTTCTACCTGTGGGGGATGATTTCGCCGCTCATATTCAAGTTGGCTAGACGCTTTGAGTTGCGCGCGCATTTCCCACGAAACCTGCTTCTTCACGCTGGCTTCAGCATCGTTCTCTCTTTCGTGGTTCTTTCTGCTGCGGCACCTCTCGTCTGGTATTTCGGTTATCCGAATCTCGCTCGCAGTCCAACGCTGCTCGCTCTCTACCGCAACAACGCCTTCAGCATTTACTATTTTCATCAGGGCCTGACGATCTATTGGACCACACACTAGTTGTTGCTCATGCATTGCAGTATTACCGAGGATTACGTGAGGGTGAGGCTAGGGCCGGGAAGCTCGCTGCGCAACTAGCTCAAGCGCAACTAGCAGCTCTGAAAATGCAGATCCATCCGCATTTTCTGTTCAATACTCTCAACTCAATCTCAGCTTTGTTGCACAAAGATATCGAAGTGGCTGACAGGATGATCGCCAGACTTGGCGATTTCCTGAGACTGACACTGCAGAGGTCAGACGCTCAAACCGTAGATTTCGAGCAGGAACTCGACTTTCTCAAGTGCTACCTGGACATCGAACACACACGCTTTGAGGATCGGCTGATCGTGGAGATAGAAGTTGAACCGCAAGCCCTTGATGTCATGGTGCCTAATCTGATTCTTCAGCCGATAGTAGAAAACGCTATCCGACATGGCCTTGCTCGGCAAACAATACCGGGACGCATAACAATCCGAGCTTTCCAAAAAAACGGCAGGCTGATTATGCAAGTTCAAGACAACGGTCCGGGCTTAAGAACGAATCACAATGGCGAACGACCTCCCTCCGGCGGAATCGGTCTTAGCAATACACGCGCGCGGCTGGAGCAGTTTTACGGCGAGGATTTCAGATTGGAAATATTGGAAATCGCAAATTCGGAAGGCCACGGCGTAATCGTCACTGTGGATATTCCGTCAGTCGAGGCAACAAAACGCAAAGGATAATAGGAGTTGCAGGCAAAAGTTTTGATTGTTGATGACGAGCCGCTTGCGCGGGATCGGATACGCGAGATGCTCAAGGGAGACCGCGAGGTACAGATAATCGGTGAAGCTCGAAATGGCCGCGAAGCAATCGAGGCGATGACTGCTCATGCTCCCGACATTGTCTTTCTTGACGTGCAAATGCCCGATATGGATGGGTTCAACGTCTTGAACAGTCTTAGGGCTAAGCGTATGCCCCTTATCATTTTCGTGACAGCATACGACCAGCACGCAGTTCGAGCCTTTGATGTCCACGCGATCGATTACTTGATGAAGCCGTTCGACCGCAAACGGTTCGCGAAGGCCCTGGATCATGCAAAGGATCAAATGAAACGTCCGCCGGACGAAGCGGATACGCGGGCTGTGAAGAGGTTGCTAGAAGACCTTAACGTAGGAGTGAGGTATCTTGAACGGTTCGCGATCAAAACTGGTGAGAAGGTTTTGTTCGTGCGCGCCGAGGAGGTAGACTCGATAGAAGCCGATGGCAACTATGTGCGACTGAATGTTGATGACTGTTCCTACATGTTGCGGGAGACTATCAACAGCATAGAATCTCAAATTGATCCACGAACGTTTGTTCGTATTCATCGCTCCACAATCGTCAACATGAATCGAGTGAGAGAACTACAAGCATGGGCGCGAGGTGAGTACCGCATCGTCTTGCATTCCGGGGCCTGCCACACCCTTAGCCGCGGCTATCGCCAGCACTTCGATAAGTACATTAAAAACCGGTGATTGAGAGGTGGTGCGAGTTCTCTTGGCGCAGTGTCATTAATTTCTGAGCGGAACCTCCCAATGAGCTCGTGCCTGCGCTCCTAAACAGTGGGCGCTTAAGACGAGGAGCAGGATCAAAACAAAAACTACGACGCATTGACTTACTCCTCCTCCGTAGGTTTTTGGATTCCGCCCCACCCGGTTACCGACTCCCAAATCGCCAGCGGAGTGTGACTTTACTAGCTAAGTCTGACTGCCTCCTCAGTGCTTCGGCTTTTCTGTCTCTTGACGCAAAACCCATCGATCAGGATCGAGTCGCACCTGGGTGACGTCATCATTCACAATGAACTCGAACACCTGAGACTTGAGCTTCACCGGAGCCACGAAAGTCTGGTGATTTTCAATCCAAACCTCACTCCCCAAATGCTTGTCTCTAGATACGGTCGTGATAACGACATCCACGGGCATTTCGAAGAGACCAGCGTTCGTCTGAGCCTGATCGACTGTGACTTTGACAATGCGCCGACCTCGGCGAGCCGTAACGTTCCATTCGTATTTGAACTGCGGTCGGCCTCTGCCGTAGATCCATTCCTTGAAGAACCAAACCAACGGACGACCATATGCCTTTTCGCAGACTGCCTGAAAGTCTTCCGTGTCGGCGCTCTTGAAGGCGTATGTTTTGACGTACGTTCGCAGAGCGCGGAAAAACTTCTCGTCGCCCATGACGTGCCGAAGCATGTGCAGAACCCAGGCGCCTTTATTGAAGGTGTTTGAAGAGAAAAGCTTGCTGTTATCATTTGCGTCCTGGATAAAGATGGGCCCTTCGAGCGGCGAGTCGTCCCAGCTCTTCATGGTGGCAAGGTATGCTTTCTTCCCGCCGACACTCTCCTGCCAGAGCGCATAGGCGTAGTTTGCAAATCCTTCGTTCAGCCAGATGTGCGACCAGCTCTTCACAGAGATCAGATTGCCGAACCATTGGTGTGCAAGCTCGTGGGCCAGGGTCTCATCGTTTTTGTGATCCCCGGTAATGAGCGCCGCGCCGTAACTCGGCAGCGTTTGATGCTCCCGGAAACTCTGCAGAGCAAATTCAGCGATGCCGTACTTTTCTTTGAGATAGGGATACTCGCCAAACACCGACGCGTGATGCTTCATGATTCCGGGCAACGCGCTGAAATCAACCTTGGCCTTCTGCAAATCTTCCGGAAAAACGTAGAACGTCATCGGCATCGTGGCAGTCGACGAATATTGATAAGGAAGTGTGAAGGTGCTGTAGTTCGTAATAGCTAGCGATACCACGTCGGGGTAGATCGGATAACGCACCTGCCAGTAGAAGGTCCTGGTGCCGTCGCTGTTGCTTGTCTCTTTGACCAGCTTTCCATTTGAAGCAACGATTAGGGGGACGACCGTGTCATGTTTGTCAGCCGAGTTTGTGGGTACCTCCACTTTCTCCGGCACTGTGATAGCAAGATCGACAGAGGCCGCCTTTTCCGCGGGAGTGTCCTTACACGGCCACCATCGTCTTGCCGCGTTGGGCATGCCATACGTATAGATCATCGGGATCGACTGATGCTCGCCAAAGACGAATGCTCTGCCGGCCGGAGTGCCTTTGTAGTTGACGGTCACGGCAAACGACGCGCCTGAGCGATATGCGTGCGCGAACGTGATGTGCAAAAGATTGTCTTTATGAGTGAAAGTCTGAGCCCGGTCTTCACTGGAGACGGAAGAGACAACCATGAGGTCTCCAAGATCGAGCGTGATCGCGTTCAGCTTTGACGCTCCGGCGATGGCGTGCATAGTTACACTGCCCGAGATCGACTTGGCCGAAGGATCAATTCGCAGATTGATGTCGTAATGCTTGACCTGAAAAGCGGAATCCAAGCCAGTGGCTGCAAGCTGTGGCTTTGTAGCCTGGACGGCACCCGCCTGTACCCCTGGCTGCGAGAAGATTCGCCGTTCAGCGCACGGACCGGCGAGGAAAAGGAGGGAAGCGACGAGCACCAGCCGTAGCAGCGCGCGATGCAGAAAATGGTTCATAGTTGAAATCGTTAACCTTCTAGCTGCAGCTTTGTCTGCGCAAAATTTGAGGTAACAAATCCCGGAGAAGCTGCGAGCGCCCTTGGAAGAGATCTGCCAGCAAGGCGCTCCCGGTGTCGGTCTCGAATCGGTACTCCTTGTCGGTGTGTACCCACGGCAGCTCCTGCCGCCGAAGCGCCAGATCGTCGCTGCGCCCTTTAGCTCCTTCTCCGCCTTAAGCAGCTCGAGCCGCGCTGCAAGCCACTCTTCACAGTGTCCCGGTCATGTGCTTCGTCATCGCTCTTCTATCCTTCCTGTCGCTACATCGAGAGCGTCAGCCCTCACCTCTCGCGTACACGCATGTTAGGCGACGGCACTTCTTGATGAGTCACCTCTGGTATGGCTCCTCGCTACGCGGAGCTTCAAGCGCCTTCTCATCAAGAGACTGCCGATACTTGACACACCCCTCCCGGAATTGCGGCCACGCCGGAACAATGGGAACAGGATCGCTCTTCTCCGGCAAGAGTCCCCAGAGCGCTGGATGATGCCAACACAGTTCATGTCCACTGCTGTCCCTATGCTCACGAATGCCTTGCCTCAGCTTCTTTATTTCGGCGGTGAGTTGATCCCTTGTCATCTCAGCGAGATCTTCGTCCATCATTTACCTCCCCAAACTCCGCTGTTCGTCTTGGGACAACCGGGCGAATCACGCTTGTCCCGCGGCGATCGAAGGAAGGCCGAACGTTCCGTCGACTACCTCCACGAAATTCCTTTCTTCACGGAGGATAAGACGCTTACCCTGTGCCGTGGCAAAATTCTCACGCGCTTCAGGATCTGACTTCAAGCGAGTTCGGTAGGTCTCATAGGAGGCGAGACTATCGAATGCAATCAAACCCCAGGCGACATCATTCGTGCCTTCATGAGGAAGAAAATACCCAACAAGGTGACCGCCACATCGAGGAATAATGTGGCCCCAATTCTCGGCGTACTTCTTGAACGCGTCCCGCTGGAACGGATCAATCTGATAGCGGATAAAGCACGTGATCTTCACTGGTACCCTCCTGTTGGTCGGTATGATTGGGTAATCGCGACATCCGAAACATGTCAAAGAGAAGGCTGACCGCACTACGGCCCAACCAGTTGTTCGGCGCGCTCCCGGTAAGAATGCGAAGCTACTTAACGTCTAGTGCTCTTGCAATCAGGTTAATCTCGATTTCCACATTGTCACCGACAAAATTGGGAACGGCCTTTTCCCAGTAAACGCCAAAATCTCTGCGGTTGAGAGTAAGGCGTGTTGCATAGCCAGTACTTATCTTTTTCGTCACCGGATCCTTATCGATGCTCGCGACCGTGAAAGGGAGCGCGATATCCTTACTGACGCCATGCATGGTGAAAGTGCCAACAGCAATTAACTGCTTTCCTTTCTTCTCGATCCGCTTACTTTGGAACGTGATGTCCGGATATTTTTCCACATCGAAAAAGTCTGCCGTTCGTAAATGGTTGTCCCGTTCTGTGATACCTGTATCGATGCTTGCAGCGTTGATAACGACACTCACTGATGATTTGGTAATGTCTTTCTCATCGTGCTTTAGAGTAACGGTAAAGTCTGTAAACTTGCCGGTAACTTTGGATAAGCCACCCAAAATGGAAACCGTAAATCCAATGGTTGAATGATTAGTGTCAATGGGGTATTGCCTCGCAGCAGCCTCCTGGGCAGTGATGGTAGTGAACAACAAAAAAGTCGCGAAAATCGTTTTTAGCATAAGTTCCCCTCGTTGCTTTCTCCTGACCTTTTGCTCGGTAGGCAGCGCCGAACAAAGTTGACCGGGCGTGGCGATCAGCGACAGCCTGAAATTAACAAGACCAGTTAAGAGACCGCGTAATCCGCGTTACGTCGTTGCATCAACATTAGATCCAATGCAGCTATAGCCTGTTTACCAATCCCAAGCCTTCAGTTTGAATGAGGTGGATCAGATCGTTGCATCAAAATGTGATGAAGGTGTAATGCTGAGTGACGTATTACGTCAGGCCATGATGAGTTACACAGCGATTTCTAATCGACTAATTGGAACCCGTCATCAACCATCGCAAATTTTTGCCTACCAGGCCAGTTATTGTTTGCTCTTTGGTACCTCGATCGAAATCGGCTTGATAAAGAATTTAAACAGCACGTGGTTTGCGCAGCTCTCTATCGTGCGCGTTGCGGTGTCTGGATGTGCGCCTAGGCTTGACCCATCATCGCTCATTTTGTTCCTTCGCCCTTTATATGTTGGCTCGAATATCCGTACTCTTCAATGTCAATCACAATGGCGGGAAGTAACTCACCATCGGCTGACGTAATACGTCCCGCAGCATCGCGGCTTCATCACATATTAGTTCAAATTTCTGAAGCGGCCATTCAAACTGAAGGCTGAGGAAATTTTCTGTTCGAACTTCGCTCGGAATTGAGCGCTCGTCAGTCTTCCCCGGCGTCTTTCAGTGAAGTCGTCACATTCCGAAGGGTGGGTAAAATGCAAAATCTGCAACGAACATTTCATGACGACAGCTTCAGCGACGCGAAAATTGAATCGGCGAAGAGTGAGCTGCTTAAAACCGTAGCCTACACTCTTCTGCGACAAGTTTACGGGGTCACCGAACCCCAAAAGCTTGACGTGCAACGAGGCATTAACTTCTATGACGAGGTTCGCCGCTTTGAAGTGAGCTTAATTAAGCAAGCATTGTTCTATACCAACGGCAAGCAGAAGGCAGCCGCATCGTTGCTTAATCTGAATGCCACCACGCTCCATTCCAAGATTAGGGTCTATGGCATAGAAATGCCGGCCGTCCAGGAGAGCACCGAGGTTGGAGCTGAGATCTTCTCTCATCAAGAACAGTAATGAATCGCTAAGCCTGGCCCCCAAGTTAACGGGGAAAAACGATGAGAAGAGGAACCAGAAAGAAAGAGGTCGGAGATGATGCTGCTGATTCATCCGATGTCGAGACCTTAAAGGCTGAGGTTTTGAAAAGCATCGCCCGCGCATTGGATTCCAAAGCGGAAAATCCAACCGGGGTTCTGGATTTTGATCATAAGCGCGGCGTGAGCTTTTATGAAGAAGTCACAAAGTTCGAAATAGAACTGATCAAGCAGGCGCTCATTTGTACCAATGGAAACCAACGTGCGGCCGCACGGTTACTCGGCTTGAAAACAACCACGCTTAACAGCAAAGTCAAAACGTACAACCTCGGTTGAGCTTCCAACAAGTCATGAAGCACAGGTGGTAAATCAACCTTGTTTACAAATGGTGGGATTAGCTGAAGTTCACACATTTGCTTACCTGATGACCGGTCGCTGGCCGATATTACCGGCCAAGTTGTCAAACAAGAAATGATTCTCAGACCTTCAAAAAGAGGAATCTCCTAATGAGTGTGAATAACAGTAGAGTGATAGATGAATCTGCAATCCGCGACCTGGTTGAGAACTGGGCAAAAGCAGTTCGCAGCAAGAATCTCAATGGAATTCTTGCCAATCACTCTCCGGAAATCTTGATGTTTGATGTCCCACCGCCGATCCAATCAAAGGGAATCGAAGCATACAAGAAAACCTGGGTCTGTTTTTTTCGACTAATGATCCCGTGGTTTTTGATATCCGCGACATGAAAGTTACTGCGGGCGAGGATGTAGCGTTTGTCACTGCTCTCATGCGCTGTGTTCCGACGGAAGCGAACGGAGAGAGAATTGAGCTGGATTTTCGATTGACCACTGGCCTACAGAAGATAGCGGGCCATTGGACAGTCATGCATGAGCACCATTCGATCTCAGCTATCTGAACCCTGGGCCCTATACCGACACGCGCGTGCTGAAGAGGTGTCCATTCGTCGTATCTTGAACTCTGCGGCGCGGGGCAAGAACTCGGGGCGTCAGCTGGCGCGCTCTGCTGTGTTGTGCAAGCTGACGAGTCTTGGCACTGTCGATGGCGGGAGCTTCAGTGCCGAAAAGACCATCGAACTGGATCCCAGATGGAAGCGCCAGAACATGAAGGCAAGTCGCTTTTGGACGGGAGCGCAGTTCTCGCAGAGTTATTAGCGCGGCGACAATAGGGTTGCAGGACAACCAGAAAGGACTGGCGATGCAAAGCGTTAACGACTTCACCGAAAAGGAGAGACTCATGAGAAAGAACGACTTAGATTCCGGTGCCGAAACCTCCTTCGGACGCCCACGTGCTTTCGAGACGATTCTTCCCGGAGGCATAGTTGTCGGAATACTTGACCTGGTGTTCGCCTTCACTTTTTACGGACTGATACTCGGCGCTCCACCGCTACGAATCTTTCAGTCGGTTGCTGCGGGAGTGCTCGGCAGAGCAGCAGCGATTGAAGGTGGAGTCCGGACTTTTTTGCTCGGCATTCTGCTTCATTTTATTGTTGCGACATGCATTGCGACAGTCTACTACCTGGCGACTCTCATATTACCGGTGTTGATTCGTCACCCCGTTGTCAGCGGATTGATCTACGGGATGATCGCTTATTTAGGGATGCACTATGTAGTCGTCCCGCTTTCAGCCATCAGAAGAAGTCCCGGACCGTTGCAGCTACCTATCTTTCTGACAGAGATTATTGGACACGCTTTGTTGGTCGGGTTACCAATAGCGCTCCTGGCGCGGCGATCCGCCAAGGCGAATAAATATTCTCGAAGCTCTGTGACCTCGGAGAGAAGACTCAGTCCAACCGATTCATGAAAGGGTACCCGTAGACTAGTGACTTTAGCTTCCAATACCACAAGGGTCGCCTCAGAGAGGGTGTCATGCCGCTTCAGAACAAGAATGCTGTCCGCCAGAATACTCGGCGCCGGCTCTACATTCCAACGACTGTAGTGCCGCCTCTACTTATCACGCATGGCGCGATCTATGACGATACGGCGAGCATCCGATGAAAGCCTTGATAGCGGGTGGCGGTATCGCGGGCACGGTTGCCGCCATTGCCTTGGAGAAGGCGGGCATTGAGCCCATCGTTTTTGAGTCTTTTAGTCGCGGCGCCGAAGGTGTCGGCGCCTTCCTCACGCTCGCGGTTAACGGCATCGACGCCTTGGGTGCCATCAGTGTCGATATCGCGAAACTGGGCGGCTTCGCGACGTCACGCATGGCGCTACACCGTGGCAACGGCCATCAGCTCGCCGAGTTTGCACTCGGCCCAAGGCT
>WNFZ01014684.1_pt1 | contig 10480 bp, 9 predicted proteins | sample 5400081 | NCBI WGS metagenome assembly WNFZ01 (sample SAMN13153365, study PRJNA577476) | soil metagenome | isolation source: 80 cm soil or saprolite under grassland replicate 1 | place: USA:California | collected 2016-06-15
CGCCACTACCGCGATGAAGATTATTACGAGTAGATAATCCATACCGGCCAAAATCGTGAATACGAACCAGCCACAAGATTAACGGGGATAATCCGGAAAAGAGAAAAGCCGTTTCGAATGAAGAAGAAAGATCCGCAAATTAGGTTCGTCCAGAAGTCTGTCGGGAAAAGCATCTCCTGACTTCTCATTCACACTGTGGCTTTAGCCCGGTTCAAAGGTCAACCCGAGTCAGGGAACCGCTTCAACGGTTTTTCTCCGCGAGTGCTGAAGTAGGGTCCGAACCATTCACAGATTGACGACTTTCCACTATCGGTTCACGCAAAGAAGCAAAGGGGCAAAGAGATAAAGAAGGCGTGGGGCCGCGGATGGAGGCAGTAACGACAAAACAAACGAGCCGCTTTTCGGATCCACGTAATCCGCGTTAATCTGTGGCTATTTTCTTTCTCAAGTTACAAAAGGAACCCGAAGGAAGGGATTAAGAGTGCGATTCTCTTTGGCTTCGTTAGCGACAATTCTAGTCCTGGTGGGCAGCGGTAACCTGTTGTACGGCCAGGAAGCCGCAGGTGGTACGATTAAGGATTTCAAACGGCCGGCGAATCCACCCGTCTATGGCGGTCGAATAAAGAAGACGCCCGGATCAACAGGTGCCAAGTCGGATGCGATTGAGCCAACGAAAGCCGTAGAACCAACCGCCCCAACGGACAAAGGGGCGGGAGGATTCGGCGTACATTCGAAGTCTTCTGGAACGGGAGCTGCGGCTACCTCGCCAGCTCCGCCGATACAAGCAAAGGCTGCGCCGAGACGAGCCCCTCCCGCCCGGAGTGAGATAAACGAACCATTGGAAGACGCAATTGCAGCCGGCAACGATGCGCGTGATGCCAAGCCACCAAACTACGAAGCAGCTGAGAAAGCATATCGTCTCGCTGCCCAAATCGATCCGCGCGAAGTGCGAGCCTACGAGGGCCTCGGAAACATCTTCATCGACCAGATAAAATATGCCGAAGCAATTGATGCCTATCAGCGGGCCATCAGATTCGGAAGTAAAAACCCGCAAGTGCTTGAAAATGTCGGCGACTCGTACCTGGCGCTGGGACGTTATTCGGAATCGATGGAAGCGAGCAACCGATCCATCGCACTAGATCCGAAAAGCCCGGGACCTTACTTTACTCGCGCCTGGGTAAACCTGTATCTCGGGAATGGAGAAGCTGCGGGCGAGGATGCACGCGCCGTGCTCGATCGCTGGCAGCCGCAATGGACCGGAGAACTGCCCTTCTACGTCGCTATCGTTGGTCATCTGGGATATCGACAGGCTGGGCGACAGGCGGATGCCGATAAGATCATGGGCGAGGCAGCGAAAGCATGTACTTCTATTGCCTGGGTGTGCCAGCCGATAAGATATTTGCGACGAGAACAGACTGCGGAAGAGTTGCTAGCGCGGGCAAACGACGCAGACAAAATGACTGAGGCGCGGGCCTATGTTGGAGTTGATCTTGCGCTGCGTGGAAAACGAGCAGAAGCACTGCCGCACCTCGAGTGGGTCAAGGCGAATGGTAATCCGACCTTTTACGAATATAAGTTAGCAGTAGCGTGGCTCGCCCAGTAAGAATTTCGGATGTCGGATTTCGGATGTCGGCTTTAAACATTCACCCAACGCGCTGACAGTTGTTCAGCTACTTACTTCTGGCGCAATCCGACATCCGCAATCCGACATCCGAAATTCTTTTATTTTGGTTTGCGTGGGTTGACTTTACGATAGGTGCCGTCGGCCGTGACGTTGTTGCCAAACCACAGATGCCCTCTTGCGTTACGAGCATTTTGCCGTTCTTGAATTTCATGATGATCAATGTCAAATGATCAATCGAAGTAATTTTTGTAGGCGCACTCACAGGCTAAAGCCTGTGCCCACTAGAGCATGGGTTTCGCGAGGACACTGCCAATGAGTTCCGGCAGGCCTGCGTCGGAGTTGTTGTGAAGCACCTTGTAGATCGCGGTCAACTGGGGCAACACTTGATTCCTGGTTGCCTCCTGCTCCGGGGCAGTACTTAAAGCAACTGCACGGGCGTAGGCATCGACGATACGCTCAACCACGTGGTTGACTTGTTCGAGCAACGCTTTCGAATCGGGCGTGGCTGCTTTGCCTTCGTATTTTTGTTTGAACTCACTAGTGAGCCGCTGATAATCGCCCTTTAGCAGCGCTCGGCCAAAGTAGTAGTAAAGCGACGGCTCTTTCTTGTACTCATCAAGCTGCAGCACCTTCAAGAAAATCGTGCCCGCTTCATCGGGTGAGGTGTCAAGCAGCAGAGTCGCAAGCGCAATGTTGTGAAAGGCGCGGGCCGCATCGATGGTGGCGAGTGGAGAAGGGTCCTTAACCTTTCCTGAGTCGAGAAGCTCCAGTGCTTTTCTGGCAAACACGATCGCGTCGGCACGAAAGGTGGTGTCCCCAGCCTGGGCGCTGTTAAAGCCCGCTTCAACCATTTTCGTCAATACAAAGAAATTGGCAGGCTCGACAGTAAGACGCTCACGACCAAGCTCAAGAACCTTTGCGTAGTCCCTGGCCTTTAGAAGTCTGTCTAATTCGAGGAGCTTCTCGTAAGCGGCGACGAATTTCCGCATTGCTTGTGCATTCTGATCATCGGCCGGGAACTTTTGCAGATACTCCCTGGCAGTTTCGTAAGCGACCTTCTGCTGTTCGGCGCCGCCCTTCTTACTTTCCTCATACTTATTGAAGAGCGTGGTTTTCTCATCCTGTTGTTGGCGCGCCTGTACGCTGGTGACGAGTGAAAACGCGAGGGTGGCAGCTAGAGTAAATATTAAAAGGCGTGTCATAGGAATTTCGAATTTAGAAGAATTTAGACTTAGAAACTTTAGCGAGTGGAATTTAGAATTGCTAATTGCTCTGTGAAGCAACCCGTCAACTTCTTGTTTTTTCTTGAGCAAGTTTTTTGAGTGAACAACCCGTCCACAAAAACCACGCGAACCCAACGAATCAACACGAAACCTTATTAGTAGCATTTCGTGTCATTTCGTGGATCGTCTTGTTTTGGCTGCGGCAAGGGCCGCGCTGCGAAAGCCTTGGCTAACATGGCGGAGAACTCTAACAACATTTACTACTGGGCCAGGAATTGCCGAATGAGTTGACGTTCCTTTTCGTCTTTCAAGCGAGTGAAAAGTTTGCTGCCCAGGGTCTTGATTGTCTCGGGACGATCAAAGGGAAGGCGCTGATACATCACACCGCCACTGAAGTGGCAAGGCTGACAACGCTGCTGGAGAATGGGCTTTATCTGGGTCTGGAAATCGACTTTGGGTGAGTCGCTTGGTCCCGCGCTCTTCAGTTCCGTCTTTGTGATGCTCGAAAACGCCGTCGCGTCGAGCTTCGCCGGCCCACGGGCCCAACCATAAAGGCAAAGTGTCGCAGCCAGCAGGAAGAGCAGCAGAGCGATTCGCATGTTTAGATGTTACTCCCGATTCGAGCAAAAGATCCAGAGATTACGCGGATTACGCGGATTACGCAGAAAACGTGATGAGTGGCTAGTAACGAGTTACGAATAGGAGTTCTTAGAAATTAGAATTTAGTAGAATTTATAGAATTTAGAATTTCGCGGCATTCGGAACGGGCGCCTTAACGTTGTCCACCTAGAAGGAGGCGTAACTGAACGCGGCTTGACTGACAACATGAATTTCTAAATCCTAAATTCTCAATTCTAAATTCTAAATAATGTCAAATCACGAATGGAAAGTTAATTCTCTTGCCCTGCTTACTTAACCGACTGACTGCCAGCCGCTGACGGCTGGCTGCTGATGCCGCTGCGAGACTTAATTGAGCGCGACGTTGGGACAGTCAGTCGAGTACGCATGCGCTGCTGCCATTGGCTGCGTTCGGTATCGACCTCTTCGATCTGCTGCAGCGTGTCACTCAGCGACTCTCCTCCCAATTGCCGCATCTTCAGGTAGAGTAGCGCCGGAACAATCGACATCAGCGGGATGATGAAGATATTCGCCAAGCCCTTCAGTTGTTGAAAGATCTGGCTCCAAAAACCTTTTTTCGAATTGACATTCCATGACAATCCGCCCACAAGTGCGCTTACGACCATGGGAATCAAGAACTGCAATAACGAAACGATGATTACGGTACGCCATGATCGAGACGCCAACTCGCGAGCCCGACGCATTGCCGCCTTTTTCTCCAAGCCTTCTATCAATACCACCGGAGCATACAGCGCGTAGCGCACCGACATGATGAATCCGGGGATTAAGAAGAGTAGATAGCCAAGCAGAATCCTGAGGGTCACGCGAATACTGGTTTTCAAGAACGGTTTCCAACGCCAATCAAAAGGAAGGTGGTAATGATCACCGGGATGTGCGCTATCAACGAGAGGCGCACAAATTTAGGAAAGTATTCGCTGTAGAGCGCAACAGCACGGCGATAAAGCGACCCAAGGCTGTCAGCCTGGGCTCGCAAAGAGTTGGCTAACGCGGCCGCAGTCTGCGGACGGTCCGCGGGATCTTTTGCCAATGCTGAGGTGACGACATTGGCGACCCGTTTCGGCACTTTCTTGGCGCGCTCGCGCAAGGGCTGGGGCGGCGTTTCCAGATGCCCCCGCATGATGGTGGCGGTGTCGCCGGCAAAAGGCGGCTCGCCGGTGAGCATTTGGTAGGCGATGACTCCAAGACTGTAGATGTCAGAGCGTGCGTCAAGATTCTTTGCGGCGCATTGTTCGGGCGACATGTAAAGTGGCGTGCCCATGATTGCCCCAACGGCTGTCAACTCGGTGCCGTGCGTTGCGCCCACAGACGTGGCACCGTGCGGTACAAAGGCCACATGTCGTGTTGCTTGTTCAAGCTTTAGGGTTTGACCGTCATCATCTGGCGCTGAAATAGAATGCGGAAACATCGCAGTCGTCTCCGCCTCCGTAGTCAGCCTGGACGCGAAGAGTTGGGTGTTATCGCGTTCAGTAGGCTGCGGCGCGGCAATGGCGGCCTGTCTCTCAGCTTCACCTGAAGACGAAATTTCGTCGTCACCATAAAGAAGTGTGTCGGTCTCTAACTGTTGTGAGCTCAGTTGCGGAGATACGATGGCGACAGCATGCGACGCCTGGGCCTGCTCCTGCGGCGTATCGTCAGCGGACTCTCCTCCGGCAAGTTTCGCGATGCCAAAGTCGAGCACCTTCACGCGATAACTTCCCAGCCGATTTGGTTCCAGCCAGATATTCTCCGGCTTCAGGTCACGGTGGACGATTCCCTGCTGGTGCGCTTCGTGTACAGCCGAACAAACCTGCTCAAGTATGTCGACCACCCATTCAAGCGGTAATCGCTTCTCTTCCTTGAGCACATCGCCGAGCGTGCAACCGTCAAGGTACTCCATAACCAGGTAGGCGACGGGTTCTTTGCCCGCGTGCGCAAAACCAAAGTCGGTAACGTCGACGACGTTTGGGTGGCGCAAACGGCCGGCGGCCCGTGCCTCACGCTGGAAGCGCTGAACAAATTCTTCGTTGCGCATGAATTGAGGCGCGATAAGTTTGAGCGCAACATAACGCTCAGTGCCGAGGTGTGTCGCGAGATAGACGGCCCCCATACCACCCCGACCCAGGAGTCGTTCGAGGCGATATTTCTCATCAAGCACCTGACCAACGTACTGATTGACGGAACTCATGCGAGGGGTATGCTAACGCAAACGCAGCCAGGTAAGAAGGATTAGGATAAAGGGTGAGTCCATTTTCCATTTAACATTTGACATTCTTCATTCCGGTTTTGAAGCCGAACGGCGGAAGCGATTTCGTGCTTAGGCAACACTCGCAGTGAAGAAGTGGATGCGAATGAGGGTCGTCGGTGCCGATCCCTGATGATAGGGAATTATTTTAGGTGCCTTCTCAAGTCTTGGCGACTTGCTTCTCCGATGCTGTTGTCAATGGGGCAGGTGCCTTTGAGGTGCAGGTGGTCCTACTACCGCAAGAATTACGCCACCACCTTACCTACTGCCTCTATTTCGACGGGGCGGCTCCAAGATCATTCGACTGCGTGAATAATCGAATATTACCTTAAAGTTCCGGAGAGCTACGCCTCCCAGAAGACCGTCGTAGGACCGAGCAGCCGTTTTTTGGTAGAAAACCGTTAGAGGATTGGACAGCTTGAAGCCATCGAGTTGTAAGGCTTCCAACGTGCCCACCAGCGTCGCTTCCTTCGCTAAACCTCCGCTCCCACATTCAGGAGCCGCCGTCAATTTCTCAGCAGGCGGCAGAAGTTTATGCGCCTCAGCGAACTGCTTCGTGAGCGATAAAGCCCCCGCCCCGGTATCAACCAGGAGGCGCGCCGTGGTGGGCGGACGCCCCGGCGCCTTGACCTGGGCCTGCACGAAGATGCGCCGCAGATCCATCTCAAGCGGAAGAATCTTCCCACTTCCCGAGTACTTATACGTGTGTGGGTCATGAAGATTGATCAGCCGCGCAGGATAGTCGATCTCGACAACGAAAGTGCTAAAGAACTCCATACCCAGAATGCCGTCCACAACGGCTTGGTCAAGGCATTCATGCGTCTTATCTAGTGAGAAGGCCACCACACTCTCGCCGGAGTGCACGACCCCAGGCAAGCTGAACGACACCGTATCTGTAACGAGGTAAGCATCCGGAGGTTCATCTCCAATGCCGCCTTCCACCTTCCCGATTTGCTGAAGCCCCATGCCGAACGACTTAGCATTTCGCAGACTGAGAATGGTATGACTCGCTCCAGTGTCCAGGATGAAGGAAAGCGGTGGGGAGCCGTTGACGCTGACGCGCAGGAATATGTGGCTGTCGACAAGGTCAAAAGGGATGGCAAGGGCGCTCTTGCCCGAGGCGAAGCGCGTGTCAAAACCGTAGATAGGAGAAGTTAGGGCCATGCACACCAGCATGAGGCCTGAGGTAATCACGCGCACCGTAATGAGGCTGACAAGTTTCATAGTCGCCTTTTTTCATTGTCATCTTATCCGCTAACCTGCAAGCCGGCTAACATTCTAATGAAACCAGTCGCACACGGCGTCCGGTGTTGCTCTGCGGATAGTCATCGCATGTCAATAGGACAGCCTCGACGAGGTCGTTTGGCAATGCGCGACAGACAAGCGCTCACAGTGGGGACTCACGTTGGACGAGCTCAAAGCGATCCTTCGGGAAAGTTCTCTGCCGCGTCATTGGTCTTATCTGGCTTTCAGATGGTCGCGCTGGCCCAGCGAGGAGCCCAGCCCTCAGTGAATCAGAGTGCTCGTCAGCTCACGCCGGAAGAGGCCTGGAGTCTTTCAGCTAGTGGGCGCAAGCTCTCGAGCGAAGAAGCTGAGAGTCTGGAGAACAGACTTTCCAGCGACGCGTGGGATTTGGCGGGCCGCTTTACATTGATCGGTTATTACTCCTCCAAGCACGACGAGTCCTTTCGCGCTAAAAGGCGTGATCACATTCTGTGGTTAATCCAGAATATTCCTGATTCCAAACTCCTCCACCTGGTCGTCGCTGCGCGGCTGTAGCAGCACGAAGAAGGATACGAAGAGGCTAAGCAACTGTGGCTCAAACAGGTTGACGTGTACAAAGGCAACCCTGGTCAAGCCTTACAACGTGCCATCACGACGTAGTGGTTGCAGCTTTGCTGGAGCGGTGATACCTGACTCCTGACCTTCACGGTCGTTTAGTTTCTTCTACGCGCTTCAGTTGCACCGTGGTTGGTCCATGCTTGAGCGCACATCCCATCGTCTTGCCGGCCTCGACGTTGAAAGTGACGGTTCCATAGTTGTCAAAGGCAGTGGGTCTGAACGTGGTCTTGTCAACCGCCATCAAACTCAGGGGCTGTTGGCCGCCTAGTGCCGCGAAGAGTTTACCGTCCTTAAGGGTGACGTTGATCTCGAATCCCTGTTCGCTTTTGTACTTGCCCACGTAGGATTGCAGTATCTCGGCGTCAACTTCGGGCGGCGGTACTGCACCTGCCTTCTTAAGCATCTCTCGGATCTCGGCATTCTTGTTATCGCCTGACGTCTTATCCCCTGACGAGGCAACGGCCAGCACCGCCGTGAGCGTTTCCGGCTTTAGGCCGCCCTTGTCAAGAGCAACGCCAAGGGCAGCCTGGACCGATTCCGTGTTGCCTTCCCGTACGCCGGTCATCAGCACCTCGAAAACGCTGGCTTGCCCGAACGTTATCCAAAACCGGTTGAGGTCGCGGAAGATGAACTCTCGCATTCCGTAAAAGGTGTCATGAGGGGCTTCCACGATATCCACTCGATCCTTAAGACGCCGGTAAAGATCGTCAACATTGTCCGAATAGATGTACAGATCGACTTCCCGACGGTCGCGCGTGCTGGGCTGCCCGCCCTGGTTGAACATGACTCCACTACTTCCGAACGATAGAATCGCAAAACTAAGCCCCTCACCGTCATCGCCGTACGCGTCGCGCACCGTGAAGCCGATGTCCCGATACCAATCGACGGTGGCGCGCACATCGGGCACGTGGATCATCGGCACCACTTTCTCTGCCATGGTTTTCTCCTCTCGGTTCTACAAGCACCAACCTGAAACTCTATCTACAGCGTCGCCATTAATGCAGCAAGCAACGCCCCGCGTCTGGGGATGTCATCGATCAAAATGTGTTCATGAACTGCGTGTGCGCCATCGCCATCGATCCCGAGTCCATCCAGGACGGATGCGCCCACCGCAGCGGCAAAATTTCCATCCGAAGCCCCACCAACCTGCGCCTCTCCTAATTCGTAGCCAAACGTCGCAGCAATTGCACGTGCATGTTCGTAAAGAGCAACAACTCGATCGCTGCGCTCTAATGGTGGCCGATTGATTTCTCCCGTTATTCTTAAGGCGACTCGGCTATCAAATGGCTCCAGGCCAAGCAGTAATTGTTCGAGGCGTTTACCTTCGTCATCTGTTCCGAAGCGGACGTCAATTTCCGCGCATGCTTCCGCGGGCACGACGTTGGAAACGGTTCCACCCTGGACGACACCAACATTCACTGAAATCCCCCCACCTGAGTTATTCAGTTCGTGCAAGCGTTGAATCTGTCGAGCCATTTCCAACACAGCACTCGCACCCTTTTCAGGCTCGAGGCCTGCATGAGCTGCCCGCCCGCGCGCTTCCAGGGTGAACATACCCGTTCCTTTCCGCCCGGTCTTAACTCGGCCACCGCTGGCAGGAGGTTCCAGCACCAGCACAGCTTGAGATTGTTCGGATTCGGCCTCAACCAGCGCACGGCCCCTGACACTGCCACGCTCTTCATCGCAGGTGAACAACAAGATGACTGGCCGTTGGGGAGCGATGCCTAATGCAGCGCACGCCCGAATCGACTCCAGCGCCAAGGCGCAGTTCGCCTTCATGTCGAAAATTCCTGGGCCATATGCCCGATTTCCTTCGATACGCCAGGGCCGTTCAGCCAGCGAACCCCGCGGGTGGACCGTATCCGTATGGCCCACAATCACGATCGGTCTTTCATCGCTGTTGCCCTCATCAAATGCTCTCAGCCGCAAGTGCTGGCCAAATTCCTGACTAGAGATTGGCTCGATCGAGGTGATCGGTTCGATCGTTCTGGCTTCACTTGCCAGCAATGACACTACCGCCTTGCTGCCGGCTTCGTCGCCTGAAGGAGACTCAATTTCAACCAGTGACCGAGTAAGTGAAAGTACGTCCGCCTGACGTCGCTTGAAGTATTCTTCCAGCGATTCCAAGTCTAGTCTGAGAATGTCTGAGCTCATCCGAGTATTAAGATGGAGGCGAGGATTAGAGAAAGCCTTGTTTTCCACACGAGTGATGGTCTCACCGAACGGATTATAACATGGCCTAAAAGGTGTGCTCACGGTCGAGCATTCGACAGAGAGTCGCGACTGCTTTCATTCCCGCTCAACGACATTCACTTGAGATTGAGATCTGATTGAGGCTTTCCTGATACAAGCTACCGAACACATGCAGAAGTCGAAGGACACAATTGAGGTCGGGTCAAAAGAAAAAAGACCGCCCGCACAACGGTCTTCTGCAATGGTTCGCTGATTTACTCGAGGCTCTCTACTTCGTTCCCTTTCGCCTCTTTCGGATGACACCCGCTAAACCAGCCAAACCGGTTCCCAGTAAGAGCATTGTGGTAGGTTCCGGATTTGCAACTGGACTAAGAGACTGATCACGATTACCATGCCGATTACCATGCAGGTCGATAGTCGATTTAGACTTAGAAAGGCCAAAGGCCCAGCCTGCGTTCTTGCCCTCAGATTTCACGTCGAAGAGACGCTCGTCCGGCTCAGCAACGCTGAAAGGAAGGAATATCACGCCCTCATGTTTCTCAGGCTCGAATACCTTTGCTCTCAAGTTTGGGTCTGCCCTCACAGATACGGCCAGCAGACATGTCGTTAACGCAATACCTCCCAGGACCGTTAGTCTTACGGCTAATGATTTTTTCATCAGATTAACCCCCGGCGTTGAGTTTTCGTGCGTTTCTAAAGTGTGGAAGAGTGTAAATCACTGCAAAAACTAAGCCAAAA